>OGRT01000662.1_pt1 | contig 35297 bp, 26 predicted proteins | sample 1553581 | NCBI WGS metagenome assembly OGRT01 (sample SAMEA2580113, study PRJEB22360) | human gut metagenome | biome: human gut; feature: human-associated habitat; material: faeces | place: Denmark | collected 2008/2010
CCTGCCCATAGTACGAGAGGACCTGGGTGGACGAACCTCTGGTATGCCGGTTGTCGCGCCAGCGGCACGGCCGGTTGGCTACGTTCGGGAGGGATAACCGCTGAAAGCATCTAAGCGGGAAGCCTGCTCCAAGATTAGGATTCCGTACGGTCTTGAACCGTTGTAGCCCGCATGTTGAACACGTGTTTGATAGGCCGGAGGTGGAAGCCCCGTGAGGGGTGGAGCCGACCGGTACTAACGGGCGATGGCGACATAACATTCCAACCGTTTTTTGTGGTTGGTTCCGCGTCTTTCCTGTGCTGGATCGTCCTGGACGGCAATATGCGTTGGGATGGTCACTGAACGATACAACGGTAGGCCTTGTTTCGCGTCCGCTAGCCGGTTCCCAAACCGCCACCGATGACATGCCGGTTTGGATTCCTTTGGTTTCCTTGCCGTGGCCGTTAGATTTGCGGTGGTCATAGCCCTGGTGAGACGCCCGGTCCCATTCCGAACCCGGTAGCTAAGGCCAGGCGCGGCGATGGTACTGCACTCGAGAGGGTGTGGGAGAGTAGCACGCCGCCGCTTCAAACGTATCGGGCCTTCCGGTCGAGCCTTTGGCTCCCGGGAGGTCCCTTTTTTCATGCTCCCTTTCCGGGCTTCCCGGCGGGCGTCGCTCCAGGAACCCCCGTTTTTTCATCACCTCCCGGACCTCCCGGCAACGCCTTTCGGGCTCGTCGAAGGTCCTTATCCGGAGTCTCCACCGGATGTCCGCTTTGAGAACCACTTTTCTCTTTGATGTTTTTTGATTTGAGATTGTGCTGTGGCACCATGGATACACCATAGGAATCATGTGCCAAGGGGATAGCTATGTTTCTTCTTCCAGATCAGCAACTCAGACGTGCCGATCGAGTGATGCGGCAACGACTTGTGCCATATGTGCACGAAACATTATCGCATTGTCAGTTACGCGCTTTTCGCCAATGAAGGCGAACCCGAACAGAGCGCCGACTTTCTTGCCCGTGTCAGGGAAAACAAAGTGGATTTTCTCGACTTCATGGTTCCTGGTGCCTGGGGCACGATATGGGGTACCACATGGTTCGAGGTTCGTGGACGTATCGACCGTGAGTCGGTCAAAGGCAGAGCCGTCGAACTGGTTGTAGATCTGGGATGGAAACGACATCGTGGCCCGGGCTTCCAAGCGGAAGGATTATGCTATCGCCCTGACGGCAGCGTCATCAAAGCGGTGAATCCAGACAATTGCTGGATTCCGCTTATCGATGCCAATGGCGTGGCGAATGTGGAGCTTGACGATGCCGGTCGTTTCACGGTATATGTCGAGGCCGCATCGAATCCACCGGTCGAAGCTGACCTGCCATTCGCGCCGATGAATCTGGGGGAGCGTGCCGACGGTCGTCCATCCGACTATGTGCTCACCACAATGGACGTGTGCGCTTTCAACCAAAACGTGTTCGACTATCTGATGGACTTGGAAACCGTCACCTCGCTGATGAGGGAACTCAAGGATGATGATCCTCGATATTGGCAGCTGGCCAAAGCGCTGCAACGATCACTCAACACATATGACGAGCGTGATATCGCCGGAACTCTGGAGCCAGCCAAGGAAAAGCTTGCCGGGGTATTATCCGAACCCGCATATTCCAGCGTCATCCATCATGTCGCGGTCGGCCATGCGCATATCGATTCCGCATGGCTGTGACCCGTGCGCGAAACCCACCGTAAAGTGGCCCGCACGGTGTCCAACGTGCTTGCCCTGATGGACGAGGATCCGGATTTCACGTACGCGATGAGTTCCGCCCAACAGTATGCGTGGATGGAACAGGAACATCCAGACCTGTTCGCGCGCATGCTGCAGCGCATCAAGGAAGGACGATTCATTCCCGTCGGCGGAATGTGGGTCGAATCCGATAACATGCTGCCCACAGGTGAGTCGCTGATCCGCCAGATCACGTTCGGCATGCGTTACTTCCGTGAGCATCTTGGCGTGGAACCAAAAGGACTGTGGCTTCCCGACAGTTTCGGTTATTGCGGGGCATGGCCGCAAATCGCACGTCGTGCCGGTTTCGAATGGTTCCTCACACAGAAGATCTCATGGAACGACACCACGAAATTCCCCCACCATTCCTTCGAATGGGGCTGAACCAATTCCACGACATTCTTCCCGGATCGGCGATCGCATGGGTGCATCGGCAGGCGCGTGCGGACTACGTGCGCGACATCGCAAGACTGCGTGATATCGCCGCTGAAGCGGGTGCTTCCATCGCATCGGTGCGGGATGATGCCGACATGCGATCGAACGCGGCCATCGTCCCATATGGCAAAGAATGGCGATTCGTGGATTGCTCGCACCGCGGCAGTGGGAACGCAGGATGATGACGCGAACGGCACCGACGCGGTCGCCGATGAATCCACCATCGCAACGACATGCGACGACGGTCGAATCATACTTGACAACGGTTTGCTACGTGCCATCATCGCACCAGACGGTACGGTCCGTTCACTGATCGACCTTGATAATGGACACGAACTGGTGCCCGACGGCAGTGGAATCGGGCATTACGAGCTTCTCCGCGACGAGCCATACGAGTGGGACGCATGGGACATCCAGCGCGATGCCTTCCTCAGCGCCGAAGGCATCGATGACTCGCATGTGGAACGAGTGACGGAGACAAAACGCGGCGGAGCCACCGTGCACGTGTCCAGCACCACCGACGGGGTGTCCATCGATGCCTGCATCACATTGCGGGCAAAGTCGAAAAGCCTTGAATTCCGGACCAAAGTGGATTGGCGGGCATCCGAACGATTCCTCAAAGTCGACATTCCCATGGCTATCCAGGCCGACCGGGCGCAGTACGAATGCCAGTACGGCATGGTGGAACGGCCCATTCAGAAGAACACACGTTCCGACGAGGCGAAATACGAAAGCTGCACGCACCGGTTCGTACGCGTCGCCGATGCCGGCTATGCGGCTGCGGTCGTCAACGCCAGCACCTACGGTTCCGACGTTTCGCCGATTCACCGGAACACGGCTTCCGGGCCGGTGCGTGGCACGATGATTCGACTTTCGTTGCTGTCGTCCCCGCTATACCCCGATCCGAACACTGACAAGGGCGTGCATGAGTTCGCGTGGAACGTTGTGGCGGATGCCAGTATGCCGGCTGTGCTTGACGAGGCGAACCGTCTCAACGCGGCCGTGCTGCCTGCCGTGCCGGCGTTCGATCCGCTGGCGCAGCTCAACCCGGTGGATGGCGTCATGGTGCTTGACTGGGTCAAGCTTGCCGATGACGGTTCCGGAGATCTGATACTGCGCGTTTATGAGGCGGTCGGCGGCGAAGCCCATGCGAGACTTGCCGTCAACGCCGCTTTGGGGAAGGCCACGGTACGCGAGTGTTCCATTATGGAGGATGCGCGGCTGGATGCCGAATTGCCCGCGGCTTTTGCCGACGGTGATCCGTCCGTGGCAAGAACGGCGCAAGGAGCGATGCTGAGCCTGCATCCGTTCCAATTGGCCACGTTGCGCGTCAGTTGTGGAAGCGATGGTGGAAATACTGATGGGAATGAGAGTGGAAGCCTGCGATAGATGAGGAACTGGCGGCGGATGCGCTGAGCCGTGCGCCGCCTATTCCTTGGCTTGAGTCCACGCCTGAAGCTTCATACGATTGAGCTCGGTGTTGGGATCGTACGTGTCATCCAACCGCTCCTGATACATCGCGACCAGTTCTCCGCCGCGGCCCAACGCCTCCAAAGCGGCCTCACGAATCGACTCCCATTCGTACGGCACCACTTCCTCGGGGAACATGACCGTGCACTGGTTCGGTGCGTCACGCTCCACCAGATCGACGAAATTCAGCAGATCCTGCCACCGTTCGGCAGCGATCAGCCGCGCCGCGTACGCGTCGGCAAGCGGCTCGGACGTATGGTTGTCGCGCAGGAAACGATCGGCCTCCTCGGCATCGCCACTGATCCGCATCAGATCGTGCCGCAGGAACTGCACGGCATGGTCGAACTGGTTTTGCGCGGTCTGCGCAAGCTGCTGTTTGGACAGGAATGATGGGTCAAGCATGGCGAGATCGTTCAGTTCCTCGGGGGAGAGGGTAGGTGAACCGCCGGTAGTGGAATCGCCGGCAGCGCCCGTGGAATGCGTGATCGAGTTCGCGGTATCCGCGCCGTCCGCAGCGTCTGTACTATTCGTGCTATGCGCATTGTCCGCGTCAGAGGACGTATCACGGAGGTTGTGAGATTGCGTTGCGGTGGCGTCGCGTGCACCCGTATCGCCCGTAACATCACTGTCGATACTGCCGACGCTGTTCATAGTGTCGCCAGTCGTGCTGCTTGCATCGCCATTACCGGACTTCGCTGCGAAATCACGCATCGCGGCAATGCCCTTGTTCAACGCGTCATAGGCGAACATGCGCGTATCATCCCATTGCGCGAACGACAGTCCGCAAGACAGCAGCTCCACCATCTGCATGGCGTTGAGCCGGAAATCCTCATTGCACGCCACCTGCGTGATCATGCGTAACGCCTGCTCGCCCGTCATCGGATCGGCGTTGCAGGCCACGGCATCCATGTACACGCGTACGGTCTGAATCAGATCTTTCAGGTAGTCGAAACCCTCGTTGTCACGGTCGGCCACATTGCCGACGAACCTTGCGGTCATCTCCACAGCTTTGGCGAGATTGCCGACCGCGTCAAGCCATCGCGTGCTGATCACCGCGTTGCCGACCACCGCGTCCACGCCGGACAGCGCCTGCGAATCGATCGAAAACGTCGGCATATCGATGCGCGGAATCTCCACGCCCGTATCGGTACGTTCCGCGGTGGGCACCATGGAGGCGAGGGCGTCGAAATACCATTGCATGGGCATGTTGATGACCACGTCCGCGTCGGAAAGATTGGCGACCGGCACATCGTTGCGTTGCGCGGCATCCTCCTGGCTTGCTTCGCGGATGAGATGATTCCACAGGAAAGTCGGCCCGTCGAATTCGGCGGAACTGAGCCATCCGTTATTGACGTAGTCGGTGAGATCGTCGGCTTCCTGCCTGCGATTGAAGCTGCCCATGCGCCCACCTTTCCGTTGCGATGCCTGTGATTGCATAGTTGCGATTGTGCCGCAACAAGTAGCCGCACCAAGTATAGGCGGCGTCGGCTACGTCTGTGGAAGAGAGCGGAAAGGGCGGAATGAGGGGGAAACGAAAATAATGACGAAAATGAGACGGCAAAATGGCCGTTCGGTAAAATCGGACTATAATCAATCGCACATAACAGAACATGTTTTCAGCGCATTCGGAAATGTTTTCCGGGTGCGCTGAACGGTTTTTGGCGCAATATGAACGGAGGGCCAACACAAGATGAACGCACGCAAACTTGGTGCGGCGGCTGGGGTCATCGCTTTGATCGTAGGTCTGTTCACGGGATGCGGTTCGACGAACAGCGCTTCCAATGCGACGTCGGACGGCGATTCGAACAGCGGCACAACCGCGACATATTCCGTGGACGGTGCCAAAGATTCCATCCGCATCGCCTCCGGCTCCGAAAACAAGGAAGTGAGCGGGGCCATCGAACAGGCGGCCAAACAATCGAAAGTGTCAGTGACCGTCGACTACATGGGGTCGTTGGACGTTATGGACGCGCTGCGCAACAAAGGCCATCACGCGGGCAGGGATTACGATGCGGTCTGGCCGGCCAGCAGCATGTGGATCACCATGGGGGATATCAAGCACGTCGTCAAGGACCAGGTCTCCACGTCCACCACGCCGGTGGTGTTCGGCGTGAAGCAAAGCAAGGCTGAGGAACTCGGCTGGGCGAATACGGACGGTACAACGAAGCCGGTGTCCACGAAAGACATTATGGATGCGGTGAAGGCCAAGAAGCTGTCGTTCGCTATGACGTCCGCCACGCAATCGAATTCCGGAGCGTCGGCGTACATGGCGTTTCTGACGGCGCTGAACGGCGGCAAGTCGGCACTCACCAAAGACGATTTGAACGATGCTTCATTACGTAAGTCCGTGAAAACCGTACTGTCGGGCGTCAATCGTTCATCCGGCTCGTCCGACTGGCTGAAGGACATGGTCGTCAACGACCCGGATACGAACGATTCCATGGTGAACTACGAATCGCTCGTCATCCAGGCTGACAAGGCGTTGACGGCGAAGGACAAGGAGCCGCTGCTGGCCGTCTATCCGTCCGACGGCATCGCGATTTCCGATTCGCCGCTTGCTTACGTGGATCGCAGGCAGGACAAAGAGGATGCGTTCAAGCGATTCAGCAAGTCGATCACGTCGAAGGATTCCAAGAAACTGTTCGAACAGGCGGGTCGTAGAACCGGTTCGGACGGCACGCTGGCGTATGCCAAAGATGCGAAGGTGAAGGATTCGTTCCGTAAGGAATGGGGCGTCAAATCGGATTCATCGGTGCTGAAAACCATCACCATGCCATCCTCCGACATCATCGAACAGGCGCTCGACCAGTATCAGACCGTCCTGCGCAAGCCCGCTTACACCTTGTGGGTGGTGGATTATTCCGGATCGATGTCAGGCAAGGGCAAAAGCGGTGCCGTGGCCGGTTTGCAGGCGGCCCTCGACACCGATCAGGCACGCGCCTCGCATATCGAGCCGGGCGATGACGACGTCAACGTGTTCATCCCCTTCAACAGCAGCGCGAAAGTGGCGCAGGTCGCGCAAGGCAAGCAAACCGCGACCTTGCTGGCCGCCAGCGAAAATCAGGTGGCAAATGGCAATGCGGACATCTACAATGCGCTGGAAGTCGCGTTGAAGAATCTGCCGTCCGACCGCGACGATTACACGGTGGCGATCGCGCTGCTGACCGACGGGCAGTCGGACACGGCGAAGCTTGACGAGTTCAAGCAGCAGTATGCGTCCGATGGCAAAGGCGTTCCGGTTTTCTCCATCATGTTCGGCGACGCGGATTCGCAGCAGCTCAACGATTTGGCCAAGCTGTCCAACGGCAAGGTGTTCGACGGACGCAACGGCAATTTGAGCGGCATCTTCCGCGAAGTGAAGGGCTACAACTGATTTGACGGTGTGGTGCTGATTGGTGCCAATGCCGCGGAAGCGGCGCTCGCCTGTGTTTGCGTTATCGTGCGCGACGTGACGGATGCGGCGCGAGTTGCTGCGTAAGCTGCTGCGCGTGCTGTGAAGTGTCTCTTTTCCCTACACGGAACGACGTGTGAAACAGTATGTGAAACGTCTACGTTGTGCGATAGATAAAACGGTGTTCGTGCGAGCGTGACGGTAGAATGGTGTGCTATGCCGCATAGGGCGGCCAGTCCAATTAGGCCTCTGATGAAAAGGGGGAACCATATGAAGGTTGCAAGTGGCAATGTCCTGTGGCAGCAGCGTAAGCGCAATTGGTGCCGTACGCCGTTCACGTTCACCGTGTACACACTTACCGACCGTGAGCTGAGCGTCAAAACCGGCATTCTGAACGAGAGTTTCAACTTGATCAAACTGTTCCGCATCGTGGATATCAGCGTGGAACGCACGTTCCTGCAGCGCATCTTCGGCATGAGCACGATTGTGCTGGATACGCGCGATCAGTCGTCCGGCAATGGCGTAGTGGCATTGAAGAACGTGCTGAACGGATTCGAAGTTCGCAAGGTGCTGCAGGAAGCAGTGGATGCCTCCCGTAGAGAGAACGGCATGTCGGCGCGCGAATTCCTGGGCGGTCCGGGTGGTCCTGCTGGTCCGGGATTCGGCCCGGGTCCTGACGGCCCTGGCTTCGACGGCGGTTTCGATGGGCCCGACATGGGTGGCTACGCCGACGGTCGGTGAGTGACCTTCCGTAGTTTCGGCTACTTTCAGCTCGGACGGCTTGCGTATATATGCTGTACATACAACGTATATACACAAGCCGCTTTTTATATGTTTCGATGTGTGGCTGGAGTGATTGCGGGGCTATCTCGCTTATGGATGGCGGATTTTCATATGCGTCTGCTGGTATCTCGCTTATGGATGGCGGTGTACTGAAGTAAATCGCTTGTTTGGGGGTATGATTCATACCCCCAAACTTCGTTTTTGCTGTTGGAACCGCCATCCATAAGCGAGATGGCATGTGTCAGTGATCCAAATCCGCCATCTATAAGCGAGATAGGTGTCAGAAGGTCGCGAATTACAGGGCGGACTTGCCGGTGAGGTGGCGGTAGAGTTCCGGATCGACCGGTTTGTCGAGCTTGAGTGTGGAAATGACCACCTTTGACTCGCTGCCATCCTCGCCGGGGTTCACCGACGCGTGCACATCGTCCAATGCGACCGCGCTGCCGACGAAGTAATAGGATTTCTCCTGTTCTTCGGCTTTGCGACGGATGAAAATCGGCGCAAAATGGCAATTCTGCCATGTCGGAGTACGTTCCGTTCCGTCCAGCAGCCACCGGAATTCGTTCGATTTTACTGTTTCGAATCGTTGTCTTCGGCAATGATTTTGCCGATACGGTGTGGGATTTCCGTAACGAGGGCATTGCCCATGCAGAAGGCACGATGTCCATCGGTCATTCCGTCGTTGGTCCAGCCTTTCGGGAAGCGCTGAAGCTGGTCCAACTCGTCGGGGACGAGTCTTCTTAGTCGCCCATTCTGCATGACTACATGCTTGGTGCGGCTTGCTCCACGGCCGCCTTCTCCAGTGAGAATGGTGCGGCTCGGCTTATCCAACGGATCGGGGAATGCGATGGGACCTTCAGAGTAGACGTACTCATGTCCGTTACTAGCGGTGCGTTTCTCGTGTTTGCCGCCTTTGAGATATTCCCATGATTTGAGATTGTCTCCAGTGATGAAGAATTCTTCCGGAACCTGCTCGATCGGTACGAGGAATTCACCCAACGTACGCTGTGGGCCGTTGTAGATGGGCTTGACTCGGCGTGTAAGCACCTTACCGTTCTGCATTACGCCGGCTTCCTTGAATCGTGAGATTTTGTCTCCGATGCCGAATTCTTTCGTAGACCTATAAGGGTCTTTGCTGACGGAGAAACGCTCAGCTCCGAATCGCTCATCCGGTTCGATGGGGAAAGCTCGTGCTTCGACCCCCACATGGAAGAGCTGGTTTTCCAAATCCCATTTTGGAGCGTCATGTTCAGCGTAAATGTATACGCGTCGGCGACGTTGTGGCATGCCGTAATCGGCAGCATTCACCACGTGCCATTCCACAGAATAGCCCAAGCGATATAGGCAAGAGAGAATAATCGCGAAATCGCGGCCACGTTGTGCGGTAGGAGATTTCAGAAGTCGGTCGACGTTCTCAAGAAGTACATACTTCGGGTGGCGCATTTCAAGAATGGCGTTGATGCTCCACCAAAGCACGCCTTTTTTACCTTCAATGCCAGATGCAAGACTTGCGGGCTTCGCGACCGAATAATCTTGGCAGGGGAAGCCTCCAACGAGCATGTCGAATTCCGGCAATTCACGTTCGCCATTTTTGATTTGCTCGACAACGACTGCGATATCTTCATTGACGCAGCTTCCTTCGCCAAAGCGCTTTTCGTAGCAGCGCCATGCGAATTGTTTGGTGGGTCGCCCATCTGGCTCCCAATTATTGGCCCAGACGGTGTGGAAATTGCCGGCTGGCTTCATCTCGAAATCAGGATACTTGGGATTGCTGTAACCATCAAGTCCAAGTCGGAATCCGCCAACGCCGGCGAATAGTTCAACGACTTTGATTTCCTTGCTCATTACAGCTCTCGCGCTCCTTTAACTCTTGCGATCCGAACGATCGTTCGAGATACTACTGGCCAATATCTTATCTAATCATGAGGAATCGATCAAATTCAGTGTGTCGTGTTTATAAAAGGGGCTTACGGTGGTTAAATGCAAAAGAGTTGGGGCTGAATTGGAATGGCCTCGAAAGAGATGTGGGAGCTAGTTCGATGTTGAACGAAGAGCGTAGTTTTTCATCATTGGAAGAAGTCACGAAACTGTTGATTGCAGCTGAGGGGAAGACTTTTCGAGAACTTGACGAAACAGGTCGTGGCGATTCGGCGGGAAACAAGGGCTCGCTTGGCAATATCATTGAGGAATCCGTTCTGCATTATCCTGTCAACTCAGATGCTGAGGCTGATATCCTCGTTGGCGATACGCGTTATGAGCTTAAAGTGACCCCACTGAAGCATTCCGGCAAGGGCAAACGTACGAAGACAGTTGCCAAGGAGAGACTTGTCCTTGACATCATCAATTACGAGAATCTGCCTAAGGAAAATTTTGAAGATTCCCGGTTTTGGAATAAGTCGAAGAACATCATCATGGTGTACTACTACGATGACCGCGAAGACAAGAAAACCCAATCACGCTTGGACTGCAAGGTCTTGAAATCTGTTGTCTTGCATTATGACGAAAACGATTTGGCGACGATTCGAGATGATTGGGAGACGATTCACGAGAAAGTTGCCTCGGGGCATGCAGATCAGCTTTCGGAATCGGACACAAACTATCTTGCCGCGTGCACGAAGGGTGCGAATGCTTCCAGTATGAGAGATGCTCCCGCGCCAGCCGGCTCTGGTAAGGCGCGGATACGTGCGAAACAGCGTGCGTTCAGCTTCAAATCATCTTTCATGACGTCGATTGCCGAACGTGCTTTGGTAAGCCGCATTGAGGAATACAGTTTGCCGATTCCGTCGAACCAGACGCTTTCTGAATTCCTGTGGCAACAAATGAGCCCGTACATCGGGAGAAGTGTTGATGACATCGCTCTTCGATTGGGCATTTCGAAATCGGATTCGAAAGCCAGCAAGAGCCGGCTCGTCATGAAAATGGTTGGTGCGGAAGGGCGTAGCGTCGATACGATTGAACAATTCCGCAAGGCCAATGTGACCAAGCTGAAGACTGTCGTATTGTATCCGGATGGGCTCCCGAAGGAAAACATGTCTTTTCGCCAGATTACAGAGGAAGAGTGGCAGGGACTAGCATCCTTTGATGCGAAATGGGAAGACTCGTTCCTGTACGAGTATTTCGAAGAGAACAAGTTCTTTATTGTCTCATTTAAATCTCCGGTACCGTATTCGCAACATGTGGCCGGTAACGACCGTCTTGTTGGAGGATTCCTTTGGAATATGCCGGAAAAGGATATCGAACAGTATGTCCGTCCGGTCTGGGAGCGGCTGCATGAATTGATGCTGAGCGGTGGATCGGTACATTACGGACGAGGAACCAATTTACTTCCTGGAGCGAGCTTCAACGGAGTCTGCCATTTAAGGCCGAAGGGGCAGAACAGCGATGACGTGGTGCGTCTGCCTAATGGCGAATCGATTACCAAGCAATGCTTCTGGCTCGATCGACATTATGTGGCCGAACTGATTCGTGAGAATCAAAAAGTGAACGGCAATGTGAAATGAAATTGGTGCAAGCAGGCGAAGCATTGTCTTGAAGACATTCATGCTAGTCATGATTCGAGTATTTGATGATATTCCTCTATCAAATTCTTGGCCATAGTATATTTGATTGAATATTTATGGCTTGCTTTGCGAAAGCAATAGGAAAAAAGTATTGGAAAAAGGGAAGGGCCTGCGATGATTTCGTTGAAGAAGCTCGCTGCTGATGGACTGATTAAATTGACCGACGCGAGACGTAAGTACACGATAGATGGAGTGCAGCGGCTTGAGGCCATATATCGTATTCCCCTTAAATACCTTTATTACAACAATCAAAATGGGCGAATTAGTACAGCTCTTCAAAAATACGTTAGTGGGCATCCAGAGGTGGTCTTGAACCCCGCCTTGGATGATGAAAATCCTGAGTATAACGATTTGTTTGAGAGTTTTATCTTTAAATCGAATGAACAGCGCATGAAGGCGACCCAGGAATCGATTTCAGATAGAGGTCAAGAGGAGCCTGGTGTCGTGCTGGATGACGGCCGTGTGATTGATGGCAATCGCCGGTTTACGGCATTGCGCCGAATTCAAAAGAGCAAAGGCATAGAACAATACTTTGAAGCTGCGATTCTTGATTTTGATATCACCAATTCTGTTGATAAAAAAACAATCAAGCAGCTTGAGCTTGATTTGCAGATGGGAAAAGAAGACCGACAGGACTATGATCCAATCGATCGAATTTTCGATGTGTATAACACCGTTTACGTCGAAAAAATAATGACTCCTCAGGAGTATGCGAAAAGTATCGGCAAAGAGCGAGCAAGGGGAATAAACAACGATATTAAGGAAGCGAAGCTGATTTCTTCGTATCTTGAATTTATTGGTGCTCCGAGGGACGCTTATTACATTGCCAAAGAGCTTCGGCTTGACGGACCGATGAATGAGGTGAGAAGGGTTCTCGACAAAAATAAGCTACTTGACGATGGGGAAGTCAAGAGTGCGGTTTTCGCTTTGCTGTCGATGCATTATTCTGGGACGGATGCGAATGAGGGTGGAGATATCACACGTCTTATTCGTAAAGAGCTTCAATCCATGGTTTCCAAGAAGGATGATTGGGTTTGTCTTACGGAAGACAATGTTGACACGATATATGATGCTTTCCAGGATACACCTGTCTCTGATGCATCTCAGATTTCGCAGATTCTGAATTCGAGCGAAGGGATTAAGGCTGCGTCGAATGATTTTATGCGGTCTAGTCGACGTTTGGGAAAGATGAACGAGTACAGAGGCGAGCTTCAAAAAGTAGTCGAAACTGTAAGTGCGTGTGTGGAATCGCTTGAAAGCATTGATACTGCTACTTTGGAAAGCCTTACGGTGGAGCAATCCAAGGACGTGGCTGCGGATTTGGAGAAAATCGGAATGATTGTTCGTAAGGATTATGATGTTTTATCTCAGACGGGTAATCTGCTATGAGCTTCTTGTCTCTGAAAATTGATACGCAGTATCAGACAACGGATCAACAGGTGGTTGACTCTTTTCTGATTCCAACGTTGTCTGAGGCGAAACGATATTGCAGGGTATCGGCATATTTTTCTCTTAAAGGGATTCAGCTACTTGCCGCCGGGCTGGAGCAATTGGCTTGTAATGATGGTCGTTATCAGCTGTTGCTATCCAGTCACATCAGCGAGACCGATTTTGATGAAATAAAACAAGGATATGAGTGGCGTAATCGTCTTAGGGAAAAACTGCAATGTCAGGATGCCGATGATATTGATCAAAAGCATTTAGGGTTGTTGGCAAAACTGATTGCAGAAGAAAAAGCGGATGTGAAAATTGCCTTTTTGAAGGAGGGCAAAGGAATCTTCCACGACAAATTCGGGTTACTGGAGGATTCGGAAGGAAATAAAGTTCTTTTTTCGGGATCCGCGAATGAATCGACAGGCGGACTCAGTTCGAATTATGAGTCGATTATTGTGGATGTAAGTTGGGATGAGAGCAGTCGTGTCAGGCAGCGTCTGCAAGCGGAGGTTAATCGGTTTGATTGGCTATGGTCTTCTCGCGAAGATGGGGTGATTACCGAAGACGTGAGTGATTTGGTATATGAACAACTCGCTCAATATCAGGGAATGGAGGATTGTCCCGGCATGGTTGATCAGAAGGAAGATTCGCAGTTGCCTGAAGGTTTTGAGGGATGGGCTTTTATCTATAAGGACGGAGACGTCTGGTTCATTGATACCACAGAAGAGCAGAGATCCGAACGAGACAGACATTTGAGAATAGGAGGAGATTGGGGAGGGAAATATTTTAAAGAGCATTCGCATCAAATGCTTGATGATCTTCCCTATGCTGTGGTTGAACAATGTCTAGAGAAAACTCGGAAAAGAGCGGAAGGCAAAGTTGCCTTCTGGATTGATCCGCGCATAGAACAAGATTTGAAACAGCAACGATATTCAATTGAACAGTATCGATACATGGGCGTTGCTCTTAAGGAAAATGTTAATCGATTCGAAGATGAGTTCGCACTTTTCCGTAATGTTATTTCAGAATCAGTAAGTCGTCCATTGAAGACTTTGCATTTGCAGTCGGCTTTCTATATGTACAAGATGGCACGAGCAGCTAATTTTTCGGTTCCCGGCGCCGGTAAAACGGCAATGGTCTTGGGCGTATTCGCTTATCTCAATAGCGGTAAGGCTAAGTTTGGTGAATTCGTTAGCAGGATTTTGGTGGTTTCTCCAATCAACGCCTTCGAATCCTGGAAAAGCGAATTTCAAAAGACCTTTGGTCCTAAGAAAAAGCTGCGAGTCGTTGATGTTCAGGATGGAAATTTTGACGGCGATTTACGTAGACGATGGGCGGTTTCGAATTTGGTCCTTGTCAATTATGAATCCCTCCCGAAATACCATGACCAGCTTATCGATTTGATTGATGGGCAAACAATGATTGTTTTTGACGAGGTCCATAGGATTAAAGGCGTTAATGCAACTAGAGCAACTGCCGCCATGGATTTGTGCGATAAAGCATTTTTCCGATATGTATTGACAGGTACGCCTATCCCTAATTCGTATTGTGATATCTATAACTTCTTGCATCTTTTGTACAAAAAAGAATATCCGGTTTTCTTTGGCTGGGACGTTCCGGAATTATCGAAAGCAAATCAGTATTTAGTCGATCGGATTAATGAAAAGCTGTACCCATTCTTCTGGAGAACGAATAAGGGCCAACTTGGGGTACCGCCCGCTGACCCTGATGACATTATTGAAGCTCCCGCTTCATCTGGACAACTTGAGTTGGCGCTCGCGATTTGGACGCAGGAAAAATCCAGTTTGGCAAAGTTGATTAGGCTCATGCAAGCGTCAACAAATCCTTCTTTACTGAAAGAGAAGATTGATTTCCGAACTCTGGGTTTGGAATCCAATGGAGAGTATTCTGAAGAAATAGATGAGAAGACCTTCAATCGGGCATTAATGCATGAAGAAACGGCCGTCACTCCGATTCTTTCGAATAAGTGTTATGAAGATTTTGATTTGGATAATATGAAATCGCCGAAGTTCGAAGAAGGACTGAAGCTGATTCGAGATCTTGTAAATCAGGGTAAGAAGGTTATTGTTTGGGGGTTGTTCGTCAATACTTTGCAAAAGATTTCCTCGCGTCTCGATGATTCCGATATAGATAATCGTTTGATTTATGGCGAGACTCCAGTGGATGTCCGTAAAGATTTTATTGCTGATTTCCGTAACCCGAATGGGCCTGCGGTGCTTGTATCCAATCCTCAGACGTTGGGCGAATCGGTTTCGTTGCAAGATGTTGTGCATGATGCCGTTTATTTTGAATTTAATTTCAATCTGACGTATATGTTGCAGTCGAGAGATCGCATCCATCGTTTGGGTTTACCGGATGGTCAATATACGCGCTATCACATCATGGAAACCATTAATGATCCGACGGAATATGGTTTTATCGATAGCCGGGTATACAAACGTTTGAAATACAAAGAACGAAGGATGCGTGAAGCCATCGATGGTGATGTCCTGAAGCCTGAGGTGACAGATGATTTGCTTGCGGACGTTCGATCTATTATCGAAAATGAGCGACGTAGCATAGCGAAAGCCCATGCAAAGACGGTTAATGTCGAAATCGAATGAAAGATTGGAATCCAAAGGTTTCCGGGCTTATGGTTCTCGGTAGGAACGGGTGTTTGGCGGACTTTGCCATGCAAGGGCAGTGTCCGTCAAACGCTTATAGTCTGTCTTTTATTTGGCTATAGAGATAAGCTCCGTTAATCCACCAAGCCTGCTTGGTCATATATTCTTCCGAATAGCGTTCATGGTTGGCGGGTCTATTTATCCAGTGTGCTTTTGCGGGCAGTTTACGGGAATTCTGCGCATTGGGTGCCGGCTTGCTGTACTGCGATTTGTGCGCATCCGGGCGCATGTGAATCACGCGATGCGCAGAGGCTTTAACGAAGTTGTTGTAAACTCGATTGCCTTTGTAATGAAGAGTCACTCCGTTTCTGAGTTTTTCAACGTCTTCCTTCCAAACTTGTTCGGCTATGTCGATATCGGATACCGGCATATACCAGAATGCGGCACCTTTAAAGTAGATGTTTTCTGGATTCTTGTCTTTTTCATTGGGATTTTGGTTGTCAAAAACAAAGACGAGGAATTTTGTGGTTTCCAGAAGGTGATGCAGGGCGCAGTTATCGGTATCCCATTTTTGATTGATTAGATCGTTGAAATCGGGAATGGATTGGATCTTAAATTGCTCGGAAGGTTTTCCATGGAAAAGCGGCAGCGTTTTGACTCGAATGCCTTTAAGCTCTTCGGCGTCAAACGATACGTAATCATCATTGGGGTCTTTGGAAATACTGGTATTTGAACCAAGCATATGGTCAACCAGCATGAAATTAGTTTGTTTGGGAGATATGTTTTTAGGTATGGTGAAATGGAATTGTTCCGCGATTTCCGTAAATGATTTTCCTTTAAAAGGGTTGAAATAATCCAGAATAATGCTATCGCAGCTTCTGTTTTGCAGCTGCTTTATATCTTTGATGAGAGAAGTCGTTTCGTGGACGTCAGATGCATAGTTTTGTAAAAGTGACGTCATGAAACTTTGTTTGAAACAGTAAGCTCTGGATTTTGCTCTTGCGCCATTGCTCTGCCTGCTTTTCTGTTTGTTATTCGCTCCTTTAGTGCATGCTGCAAGGGTGTCGGTCATACCTTCGGTCAGTTCATCCGCCCGGTTTTCGACTATGAACTGATGAATCGTGTTCCAATCCTGTTCGATTCTGAGCATGGTCGCTTCGCTGAGAGGCAGGAGACTGTTTTGCGGAAAATTGGGTTCTGCAAAATCGTCCATAGCTAAAAGGTGGGCATATTCGATCTTATATTTGCGCTTATCTTCAGACTGCCCTTTTTCTGAGGCGATTCGACGCAGATACTGCATTAATTCAATGAATCTGTTTTTCTTCCAAAACGAACTTGTCTTGAAATCGGCAGTGCTTTCTTTGGCGTAATTGATGGTATTGAGTACTAGCCTTTCTCCTGCAATGCAAGAAGGACCATCCTTGCTTTTCTTGATATCGATTGGGGAGACTTTAAGCTCGACTTCAGCCTCGGGGAAATCGGGGGCAGAAATGTTGTCGGCGGGATGGTCGAACCAGACATGTTCAATTACATTGCCTGGATAGCTTTTATTCCCTTGTTTTTCGGTGTTGTTGAAATCGATTTCTTCCAATGTTCTGCCAACCGCATCATTGGCTCGTAACTGGACTGCTGTCTTCGTTGTATAGGGACTTTTTTCGAAAAGCGGAGACATGACAAGGTCTGCCATCTTCTGGTCTTCCGGAATCCACTTGTGGTATGCCATCTCTTGCTGAGTGAGCCAGACGGCGCACTGTCCGTTGGCAAGGAAGTTGATTTCGTAATCGCAATAGCAAAGATAATAACGTGGATTCGTGCTTTGTCCCTTGGCGAGCTGCCTGCTGATTGCGAGCTCGTCATTATTTGTGATTTCCAAAAGCTTTTCCAGCGCCTGTTCTATATCGGGCTTGCGAAAGCTGGAAACTGCAATCGATGGGAAAAACAGTGCATTTGAGTCCGGGGATTCGACGCATAGGAACTTATCGTTTTTCCTGCAAATCGCTTTGACTGATTTCGCTGTTTTAGACATATTCCTCCTCGTCGGGGATTACTGTGATAGCTAATTGTAGGGGTGCTTCGGAATCAAAGTTGATAAATATGCTCTCGATGGAATTCGAGGAATTCTCGGGATGGGCTGCAGACGACAGGTAGGGAGATGCGCTGTCCGTCGTAACGGTACAGCCATTCGTCGTTGATTTCCGTGTGCTCGACGTGCGGCGAGACATGAATCGCGAAATCGTTATCGAGGGTGATCAGACCCTGGTCGAAAGCCCTGTCGTGGAACGCGTTCAGCAGCAGGCCGTTCGAGGCGGCCACTTTCTCCGTCGGCGACGAATCCTTCCATGGTTTGATATGACTGGCTACCAATAGCGGATCGATTGCGATTCCCGTGATGCAACAGTGGTCATGGTAGTTATGGATGAGCGTGTTGCGGAAATACTGCTGGTTGACGCGTTGCGTGACCAAGGCCGGACGGTCGTACCCGATCTGCGGCGAGACGATCTGCTCCACGACGGAATCGCCGTTCGCGGCTGGACGGTTGTCGGGACCGTTCAACGCCGATGCCAGCAGTTGGGATGATTCGAATACCAGGGCGTCGCCGCGTTCCGCGTACTCCTCCCATATTTCTCTGTCCAGCCTGCTGCAGTTGGTCAGTCCCTTGGTCGTTCTGTTCTCGTCGAGGGAGGCCAGGTTGCCGAGTTTGAGCGCCACCGCCGAAGGCGAGCGGCGGATGTGGTCTGCGAGTCTCTGGACAGTCGGATTGCGTTTATCCCATTTTCCGGAAGGCAGGATTCGGTACAGTGCGAACGCCATCATGGTCTGTTCGCGTGTCCAGTTGTTTCGTCCTGCCATATGCTTACCGTCCTGTTGAATCCAGGATAGACGTTGTTGGATTGAAAAGAGAGTTAGCGTGGCGGACGTCCGCGGTCGATTTTAAGTCGACTGCTTTATGAGAAGGTGGCAGGCGATGGTGTGGTGCACGGTTTTCCCGCGAAAGCACCGCACGATTTTAAAAAAGGACAAATTGCCGGAAAAAGAGGACGTTTGTAATGAGCGTCCTCTTTTTTGGTGTTCGGCGGGTGCCGAGGTATGAAAAGGATTGGTTTTCGGGGGCTTTGGCTGGATGGTGGTTTGCTAGGCAAGGCGGGGCCGGCCGCGTGCTGCTGGGACGCGGCCTGATAAAAAAGGACAAATTTCGAAGTTGGGAGCATCGGATTCGTCGTCCCGAAAAAACCGCGCGATTACCGGCATTCCCGGGAATATCGGCAATTCGGAAAGCCGGTGCACCCGTAAAACGCGCGTGACGGATCGGAGCCGGCATGTCGCAGCCGCAAAGCTTCCCCGCAATTCGGGCATTGCGGAGGCAGTTTCACACCCCGGAAAATATTCGGACAGATCCGATCGTGTAGCTCATACATGAAGCGTGACGGGCGCGACTGGTCGACCACGAAAAACAGCTTCTTTTTGCATCGCGTCATCGCCACATAAAACAGGCGACGTTCCTCTGCATGCGGCATGCGCTCCACCTCCGGCAGCAGCAAGCCAAGCAGCGGCTCATCGGGAATCGCACTCGGGAAGCCCTTCAAACCGCCGGAACAGCACAGCAGAAACACGAAATCGCGCTGCAATCCCTTGGATTTGTGCGCGGTCATGAATGTGATATCCATGTCCGGTTTCTCAAGAAAAACGATGCTGCCAGTGTGCTCGTCAATCTGGAACAATCCGTCGCAATCGTTGCGTAGCAGCAGGTTCAGATCGCTTCTATAACGTCCCAACATCAGTACCGACGCGGCTTTCGGCAGCTTGCGCAACTGCTCCACAATCGCGTTGAAGCGTTCCTCCTGCGTGGAGCCGCCCAACGCTTTCAGCGAATGGTCCTTCTTATCGGACGGATTATGCAAACGTTTGACATACAGGTTTTTATCCTGCATGACGAATTTACCGCTCGCATCGATGAGACTCTGCCGGAAGCGGCGCGTGGTGGTGATCTGAAACATGCGTGTCGGGCCCCAATCGCGCCAAATCTCCGCAAAATCAAGAATGAGATGAATGTCACTGCCGGCGAAACGGTAAATCGACTGCCAGTCGTCGCCCACGCAGAACAGCGTGAAATCGTTTTGCTCGCGCAGTGCACGAATCAGCTCGTAACGCGGCCGCGACATGTCCTGATATTCGTCGATAAGCACGTATTTGTACGGGTGCCGGTATTCGTTGCGCTGCACACAGCGAACGGCGTCGACGATCATACCGGGAAAATCGATGCCCTGCGTCGTGCGGAAATTGCCGATATACGCGTTATAGAGCGGTTCGATGAGCTGCAGCATTTCACGATTATGGCCGATATGCTTGCCACCGCGCCTTTCGTTGAGCTCGCGCATGCCGCTGATGTCGATGTTGTTCTGCCGCATGTGCTGGATGATGGTCTGCGCGCTTTCAATGAGACTCTGCTTGTACTGGTTGAAACTGTAGTCGTCCGTCGGCAGTTGGAAATCTTCACGTTTCGCGGCGGCACCGTATTTGCCGAACAGTTCCTTCGACATGAGCTTGAACGCCAGCAGGCGGTAGGGGATGTTCTGTTCGAGCAGTCGTTCGAACGTGGCGCGCATTACGCCGTTCGACGCATGCCCGGCGATGATGGGACGATTGGCGATGGTCGATGCACGGCAGATTTCCAGGCCGAGACTGTGGAACGTGCATGCGCGGATCGCTTTGCCGGTACTTGTCATGATGCGGTGTGACATGTCGTCCGCGGATTTTTTAGTGAACGACAGCACGAGGATTTCTTCGGAAGTGGCGCGTTTTGTGGCGAGCAGCCATGCGATATAACCGACGATGGTGGTGGTTTTGCCGGTTCCTGCGCCCGCGAGCACGAGGGTGTTATGGCCCGAGCCGGCGATCGCGCTGATCTGCTCGTCGCTTAGATCGTGTTTTTCGATTTTGCCGATGGTCGCGCGTGCCTTGTCGATTCGTTCGGCCGGGAGCAGTGGTTGCGGGGTAAGTTTTGCGGGTTTGCTCTGCGATTGCTGCGTACGCTGCTGTGTGGTGCGTTGCGATTGCTGGAATGCACGTGACGGTTGCTGCACATGCTGCGTTTGCTGCGTGCGTTGCTTTGATTGCTTTGATTGCTTTGATTGCGGAGTTCGCGCGGGTCGTGTTGTGGATTTCGCGGAGGATCGCGTTTGCTGCGTCGGTTGGGTCACGCTTTCCGCACCCAACACATTTTTCAGCATACTCAACAATCCCATGTCGATCCTTTCCACACGTTAAGCCGCTGCACGGGGCAATTATAATGTGTGAAGGTCTGGAACGCGGGGAAGGGGTGACGTATGCGCGTGCTGCATACTTCCGACTGGCATATTGGCAGACGATTCAAAGGCATCGATTTGCTGGAGTACCAGCGTAAGGCGCTTGAATGGCTGATTGGGCTGATTAAACGAGAACAGGTGGATGTGTTGTGTGTGTCCGGTGACGTGTATGATGCGCCGCGACCGTCTGCCGGAGCGGTGCGATTGTTCAACGAGATGTTCCAACGGCTCGGACTGATGGAGGTCAACGGGCATCCGCTCCATATCATATTCACGCCCGGCAACCACGATTCCGCGGCTCGACTCGGCTTCGCCGCCGCGCTGATGCTGCCGAACGTGCACATGCGTTGCGATATCGCAGACATCGCCACTCCCATCATGGTCGATTCCGCGGATGGCGAGCAACTTGCGATCTACGCGCTGCCTTACCTCGACCCCGATCTTGCGCGTCCTGCATTGCAGGGGCTGCTGAACAGCGTGGACGTATTATCTTCGTCCGCTAAAGTGTCCGATTCTGCAGAATCGGACAAACGGAGAGAAACGAACACCATCCGTCGCTCGCACGAAGGGGTTATACGCGCCGCGTTACAGCTCATCCCCGCCGATTTGGCCGCCCGACGCAAGGCAAACCCCAAATTGAACGCTATGCTTATGGCGCACGCCTTCGTATCCGGTGCCACGGCCTCCGATTCGGAACGCAACATCACCGTCGGCGGCGTCGACAGCGTGCCTGCGGAACTTTTTTCCAATTCCGGCCTCGACTATCTGGCACTCGGCCACCTGCACAGACCACAAAAAATCACCATTCCCACGAAACCGACAACCGAATCGCAATTTCATCTCGACCGCACTCCACAGGCGCGTTACAGCGGATCGCTGCTCGCATACTCATTCTCCGAATCGCAGACGCCGCCGGTGGAAGGCAACGGCAAAAGCGTGGTGCTACTTGACTTCACGGACGGCCATCTTGCCAAACCGCGCATCATGCCTGTGGAATCCGGTGAGCCGCCATTCGTGCAAATCAAAGGCACCATGGACGATGTCCTCGGTCCGCTCGCCGAACAATACAGAAACATGTGGGTGTCGATTACGGTGCAAGTGCCGGAATTGCCGCACGGCGCGTACCAGAAAATCGACCGTGCCTACACGCACGCTTTGGAAAAGAATTTCGATTATTCGCAACGAACGCAATCGCAAGAAAGCCGGAAAATGGCCGATCTGAAGCAGGCGACGGACGAAATGGACGTGTTGCGCGATTTCGTGAAATTCTCGCTCGGCCGCACACCGACCGACAAGGAGGAACGCGTGCTGCGCGATGCCATGGAAACGGTACGCAAGAACGCCGGCAAGGAGGTCGCGCAATGAAACTCATCGCATTGAAATTCCGCGGTGTCGGCCCATATAAAGGGGAGTACGCCATCGATTTCGCGGCGCTGACCCGATCGCACATGTTCCTCATCGACGGTGAAACGGGAGCCGGCAAAACCACACTGCTCGACTGCGTCACCTTCGCGCTGTACGGTTCGATTTCCAGCAATACTGAGAACAAAATCGGCGTGGGCGACCGCAACAGGCTGCGCTCGCGGTTTCTGGAAGCTTCGGCCGACGAAACTTACGTGCATCTGATATTCGAGGAGGGCGGGCACTGTTACGCGGTGCGACGCACGCCCGAATACGAGCGGCCGAAACAGCGTGGCGATGGTACGACGAAGCAGAACGCGACCGGCAAAATGGTGCGGGTTGCGAACGATTACGAAATGGCTTTCGCAGCGCTTACCGACGATTCGGCTGTTTCGGCTGATGCCGGCTCGACTGGCGGTTTGGCTGCCGTTGATCGGTATTTCGATTTCCTTGACGAGCCAGGTCATACAGTTGCTGTCGCCTCCCGTGCAAGCGAAGTGGGCAAGGAAGTTGTGCGACTGCTGGGATTGGATCGCAGCCAGTTTTCGAAGACGATTATGCTAGCGCAAGGGCAGTTCGCGCAGTTTTTGCGGATGGGCCCGGAAGATCGTACCAAACTGGTGAAGGAGCTGTTCGGGGCTGAGGAATACGAGGCTATTCAGGACGAATTGGATACGAAACGTAAGGAATTCGGAGATAAAGTCGACGGACAGCGGGCTGCGCTAGAGGAACGGATTCGTGCCGCGCGCGAGAATGCGGAACGGATTGTGGAACGGTTGGAATCCGGCCGACCTTCCGTGTCCGATTCTGGTGAAACGGACACGTGGGACAGGGCTAAGGTATTCCAGTTGTCCGATTCTGCAGAATCGGACATTCAGAGTGGGCTGGAGGGGTCTTGCGTGTCTGATTCGGGAGAATCGGACACTCCGGATGGGCAGGAAACCTCGGAAACGCGCGGTGATGCATGGCGCTGGGGTTTGAACGAATCCGGTGCCATTGACGAGCCGGCACGTAGCGAAACCGACATCGTGGAACAACTCCAAGTTACGTTGCGTGACGTGGAGGCGGATGCGCAACGGCTGCTGGCGCAGACGGAATCGCAAGTCAGCAAAGCCGACGACAAACTGGCAGAAGCGCAGCGGCGCAACGAAGCCGCATGTGAACTGCGCGAATCGTACGAGGAAACGCAATCCGCGCGCAATCGCGCCGACGAGCTGAAATCTCGCAAACCGGACATAGCAAAGCAACGTCGGCAAATCGCACAGGCCCGACAGGCTGCCCCAATCGTGGCAAAACAAGCTGAATGCGAAGCCGCGCAAGCGAAACTGGATGACTGCAACGCGCGTATTGCGGATATTGCAACCGCATTGGCAAACTTCGAATCGAAGAAAACGCTGCAGCAGCGGCATCAGGAGGCCGTTGCCGAGGCCGCAGGCGAGGAAGCGGCGAATAAGGCGCTGGAAATCGCGCAAACGCATGCCGAAAACCTTCGGAAAGCTACGAAAGCTGCCGAACAGGTGAAACAAGCATCTCAGAAAGTCGAAGCATGTGAAGCTGCGCAAACCAAAGCGCAGCAGGAGCGAGAGGCATTGCCAGACGCAAAAGCCACGGCGTCGCAGCTGGAGGAAATCGCCGGAAAACTGGGCGCGCGCGGACAATTGGAGGATGCTCTGACGCAGGCGAAAGCGGTACTCCAGCATGCGCAGACGGCGGAACAGCTGGCCGAGCAGATTGAGACCGCCAAATCCGCATACCAAGCGGCGCGGCAGGCGCGGTCAGAAGCCGAAACGGATGTTCAGCATGCCGAAGAAGCCTTGCGATTGGCGGGTGCGGCGAGATACGCCGAAGATTTGGACGAAGGGCAGGAATGTCCGGTATGCGGTTCGACCACGCACCCCCATTTGGCGGTGCGTCCAGCTGATGTGCTTAGTGAGAAAGCCGTAAAAACGTTGAGAAAACAGGCGTCCGCGTGCGCTGACCGTGAATCGGACGCCAAAGCTGCGTTGGAAAAACTGCGCGCACGGCTTGACGGCGAACGAGAACAATCGCACGGACTGGACGAGGCTGCTGCCGAACAAGGCGTCACGAACGCGCAGACCGCATTGGACGGATTGGAAACGTTGGAGCAGCAACAACGCGCGCTTAAAACGCGGCAGAAGCAAATCGACGCGGCTGAGAAAACGCTGACGGATGCGCACAACGCATTGGTGCAGGCGCGAACTGTGGCACAAGCGGCTTCCGACCAGGCGGAAACTGCTGCGAAAGCCGCGGAAGGCATCACCCAGGAAAGCGTGGACGCCGAACGTGCGGACGCTGAACACAAGCGGGCGGAGGCGAAAGCCAAAGCGCAAGAAGCCGAGACGCTATCCAAGCGCATCGCCGAACGTGATGCTTTGGAACAGCAGAACGTCTCCTTGCAAGCCATGCTTAAAACGCTGAACGAGCAACGCGAGACCATGAAGCAGGCTGTTGCGCAATTGCTGGAAAACAGCGATTTCGCGGATTATGAATCGGCCTCGGCCGCCGCACTGGACGAAGATGAGATCGAGCGATTGCAGTCGCGGATTGACGATTTCGGCAAAGCGTGCGCCGCAACCGACGCCAATATGAAGCAGGCGTGCGAACGGTTGACGGAACGATTGGAAACGTGCCGAAAGCTGTTCGCTAAAACGTTGCATGACATTGCGATTACGGACGTTGCTGGAAGTGTGGACACCATCGAAGTAGCTGCGCAACTATTGCAATCGCTTGATTTTGCGGCGCTCGCCGAAACACAAAACAACGCATCGCAAAAGCGGGACGACGCCATCAGCACACAACAGACTGTACTTGACCTGAACAGGGACCGTGCGAAAATCGCAGTGCAACTTACTAAAGCCGCGCAAACCTGGCAGACAGGCATGACCGATTTCGCTCCGGTACGCACTATGGCGTTACTCGCCACCGCAAATAAGGACTCTCCGTCGGGGCAGAAAGTGTCGCTCATCACCTTCGCTGTGACCGAACGTTTCCGCGACGTGCTCGACCGTGCCAACGAACTGCTCAAAGACATCCACGGCGGTGTCTATGAACTGCGCCTCGGCACGCACGAAGGGCGTGCGGGCGGCAAAACCGGTCTTCCAATCGAAGTGTTCGACCGCCGCACCGAACGTTCCACCGAACCAAGCACCCTTTCCGGAGGTGAAACCTTCTTCGTATCGCTGGCCTTGGCTCTCGCACTCGCTGATGTGATCCAAGCGGAAAATGGCGGAATTTCCATGGAAACACTGTTCATCGACGAAGGTTTCGGTTCATTGTCGGACGAATATTTGGACGATGTGATGGATGTGCTCGACGGCATCGCCCGCACACGCGACATCGGCATCATTTCGCATGTGGGGCAGCTGAAAGACCGTGTGCGTGCGTGGGTTTCCGTCTCGCGTGTGAGTGAAAACGGCGAAAGCCGCCTGACCGTCATGGCGTAGAGTACGGGCGTAGCGCACGTTTTGGCGCGGTTTTGGTGTCATCTATGATTCGTGGATGGCAGCCGTCTTACCGAAGAGCGGCAGATAGCTGCGGGCAGCCGTGGATTCGTCGATTATGGAATGGCGGGGGAGAAGCCCTCTGTTACGCTTCGAACGGATACGTGAGTTCCCAATCCGCACGCAGCGAATCCATAAGCTTCATAATGCGCATCGTATCGGCATGCGGCATTTCCGCGCATTCGGTGCGTTCGTCAAGCACGGCCTGCGCGGCCGCAGCCACTTCATACTCGTAGCCGGTCAGCTGAGCGGGAACGTCATAATGCGCGGTGACGGCATGCGAGCCGTCGAACACGTCAATCGCCTCGACATTGTTGATGTTCTGGCACGTGAGATACCCCTCCGTGCCCCACACCGCGCCCATACGGTCCGAATGGCACAGAATCGAGCTTTGCGCGGTGGCCATCACACCATTCTGGTAATAGAACGTCATCGAATTGTGCGCGTCCACGCCGGTTTCATACGGTTGCATCGACGATTCAACACGTGCGATCGGCGCATTATGCATGATCATGTCGATGAAATTGATTGGATACACGCCGACGTCCAGCAGCGCGCCGCCAGCCAGCGCAGGATCGGTGATACGCGCCTTCGCCGTGGTCGGATAGCACAGATTCGCGTCGATCGCCTGCACCTCGCCGATCACGCCGGACGCGATGATATCGTCGATCATGCCACGCGACGGCATATACCGCGTCCAAATCGCCTCCGTGCACAGCATGCCGGTCTCATCCGAAACGTCCAATATCTCACGCGCCTGCTGCGTGTTCGCGCCGAACGCCTTCTCCACCAGCACGCCCTTACCGGCGCGCATGCACAAAATCGCCTGCTCGGCATGGAAGTTATGCGGAGTGGCGATATACACAAGATTCACGTTCGGATCGGCGACAAGCTCCTCATACGATCCGTACGACACCGGAAAACCGTATTTCGCCGCGAACGCCGCTGCGCGCTCGCCGTCGCGGGCCGCCACCGCGTACGGTGCGACCAGATCACGGTACCGGTCATCCGCCGCCATTTTCACCAACGTTTCGGCCATGCTCTGCGCGATACGGCCCGCGCCGAGAATCGCCACATTGATCTGTGCCATGAAATCTCCTTGTTTTGAACTGCCTGTTTGCTACGTTGCAATGACCAGCGTACGCCACATGCGACGGCGGCACGCGTTATGCGAAAACGATTGATCGGCCCTTTTGCCATAATGGGAAGCCGTGACGGCAGAGCATCGCAGGCAGACAGCCAAACCCGGAAAAACCGGCAAACCTAGAAAAACCGGCAAACCCGAAAAATACGAGCGGGGCACGCGCAGCTACACCATGTCCCACATCCGCGGCAAAGACACATCCATCGAACGGATGGTACGTAGCTTTCTGTTTGCCAAAGGCTTGCGATTCCGCAAAAACGACAAGCGATACCCAGGCCACCCGGACGTGGTACTACCGAAATACCGTACGATCATATTCGTCAACGGCTGCTTCTGGCACATGCACGAAGGCTGTCCGAAAGCCACACGCGTGCCCAAATCGAACGTCGAATTCTGGACCGCGAAACTGCTGCGCAATCACGAACGAGACGTGAGGCAGCGCGCCGAACTCGAAGCGGACGGCTGGAAAGTCATCGTGGTGTGGGAATGCGAGCTCGGTAAGAAGGTGCGCGACGAACGGTTGGAACGGCTTTACCGCGAAATCGTGGACGATTCCGGAAAGGCGGACGATTCCGGGGAATGACAGTCGGCAGGCGGCGTTGTGCGAAACGTGGTAAAAACAGGAATATGGGAAATGTTGAGAATGGCGCGCAGCCGCAGTTGTCGAAGCGCGCGCAGATTGCCAATCCATTCCGTGCCATGGTGTTCGGAGCCATGGCCGATGAGATGATCGCCGACGGCACCGACGTGGTCAAACTAAGCCTCGGCGAGCCGGACTTCGGCGCGCCGCCGGCCGTGCGTGACGCCATGCGCGAACAGTATGACGGCCGTCCGCTGCCGACTGCGGGACCGTTATGCCGGCCGCCCCCTGCCGTACCCCGCGGCGATGGGCCTGCCGGAACTGCGCCAGGCGATTTCCGATTTCTATAAGGAACGTCACCACGTCGACGTCGACCCGAAACGCATCGCGATTACCGCGGGCGGTTCGACGGCACTGCTGCTGTCCGCCGCGCTGACGGTCAACGATGACGACGAAGTGCTCATCGCAGACCCGTCCTACCCGTGCAACCGCGAGCTGGTACGCGCGTTCGGCGGCAAAGTCGTGGACGTGCCGACGTCCGCCGCCACCCGATTCCACCTGACGCCGGAACTGTGCAAAGAATACTGGACGGACCGCACCAAGGCCGTCATGATCACTTCGCCGTCCAACCCGACCGGCACCACCATCGCCTTCGACACCCTGAAAGCCGTGTGCGACCTAGCCCGTGAGCGTGGCGCATGGCGCATCGTCGACGAAACCTACCTCGACCTGGCCGACCGCGAACCGGACGGATCCGACGTGAAATCCGTGCTGGCCTGCGATCCGGACGCCATCGTCTGCTCCAGCTTCTCCAAGTTCTTCGGCATGACCGGCTGGAGGCTCGGCTGGATGGTCGTGCCCGAATACGCGCTCGAAGCCATGGACGACCTCGCCACCAACTTCTTCCTGTGCGCGCACACGCCGACCCAGCATGCGGCGCTCGCCTGCTTCACGCCGGAAACGCTGGCCGTGTGCGAGGAACGCCGTCAGGAACTGCTGGAGCGCCGCCGCATTGTGGTGGACGGTCTGGCCGAGATCGGTCTGCCGCTGGAAGTCGAACCGAACGGCGCGTTCTACGCGTATTTCAACATTTCCAGCACCGGTTTGGATGCGTGGACGTTCTGCGAGCGTGCGCTGAAGGAAGCGCATATCGCGTTGACGCCTGGCCGCGATTTCGGCGAGGCGACCGCGGATACGCACGTGCGTTTGTCGTATGCTGCCTCTCGTGAGGCGTTGCGTGAAGGTTTGAATCGGCTTGGCGATTTCGTAGCCAAAGTGCGCGGTTGAGCAGTTCCTGCTTCGCGTTTTTCGTGCTGCTGCAATCGTCGTTTGTATTGCGATTCGTATTGCAGTGAATAGTGCCCATCCTCCATTTTCTGAGGATGGGCATCTGCATTTTTGGCGGCGGATTTCAGCCTTCCGTCTGCTGCAATTCCTCCAACTGGTTTTTCGTTTTGTGTAGCTTTGCGTAGATTTCATTGCGCTGTTCGGGATTCTTGGCACGCTGATGGTCGCGGGTGAGCTTGTCGACCTGCGCGGTGAGCTGTGCAATCTGCATGCGTCGGGCAAGACGCGTGTTCACGTCGATGGGGGAGGGGTCGTCCAGAATCACCTGCGAGCATAGCGACTCCCACAAGGCGTCCATGGAATCAACCGCCGGATCCGTGGCGTTCAGCGTGGCCTCGCCGGCCGGCTGCCAATCGGAAGCGAACACCTTGGATGTGGTCGTGTGCCCGGCACGTGCCGGCAGCGCTCGACGGACGGCGAACGCGCCCTCCTGACGTGTCGTACCTTCGAAATCGGCGTCGCGTACGCAAACGAACAGCATGCCCGACTTGCGTTGCATCGCAATCAATTCGACGATATCCGTCGGAACGGCGGCGTTTGGTTCGTGCAAACGCAGGCCGATCACCAGTATTTCCGGCACGCGCGTACCGGCGGCAAGCTTCGTATTGCGCGCCTGTAGCAGCGACAGCATGGTGATCGTTTCGACATCGTTCGCCAAACGCTGCTTTGTTTTGGCGGAAACCGGAATCTTCGCCACGAACAGGCCTTTCGGCAGCCTCGCCTTCTCGGCGGGAATCGCAGTGGAATTCGGCAGACCCAAAGTGGTTGCGGAAACGGAACCGCAGGAGGCGATCGTCATTGCTGGCCTTCTTTCGTAAGCACGCCGCAATTGTTGCGGCATTGCTTCGACTGTAGCGCATATGCATTGCGATTGCCGGCATTCGCGCGATTACTGGCGATCATTGGCGATTGGGGAATGCGATTGCAGTGCGCGACACGCCGAAGTTTGCCGATTGCCGCATGTTCGCGTATTGTTTTCTCTTGCGGTGATCATAGCCTAGGTGAGACGCCCGGTCCCATTCCGAACCCGGAAGCTAAGGCCTAGCACGGCGATGGTACTGCACTCGAGAGGGTGTGGGAGAGTAGCAAGTCGCCGCACTTAAATTTTTTTTGAATCCCGAGTCGAGCGCCGCTCCTCGGGATTTTTTATTATGCGATTCGCACGAGTCCAATTATGGTCCGGTTATGTGTGAAGGCGAATCCGAGGGTTACTGATTGCGGCGCTCAGGCAGCGAAAACCACCAACAGAACAATGCCGTTTCAATAAAAATGACAGGTAACGGTATGAGCCACCACCAGCCTGTGGTGCCGAATTCGTTCGCGGGCGCAATAATCCAAGGATGCGAGCCCAGCCACCCCAAGAATACGGCTATGGTTGATCCCAACGACATGGTTATTCCCAAAGGTCTGAACAAGCGCATGAGCTGGAATCGTGACACACCGAATTCTTGAAGCGTCCAGCGTAACGCTGACTGCGATTGACGGGTTGATATAGCCAATGCGGCGAATGTCAGGCCGCTGATAATCGTAGCCAAAGCCGGCATGGCAATGGCACGTGCCACGTAGGAGCGGTAAGAGGTGGTGTCGTGTTCGGTAATGAATGCATACCCGCAACGGTTAATGATGTCGGATCGAATCGAATCGCGAACGCCGGAAGCGATTGACGGAAAATCAGTAATAACGAGAGTATGCCGGTTGCTCGGTGCAAGTCCAAGCGTCTTTGCCTGCGGTGAGTCGATTCCAAGAACCACGCCAGGCATGGTGTAATCATTGAGCAGCGAATCGGTGCCCTCGGTAGGAACTTGTGCTGCCTGAGTTATTTTTTGGGTTGTTGGATCAATGAGAATGATACCAGTGTTACCGCCTTCGGCAATATGAACGTCGTTGGTTTTACCGGCTAAAGATGAGTTGCTATCAACAAGCATGACAGTGGTTTCATTATCGGAATCTGAGTAGCAATCCGCGTCGTCGGAACCATGTTGAGTGACGCAATCGTAAGCATGGGAAGTCGCGGCGCGGACCAGATACCGGGATTCATCCGGTGCCGTGAGCACGATGGCTTTATCTAGAGTCTCGGGATATTTGCCGGCAAGATAGTTCAAGTCATCCTGAGTCAAATAATCGGCGATGAACAGCCCATTATCCGAATTGCCTGTCGCTATCATCATTTGCCCGCTGAACAATGAGCTGACTCCCAAGAGCAGGAGTGCCAATGCGCATATTGGGGCAGACAAACTTCGTGTACGTTCTACCGCACTGCATTGTGCTGGCGTGCGGAAAAGCCAAGGTAGTGAAAGGAGCATAGGACCCAGAGCGCAAGCCCCCATGACCGATCCCACTGATCCGCCAAACGGCCATGCGGCTGCATGATAACGTTCTATCGCCACACAAGAAAACAGCAGAACGGCCGAGGAAGGAATGATGTACCATAATGCGTTTCTGGTTGTGATGTCATGCTTAAAGGACATGCGGAAAAACAAAACCAACCATGTCAAGCATAGCGAGCACAGCAAAATCGCTGCTACAAAAAAGATGGACAGCAGGGAAGTTGCTGATGGTTGCCATTCCCAATATTGGGCGAATATGCTGCCTATGGTCCTGTAGCTAAGACCGAATACCGCATATCCGGCTGCGATGCCGATTGCGGCTCCGGGTATTGTGCAAATAAGCAATCCTCGAAACACTGTCCATCTGCTGGTGGTGAGGGGGAGTCCGCAAGCTACCAGAGCTTCTACCACAGCATCTCCGGAACACTGACCTGCTCGGAAGAATGCTGTCATTACTGCGATATGTACGCACAGCAAGCAAAGGAACAGAACTATTCCGTACCATTGGCATCCTGGCAGATCGCGAGTACGAACCGTTTCTTCGGCATTTCGTATTGTCGATTTGATGTATCCGATATTGACATTGTTGGTTGCGCTCTCTTTTGCGACTTCTCCCTGATTTACAGTAGCGTCATCGTCGGTGAGCCACATTTGTATGTTTTGGAGATTGTCTTTGGAAGACACTGCTGTTGCGTACACGGTGTTGGTGTTCGCAGCATCGACGGTGATGCCAATGAGCTTATAGTCGCTTGATAATGCGGAATCGTCACATTGCACGGTGACTATATCTCCCAGCTGGGCGTCAATTTGTTCAGCTGCGGCCCGAGACAGGGAGATTTCGTTTTTTTGCGACGGCTGATGCCCTTCGATGAGCGTGCCATATCGTGAGGGGCCTGTTAGGAAAGTTATGTCTGCGATGGTGTTTCGTGAAGAGCCGCTGGCGGAGGTGAGGCCTACTGATCCTTGTGTGGATTTGACGCCGATGGCCTTACCGTTTTGGACTTGTTGTCTGAGTTCTTCGGCTACATCGTTGCTGCCTCCTGAAATTTGATATGTGTACCCTCCGGATTGACCTGCTGCGCCTTCTTTGGCGGCCTGTACGTATAGATCCAAGCTGTTCAAGGCCACCACGGGTAGCATCGCCGACAATAATGCCACCACAAAGAGTGAGATGGTGAGCATCGGATGGAATCTCAAATATCCAGAGGTAACGTGCCTCGTGATTCCAGTGCTGTGGTAAGGCATGCCATTCATTGCTCCACCAACTTGTGATCCTGAATGCGAACAATGCGGTCACTGTGCTGCGCGACCGTAGTGTCATGCGTTGCGATTATGACAATGGATCGCTCTTTGTGGGCAATATCTGAAAGCAATGTTGCGATTGCCTGCGTATTTTCCTCATCAAGCGCGCCGGTGGGTTCATCCGCGAGAATCACACGTGGTTTCATGGCGATCGCGCGTGCGATGGCCACACGTTGCTGCTCTCCTCCTGACAATTGGCCAGCCAAATGGTTTGCATAGCCTGCTAAATGCACTTCTTCAAGCAAGTTATCGATTGTGTTGTTTTCAGCGCGGGAAGTTTCCTTAATCTTGGTTTGTCCGAGGTTCTTATGCGTCGCTTCAAACGCCAACATGATGTTTTCTCGCACGTCAAGATATGGAATGAGCCTGTAATCCTGAAATATGCGCATGCATAAAGATCCGAGAAGTTTTTTTTCGATCAATGGAATTGACATTTGCGCCATCAATGGTGACGGAGCCAGTGTCCGGTTGTAAAGAACCATCCATCAAACGCAGCAAAGTGGTCTTTCCTGAGCCGGAAGGTCCCATTATTGCCGTTGTCGAACCTTCTTCGAATAATGCGCTCGCATTGTCTAAAATCAGACGTTTTCCATACGAAAACCCCACGTGGTCAAGTTCCAGCATTAAATCCCCTTTCTAATGCATCCCTGTAATTGCCATCATTTTAATGCTTCTTGGTGAGAAAATAGATTAATTTGTGATGTATTCCGTGCTTCTAAATTTTCTCGCGGTAAGGAAGATGCGATTTCTACTGTTCCGATATTGGAATCGATGAACATGTACTGGTAGGTTTGCAATGCCGTCGGTTTTGGAGATGCTGTTACGAGAGAGCGCTCATGGGCACGGTGCTACCGTAAAACGCATTATTATCGATGGCGTTCGTCCATGGGCTTGGCCTTGACGACTGTTTGAACGCAATGCCCATATTGGAGGAAGTATGGCACGGTCGGGTGCGCCAGCGAAACCGCGTACAGCGCAGGCGAAGGCTGTTAAGCCTATTCGCACGTTGAAGAAAGCTAAGTCGCATCGTGCGCGCAATCTTATATGCGGTTTTCTGGCTGGTATTCTGTCGATCGCGGCTTTGCTGGGCACGGTTTCGCGCATACTGCCTGTTGAGATTCAAGCGTGGCCGTATGTTCCCATTATCGTTTCGTTGGTGCCTTGGTTTGCGATTCTTGCAGTAATCGCGCTGGTCTGCGGTATTGTTTCGAAACGAACAATGTCGGTATTGTTGGCGATTGCAGCGATCGCGTTGCAAGTATGGTGGCAGTATCCGTTTTTCTACAATGAGACGAAGCTTCCGCGTGCCGCGATCGCAGCGGTTTCAGGAGCGTCCGCCAATACGCAGGATGATTACGCCCGTTTGATGACGTGCAACGTATTTAAGGGTCGTGCCGACGCGCAGGAAATCGTTGATGTGGTGCGCAGCGAGCGCGTGGAAGTGTTGGCGTTGCAGGAAACGACCGATGATTTCGTGGACGAGTTGAACAAGGCTGGTATTGGCGATTTGCTGCCGTATGCGCAGGTGGCAAGTTCAGACGGCGTGTATGGCAATGGTTTGTGGTCGGCAAGCCCGCTTGGTGATCCGGCTGATGATGATGTTGATTCGAGTGCGTCGTTCATGCCAGGGGCCACGGTTGCGTTCAATGATGGTCAGACGCAGATTCGTTTCGTTTCAGTGCATACCACGTCTCCAACCGATGGATATTGGCAGCAGTGGAAGCGTTCGTTGGATGAGCTTGGACGGCTTCGATACGATACGTCTCGCAAGTACGTGTTCATGGGTGATTTCAATGCGACCGACGATCATACGCCGTTCCGCAATTTCTTGGGGATGCGGTTTACGGATGCGGCCAAGCAGGCGGCTGGGGGATTGGTGTTCACATGGCCTGCGAATATCGATTATGTGCCGACGTTTGCAGGCATTGACCATATCGTATTGGATTCCGGCATGTTGGCCGGTCGGGTCAAATCGTTGAAAATCGATGGAAGTGATCACAAGGCGTTGCTGGCAACCGTGCAATTCGACGTGTGAGAAGAGTGTTAGCGCAGCTACGTATCGGCTGCGTATCCACATAAAATAAAGTGCCCCAGATAGGAATCGAACCTACGACACCTTCTTTAGGAGAGAAGTGCTCTATCCACTGAGCTACTGAGGCAACGAGTCACCATTGTACACACAATATGGACTCGACATGACGGGTAATCGGACCTGATTATTCGGGCTCAAGCCGTTTGACGGACGTTCCGGTGGAACGTCCGTAGGTGAGGGGAGCGGCTGTGCCGCGACGGATGCTCAGGCCAGATTGTCTTGCGTGCCTGCGGTGTTGGCCGCGGTGGCCTGCTCTGCCTGCGCGGCGTCGAGCTTGGCTCGGACCTCGCCAAGCAGGCTCTGCGCGCGCTTGGCCAACGCCTCGCCGATCTCCCACTGCCGCATGGACTGGTCGAGGTTCAGGCCGCCCGCCTCCAACGCCTGCACGGCCTGGATGAGCTTGTCGCGCGCCTCCTCGTATGGCATCTGCGCGATTGCTTCGCGTTCCTTGTCGGTCAGGCTGGATGCCGGTGCTGCTTCGTTGCTCATGTGCTACTCCTTCGTTACGGTTTTCACTTCAGACACGACGATGCCGTGCTTCAAGGTCATGGTCAGCTGGTCGCCCGTCTTCACCTTGTCCGCGTCGTCAAGCACATGCCCGTCGGCGCATTGCACCACCGTGTACCCGCGGTCAAGCGTGGATTGCGGACTCAGCGCGGTCAGCGACGCGTGCGCTTTCTCGATGGTCAGGCTCGCGTCGTCAAGAATACGGGTCAGACCGATCCGCATTCTTGTGCGTGCGTCATCAAGGAAACGCTGATGCGGTTCCAACATGGTGAGCGGCTGGGGGAGGCGGCTTGCGAGGAGAACTGCTAGGAACCTTCAGA
>OGRT01000665.1_pt1 | contig 35151 bp, 27 predicted proteins | sample 1553581 | NCBI WGS metagenome assembly OGRT01 (sample SAMEA2580113, study PRJEB22360) | human gut metagenome | biome: human gut; feature: human-associated habitat; material: faeces | place: Denmark | collected 2008/2010
TTCAGACGCGACAGCGAACGAAGGGAACGGAGTAGCGAAGCAGCTTAAGCCTTGACTTTTTGGTTACTTTTGGATCAAGCCAAAAGTAACAAGTATACATTTACACCTTGCCTGACATCCCAGAAGACGATGTACCGGTTGTAGTGCGGTTGTCCGGTTCTTTAGAAGCGGAGGCGGTTGTTGCAGAAGAGGCACCTGTAGTAGTGACAGTCGTAGCAGCTCCCTGTACCTGTTTGTCGACTTCCCAATGGAACGGTTCGAACGCAGTATTCGGATCCACCCAAGACGGTTTCTTGGCAGCATAGATAATGAACGGAGCGGCTACTACCACAATAGCACCGATAATCAGTACGGCAAACCAGACAGTATTGTTACCTGTAGAAATCTGGCTGGGCGGGATAAAGCTCAGTACGAAGGCGAGCAATGAACCGCAAAAACCAAGACCGCCGATAAACCACATCAGTCCGTTACCATTCTTACCGATACGGAACGGACGACCCGCTTTTTTCATCCGGTAACGCAATGCGATTGCACCGGAGAACATCAGCATATACATAATCAGATAAAGAATAACCGTCAACTGTGACAAAATCTGATAGAAGCTCTGTACGGAAGGCATAACCACGAACAACAAGCTTAGGAATGTAACAGCCAAACCTTGAACCAACAAAATATTTTTCTGTACACCCAACTTGTTTGTTTTCTGGAAGAACGGAGGCAGATAACCGGCTTTACCAACGGCAAAGATACCTTTTGAGGGACCGGCAACCCATGTCAATACACCTGCCAACACACCGAAAGCCAACGCAACGGCAATAACGGGCGACAACCAGGAAGCATGGATAAATTTAAAATAGTTGTCAAAACCAACCAGCAAACTCTGCGTCAGATTAATATCTTTCTGCGGGATAATGATACCCAATGCGAATGTTCCCAACACGAAGATCAACACGGTAATCAACGCACCGATAAACACAGCCTTCGGATAATTGACGGAAGGATTTTCGACATCTTTCACATGGATACCCCCCATTTCCATACCAGCATAAAAAAGGAATATACTGGACGCAAGTACCAAATTATCGAACTTCGTGAAGTCGGGGAAGAAATTGCTGTGGAAATCCATATTGGAATGACCGCCGGAAGCCAGATACACGATACCTAAGATAATCAATAAGGCAGCCGGGATAATCGTACCAACGATACCACCCACTTTAGCCACTTTACCTACCCAGCTCAAACCTTTCAAAGAGATGAAAGTGGCAAGCCAGTAAATAATCAATACCACAACCAGCGTGTACACTTTGTTTGAAGCCAGCGTCATGTCATGCGCATCGTTCATCCCGATAAACGCAATAGAAACGGCCCCGAAAGTCAACACGGTCGGATACCAGATCGTACTTTCAATCCATTGTACCCAGATAGCCAGAAACCCCCATTTCTTACCATAGGCCTCTCCTACCCATCGGAACACTCCACCCTGTTTATCCTGGAACATGGCGGCTAATTCGGCTGCCACCAACGAGGTAGGAATTAAGAACACGATTGCCGCAAACAGATAATAAAAGGCTGAACTTAGTCCATACACAGCCTCAGCCGGCAGTCCGCGAAGTGAGACGACTGCCGTAACATTCATAATCGCAAGAGTAAATACTCCAAGTTTTGCTGCTTTTCCAATATTTGCCATGAATTTTACTATTAAAATGTGAATTTTGTTTTGTTTAGTTTCGCTTGTATTGACAGTATAACAACTCCTTTTTGTGTTAGTTTGTCAACAAGATGTCAAACTTGGTTAATTAACAGACAAGTGTTAAAAACAAAAGGTGTCATTTTGTTGTTTCATCCGATGAAATATCTATTACTTTTGGCTTGATCCAAAAGTAACTAACAAATCACCATTTAGTAAATAATATCTAAAGACAATGAGAACTGCATTCAATGATTTTTTTTATGAAAAACGAGGTATCTACGGAGTACTTCATGTGATGATATTGCTGCTATCGCTATTCCTCATCGTAGATATTTCGATCGACACGTTCAATAATATACCGTTCATCTCGCAAACCTCGTATCTGAAAACGCAGTTCTGGATCTGTATGTTCTTCATTGCCGATTTCATATTGGAGTTTTTCTTATCAAAGATAAAATTCATTATTTGCAAACCCATTTTCTCTTCCTGCTGGTTTCGATTCCTTATCTTAATATAATAGATTACTATGGCTTTACTTTCTCGGCCGAGGTGACCTATTTCCTGCGTTTCATCCCGCTCGTACGCAGCGGATGGGCACTGGCGATCGTCGTCGGCTGGCTGACTTCGAACCGGGCTTCCGGCCTCTTCGTCTCCTACCTGACGATGTTGCTGGCAATGGTCTATTTCTCCAGCCTGATCTTTTTCGTGATCGAACAGAAAGTGAACCCCGAAGTCAAGGATTACAGTGACGCTCTCTGGTGGGCTTTCATGGACGTGACGACCGTAGGTTCGAACATCATCGCGATCACCCCTACAGGACGCATCCTGTCGGTCCTGCTGGCTGCTCTCGGCATGATGATGTTCCCGATCTTCACGGTCTATGTCACGAGTCTGGTACAGTCTGCAAATAAGAAAAAAGAAGATTATTATAATAAAACGCATCTCACTCCCTCCGGACAAGCAGTTGATACCCAGCCGGTCGTCATTACTCATAAATCCGATAACCCACAGTAACGAAAACAGTCGTCATGCCAAAATTCTGCGCAACTCACAGGGAGATTGCATTGAAACACATCTGGCATGATAAAAAACACGAATTTAGAATTATCAAAATGTCACTACTACCCCATCCAAATCGGATTACTACCCCATGTTTTTGGAATTACTATTGCGGGTAATATTTTTTAACATTACAGAATGCGCTACTTTACCGAATAAAGATAATAAAATGATAAAATTATTTCCACAAAAAACGAGCCTCCCGCCTCCCTGTAAACTACAGAGGCGTGAAGGCTCGTCAACTAAAAGAATAAACCGTTTTAATCGGTGATTGTAAACCGGGTACTGCCAAAAATGGAGATGCCCAATTTATTCATTATGTATTTTATTGCCAACTGTGCTTTTACAGAGTTGCCGGAACTGTCCAAAGGAGGTGCAAAGGCAGAGATGCCGAAGTGCCCGGGCATGATACCCATCACGCCACCGCCTACACCCGTTTTGGCCGGAATACCGGAAGTATACAACCAGTCTCCCGTACGTTCATAAAAACCGACTGTAGCCACTAAAGAAGTGATTTTTGGCGACAAGGAGGCGTCGAAAACAGGCTTCTTGGTAACTGGATTCACGCCGTTGTTGGCAACGGTTGCTGCGGCAATGGAAAGCTGTTCGGCTGTGATACCCAACGAACACTGGCGGGTGTACAGGTCGAGCGACATATCCGGATCGTCATAGATACGGTTGTAGTTCTTCAGTAACCAGGCGATAGAACGGTTATTGAAGTTGGTGGCAGTCTCTGACTTGTACAGTTCATCGATCAGTTGCGGAGCACTCCCGCAAAGGTCGGTGATGTTGGAAACGATGGCTTCCCACTTTTTGTCGGAATTACCGACCGGTTGCACCATACTGCAAGCCGTGATCGCACCGGCATTTACCAGCGGAGTGGAAGGATGGTCATTTTCCAACAAGATCGCCATGATGGAGTTGAAAGGAAGGCCGGTAGCATCGGCACCGATCATCTTCAGTACTTTCTCGGCTCCGTACTGGCGAAGTGCCAGGATAGCCGTATGCACTTTCGAGACAGATTCGATCCCGAAACGGTAGGAAGAATCTCCTAATGTAATGATCTTACCGTCCAACAGGCAGATACTGATACCGAACAGGTTCTTGTCGATATTAGCCAGATAAGGGATGTAATCGGCATTCTTACCACCTGTATTATCCTTGAATTGCTCGTAAGCCTCCTGTGCAGCTTCTTTTATTTGTGAAACAGAAATTGTTTTATTCATGATTACTTCTTTTTATGAGGTACACCTGTATGAGTAAATACAGAACCTTTCACTTCCTGGTTCTTATCCTGTGCAATACGGGTAGGAGTCGGATATTCGAGTTTTTCAAGTTCCGTTACGGCTCCCGTGATATCGTTCAGCAACTGGTCAGCCATGTCACGGCTGAATCCCTGGCGGGCAACGATACGCATCACGACATAGTTTTCAAGATTGTTTGGCAATGTATAGGCGGGAACCATCCAACCGCTTTGTTTCAGTTTATCCTGCAAGTCGTACAGTGTCCATTTCGCCTTCTTCGCATAATCCGGTTTGAGATACCAGATGAACAGCGGATTCACGACTTCGTTGCTGTAGTTTACAAACGGAGCCATCTTGCCAATCTGGTCATGTAGGTACTGGGTAACTGCCATGCTATTTTCCTGGACAGCCTTATATCCTTCAAATCCGAGACGGATGAACTGGTAGTATTGTCCGAGGATCTGGGCAGCAGGACGGGAGAAATTCAAACCGACCTGGGTAATGTTGGCACCCAGATAATTTACGCTGAACGACATGGAATCAGGCAAATATGACTTGTCTTTCCAGACAACCCAACCCAGACCCGGATAAACCAGACCGAACTTATGTCCGGACGTACTGATGGAAAGAACCCATTTCAAACGGAAGTCCCACTTCAATTCCGGTTTCAGGAACGGGAGGATAAAGCCGCCGGAAGCAGCATCCACATGAATAGGAATATCGTAGCCAGTCTTTGCATTGTAGGCGTCGAGAGCTTTGTCCAGAGCTTCCACATCATCGTTCAGACCTGTCCATGTAACTCCTTGAATCGGCACGATACAGATCGTATTTTCATCACACATCTTCAATGCTTCTTCGGGATCGAGCGTAGTCTTCTCCAATGTCAGAGGCACTTGGCGCATTTCGATCTGCCAAAGTTGGGCGAATTTTTCCCATACAACCTGAAATCCGGTAGAGATAACAAAGTTCGGTTTGTCTACAGGCTTACCGGCAGCCAATCTTTTCTTACGCCAGCGTAGCCAGGCTGCAACACCACCTAACATACATGCTTCGGACGAACCGATAGCCAATGCGCCGGCTTTCCATTTTGCCTGTTCGGGGGTATTCCACAAATTCGCTACGATATTAATACATTTGGCATTCATAACGGCAATACGCGGATATTCCGTTTCATCAATGTAGTTGATGTTGATTGCCTCGTTCATCAGTTTGGTTGCATAGTCGTCCATGTAGGTAGTTACGAATGTCGCCAAGTTCAAGCGGGGCTGTGTCTGGGCAAACGTCTCGTCTTTAACCATTTGATACGCGATTTCCGGGGTGGTAGGGCCATCTGGGATTTTGTCTACTGGAGAGGCTTGTAACATCTTTTCCGAGCCAAAGATTGCTGTCTTGGCATCACCTTTTCTGAAATTAGAATCTTCCATGTCTTTTTTGTTTTTAATTATTAATGGCGTCATCGACTTGTTTCAGCCGATTGTATGGCAAAAACAGCTACTATCCGCAATTGTTCTGCGTTTTTGGTTAAACATACGATATTTGGAGTTTATTAAAATAATGTTATATAAGAGTGCCAAAATCTACTTGTATTTTAACCTAAAACGGCTTTGTAAAAGGATTTTATAAGTAGATGAGGTCCAAAAGTGAACATTCGCTATTCGGGATTGTTTCAATACAATAAATAAAACGATTATGCGAATACAGACCGGACAGGGGACGATTCCCCTTATTACACTAATAGGTATATGGTCGATATCGGCACTGAATGCATTGCCCGGCCTGGCTGTCTCCCCTATCTTAGGGAAACTTTCTGCTATCTTTCCGCATTCCACTGAGCTGGACATACAGATGCTTTCGTCGCTTCCTTCTCTACTGATCATCCCTTTTATCATCCTGTCGGGTAAACTGACGGAAAAGATCAATAATATCCTCCTACTGCAAGTTGGCCTGGTAGTCTTTTCGTTGAGCGGGATTCTGTATTTGCTCTCCACAAAGATGTGGCAACTGATCGCCGTCAGCGCGCTTTTAGGAATCGGTTCGGGGTTGATCGTACCGCTTTCCACTGGTTTGATCTCCCGCTTTTTCACAGGGGTATACCGAACGAAACAGTTTGGCCTCAGTTCCGCGATCACGAATGTGACCTTAGTATTAGCAACGATTCTGACCGGGTATCTGGCGGAAGTAAACTGGCATCTTCCGTTCATCGTCTATCTGTTTCCGCTGATCTCGATCGTTCTTTCGTTCTATCTGAAAAAGAATATTTCACCCTATCCCGATACAAGTATGCATGCAACCGTAAAGCCGGTAGCTTCACAGGCCGAAATGAAACCCGCGTACGGTACTACCGACAACAGTTTCGGTAAATTCGGCATACAGATACGGTATCTGATGCAGATTATGGCATTCTACGGGTTGGCCACCTATCTGGTGATTATCATCAGTTTCAACCTACCGTTCCTGATGAAAGAGTATCATTTCACCAGCGGGAATTCGGGTATCATGATCTCTCTTTTTTTCTTAGCTATCATGGCACCGGGATTCATACTTAACCAGATTGTGTCCTATTTCGGGAAAAAGACAAAGTTCGCCTGTATGCTTTCCATTGCGATCGGGATGGCACTCATCCTGGTCTCCCGAACGGAATGGTTGATCGGGTTAGGTTGTATCTTTACCGGCTTCGGCTACGGCGTCATACAACCTGTCGCTTACGATAAGACAACCCGTACGGCGATCCCGTCCAAAGTAACGCTTGCGCTGGCTTTTGTGATGGCGATGAATTACCTGGCAATCCTGCTTTGCCCGTTTATCATCAATGTTTTTAAAGACCTATTCCATATCGAAACCCAGCAATTCGCTTTTATCTTCAACATGGTGATCGCGCTGATAGCTGCCGCATGGGCATATATCAAACAGGATTCTTTCCTATTCAACGACAATTTTAAATCTGCATAATATCAAACCGTATCGAGCATGAAGAATAAAATTACAGAAGCCAACGTCAGCATGGTAATATCCAAGACCTTCAGCGGTCTGAACATGAATGCACTGAAATATCTGCTGCCGCTCTGGATGACGCCGCTTTCGGGTGTTACGATACGATGCACTTTTGCAGCAGTCGCTTTCTGGATTATCGGAATGTTTACAAAGCCGGAAACCTCTACGCGGAAAGAAAAGATATCCCTTTTCCTGTTAGGGGCGTTAGGTATCTATGGCTTTATGTTCTTCTACCTGATCGGACTGAGTAAGACAACTCCGGTTTCCAGCTCCATTTTCACCAGCCTCGAACCAATCTGGGTATTCATTCTTGCCGTAATCTTTTTCAAAGAGAAGATAACGAAGATGAAGGTTATCGGGATATTGATCGGGCTGGGAGGTGCCCTACTTTGTATCCTGACACAAAAGAGTGACGACCTGGCAGCCGACGCTTTTACCGGAAATATGCTTTGCCTGATGAGTTCGTTCGCGTATGCCGCCTACCTGATTATCAGTAACCGGATATTGAGCAAGGTCGGGGTGATAACTATGTTGCGATATACGTTTACAGGAGCTGCTTTTTCGGCCCTTATTGTGTCGACGATAACCGGTTTCGATGCTAGGGTACTGGAATTACCTTTGCATTGGACACCTTTCCTTATTCTGATGTTCATCCTGATCTTTCCGACCGTCATCAGCTATTTACTCATCCCTATCGGCCTGAAATATCTGAGTACGACTCTGGTAGCCCTCTATGGTTATCTAATTTTGATTGTCGCCACCATCGTATCACTCACGCTGGGGCAGGACCGTTTCAGCTGGACACAACTGGTAGCCATATTACTCATCTGTTCCAGCGTTTACTTTGTCGAAATAGCAGAGAACAAAGAAAAAAAATAATTTTTTTCCTTTCTTTGTAACAACTTCTTTTCCGTTCCCGTCTATTTAATGAACGCTCTTCAATAGCGCGCATTGAAAGAGTCGGAAATAACGGAATTAAATAATGGTTAATACATAAGAAAGATGAAAAAATACATTGCAATCCTGATCCTCATTCTATCCTGCCAGGCAGGATACAGCCAAAGCATGGACAAACTGTTCAACGACTTTGCCAATCAGAAAAACGTAACCCGCGTCACAATCGGCCCGTTCTTGATGAAAATAAGCAGCTTGTTCACCGAGACGATGGGTGTGAAAAGCATCGAAGTCCTTTCTTTCGAGGAATGCGGTAGTACCGTCAAAAACGATCTCCGCACCGCCATCAAAAAACTGAAAGACCCGAATTACGAAACGATGGTCAATTCCAACGAAGGAGGTAGCCGTACGAAAGTAATGGTACGCATTGACAAAGATATCATCCGTGAACTGGTAATTCTGACAACCGACGGAGGCGATGATGCCCTGATCCGTATCAAAGGGAAAATCAAACCATCCGATATCGAAAAAGTAATAAACGACCACAAAGATGGATGTTGAAAGCTTTAAAAGGCTGTTCCTTCCTCTCCATCCCAAGCTCTTCCGGATCGCTTACGCATTAGTCGAAAACAAGTCCGATGCCGAAGATATCCTGCAAGATGCCTACTATAAATTGTGGAGCCGTCGGAATGAACTGGCCGATGTCCGGAATCCGGAAGCCTTCTGCGTGACGCTGGTCAAAAATCTTTGTCTCGATTTCCTTCGTTCTCCCCGTGCGGGCAGGCATGATGAAGATGTCACCGAAGCCGTCACCCTCTCGACAGATTCTTCTCCGGACAAAGAACTGGAAATGCAAGATAAAGTGGAGCAAGTCCGCCATCTCATCAACCGTCTGCCGGAAAATCAGCGGCAAGTCCTCCGGTTGAGAGGAATCGAAGACTGCTCGATAGATGAGATAGAACAGATCACCGGCCTGAGTGCCGTCAACATACGGGTGCTACTTTCCCGGGCACGAAAAATAATCCGGGAACAATTTGAAAAATATTATGCATACGAATATGAACGATAAAAATATAGACGAACTGATCAATAAAGCCCTCCAGGAAGAGCAGGCTTTACCCGAAGGACTTTCCCGCAGGCTGGAAGAGCAGATCGACGCTTGGGCTGCCACAGAGGAAAAGAAGACTCGTTCATTGACCCGTAGACGAACGTTATACTGGTTAAGCGGAGTCGCAGCCTCTATCCTGCTCTGCATCGGCTTTTTCCAATACGATGTACCGTCTTATGCTCCGGATCGGCTTCATGACACTTATACGAATCCGGAAGATGCCGCCGTCGCCGCCGAAAAGGCTTTGCTCCTGCTGTCACACAATCTCAATAAAGGTATCAGCCAGGTAAACGACGCAGGGCAGGAAATCGATAAAGTAAACAATATTTTAAACAAACATTTAAACGATTAATCTTATGAAATCCAAGAATATATTCCTAATCCTGTTTCTGTGCTGCACTAGCTTGTGCTTCGCCCAAGATAAATTATTCGAAAAATATGCCGATATGGATAATGTTACATCCGTCTTCATCTCCAAGAAAATGTTCGACATGATCCCTAATGTAGAAAGTGGTGGCCTTAACCTGATGAATCTGAAAGGAAAAATAAACAACCTCCAAATCGTCACTTCCGACAAGCGTGAAGTCCGGGACCAGATGCGAAAAGAATTCAGCAACCTCATCAGCAAATCGCATGAAGAACTGATGCGAGTCAAGGACAACGATACACGTGCCTCTTTCTACATCGTCCAGAACGGTGAGCTAATCAACGAAATGATCATGCTGGCCGACACAGATTCGGACTATGTGGTCATCCGGATAACAGGCAAATTCACATTGGAGGATATACAGGAGGTGGCAAAAAGTTTTGAAAAAAAGAAATGACAAAAGAAACCCTATGTGTTACGGTAGCTAATGCATAGCTTTACCACCCCTAACACATAGGGTTATACAAGGTAAAAAGCAGAGCTTATTTTCCAGTAATAATCCTTCGTATCTCGCTCAGCTTGTTCAGGGCTTCCAGTGGTGTCAGATTATTGACATCCAAATTTTTGATCTCATCCCGCACCTGACTGAGTACCGGATCGTCCAATTGGAAAAAGCTGAGTTGATAGCCATCTGCCGATGAAGCGATTCCTTTTACAGGCTTGCTTTTAATGCTGCCTTTGCGCTTTTCCGTAGCAATCCCCTCCTGACGGTTTTCCGTTTCCAGCTGTTTCAGGATCTCATTGGAACGCTTTACGATGCTTTTCGGCATACCAGCCATCTTGGCCACATGGATACCGAAACTGTGCTCACTTCCTCCGGGAACCAATTTGCGCAAGAAGATCACTTTATTATTGACCTCCTTCACCGAAACATTATAGTTCTTGATACGCTTGAAAGAGGTTTCCATCTCATTCAGTTCATGGTAATGCGTGGCAAACAGCGTCTTCGCACGGGCACTGGGATGTTCGTGGATATATTCGACAATCGCCCAGGCAATAGAAATACCATCGTATGTACTTGTTCCGCGCCCCAATTCGTCAAACAGGACAAGACTGCGGGAAGACATATTGTTGAGGATATCCGAAGCCTCGTTCATCTCCACCATGAAAGTGGATTCTCCAACCGAAATGTTATCCGAAGCTCCCACACGCGTAAATATCTTGTCCACAATCCCAATATGAGCGCATTCAGCAGGAACAAAACAACCGATCTGGGACATCAACGTGATCAAAGCTGTCTGGCGAAGCAAAGCGGACTTACCGGCCATGTTCGGTCCGGTGATAATGATAATCTGCTGTTTTTCATCGTCTAGATAGACATCATTGGCAATATAAGGTTCTCCTATAGGCAACTGTTTTTCAATCACCGGATGGCGGCCTGCCTTAATATCTATCACCTGCGAATCATTCACATCCGGACGGATATAGCGGTTGATTTCCGCCACTTTGGCAAACGAGAGCAGGCAATCCAGACGACCGATCAGATTTGCATTCATCTGGATAGGCGGAATATATTCGGAAAGACAAAGTACCAGTTCGTTAAAGAGACGGGCTTCCAGCGAAAGTATCTTCTCTTCCGCCCCTAATATCTTTTCTTCGTATTCTTTCAATTCTTCGGTAATATAACGCTCGGCATTCACCAAGGTCTGTTTGCGTATCCATTCGGCAGGAACTTTGTCCTTATAGGCATTACGCACCTCGATATAATACCCGAAGACGTTATTGAAACCGATTTTAAGGCTCGATATGCCTGTCAGCTCTATTTCCCGTGCTTGTACCTTCAAGAGATAATCTTTTCCCGAATAAGCGATTGCACGCAATTCGTCGAGCTCAGCGTTCACGCCTGTCGCAATCACACCGCCCCGGTTCAACAAAGAAGGCGGATCGTTATTGATCTCCTTTTCTATCCGGTCACGGATCAGGGCACAGGCATTCAACTGTTCGCCGATACGGCAAAGACTCGGCTCATCGCTTGCCATACAAGCCTCCTTGATCGGCTCGATGGCACGAAGGGCAACTTTCAACTGCACCACTTCGCGGGGAGAGACACGACCGACCGCTACTTTGGAAATAATACGTTCCAGGTCACCGATCTGTTCTAGCTTTTCTTCCAACAGTTCTTTCACTTCAGGATGCCGAAAAAAATATTCCACTACGTCCTGACGCTCATGAATCGGTTTCACATCCTTCAAGGGGAACAAGATCCAACGGCGTAACATACGTGATCCCATCGGAGAAACGGTCTTGTCCAACACATCCAGCAAACTCGTCCCCTCCTCGTTCATCGTACTGACCAACTCCAAGCTGCGTACCGTAAACTTATCGAGGCGCACATAACGGTCTTCTTCAATACGGGAAAGGGAAGTGATATGAGAAATATGGGTGTGTTGCGTCTGATCCAAATAATACAGGATGGCACCCGAGGCTACGATTCCTAATTTCAAGTGTTGGACACCGAAACCTTTCAAATTCTTCGTTTCGAAATGTTTCAACAGGCGGTCATTAGCAGCTTCCAAAGTAAACACCCAATCATCCAGTTCGAAAATAAAGAACCGGGGACCAAAAGCCTCTTCAAAACGTTTACGGCTGCCTCGTTCGACCAAGACTTCTTTCGGAGAAAAGTTGTTCAGCAGTTTATCCACATAATCGATAGATCCCTCGGCCGTCAAGAACTCGCCGGTAGAGATATCGAGAAACGCGATTCCACAAACATCCTTTCCAAAATGGATGGCGGCAAGGAAGTTGTTTTCTTTATGGTTGAGGATATTGTCATTGATAGAGACACCCGGAGTCACCAATTCGGTGATGCCGCGTTTCACCAGTTTTTTCGTAAGCTTCGGATCTTCCAGCTGGTCGCAGATGGCTACGCGCTTGCCGGCACGCACCAGTTTAGGCAGATAACTGTCCAGTGCATGGTGAGGGAAACCGGCCATCTCGACCGTTTGCCCCGGTCCGTTCGCTTTTTTCGTCTGTACGATACCCAGTATTTCAGCTCCGGTCACAGCGTCTTCACCATACATTTCGTAAAAGTCGCCGACACGGAATAGCAGGATTGCATCAGGATGTTTCGCCTTTATATCGAAATACTGCTTCATCAAGGGTGTTTCCACTATCTTTGCCACTGTTCTTTTCTTTTTATCTGTTAACCGTACAAAGGTACGATTTTTCATCTTTCAAAAAATTCACGGATTGCTTTTTCATTTACAAATACCCGCAAGGATTATCCCTCGACCCCACATTCCCAATATCGAAAACAACTTAAAATTCCAGACCCTAACCATCACTGACAAAAACAGGCAGGCAGAGAGCAAACAGATTATCACTTGTTCTGGAAAGAATTAAGAAATTCATCCTGCACAGCCTCTTTTATTTCATTGTCAAGTTGTGGAGTAAGGAAAGAAGCGACAAACGCTTCATCAATATCCACCACCGGCCGGAACGCCTCACTCCGGACATAGTTACTGATGCTTTGCAACAATTGAAGAGAAGCAGGACGTTGATCGATCTTATTTTCCGTATCTATTGCCAGTACAAGCAACTTGCCTCCATGCAACTTGGCCTCGAATCCGATTCCGAGTTTATGGTTGTGCTGATAAGTGTCAATGCTTTGGATAAAAGGAAGCAAGGCATTGGGAGCTGCATTCATTTCAATCACTTTCGCATGACACAAAATATCCCACCATTGCCAGTCCACAAACTCATCTGTTACGAAATCGGCAAACATTGGCTGTTCTTTATGAATCAGACACCCCAACGTAAGAGGTTGCCACTTAAACATGATCGGATTCCAAAAATGATTATGGAAATTTGACTTCCGCCCTTTCACAGCCTCCGGACGAGGCAACAGAACCACACTTTTGCCAGCTTGCAGATAACGTCGGGCTTCTGCCGTATAGGAGGTCGTAAAAAGCACCTGATTGTCAGACTTCAGAATTTCTTTGACTTGCTTCCGAGGATAAACCCATATATCCCAACTGTTGGTAATCTTCTTGTCCACACAAAGATGTACAGTCAACTTTTCGTTACTTGTAATCCGGTTTAACGGAAACTCAAACTCACCGAGAGGATAAACGCCATAATTGGAAATCTCCTTACAACTGATCCGGCCACTATAAAGCGTAGTTCCACGACTGTCCGTCACATGCCAGCGGACATCAGGACGGCGGAAACGGGAAGGAGAATAATTGTACAACTCGGCTTTGCCACTAAAGATTTCATCATTGAAAAAAGCACGCTTCTGAAAACGTAGTAAAGCTACGCTGGGAGCACAAAATTCCCGAAATTTTTCTGGTGTAATGATTCCCTTACTCTTCCAAAAGGCATTGAGAATTCCTACCGGAGCATAACCTTGTCCAGGAAAGTCAATCAAGCTCAACAACTGAAATCCCGATGAAAGCGAACTGCGCAGCTGTCCCTCGATCACATCTTTATATTCAATCCGGGTCTGTTGTCCCGACACTCGGAAAAAGTCTGCGGCAAGATTCTCCATTCCGTGAGCAGCCAGTGAATCACGATAACGTTCCAGGTTACGTGCTTCCACAGGGCCTGTATAAGCCGAAATCTCACTAAAATCAGGATATACACAACGCTGCCCCGTTTCATGACTGATAATAGGCTGTCCGGTACCATGTCCGGCATTAATATCCCAGTCAGTCATCGGACGACCTTCGTAAATAGTCACACTTCCTTTATCGGAACGATGGGACACATAAAACTGTTCTGCCTTAACATGCTTGCGAGCAGTAGATCCACTAAATAGACGGCGGTTATCATGACTACGTCCGTATTCGGTCAGTTCGTTCAAAAAATCAAAGTCACCCTCCAGCTCATTTCCGTTACAATACAACAAGAAAGAGGGATGATTCCCATATTCTTTAAGTATAGCTTTGAGTTCACGGCGGAAGAAATCATTACGTGCCTCATCTCCGGGCTTGGCATCAGCTCCCCACATTGGCATCTCCACTTCCAAATAGACCCCCATCTTGTCGGCCATACGGAAACAAGCGGCAGGCGGACACCATGAATGGAAACGCATGTGGTTCATTCCATACGATTTGAGTATGTTAAAAATGTGTTTCCATGAAGCATCATCCATAGGAACATGACCTGTAAGCGGGAACTCGGCATTGTTTACCGTACCACGCAAATGCAAACGATGCCCATTAAGCAAAATATCATCTCCTACAGCTTTTACCTCCCTCATACCGAAAGAGAGCTGCTTCTGTTGTTTCACTTCTTCACTTCCGGAAGAGAGCAAAGAACACTGCAATTGATACAGGTCAGGCGAAAATTCATCCCACAATTTCACCTTTTTGCCCAATACCAATGTTGTTTCCAAACTAATGATAGAATCGGCCGAAGCAACTTCCACCTCTTTCTTCACCTCCAGCCCATGTCCAGTCACTTCCAGCAAGGCTTTACCCGTAAAAGGCTTTCCGGTTGTATTCACAAGACTGAGACAAACCGTGACCTGCTGTCGCTGCACATCGGGATAGAGCTGTAGATCATCCATATAAACCGGATCCAAAGCAACAAGTTTCATATCCCCAATCACACCATTCCAATTAATCTGTGTAAATTCGGTATGGGCATGATCCCATTTATGCATATTATACTGATAACGATTGTCGATCATTAAATCAATAATATTTTCCTGTCCAGGCTTCAGATAGCCGGTAAGATCATGTATATGAGGTACACTGATATAGTCATTCCTGTTCACCTCCGTCCTTCCACTATAAATGGCAGTCAGCCAATGAGCGCGTTCCAAATAGAGATGTATACGTTTACCACTCCATGATTCGGGGATTTGTATCTGCTTACGATACCAAGCCGGTGCCATATATTCATACTTGCGCGTCAAACGGTCATAATATTTGTAAGTCGTACGGTTCCCTATATGATATTGATCCGTAATACCGGGCAAAATAATTGTATCATGCAACTCCCCATCGCCACGTATCTCCACACCGGAACGGCGAAAATCCATAACATCTGTCTCAAAGCCCCAACTACCCGCAAGATCTATCTCTTGTTGAGCAATCGTTTTTTCGACTTGCAAAAAAAACAATAAAACAATTGCGACAATAATTTTAAAATTTATCATAACATAAATGTCCGTTTATACCTCTTTTGTATATGTGTGCTTTGCAAAATTATCGATTTATTTTCTATTTATTTTCTATTTGCCAAACATTAATTTCTAAAAAGCCATACATTTGTAAATAGTAAAACATATATATATCATCGAAAAATATGAAACAAGCAATTCTAATTTCGACCGGCCTTTTGCTAGCTGCTCCTTCCATCCATGCAGAGAAGAATAAGGATAAAAAACCGAATGTCGTTTTTATCCTTGCGGATGATTTGGGTTATGGAGATCTAAGTTGTTACGGACAGGAAAAGTTCGAAACACCCAACATTGATAAGCTGGCACAAAGTGGAATGCGTTTTACGCAATGTTATTCAGGGACAACCGTCAGCGCCCCTTCCCGCTCCTGCTTGTTGACAGGCACGCACAGCGGGCATACACCTGTCCGCGGTAACCTCGAACTCGATCCGGAAGGACAGTTTCCACTTCCCGCAGATGCCCGTACCATCTTCGAGGTTATGAAAGATGCAGGATATAAGACATCCGCTTTCGGCAAATGGGGACTGGGTTATATCGGTTCGACCGGCGATCCTAAAAATCAGGGTTGCGACACTTTCTACGGATATAATTGCCAGTTGCTGGCACACAGTTATTATCCCGACCATCTTTGGGATAACGACAAACGGGTGGAACTCGAAGACAACAATCTGAATATACAGTACGGAAAAGGTACTTACTCGCAAGACCTTATTCATGGAAAGGCTCTGGAATATCTGGACAATATGAATCCGGACGAACCGTTCTTCATGTGGTATCCGACCATCATTCCACATGCGGAATTGATCGTGCCGGAAGACAGTATCATACAGAAATTTCGCGGTATGTATCCGGAAAAACCTTACAAAGGGGCCGAACCGGGCAGTCCCGCCTTCCGCAAAGGAGGTTACTGTTCGCAGTTCCATCCCCATGCCACTTTTGCCGCTATGGTTTACCGTCTGGACCTCTATGTCGGGCAGATCATCCAAAAGTTAAAAGATAAAGGCTTATATGATAATACAATCATTATCTTTGCGAGCGACAACGGACCGCATATGGAAGGGGGTGCCGATCCCGACTTCTTCAACAGTAACGGCATTTACCGTGGATATAAACGGGATTTGTACGAAGGTGGCATTCGCGTCCCAATGATCATTTCCTGGCCGGGACATGTCCAACCGAATACGGAAACCGACTTTATGTGTTCTTTCTGGGATGTATTACCGACCTTCGAAGAAATCATCCATCCGAAAGCCAAACAGAAGGAGATGGATGGTGTCAGCATGCTTCCCCTCCTGGAAAACCGGAAGGGACAGAAAGAACATGAATTCCTGTATTTTGAATTCCAGGAACTGAACGGTCGCCAAGCTGTACGCAAAGGACCGTGGAAATTGGTCCACATGAATATCCGTGGTGACAAGCCCTATTATGAATTGTATAACTTAGCTTCCGATCCATCGGAACGGCATAATATACTGGATCAGTATCCTGAAAAAGTAGCGGAACTGAAAGATATCATGGTTCGTGAACACAGATCGGACCCAAACTGGCCGCTATTGAAAGAGGAAAAGGAGAAATAGCTGAAAAAATTTATTGAAAAGGATGTCAAAATCTGGTTTTGGAAAGTACGAATTGAAAAACCAGATTTTGACATCTTGTATATTTATACATACTCTTCACCTTCCCCCTTATTGTATTATTCCGTAAAAAGCCATTCGTCCAAATCGAAACTACTACCTCATCTAATTCGATTTTCTACCCCATCTAATTCAAATTTCCCTATAGGGTAATATTTTTTAAGAAACAGACATTTTTATCATTTTGCTATAAACCAACAATTTATTGTATCTTTTAGATCTAAAGGGAGATATTGTAATTTCCAGATGGGTATCTACAATGAGGGTGTGCCGAATATCGGTATTCATGGGACGCAGACAACGCAGACGAGCGCAGATTAACGCAGATATTATTAATTATCAGCAAAATAAATCTGCGTCCGTCTGTGTGTTCTGCGTCATCTGCGTCCAGTGATATCAAATTGACACACCCTCATTCTTGCAATTTGCTGCTTCAAACCTCTATGTATTACAAAATTCACTAACTTTGTGGCTTTAAATAGAAAACGATAAAATAAACGATAAACGATCATGGAGTACAATTTCAGAGAAATTGAGAAAAAGTGGCACGAATACTGGATTGCCAATAAGGTTTATAAAGTCGAAAAGAATACCGACAAACCAAAGTATTACGTTTTGGACATGTTCCCTTATCCGTCAGGAGCAGGACTGCACGTAGGCCACCCACTCGGTTACATCGCTTCTGATATTTATTCCCGTTACAAACGCTTGCAGGGTTTCAATGTTTTACACCCGATGGGCTACGATGCCTACGGACTGCCGGCAGAACAATATGCCATCCAGACCGGACAGCATCCAGAAGTAACGACTAAGAAAAACATTGCCCGTTATCGGGAACAGATGGACAAAATAGGTTTCAGCTATGACTGGAGCCGCGAAATCCGTACTTGTGATCCCGAATATTATAAATGGACGCAATGGGCATTTATCCAGATGTTCAACAGTTATTACTGCAACAACAAAAAACAGGCACGTCCTATCAGTGAATTGGTTGCAGCTTTCGAACAGTCCGGAACGGAAGACTTGAATGTCGCTTGCAGCGAAGAATTGCATTTCACCGCCAATGAATGGAAAGCCAAAAGCGAAAAAGAAAAACAGGAAATCCTGCTTAACTACCGGATTGCTTACCGGGGAGAAACAATGGTAAACTGGTGCGCTGCACTGGGCACCGTATTGGCCAACGACGAAGTAGTGAACGGTGTTTCCGAACGTGGTGGCTATCCGGTGGAACAAAAGATCATGCGTCAGTGGTGTCTACGCGTATCCGCTTATGCACAACGGCTTCTGGACGGACTGGACACAATTGACTGGACAGATTCGTTAAAAGAAACACAGCGCAACTGGATCGGTCGTAGCGAAGGTGCCGAGATCCAGTTCAAAGTAAAAGACAGCGACCTTGAGTTTACCATCTTTACAACCCGCGCTGATACCATGTTCGGTGTTACTTTTATGGTTCTGGCTCCCGAAAGCGAACTGGTCGCACAATTGACGACTCCCCAACAAAAGCAAGAAGTCGATGCTTATCTGGACCGTACAAAAAAACGTACGGAACGCGAACGTATTGCCGACCGTTCTGTCACCGGTGTATTCAGCGGTTCATATGCAATCAACCCGTTCACCGGTGACGCTGTGCCCGTCTGGATCAGCGACTATGTATTGGCTGGCTACGGAACCGGCGCTATCATGGCCGTTCCCGCACACGACAGCCGTGACTATGCCTTTGCCAAACATTTCAATCTGCCGGTTGTCCCATTGATCGAAGGCTGTGACGTAAGCGAAGAAAGTTTCGATGCAAAAGAAGGAATCGTCTGCAACTCACCAAGACCGGATGTAGCGCCTTATTGTGACCTGTCATTGAACGGCCTGACCGTAAAAGAAGCAATTGCCGCCACTAAGAAATATGTGGCAGAACATAAATTAGGACGCGTAAAAGTGAACTATCGTTTACGCGACGCTATTTTCAGCCGCCAGCGTTATTGGGGTGAACCGTTCCCTGTCTACTATGATGCAGATGGTATGCCTCAGATGTTGCCGGTAGACAAGTTGCCGCTGGAATTGCCTGAAGTAGACAAATTTTTGCCGACCGAAACAGGCGAACCTCCTTTAGGACATGCCGTAAAATGGGCATGGGACACCGTAAAACAGGAAGTTACGGAAGTTTCCAAAATAGACAACGAGACTATCTTCCCATTGGAACTTTGTACGATGCCGGGATTCGCCGGTTCATCCGCCTATTACCTGCGCTACATGGACCCGCGCAACGACCAGGCTTTAGTTGCTAAAGACGTAGACGAATACTGGCGCAACGTAGACCTGTATATCGGTGGTACCGAACATGCTACCGGACACCTGATCTACAGCCGTTTTTGGAATAAATTTCTGTTTGACTTAGGTGTCGTTTGTGAAGAGGAACCGTTCAAGAAACTGATCAATCAGGGTATGATCCAAGGGCGTTCCAATTTCGTATACCGTATCAACGGCACCAACAAATTCGTATCCCTGAACCTGAAAGACCAGTATGAGGTCACTCCTATCCATGTAGACGTAAACATCGTATCAAACGATATATTGGATATCGAAGCCTTCAAAAACTGGCGTCCGGAATATAACGATGCAGAATTCGTATTGGAAGATGGCAAATACATCTGCGGATGGGCTGTTGAAAAGATGTCGAAATCCATGTTCAACGTGGTCAACCCAGATATGATTGTCGAGAAATATGGCGCCGACACGCTTCGCTTGTATGAAATGTTCTTAGGTCCGTTGGAACAGTCCAAACCGTGGGATACGAATGGTATCGACGGCGTACACCGCTTCTTGAAAAAGCTCTGGGGACTGTTCTTCGGCAATACGGACACCTTGCAGATCACGGATGCAGAACCGACAGCCGATGAATTGAAATCATTACATAAACTGATCAAGAAAGTGACATACGATATTGAACATTTCTCGTACAACACTTCCATCAGTGCCTTTATGATCTGTGTAAACGAACTCAGCAGCCTGAAATGCAACAAACGGACAATCCTGGAACAGTTAATCGTTCTGCTCGCTCCATTCGCTCCTCATACTGCTGAAGAATTATGGCATACCTGCGGTCACGATACCACCGTATGCGATGCCGAATGGCCTGTCTACAACGAAGAATATTTGAAAGAAAACTCGCTCACTTATGCTATCTCCTTCAACGGCAAAGCCCGTTTCAGTATGGAACTTCCGGCCGATATGCCCCGCGAAGAGATAGAAAAAGCCGCTCTTGCCCATGAAAATTCTGCTAAGTGGATGGAAGGCAAGACTCCGAAAAAGATTATCGTTGTTCCCGGAAAGATTGTAAACATCGTAATCTAAATTTATTTATATGAAGCTTATAAACAACAAAGTCTATTTTGCTGTACAAGATTACCTGATGATCCTGTTAGGTACTCTCTTGTACGGCTTCGGCTTCAACGCTTTCATTCTGTCGAATGAAATTATCACCGGTGGAGTCAGTGGTATTTGTGCCTTGATCTTTTTTGCCAGCAATGAATTAATCCCTGTTTCAGTTTCTTACTTTGTCATAAACATCGTATTGCTGTTAGCGGCACTGAAAATTTTAGGATTCAAATTCCTGATAAAAACGATTTTCGGAGTGTTCTCCTTGTCGGCTTCTTTATCATTTTTCGAATGGCTTCTGAAAGGAGAGCCACTCTTACATGATCAACCGTTTATGTCCATCATCATCGGCGCATTCCTTTGCGGATCCGGTCTCGGACTTGTCTTCTCGGCAAACGGTAGTACGGGAGGAACGGATATCGTTGGAGCTATTGTAAACAAATACAAGAATATATCGATCGGGCGAGCCTTGCTGTTCTGCGATTTTATCATCATCGGTTCTTCATTTTTCCTGTTCCATGATGTAGAAAAAATCGTCTTCGGTTTCGTTGAAATGTTTGTAAGCAATTATATAATCGACGTCGTCTTGAACGGAAATCGCCAATCCGTCCAATTCCTGATTTTTTCCCAAAAATATGACGAAATAGCCGAACACATCATCAATGATTTAGGCCGTGGTTGCACCATCCTCGACGGCGTAGGAGGATATTCCCGCAAACCGGTCAAGGTTGTTGTATTGCTGGCCAAAAAATCAGAATCCGTCTCCATCTTCCGCCTGGTAAAACAAATCGACCACCAGGCCTTCATCTCCCAAAGCATCGTCAGAGGAGTATACGGGGAAGGGTTTGACCAGATAAAAACATAAAACAATCATCCAAACAATTTAAAGCACTTCCATACGTTATATATAATATCGTATAGAAGTGCTTTTTTATTCATACTCAACAAACATGAAACTTGTATTCGCAACAAACAACCGGCATAAGCTGGATGAAGTCCGGAAAATTATATCTGGATATACCGAAATAATTAGCCTCTCAGATATTGACTGCCATGAGGATATACCCGAAACAGCAGACACATTAGAAGGCAATGCCTTGCAAAAAGCCCGTTACATAAAAGAACATTTCGGATATGACTGTTTTGCTGACGACACCGGACTTGAAGTAGAAGCTCTAGACAACGCTCCCGGAGTATATTCGGCACGTTACGCCGGCCCTGGACATGATTCGGAAGCCAATATGAACAAACTTCTCCATGAAATGGAAAACAAAGAAAACCGGAAAGCCCGTTTCCGTACGGTAATCGCCCTTATTTTGAATGGAAAAGAATATTTGTTTGAAGGTATTGTCAACGGTACGATCATAAATGAAAAAAGAGGTGGAAGTGGTTTTGGATATGATCCCATATTTGTTCCTGATACCTATTCTGAAACATTTGCTGAAATGGGCAATGATATAAAAAACCAGATCAGCCATCGTGCCGAGGCTGTCAAAAAATTGACTGCTTTTTTATCAGATTACACATTTTAATATTGCAATTAATATGAGAAATATATTAACTGTCATCTTACTTTTCTTATTATCATTCTCTGCTTTATCAGTTAATGATAATGACAACATGCTTGGATGGAAAACATACCTTTCCTACAATAATACCAATTGTGTGGAAGAATCCGCTGACCAAGTATTTGTCATAGCAGAAGGTGCTTTATACATATATGGGAAGGAAGATAACAGCATCAAACAATATTACAAAGGAAATGGACTGAGTGACACAGATATCCAGTCTATTTCCTACAACAAACAAACAAAATCACTGTTGATTGTTTATAAAAACTGCAATATAGACATTCTGGAAGAAGGTTCAGTAAAAAACATACCTTATCTGTACACGACAACTTCTTTAAGAGATAAATCACTTAATTCCGTTATGATTTATAACGAATATGCCTATTTATCCATACAGTCTGGCATAGTAGTTGTCAACATGGATAAGAAGGAAATAACCGATACCTATAACTTATCTAAGAATATAACATCCTGTGCTATTTCCGACAATAATATATATGCTTCTACAAAAGAAGGTCAAAAGTCTACAGTCATATATGCATCTTTGAATGATAATCTGTTAGACGGATCAAACTGGAAAACATATTCGATTCCGGGATTCCCATCTGAAAACTCCATAGACAAAATATCCTTATTTAAGAATAAGCTATTCTACCTGTCTAAAAATAAAGGTATCTACTATGAATCAAATGGAACTACAGTTCCTTTGGTCAGCAATGCACAAATAAACAATATGAAAATTATAGGAGAAAAACTGGCTTGCATAGCTACATCCCAAGTTTATATTTTCACAGATACAAACACTTTTGACCAAATCAACAACCTATCCATCAAAGATATCAGCACTTATCAGACTGATAAATATTGGATAGCCGAAGGAAGCAAAGGTCTACGTTCTATCAAAAGAAAAGGAGCCAACCAATTCGAAGCGGTAAATGAAGCTATAACTTTGGATGGCCCGTACTCCAACAGCTCTTATGATATTGTATCAAAAAACGATAAAATATATATTATACCTGGTGGAAAAAATCTGACTGGGGATAATTCCTTTAACAAAGCCGGCTCAATCATGATATACGACTATGAAAAATGGAGTGTATTAGAACCTTCCGACGTTCAGAATAAACTCAATACATGGCCTAAAGACTATACCAGCATTGTCGTCACAAATGATGCTGAAAAAGAGATTATTTACGTATCTTCTTTTGGTTATGGCGTTTTTCAATTCATTGACAGAGAGCCTTCTATCGTTTACAACAAAACAAACAGCCCGCTTGAAAATGCACATGGTAATGAAGGCTTTTATTGTCGTGTAGACGGACTTGCTTTTGATAAGGAAGAAAACCTATGGATGACTAATTCAGAAGTCAGCAAAGCTATCAAGATATTGGATAAAGAAGGAAAATGGCACAGCCTGTCTGTCGAATCGTTAAACGGGAAATACACAATAAATGACATACTCGTCACCTCGAATAACGATAAATGGATTAATATTTCCCGTCCTGCCAACCAAGCCTGTCTAACAGTCGTAACCAACAGTAGCTCTTTAGATGAAGCAACGTCATATGAATTTAAAAACTTCATTGATACAGATGGTAATGACTTTTCTCCCAATAATTATACTTGTATGGCAGAGGACAAAAACGGATATATATGGATAGGAACCAATAAAGGAGCTATATACTTAACAAATCCTAAGTTGGCAACGACAGAAAACAACCAATCTATACGTTGCACACGTATAAAACTAATCAATGAAGAAGGAACTCCTTATTATTTTCTCGATAATACGATAATAACGACCATTAAAGTAGACAACGGAAATCGAAAATGGATCGGAACGGATGGCAACGGTGTTTATGTATTGAGCGAAGACAATCAGGAAATTGTCCATCAGTTCAATACATCCAACAGTCCGCTACTATCTGACAAAATATATTCCATAGAAATTAATGAAAACACTGGCGAAGTGTTCATCGGTTCCGACAAAGGCTTGGTTTCCTACAAAGGAGAAGCGACAAAAGGTAAAGATGACTATTCAGATGTGTATGCATATCCGAATCCCGTACGACCTGAATACAGGGACAAAGTAACCATCACGGGATTGATGGATAACTCGATCGTAAAAATCACCGATCTGAATGGCAACCTAGTCTATCAGACTAAATCTTTAGGTGGACAGGTTATTTGGAACTGCCAGAATACCAAAGGTGTCCGTGTTGCTTCAGGTATATATTTAGTACTTTCTGCTACCGAAGATTCAAAAGAAAGCGTAGTTACTAAAATTGCAGTTATTAAATAAAAGAGGGTAGTATGTTAAATTGCCTTGTTCCTGCGTTTGGCACGGGAACAAGGCAATTTTATCCCCTCTCCCATTTTATTGAGTTTTGTTTACCAAACAATCTTACAACCCCAACCTCTCCGATATCTCCAACATTTTCTTGATCGGACGGATGGCTTTCTCCTGTACTTGTTCGTCGACAAAGATTTCAGGAAGTTCGTATTTTAAACAGTTGTAAAGTTTCTCCATCGTGTTCAGGCGCATAAAATTACATTCGTTGCAGGCACATGTACTATCGGCAGGAGGAGCCGGGATAAACTCTTTACCGGGACTTTGTTTGCGCATTTCGTGAATAACGCCGCTTTCCGTCGCTACAATGAATTGTTTTTTATCCGACTTGACAGTATGCTTCAAAAGAGCCGCAGTCGATCCTACGAAGTCCGAGACTTGTACAACGGGCTGCTTGCACTCCGGATGAGTAATGACTTCCGCATCAGGATATTGTTTTTTTAATTCCAATATCTTTTCCAGTGAAAATTGTTCATGCACATGGCAGGCACCATCCCAAAGTAGCATCCTACGTCCGGTAATACCGTTTATGTAATTACCTAAGTTCCGGTCCGGACCAAAGATAATCTTCGTATCTTCCGGAAAACTTTCAACGATCTGGCGTGCATTGGTAGACGTCACCACAACATCCGTCACGGCCTTTACAGCAGCAGTCGTATTTACATACGAAATAACCACATGATCGGGATGCTGTTTGACAAATTCTGCAAAATCGGTAGCCGGACAGCTATCTGCCAATGAGCAACCGGCATTCAGATCCGGGACCAACACCTTCTTGTCCGGGCACAACACCTTCGCTGTTTCTCCCATAAAATGAACACCACAGAAAACAATGATATCGGCCGTTGTCTTGGCTGCCTGCTGCGCCAAAGCCAAACTGTCTCCTACAAAATCTGCTATATCTTGGATATCACCCGTCTGATAATAATGAGCAAGGATAACGGCGTTTTTTTCTTTACGCATCCTATTTATTTCTTCCTTCAAGTCCAACCCCTTTGGAATGGGTGCGTTCATATATCCGATCGATTGGTTTGTCAACATAGTTACCTGTATTAAATGATTGTAAAATTCAATAATCGCTAATGAGCATAAACCGCTATTTACAGTCTATCAACAAAGTTATCATCATTCTTTATAACTGATAATCTTTATTTTACTCCTATTATCAACCATAAGTTGATAATATGCAAAGGTAAAAACTTTATTGATTTTCCCATAGGAAACATATATAAAACAAATAAATTTATAGAGCAACCACACCAAAATTATTCCTATTTTAGCGTTCGTAAAAAACGAGAAAAAATGCACGACGGAGTTGATGTACGCAGGACTTTGATATCTGGTGCAGTCGTACGGAAACACGAAGATGCAGAAAGTTCCACCGCAACAACAGATTCATATAAACCTATAAAAAAGCTAAAAACATATTCACTTTTTTTTGTAACTTTGCAGCACTTTTAATCAATCAGGCAGAAAGATGAAGAACAAGTTTGATTTTCAGCCCAAGTTAGTATCGACGCTGAAAAACTACTCTAAGGAGAAATTTATGACCGACCTGATGGCCGGTATTATTGTCGGGATCGTGGCATTGCCACTCGCTATCGCTTTCGGTATCGCTTCGGGAGTAAGCCCGGAAAAAGGGTTGATCACCGCTATTCTCGGCGGATTTTTCGTATCGTTGTTAGGAGGATGCAATGTGCAGATCGGCGGGCCAACAGGTGCGTTTATCGTAATCGTATACGGCATTATCCAGAATTTCGGGATCGAAGGACTGGCTATCGCCACAGTAGTCGCTGGTATTATCCTGGTGATCATGGGTGCGTTGAAGTTAGGGACGGTTATCAAGTTCATTCCTTACCCGATCGTCGTCGGTTTCACCAGTGGTATCGCTCTCACTATTTTTACCACGCAAATGAAAGACCTTTTCGGGCTGACAATGGATAAGGTCCCTGCGGATTTCATTTCTAAATGGATCGCCTATTTCGAACATTTCGACACGATAAATCTCTGGTCGTTGCTGATCGGGCTTGCCAGTATCGTGATTATCGCCGTCACACCGAAATTTTCTAAAAAGATTCCGGGTTCGCTGATTGCCATTATTCTGATGACAGTTGTTGTCTATGTCATGCGCTATCATTTAGGAATCACGGGGATCGAAACGATCGGAGACCGTTTTACGATCAATGCTTCCCTGCCCGGCCCGGAAACGATCAACTTCAATATGGAAACGATCAACCTTTTGCTTCCTTCCGCATTCACCATCGCGATGTTAGGAGCGATCGAATCGTTGCTGTCCGCTACGGTGGCCGATGGTGTGACAGGAGACAAGCATAACTCCAATACCGAACTGATTGCACAAGGGGCTGCCAATATCATTGTGCCTATCTTCGGTGGTATTCCCGTTACCGGTGCGATTGCCCGTACCATGACGAATATCAACAATGGCGGACGTACTCCGGTTGCCGGCATCATCCATGCAATCGTATTGTTGCTGATTTTGCTTTTTTTAGGTCCGCTGACCAAACATATCCCGATGGCTTGCTTGGCAGGCGTATTGATTATCGTTTCGTATAATATGAGCGAATGGCGGACGTTCCGTTCGCTGATGAAGAATCCGAAAAGCGATGTGTCGGTGTTGCTGGTGACTTTCTTCCTGACAGTTATCTTCGATTTGACAATCGCGATCGAAGTTGGATTGCTTATCGCCATGTTCCTCTTTATGAAACGTGTGGCTGAAACGACTCATGTGTCGGTAGTAAAAGATGAGATCGATCTCTCGGACGATGGAGAAATCCACCATGACGAAGAAGTCCTTTCCCTTCCCAAAGGTGTGGAAGTATATGAAATCGACGGCCCGTTCTTCTTCGGGGTGGCCAGCAAGTTCGACGATATTATGCACAATATGGGAGACAAACCGAAGATACGTATCATCCGTATGCGCAAGGTTCCTTTTATGGACTCGACAGGATTACATAACTTAGAGAACCTGTTCCGCCTGTCACAAGCCGAACATATACATATGATCCTTTCAGGGGTGAACGAGCATGTACGCCGTGTACTTGTCAAATCGGGTTTCGACAAAAAGATCGGAACGGAAAATATTTGCAGCAATATAAACGAGGCTGTAGCAAAAGCACGCGAAGCAATAAGATAATCGCAAACCAAAATAAAAAAACCAATCAGCTCCCGCCCTCCTTTTTTCGGACGGGAGCTATTTTTTTCAGATAGGAGACAAAAGGTAATTTCCGTACGACTTACATCACATAAATGCTATATGAAGAAAACGGTCTCCCGATTTATATTTATCCTTCTTCGCCTCAAACACAAATTCTTTTGCAATCGTTTCCGCATCTTCAAAACTAAACCCATTTTCCGGCTGGCTCCAATACCAGAGCTGCGGCACATTCTTTTTACTATTCGGTGATTCCATTGTTTTATATATTTATCTAACTTTATCCATAAGACACAGAATATGAAAAAACCCCTATCCGGATCAGAAATAAATATTACATTTGCCAATCATACATTTAAATCTGTTTGTACCCTTAAACTGGATACCAGGATATTGGTTATATACAAACAGATTTATATCAAATTATAAAATATATGAACAAAAAGGCCCTATTCCCGCTAATCGGTTTATTCCTGTTGGTAACAGGAATAGTCCTGCCCGGATCTGCCCATGCACAAATCAGCGAAGGTGGAACACCCGCTTCCTTCAAGTATCAAAACACACTGAAAAGCGATCTGCCAACCGTCCAGATCCCCATCAATTTCAGCGTAGAAGACATGAAAACGGTCGACAGATGGCAGGTTAGCCAGGGGGCGCCGCTAAAAGTAGGAGTCTTGATCCCGACAGACCTGACAATCGACAATGCCGGTGACTGGAGTACCCTACCTGACGGCAAAAAAGTATGGCGGCTGCAAGTACAGGCAAAAGATGCCATAGCCTTAATGCTCAGTTTCAAAGATTTTTATATTCCTGAAAATGGAAAACTCTTTATTTACAGCTCTGATAAAACACACCTGATCGGTGCTTTTACTCATCATACCAACCCACCGACGAAAGAATACGCCACCGAATTTTTGGCCGGTGACAAAATCATACTCGAATATGAAACAGATATATCGGACAACGAACGTCCCCGCATTGCAATAGATGCTGTAGGGTACGGATATAACCATTTGCATGTTTCACGCACGATGGCCGATATAGGTCCCAATGCCTCCGGATCTTGTATGGTAAATATCAATTGCGAAGAGGGAGAAGCTTGGCAAACAGAAAAAAATGGTGTTTGCCAAATGACATTACCTATTGGAAATTACATCTACATCTGTTCCGGATCTTTGGTAAACAACACTGCTGAAGATTTGAAACCTTACATCCTTTCCGCTTTCCATTGCATTGATTTAGATGTACCCGTCACAGAAGAAAATTTAAACAAATACACTTTCTATTTCCATTTCGAACGCACGGGATGTGAAAATAACTCCAGTATTGCCTCCTACAAAACAATAACAGGTTGCAAGAAAGTCGCCGGAATCCCACTAGACGGCGGTTCAGATGGCCTGCTCTTATTGCTGAACCAAAATATTCCGGAACATTATAATGTCTATTACAATGGTTGGGACAGAAGCAACACGGCCGCTAAATCAGGTGTAGGCATCCACCACCCATCAGGAGACTATATGAAAATATCAACTTTCAGTAAAACAGCAAAAACCTCGACATGGTACGGCGTAGACAACATCGAAGGTGCACCAAACGCACATTGGAGTACCGTTTTCGAACAAACGACCAACGGTCATTCCGTAACGGAAGGAGGATCTTCCGGCTCTCCACTTTTCAACCAAAACAAACTGATCGTCGGTACATTGAGCGGCGGTTCATCTTCTTGCGAAAAACCGGATGGGATCAATACCTATGGCAAACTTTATTATCACTGGGACCAGTATAGCAAAGCCGATACAGCCCGTATGGATATTTATTTAGATCCCAGCCATACCGGTAAAACACAACTGTCCGGCCGATATGCGACAGCTCCAAAAGCAATGCCAACTGATCTGACATCGGCCTACCAAAACGGAGAAGTTCAATTGAAATGGAAAGCACCTACCTCTGCCAGCGACAAACCAGAACAATATAACGTTTATCGGAACAATACATTGATCGGACGTACCTCTTCTACATCTTATATAGACAAAGAACCGGAAGTCGGTACCCAATCTTACAGCGTTTCCGCATCGTATATAGACGGCAAAGAGTCTGCTGTAGCCACCACATTGATTTATGTCTACGAACTAAAGATACCGACCGATGTAACAGCCTCGGCCGATGGAAAGAATATCCTTGTCAAATGGAAAGAACCTATCTACCAGCAAATGATCTACTGGGGAAATGGGACAGCCTACCTTTCGTTAGGTTTCGGACAACCTTTCTATTTCGGACAAAGATGGAATAAAGAAGATCTGAAGCCTCTGCACGGAAACCTTGTTAAATCTGTTTCCTTCATACCTACCGCAGGTTCATCTTATACGTTGAACATCATACAAGGGAAACGGAAATATGTGCAAAAGTTGACTAATTTGTCTTTTGACAAATTGATTGAAATCACGCTTAAAGAACCGTTTGTCATTGATGCTTCCCAAGAACTAATCATTGCTTTCCATGCAGAAGCGAAACTATCCACCGCCTATCCAGCAATCATGGACGAAGGACCAGCAATCAATGGAAAAGGCAATTTGGTTTCATTTGACGGGGAAACATGGGAATATCTGTATGAACCTTCTGAAAAAGAAGATGAAAATTATGATTTCAACTTCTTTCTTGCCGCCACCGTCAGTTCAGAAACAAAGGAAATACCGGCTACAAAAGCCACATCCGATAATACAATAGTGTTAAGTAAGTCATCAGCAATACCTATGTTCGCCCGGACATCTGAAGCAGGCTCCTCACTCCGGAGCAGCCAAGCAAGTGCATTTCCGGAAATAACAGGTTATAATATTTATCGCAACGGAAGCAAAATCGGTAACGTGCCCAATAAATCTATCACCCAATATACAGACAAACAAGCACCAATAGGTAGTACCCTATATCAGGTTTCCACTCTATACGGAAAAGACGAAAGCAAGAAAGCAAATGCCGACAAAGAAATAAATGTGGACAATGAAAAGATCATCCTTTCGGAGATGACGATCTCTCCTACTGCGTTTACAGATCAGATAGAACTACTAGGAAATGAGAAAGTGGAGTTGTTAGAAATCATCACGTCAAACGGTAAAACGGTCATCCACCAAAGGAATCCCGGAAAAATTGTTTACACTGGCTCTCTTTCCTCCGGCATTTATATCTTCCGCATCCATACAGATGGAAAAGTTAAGACAATAAAAGCACGGAAAATAAATTGAAAATAAAAAATGGAGGGTTGAAAAACAGTATGAATTCCTATACTTTTCGATCCTCCATTTTCCACTTCCTAATTTTTACTTTTTAAGCTTCACGCTGATACCATTACTTCAAACCCCTCCTGACGGGCACGGTCAGCAATAACTTCCAATTCGTCTTTTGTCACCTTTTTTAAGTTCTTTACAGGAGTTTCGCGGTCGATTGTATAGATCATGACCTGCTTAGGTTTGATTTGTTTTAAAGCTTCCAGCCAGCCAGATATTTCGTGCTCGGTTGTATTTGTCACGCTTTCTCCGTTCACCTCTCCTTTCAGGAACATGGTTTGGATGATCAAGTTACCATTAAAACGGCAAAGTTGTTCCAACAACCGGTCAAAAGTAAAAGCCGGGGAATTGGGAACATTCAACTGCCCGATACGACTGTCCGAAATGGAATCGAGCTTCAATATATTATCTTCAATCTTATTCAATGCCTGGAAAACATCCTCTTTATAAAGCATGGTCGAGTTCGAGAGCACGGCAATCTTAGCCTTCGGGAAAAAACGGTTACGGGTTTCAATCGTATCGTCGATAATACCGGCAAATTCCGGGTGCATGGTAGGTTCTCCATTCCCGGCAAAAGTAATTACATCGGGAGCAACCCCCTCTGCCTGCATGGAAGACAATTTATGTATCAAAGCTTCCTTTACCTCTGCACGGGTTGGCAGTTTACTACGTGTACGATGGTTCTCGTTCAGTCCGCATTCACAATAGATGCAATTAAACGAACAAAGTTTCCCGTCTGTAGGAAGCAGGTTCATACCCAAAGAAACACCTAACCGACGGCTATGTATCGGTCCAAATACTATTTTATCAAAAAGAATTGTAGACATACTGATTTATATTTGAGTACAAAGCTACAAAAGTTATCAGAATTTCCAGCGCAGCGACGTATATACATCTGCTTTCATATGTCCCTCGATCTCTTCCAGGTCGGTACCGATCATATCGCGATCAGCATAATATGTGTATCCGAATTTAGCAGAAAGAGAAAGCTGCTTCACGATATCCCACCGGAAAGAAAGTGCCAACCGGACTCCTTTTCCATAAAAAGAAGGCGTATTGAAAGCATACAATATATTTTTCTCATAAGAAAATATCCGGGTCCGATAATTATCCGTATGGAATCCGGCTACATAAAAATCTGTCTGAACAGGGATATCAACCGGTTTCCAACCTACACTCTGGGTAATCATCCATCCTTTGCTCTTTTCGCTCGTTTCTGTATAACAAATACCGTCAGCAGATGTCCGTAGCGAGACGGACGAAGAAATAGCATACAAGGCTTGCATACGCAAACGTTGTTGAAAGTAAGGTTCTATATCTTCCTTTTGTTTGTATTTATAACGGACGTATACGGACAAGTTCCGGCTCGGTGTATAATCGAGTTGAAGCATATATTCCTTTCCTGTCGATGGTGCATCCACTCCATATTTCAGCCAGGGAAACCGGAATATATCTGCATACGCGGATAACTTCCAACGACTGAAAGGTGTCCATTGCATCCCCATATACACTCCTTGTTCATTTTGGACGGCCGAATTTTGTGAAAAAGCATTCCCGAAAAAAGCCTGATAGCGTTTATCATAATAACGATACAGTAACAGCAGGGAAAAATAAGAGGCAGGCGTCAACTGCAAGGCATTCAGGGAGGCAACCGCCCCATTCCGACTCATGGCCGTTTCGCCATAAAACTTGATCCACCTATTTTTCAACAGGTAATCCACACTGATATTCAGATTCCGGTTACCGCGAAAATAGAAAAGGTTGTAAGGTTTCGGATCGGGTTGTATCGAATAGTTTCCAAAAGAATAAGAAAGAGCAGTCAAACCTATACATAAATCGGGAGTTGCATACCGTATATTCCCCCCATACGTCTGCATGGCAACTTTACGCATCTTCTCCCTGTCCCGTACCAAACGATGCAGACCATCCGTTTTAAACGAAGTAACGATCGTACTATCCACGCTTCCATCCAACTTCCGATACGAATAGAACAGGCTGATATCTAAATTCTTCCAATTGACAGTAGCAGCAGCTCCCTGGAAAAAGTCATTTTCATTGGTTGAAAAATGGCGGCGGAATCCGTTCGTCCTTCTTTCCGCTTGGGAGACAAGGGCATTCCGACTGGGAGAAAAATCATTGCTGATCACCAGACCTTGTCCGAAAGATATTTTGTAATCGCCTATAGCCAAACTTTTCAACCATTTATTCATATCTTTCAGAAAAAGGTGCATCGAATAATAGTCATACCCTTTATGATATTCATTCCAAAAAGGTTCTCCCGCATCTTTTTCTGCAACCAGACCGAACTGGATACGTTCATCGAATGCGTACGAATAACGAACAGAATGGTAGAACGGCTCTCCTAAATACTTCCGATTCGGATATTGTTGTAGCATACTGTCAGGATATGAACGATAGCCTTTCTTTTGTTGAAAACATCTATCATATCTGATTTGTAAGTTATTAGTACTTCTTTTCAACAGATTTTTCACTGTAATGGGACATTTATCAACTATTATTTCACCGATATAAACAAACGGGATAAACAGAGAAATCGTCTCTAAATCGAATGCTTCCACATTTTTAAGTTCATAAAGGGTTAACATTTTTCCATAACGGGAACGATATCCTAACAATTCCCGTATTTGTAGATCGGATAGAAAAGGGAGACGTTTCAATTCTCCTTCTGTCACTGTATTGAGTTCGAAAGGATGTTCGACAAGATAGGAAAGATCAGTATAAAGCGCTTCAATACGCTCTTCATCTTCTGTTTCCGAAGCCATTTCTTCTATATATTCCATCCACTTATCAACAGAATATAATGTCTGGCTTTTAAGTTGATAACTGCTTATTAACAGATATACCAACAGGTTTATAAACATTCGTTTCATTGTCAAACCTGATTAAAAAAAATAACTCAACCCCAGTCCGGTACTGACTCCCAAAACCGGATGATAAACAGTCGCGACATCTACTGTAAATCCAGCCAGACGGTATCCGATACCCAAAGCAGGCAGGAGAGGAGTAGTCTGTACTCCCGCCCGTATACGGAAATTTTTGAACGGAGCATATTCAATACCCGCATTTCCGATCCATGTATGCTCTTTATTGCTTTCGATGGTTCCTACTATCAACAGGCTGTTAATTATCTCCCATTGAAAACCTATTTGTACAGAATAACCAGTAAAACATTTTATTTCAGCTGTATATTTATGAATAGCAATGGCAGGAAAATTCATTATCAACACTCCAATCAACAGCTTGTCAACGGGAGTAAACAAGATTCCAACATCTGTGGAAAGTTGCTTCGGTACTTCTTCCCACAACTCGGTCTGTAACATCTTATATTGGAAACTAATACCAATTCTCCACCGATCATTCAATCGTTTTCCGACCGACAAACGAAAAAGAGTTTCCCTATACTGATCATATCCGAAAGAAGAGATATCAACACCTGCCGACAACAACGGATTAGGATAGACAAAGCCAACTCCCATCGTTCCCAACTCCTTTACACCATAACGATTAAAATATTCGAAATAAAGAACTTTATCAGTATGCAAAGCCACCAGTGCCGGATTAAACAAAACAGATTGTGTAACTCCGTTTCCTCCCATTCCCAAGCAACGGATATCGGGGATACGAAGGTTATCAACAGCATGAATGTTGATAGGTACAAAAAACAAAACGAGTAAACTTATTGATTTCATAGTAAGGTTTTGTTTAAATCGTCAACTTTCCGGATTACTTTTTTTCAAAACTTTCTTCTTTAACTTTTACTACTACATTATTGATAAAGTTATTCCATTTTGCATAACCCAACAAAGGTTGCAGCTCCCTGGCACTCCAACATTCTATGCCTTCTACGATATTTGCAACCGCTTCGAACTGATCTAATAACTTCTTGATCTCTTCTTTTTTCATACTACAAGTTGTTTAAATGATAATTATTATGGACTATACATTCAGGATCGATAAATATGGGAAGATGGCGGAATGTTTCATAGTCTGTTGATTTTAGTTGTTTGTATTGTCACAAAGATAATGATTTCTCGGTGAGAAATGAAAAACTTTCACCACTTATAAAAAGATGAAAATAAATTTTCAATATTTCTCACAGCATGAAAATAAATTTTCCCGCAAGTGAAAATTTATTTTCATGCTATCCTTTCTTATTGTATATACTAATTGAAAACTGCGCCACTTTTCTAACTTAAAATAGCGCCACCAT
>OGRT01000666.1_pt1 | contig 35145 bp, 26 predicted proteins | sample 1553581 | NCBI WGS metagenome assembly OGRT01 (sample SAMEA2580113, study PRJEB22360) | human gut metagenome | biome: human gut; feature: human-associated habitat; material: faeces | place: Denmark | collected 2008/2010
TCTTGAGATATGACCAGTAGCATTACACCATAAGCATCATTATGCCGTTCATAAAAGACATTAGTTTTTCAACTGTGATGACCTCTCTGGTTTTAACTTTTTCCCGTTTTGACCTTTGCAGTAATCACATTCCCCAACTTTTCCGTTTAGTTTAATGAGCTTTTTCAAATATTCATCCCGAATACAGCAACTACAAACTTTTTTTAGTTGATGTTCCATATCCCCGCTCTTCAAGTTTCATCATCAGGTCGTTTTCATATCCCATATTTTTATCTCATTTCACTATAAATCAAAACGCCCACACCGATAGAACCGTTTTACCTATCAGTGTGGGCGTCATCAATTATTTTAACTTCGCAAGAATCTCCTCGGCACTCATACCGTCTGCCATGAGTTTTTTCAGGACAGCCTCAGCTTCTGCTTTCTTTGCTTCCTCGGCGGCTTTCTGATCCGCTTTGGCTTTCTTTGCTTCGAGCTTACTTACTTCTTTCTCAGCGGACTTCAAAGCTACACGTTTATTTTTCAGCTCTGCTTTCAGAGAATCAATGTTCGTCGTGATAGACGCAATTTCCGTATTGAGAGCTTCGATGGTAGACTGCTTTTCTGCGATCTGAGATACAAAACCTCTGACCATTTTGGGCTTGTTTTTACTACCTTTGGTTCTTGGCATACGGATACCTCCATCAAATTTATATTGCTCTAATGTAAGTATATCATATTGTTTTCTCTATTTCAATTTTAGAAATTGAAATGACTAGTTGCTTGTTCTTTTGCGATATGCTCCATATCAGGATAAATAGAACTCTCATTGAATCCCATCGCATCAAGCTGAACTAAGAGTTTCTTTCTAATCTTCTGCGGTATACAAATTTTATAAAAGTAATCGCAGGATTCGTCTAACTTGAGTATCTGATCCAGCCGTTCAGTAGTGCTATGAATCGTAAAATCCGACTGTTGCACATACATTCTCAAGTCACATCCTACTCCATGACACGCAATGATTCTGTTCTGTAATTCATAATCATCGTTGTCATGATCAGAAAATGCGCCTTCCAAGTCACCTCTCAGACTGTCGTAGCTTATCGGAGGCACATATTCTCCATAACCCACTTTTTTATTCAGTTTCATTGGATTCAGCACCCAAACGGCTGCGTCCGTCTTTGCATCTTCATCACCGCTCAATGCAAAATACAAAGCAACCAGAGGCGATTCCGACCAATCCAGTAATCTGGTTGGCAATCTATAATGCTGCATCAACGTCAACCACGATGCGCGGTCATACCCCCTATACTAATAGGAATCCGCAGAGCCATTTTGGAATACATTTTTTCAAAAAAATTGAAAAACAAAAAAGCCGGAACAGGATGAACTACTTGCAGGCGCACTACTGCGCTACACTCGCTCATTCTGTTCCGGCCTATACTCGTCATGCGGTATCGCTCTTATCAAACAGTTTTATTCTATTGTAGCATGAATGTCGTTTTGCAGAACTGGCCAGCTACTCACGGCGCTTGCCTAGCCTTCCGCAACAGCACATCCATTGCTCGTTTCCATCTTACAAGTCGCTGCACATGGTATCGCTCGCAGCTGCATGATGAATTTTCTCTATTAGACGTTCCAGCAGGATGCAATCTTGCTTCTTTCCCTGTTTCACATGAAGTACAACCTTGCCATCAATCACTCCACCGGTTCCGATCCGCACTCCACCATCGGTGCGGACAACAAACTGTTCTTTGTCCAAACTACATCCTCCTTTTTAGTGGTTTACTTTCCCTATTCTCTATTGTATGACTATTTGCAGAACTTAACTTTCCTCTATATTTTCTATAATTATTCTCCTTTCGTCTTGCAATCACGCTTCTTTTCAGGTATAATGCAACTATTGAATCGGAATATAGCAATATTATATGCAACTAACGGCATCTTGTCAAGAAAAAAGTCGGAAACTTATTTTCTATAACGATTCACTAAGATTCCGCTGCATATCCACTACTACCTGATGAACACACACCACACCAGAAAGGTATGCAATCACATGAAATTTGGAGAGAAACTCTATGATTTGCGGAAAAAGAATGGCTATACCAAAGTTGAACTGGCAAAAATGCTGGGTGTCACCACCCGAACGATTGCTGGATACGAAAAAGAAGAACGCTATCCCAAAAAACGAGAAATATACCAGAAACTTTCTGACATCTTTCATGTTCCCTTGAATTATTTGTACACCGAGAACACATCTTCCGATGAGTTTATCTCCAAAGCTGGAAAAGTTTTTGGAGAGCGTGGACGAATGGAAGCTCAGCAGCTTGCCTTGGACTTGTCCGAGTTATTCGCATCCGGGGAACTATCCGACGAAGATATGGACGGCATTATGATTGTAATGCAAAAAGCCTATTTTAAGCACAAAGAAGAAAAGCTGCGAAAAGAAGCGGAGAACATTCGCACTCAAAAATCACACGGCCAGACCGAATGACCTATCTGTTGCGCCCAGCAGCAGATGCCCCGAAAGGAGTATTTGTATGGATTCTCTTTTAATTCATCAACAGGCCAACGATCTCGTTCAGAATTTTGGAACAAGAAACATTAAGAAAATTGCCTTAAATGTCGGCATGGAAGTCAGCGAAACTGACTGCTTTCACGACTTGCTCGGATTGTTTGCTTTCCAGTGGCACGATCACATGATTTTCATTAACCAACACATTGATAAGTACACAAAGCAGATGGTATGCGGTTATGCTCTGGGGCATTATCTGGAGCATCCTGATGTATCCTCCTTGAAAAAGTTCATCGCCATCAAGAACAAACATATCATCCTGCATGAGCAAAATGCGTTCACCTCTCACCTGATGCTGGACAGCAATGAGATTTATAATCTCACAACAGCTGTTTTATGAAGTAGAAATCATCTGTTTTTCTCTATTTTTCATGACTCAACAAACCGTTATGATGTAGGTATCATTAGCGGGTCAGATAGTGTACTCAACAGCAGTTTCAGACGTTAATGATAAACTCATGGATTTTGGTTATTTTCTCCTGTTTTCCGCCATTTCTATGATTCTTCTGAAAAAGATGTGCCAATTTTGTGCCACATGGGCCAAAAGTTCAGCGTTTTGTATAAGTATCCAACATTTATAGCTCCTATAGCTGTGAAATACAACCAATTTCAGCAACTCAATTAGTGTGCAAAACAGGTTCTTTTCGACGATGCTACGTCAATGCGGTTTGTTGAGTAGACATTGGTCGGGGCCGCGATGACGACAAAATCTGCGTCGGCATATGCGGCCTTCGCGTCCAGCGTTGCAGTCAGGTTCAGTTCTTTTTCTGCAAGGTACTTCTCAATGTAGTCATCCTGAATCGGAGATTTGCGATTGTTGATCAGTTCAACTTTCTCCGGCACAATATCAACTGCGGTTACCTGATGGTGCTGGCTGAGAAGCGTAGCGATGGACAGGCCAACATAGCCCCCTGATGTCAAGATAGGGACAAAAAAATTCTCAAAAAAAGCAAAAAAATAAGCCCCACAAGGCTTTTCTGACAATTCTTTGAATCATCAGGGCCTTGTAGGGCTATCCGTTATCTTATGCTATTTTATTTTCACACTGCCTGTAATGGGGTGTTCTCCATTGTTTCCTTAAACTGCTCAACTGTCATCTTTGCTTTTGCCGCAGCACGCTCCAGCGGTAAATCACCCTCTCGAACAAGCTGAACCAGCATCCGAATCTCGCCAATTCCGATGCCTTCGATTCTGCCTTCCTGACGGCCTTCTTCACGGCCTTCGGCTCTTACGCCTTGACTAAGATTGCACACTTCAAGCACCTCTCTTTCCAGTTCTTCGCTCATTGCAACGCCAAACTCTTCTTCCAGAATCTTCTTTTTCTCCGAACCTGATCTTGTGGAAGATAACAGCACTTCCATAAATTTCAGGATTCCCTTATGATTCTCCGTCCCTGGCTTGCCTAAACAAATCATTACGACACTCATCAAATCGTAGTTTTCGGTTTCTTCCTGCGCTTCTCCAATCAACTGTTCGGGTTTGATGGAGTACCGGGTAAGCGTATTTTCAAAACCATCTGACGGCTGAGTACAAATCCAGATGGAGTAGACCTTACGAATCTTCCCATATTCAGATTTTGTAAAAATCGGACCGTGCTGTGCAGAAATCATTCTGCTACAATAATAGATTGCCCGTTTCGTCAATGGGTATCCCGGCTTGAATTTTGTCTGTGCTTCCACATTGATAATCAGACGAATGACTTCTTCCTGTTCTGCACTGTCCGCAGATTTCGGTGCGATTGCGTCAAAGCGAACATCGTAGAACAATGTTCCCTCGGTCAGCGTAGAGTCCTCGTTGTTACTACCCTTGATTACATCTGTTGACTTTTTGGGTCTGTTCGTATCATCGACATGAACACCAACAGAGCCAACCTCCGGGGTTCCCTCGATGTATTTCTCAACAATATCATCTACGGTGCAATCGCTGTATTCATTCACACAGCCTTTCATGATCTGTGCCAGAATCTGTTTGTTTGCCAACAGCTTTTTCGCTGTTCTGTCATACCTCGAATCATACTCTGTCTGATCTATCGTGTGGGCAAGCTGATTTTCCACCGTGCCTTGTTTTTCCATCGGCATTCACTTCCTCGCAGTAGATTCAACAAGAGCGTAAACTCTCCTATCGTACTTCCATCTTACCATAATTCACCGCCCATATCAAGCAACCAACTGTAAACTTTCCTTGCACGGAGTTGTCCATATTATTGCATTCTTCGCCACTGTTATATCATAGGCAACTAATTATTTCAGAACCCACTAATGTGAGATTCACATTTCAGTCAGTACTCTCCCGTTTTCTATCTGCATCGCATCCGTTATCTTAAACGAAACAAGTCGCTGCTGTGGAAAAGCTCTTCCGATCAGCCGATAGGACATTTTCTTGTCCCACCCAGAATCCCCGTAAATCATGCGAACCAATGCCATACACTTGATTTCGCCGCTATTAGATTCGTCTGGTTTTCCCACACGATGCGCTCCTGATTCTTCTGCTCCACACGCCTGTACAGCTATCTGTTTCATTTTACGATTATACAGAAACCGATAGTGTGACGGCCATTCTAACGCTTCCAGCGTTTTTCTGAAGACCGTGATTCGTCCCTCTTCCTCGCAGAAACTCATGCCAAGTCCTGCCTGTTGCTCCGTTTTCTGTTCTGTTTTTTGCATATTGCTCACCTCCCACAAATGGACAGACCCTCCCCTTGTACAACCTGTCAATTAGTCCTTTCCAGCTTCAGGAGCAATCTTTCCTGTCAGAATCCCCATTGACACATACCCATCCATTTGCTTGACTTCAGATTCTTTCCGGTGTTCTTCCACAGGCACACCAAAAGTTCCCACAATATCATCTAGGTAAAATCCCTTTCGGCTGTTCACAGGTTTTGTTGACGCAGCATTATCCTGCGAATCGACTGCGTTCTTTTTTCTCTGTCCTTCATGAAAAATTTCTGGCACAAGCAGATCAAAAACATACAGAGTTTCACCCTCAAAGGTAATCCTGTACCCCAGCATTTTATATCGGCACTCGCTGTCCCATCCCATTTTCTGATAAACTAAAGTCGCAAATGGCTTGCAGGACATCTTCCGGCTTTTGCGCTTATCCGGTTTTGCCACGCACCAACGCAGAGCGTCCTTGTCATTTTCATCACACCCACGAACAACGATACGCTTCAAATTATTGTTGAACATGACATGAACGTAGACCACATCCTCCAGCCCTGTGATACAGGCTGTATTGAATGTGATACTATCTTTACGAATCACGATTGCCGGGTCACGCAGATGGGCAAACAATTCCTTTCGCACGACCTGGTAGCCATCATACGAAAAGGCACTTTCCAGTTCTTCCGCCCGTGCGTCTCTATCATCCTGCACAATCTGCTTCTCTGGCGGCATGATTGTTGTGTTTTCTTCATTCATCTATAATCAGTCCATCCTTCCATTATCTTCTCCGCTTCACGGAGCAACTCATTTAGACTTTCTGCCGTAAATATGTTCATTTCCTCTATCTCCGTCGCAGGACGAAATACATCCCAGTTTCCGGCATAATGCTCCTGCCGTAAGATACCCACCTGTGCTATACTTGTAATCGGCTGTCCAAATGTTCCAGCCCACTCTGGTGGAAAAATGTAAATCTTCTTTTTGACCGTTTCGCCCTCATCTTCTTCGGTGTTTTCCTTTGGAGGCAGAACGATTTCTTCCACCTTAATCATTTCAGGCTCATCAAATGCGAACAGCATCATTTTGTTATCGCCCTGCTCCAAAAACTGGCCACGGAACCGATAACGCAAATCCTCATCCCATTCCATAATGTCAAATAAAGTCTTTGCAAGTCCACGACAGCCCAAAGTGCTTGCACACCAACGTCCCTCTTTCAGTCTGCCCCAACGGATCGCGTTTGGATTATTCTTGTCACAGGGGCGAATGGCAATGCAGCGTTCAACAGAATTTAGCAGCAGCTCCACATATTCAACATTTTCAAACTTTTTCAAGCAAGCGGTGTTAAAGCGCAATCGTCCATTAGAAATCGTCATAGCCGGATTCTGCATAGTAGAAAAATACTGTACCCTGACTATTTCATAGCCCGTCAGATCAAGACGCTTTTTCACATCCGCAGTAACAGTGACATCCGGTTCTTTCATCACGCTTTCAGAGGCTTCCCTGTATTCTTCTGCCGAAAAACCTGTCCAATCCTTATCAAAAGGCACATATCCTCGCAAAATCCCATCTTCAACCACGCTCAACACGGGCAAGGGTCTGTTTTTCTTTGAATAATTGCGGGATGCCCGCAGATGATTGGCTGCATTAAAAACTTCTCTGGAAACAATGGCTTCATGGTGATTCTTCTGCCTGTACTGTGTCCGATCATTGTTGTTTTTCTTTGATTTATGCGTCAAAAAGTTCGGTGTAAAGGTCTTTCTTGCCAGTACATCACCACAATGGCGCTCATTTGCCAGAACACCTGCAAGTGTACCGGGATTCCACTCCACACGTCCCAACTTCGTCTTACGGCTATACTCCATCAAAAGAGTTGCAATCTCCGTAAGCGAATATCCATTCAGGTACAGGTAGTAAATCACCTTTACCGTCTGTGCTTCCTCCGGGTTAATTACAAGGTTGCCTTCCTCGTCTTTATCGTATCCAAGCAATGCAGGGGTCAGGAACAGGCCACGGCTGAACCGCCGATCAATCGACCAGTTCATAATGATAGATTTGGAATGCGATTCTTCCTCTGCCACAGATGCCAGAATCGTCAGAATCATGCGTCCATTGCTGTCCAGCGTATAGATATTATCTGCTTCAAATTTCACACCCACAGGCGGATTCAGATTTTTCAGAAGTTCAATCACAGAAAGGCAGTCAACGATATTTCGAGCAAAACGGGCAATGGATTTTGTAAGAACAAGGTCAATCTTGCCTGCCTTGCAGTCCTCAATCAACTGCTGCATCCCTTTTCGGTGTTCCAGAGATGTGCCGCTGATGCCCTCATCCGCATAGATTCCAACAAATACCCATCCCGGCTGTGCCTGAATATAATCCGTATAATAGTTTTTCTGAAGTTCATACGAAGAAGTCTGTTCATCATTATCCGTGGAAACACGGATATATGCTGCCACACGCCGAATCACAGAACTTGTTTCCAAATCCTCTATGATTTTGGCGGGAATGACTTCCAATTCCGATATATCTACGCCCTTATAGCGGTCTCTGATTTTTTGCTTACGGTCTACTGCTTCTACTTCACCGGTAATCATGTGCTTTTCCTCATTCTCCCGTATGGATGCTCCAATACCACTGTCGCATCTTCCGATAACTTCGGATACCGAGTTCTTTCTTCGTATTTTCTGCGGTTCTGCGGCTGATTCCTTCATCTTTCATCCGCATATAGATTTCTCTTGCTCTCATATCGCCATCAGAAAGCAACTTTTTTATCAAATATGCTGCCTTTTCTGTTTTTGACTCAAATTCCGGCACTTTCGGTTGTTCCGATGAAACGAATGTGCTCTTGCACTCCAACCATTGAAAACCCATCTCCGCTGTTATAGAAAACCGAATTTCTCCATCAGACGGAGCCAAACTGTTTTTTATCTGCCGAACAATACGAATATCTGTATCTTTCTGGTCACGCTCCACCTGCAAAACACTTCGCGCAGCAGCAACCACATCTATGCTGCCAAGGCTTCGGTACAAACCTTTCGTTCCCTCTTTCTTATTGAGATGACCAATCAGCACAATGGCACAATCATATACTGAAGCCCACATTCCGAGACGCTGCATCAGTTTTCTGGCTCTCCCTGCAATCTGGAGGTCAGAATCACTTCCTAAATACGCCTGAATCGGGTCTATAACTACAAGCCGTGGGCGAAATTCAATGATTGCCTGACGGATACGCTCATCATCCAGTGTTAGACCACTGTATGTTTCTTCATTGATAAAAGCTACTTTTCTACAATCTGCGCCACATCTTTCCAGTCTGGGTTTAATGGTATCTGATACTCCATCTTCCGAACACTGGTAGATAACCCTCTGCGGCGTCCCAACAGGCTTTCCATCCGGTGTTTTCCCACCCTTAGAAAGTTCCGCAATCAGATTCATCATCATGGTTGACTTTCCATCGCCGGGATCGCCTTGTAGCAATGTTATCTTTCCCACTGCAATGAATGGATACCACAACCAGTGAACAGAAGTTGCCTGCACATCACTATATAATGTAAGAATTCTTTTTTCTACCTTGTCCGCCATCGTCTTTCCTTCCTATTTGCAGCCTTTTCCTACCTCTATTATAAAGCATTCGTTGCGTTTTGACTGCTACCCATCAGGTAGCATGAGTTGCCTTTTGCTACCCAGTAGGTAGCAAAACAGCCTAAGACCACAGAGCAGCTAGCAGTGTGTCCCTTTGCGGTCTTAGAACCTTTGATATAGAGTTGCTCTGCCTACCATCATGCGAGATAATTGTACTGCCTTATGCGGGGAATCATAAGGAGAAAAGCACATGGCTACTGATTATAAAGCTTTGGGCAAGCGCATTTCAAATGCCCGAAAACAAGCTGGTATCACGCAAGAGGCCCTTGGAGAGCAGCTTAACATGACACGAAAACATATTAGCGTAATCGAATCCGCTATCAAACGCCCAAGTCTTGATGCACTGGTTGATATTGCCAATGCTCTTGACGTATCGACTGATGATTTGCTGGTAGATAGTTTGATGCACTCGACTTCAACCTCAAATTCCGAAATTCACCGTCTTCTCTTGGACTGCAATGAAATCGAACAGGAAATTCTCACTCGGATGGTAAGAGAGATGAAAGCCATACTGTACGGTTTGGGAATCTGATTTTGTAGCCCGCTGATCATATAACAAAAAAGCCCGCATAAGACACAGCTGCACTTCGGATTACACCGGGGTGCTGTCTGTGGCTTATGCGGTCAAAGTCATTCCTACGGAATGAAATGCCCGCCTGATCGAGAAGATTTACGAATCCTCTCAACCAGACGGGCATTCTTTTTGCTCACCTTGCTGTTTCTATGCAGTTATGCGCCATACTTTTCCAATGCTCTCCGAATCACATCCTCACAGTTAAACTCAACTTTCATCGTCTGATCGTCATACAGATAAACCATGCTGACAAAAGCATCTACACATTCCTTGGTCAGACCGCCTATGTATGTTTTTTGACTTGCCTGCTTTGTCAGGTTGCGGATTTCTTCATCCAGTTCATCGGCACACTCCTGTTCTTCCTTTTCTGTCCGTATGCTATCCTGCAATGCAGCCAGTTTTTCCGAAAGGGTCTTTTTCTTTTCTATGTACACATCTCGCCGTAGCACACCGTCTGCATACGATTCATATAGTTTGATTTGCTCTACCCGAATGGCTTCTGCTTGCTTTTCCAAGTCCTCAATGTCCACGCAGCGCACCGTGATAGACTGCTTTTCCTGCATTCCCTGATTTACCACATCCAGCGCATAGAATACTGTTTTTATCGCACGAGCCACTTTTGCATTCACCGAATATTCTCTGTAATAGCCGCCGTAGCATTTAGAGAACTTTCCGGCTGACCGTTTATAGCCGCAATAGAAAACCATTTCCCCATATTGCCTTTCGTGGCGAAGCTGCCGATTACAGTTTCCGCAGCAGATTTTTCCTTTTAACGCAAAATCATCATCCACCTTATATTGAATTGGAGTTACGTTACGGATTGCTTTCTGTGCCTGGTAGTATTCATCTTTTGTCACGATGGCCTCATGAGCGTTTTCTGCGATGATCCACTTATCCTCCGGGAGCGTCCGAACAGAGGTAGTATTCACATCAATTTTCTTTCTTCTCCCCATAACCAACGCACCAGTGTATTCATACCGTCTAAGGATTCTCCACACGATTGCCGCGTTCCATAACATTTCACTGTCCGGGGCAATAATAGGATTGCTGCCCATCAGCAGATTCTTTCGTTTCGCATACAATCCCGGCGTAGGAAGATTTAATTCGTTCATGCCGTAGGCGATCTGCGTTGTATTGCGGCCGGACAATGCTAATTCAAATACTTTTTTCACGCAGGGTGCTGCCTCCGGGTCAATCTCCCACCGCTGCCCACCTTTCTTGTTCCACACATATCCAAAAGGGACATTCGTGCAGGTGGCTTTCCCGTTCTTCCAGTTCGTTTCCAGAGCAGCCCGAATCTTTTTCGCAATATCCCGGCTATACATATTATTCACCAGATTGCTGACCGCCACTTCGATTCCCGGTGTTCCGTTGTTCAGTTTCATGCTGTCAAAGGAATTATTCACAGCAATAAACCGAACTCCCATCAACGGAAAAATCTGTTCAATGTAATCGCCAACACCGATATAGTCACGACCAAGGCGGGATAAATCCTTTACCATGATGACTTTTATATCGCCCTGCTTCAAATCCACGATCATTTTCTGAAAAGCCGGACGATTAAAATTTGTTCCAGTATAGCCATCATCTACATATTCTACAATCTCGCCAAACAAATCTTCCTGCTTCCCAATGTAATCGTGGAGCAGCATCCGTTGGTTCTCAATGCTGTTACTTTCATCCTTGCTGCCTTTTTTCAAATCTCCGTCTGCCAATGATAAGCGGAGATAGATTGCAATTTTATCATTCATTCTGAACCTCCGACATGATTGCAAGCACTTCCTGATAGGGGTCGCTGCACTTAAATTCGACCTCCACAGAATTGTCCATTCCCACATAAATTCTCTTGATAAGTTCATGCACCAGTTCTTCATCAAATTCATTTTGATTCAGAATCCCGCGCATCCGCTCCATCTGCGCATCGCAGATTTTGATTCTCTTTTCCAGTTCCAATGCGCGCTGACGCTGCTTTTGCAGTTCATGTTCCAACCGCTGCTTTTCTGCTATGTAGTGTTCCTTTAGCTGACTATATTCATCTTCGTCCAGAATTTCAGCTTTATAGTCCTCATATAAACGCAACCGCCGTTCTTCGGCTTCCTGAATCCGAAACAGGATAGAGTTTTCTTTCATTTTGATGGAACGGGCAGAATCCAGATTGCTGCCGCGCATCATGTCTTTTACCAGCTTTTCTTCTTCACACATGGTAGACACCAGATGATGAATCTGATCCATCGCCACCATCATCAGCATTTTCTCCGGCACCGCATGATAGGCACAGGGAGTCGTGTTCTTCTTTCTTTTGCAAATGAACACTCCATAGTGCGTTTCTTTCACCGTACCATGCACACGCCGTTCAAACGTCATGTTGCGTCTGCAGCAGCCACAGTAAACCATTCCCGATAGATGGTTATAACACTTCTCTCTGGTTGCTTTGGAACGAGCCATCGCCCTTTCCCGTCTTTCCTTATTCTGTTCCCGCCGTGCCTGCACTTTTTCAAAATCCGATTTTAGAATGATTGCTTCATGAGCGTTTTCAACAATATGCCATTCCTTCTTTTCCACTGGATGGAGGCCAATCCCTTTGTATGATGCAGTTTGCGTTTTCCCAGATACCAGTTCTCCAATATAGGCACTGCTGTTTAAAATACGAAGAACCGTACTGGGGTGCCATTTATTATAGGTAGGGTCATCTCCCTCATGTAATTTGCGATTCAGCCGTTCGTTCGGCCTTGCTACTTCTAAAAATTCCAACCTGCGGGCAATTTCGTTTGTACTCACTCCTGCAAGATACCATTGATAGATCAGTTTGACCCACTTCGCATCCTCAGTCGCTTCAAGCTTATTTCCCTGTTGGTTCAACTGATAGCCATACGGTGTACACCACGATGTAGGGATTCCCTTCTCGCGGCGCATCTGGTAACTAAGGCTGATTTTCTTTGAAATGTCCTTCGCGTACAAGCTGTTTACCATGTTCTTGATGGGAACAGCAAGGCTATCCACATCCGACTGCCGGATGTTGTCAAAATCATCGTTGATGGCGATAAAACGAACATGGAGCATCGGGAAAATAGTTTCCAGATAGCTTCCCGTTTCGATATAGTCACGACCAAATCGAGATAAGTCCTTCACTACGATGCACTGAATTTTGCCTGTCCGTACATCCTGCATCATACGCTCAAATTCTGGTCGGTCAAAACGTGTTCCCGTAAAACCGTTGTCTGCATAGGTATCGGTCAGCGTCAGTTCCGGGTTTTCCCTGATATAATTATGAATTTGCAAAATCTGTGTGTGCAGGGAATCTTCTGTTTCATGCCCGCCGTTCTCAACCGACAGCCGCGCATACGCTGCCGTGCGCAGAAGTTCTTTTTCGTTTTGCTGTACGGCCTCCTGCACAGCAGCCTGCGGCATCATATTCTTTCTACTCTTTCTTGCCATTACAATCTTCCTCTCCGTTGTTCAGCCATTCTTCCAGGAAGAATCTCTTCCACTCACTTTCTTGTAGGATCACTTCTACCTGTTCAAAATCTACGATCCATACATGGTCAAGCCATTCTTTAAGATGCGTGCGCTCCAACGTTTCAGGAATTGAAATCGCTCGGAACTTCATCAACCAGGGATTCCCATGGCTAAATGCTTTTTCTATGTCATTAACAGCCAGCATTACTTTTTTAAAAGCCGCTTCCTGCTTCTGGACCGCCACCTGATACTGATGTTCATACTCCTCTACCTGTTCTAGTGAAATTGATCCCTGCTCGTATTCCCGATAAACTGCTGTTCGTTCATCGTCCTTGGCCATCAAGTGCGTAACGATCTCATTTGCTTTTTTTCTGTACTGCAATAGTCCAGCATTCATGCACTGTTTGACTTTCTCAGGATTCGAGTCCAGCACTCTATCAATATGCGCAGCTTGCATTTTTTCTTTTTCCAAAGCTGAAAGAATCTCTCGAAAGATTTTCTCGCTTTCGATGAAAGGGGCTTTTCCAGAGAAGCATCTATACCCCTTGTCAAACGAATAGATTTGCTGGCGTTCATCTTCTGATGTTCTGCACAGCAGACCTTTTCCACTTTCCTTGTCATAGATTTTTTTGAAGAGCAGATTTGGTTTTTTTCGGGCCTTTTTTCTCGAAGGCAACCTCGTAGATCCCAACTTTTTCTGGGCTTTCTGAAATTCCGTCTCTGAAACAATCGCCGGAACCTCCAATTCTCGCTTTGCCTTTGCCAGTGTCAGCGTACACTTTCCGATATAGAGTGGATTTTTCAAAATCGAGCGAATGGTTGAATCCGGCCACTTGATTTTTGTTCTTGACCTTTTTTTCTTTGCCATCTGGATTTGTGGAGATGGAACGTCCTGTGCATCCAATGCTCTTGCGATTTCCGGGATTTTCATATCTTCCAGATACATCTGAAAAATCAGCTTTACAACCTGTGCGCTCTCAGGATTAAGAACAAGGTTTCTGCGATCTTCCGACAGCGCATAACCATATTTAGCCTGTCGATGGGTCAATGTACCTTCTTCAAAGTGATTCTGGCGATTGGTAATAAATTCCGAACGAATCTTATCAATGGTCTTTCCATTGAAATACTTTGCAACTTCTTCGGCAGTTTTGTCTGCACTGCAAAAGTCATCTTCCACAACTGCAAATTGGATACCAAGCGGATAGAACGTCCTCTGCAGTGCTTCAATGGCAAACGGAAGGGTTCTTCCACAGCGGAAGATAGAATCCACAACAACTGCATCAAATTTCCGAGCCATCCCATCCTGTACCAATTTGTCAAAGCCCTCTGTGGCTTCTGCTGTTCTCTTTCGGTCACTGTATTTTTCGGATACGCTGCACCCACGCTTTTTTAGATACCGCGCAATGCGCTCATTCTGCTCCGCAATCGTATTGGATGGATTTTCTTCTCCGATCCTGCTGGAAATCGACCTTGTATAACTGACCCATTTCATTCCTCTGCCACCTCATTTCCATGATGTGCTTGATATTCCATGAATTTTTCTGTGATACTGTGTAGTTCATCCTCGAAGCAGAAATGAATTTCAATCTCTGTTTTGCTATGAACATCTATGTGGTCGATCAGTTCCACCACGACCCTACGTTCGAGCGTTTTGATATGTTCGTATTGCTTAAATTCTTCCAACCAAGTAGGAAGCAGTGTGTCGTGCTTTAATGCCTCCTGCTTCTTTTCGCGGATTTCCTGAATCTTATCCTGTGCCTCTTTTATCTTCTGCGCAAAGCGAGTATTCATTTCTCCGTACTCTTCCCGACTGACAACATCATCGCATAAGTCCTGATACAGACGGATTTTCAAATTACTGTACCGTTCTAATTCAGCTTCCAGTGCAGTGATCTGGCTGTCCAGAATCTTTATGCCAATCTGTTCGCCGCTTGCCAACTCTGCATTGGAGAGTACCTTTTCCGCTTCTACAAGAAGTGTCACTTGATGCCGAATCGCAGCCAGAACGCTTTCCGTCAGCTTCTCACTGTTTATCATGTGCGGTGTGCAGCCGCCGCCATTCTTATAGGTAGAGCAGTGATAGTATTGATACTTCTTTCCGTTTTTCGTCACCGTGCGGCGAATCATATTCTGCCCGCAGTCTGCACAGCGTAGAAAACCTGATAATGGATAAACTGTTGTCTGCGATGGTGCGGTACGAGTGTCCAGTTCCAACAACTGCTGTACTTGCTGGAACTCGCCTTTGCTGATAATGGCATCATGCGCATCTTCTACCCGAATCCAGTTTTCACTTCCAACATCATGGCTCTTTTTTACTTTGTAATTGATTTTCCTGCGTTTGCCCTGAATCAATGTTCCCGTATAGGATTCATTTTTCAAAATACGATTGACGGAAACCACTGTCCACTTCTGATTCAGCCCAGCCTGAAAACCGCAGGTATAGTTGAATCCATTGGCTCTCTTATACTCGTTCGGCGGCAGGACCCCAAGTTCATTCAAGTGGCTGGCAATGCGCTGTGAACTCATTCCGTTCAATTTTGATTTGAATATTTCCTGCACAATGCCCGCAGCGTATTCATCTATAATCAGATGATTTTTGTCTTTGGGGTCTTTGCGATACCCATACCCTGCGAAACTGCCAATGAACTGACCTTCTTTTCGTTTCACATCCAAGTGACTGCGAACGCGCAGCGAAATATCCCGGCAGTAGGTGTCATTGATAAGATTGTTGAACGGAATCAGAATACGGCCCTTATCATCGTTTTCCTCTGCACTGTCATAATGATCGTTGATGGCGATAAAGCGCACACCCATGAATGGAAAGATTCGTTCCAGATAACGACCCGTTTCAATGTAGTTTCTGCCGAAACGAGATAAATCCTTGACGATGATGCAGTTGACATTCCTTTTCTCAATGTCCTGCATCATCCGCTTAAAATCCGGGCGTTCAAAATTTGTGCCGCTGTAACCATCGTCCACATACTCATCGAACTTGTGCAATTCCGGGTGCTTCCCCATGTAATCGTTCAGCAACGCTCTCTGATTTTTTATGCTGTTGCTCTCCTGCTGGTCGCCATCCGAACGCGACAATCGAAGATATGTGGCGCAGTTGTATTTTTCATTTCCCTGAAAAAACATAAAAAGCCGATAACCTCCTAATCTATTTGTCGTTCAGACAATAAACCAAGAAATTATCGGCTTTATCAGCATATTCTGTTTTGACCCAAAGCCATTATCTCATATTTCACGGTTTATGTCAACGCTTTAATGTGCTAAAGTGAAAATTTTCTTCTGCGTTCTTCTTTTTTCATTTCCGGTGTGTCCTTGCGCATTTTTTCAGCGTGTCCTCCAATCGGTTCTCTCCGGCAAAACTGATCTTTACGACCATTCCCCGGTCAAGATAGCAGTAAGGGTTCTTGATCTGTGAAACAAAATCAACCATCCGTTCTCGCTGCGACAGGTCTTTCTTGATTTCCACATCGTTGATGTCCACCAGTTCTTCACGGTTCACATCCCGAAGTTCCATCGCTGCCAATTTCTTCAAATCCTCAAGTGTATGCGTCATTTTCTGGTACATCAAATACCTCCCTTCACCTATAGCATTCTAAAAGGGGTGTTTGGCAACCAAATTTTGAAATTTCACAAAAATATTTTTTCAAGTGGTTGCCAAAAGGTGCTTCCAGAATGTTATAGGTATAAGGACAATTCTCGATTTTCCAGGTCGTGGGGCTTTTTCTCTCTTAGCGCAAGATTCGCCCATAGCCGCTCAAAACTCACTTTCGTGGTTTTTCCCGGCTGGCAATCTTGATGGGGATTCCGTTCCCCATTCCCACGGTACGCACAAAATCTTGGATTTTGGCTATCCGGCTCCACATAAATGGGTTCGCAGCCGAACGCCTACGGCTTATCGGGAGTTGTTCTGCAACTATAAAATGCAGGAGGATTATGCTATGGCTCGACCAAAGAAAGAGAAATCGCTTCATAGGGGGAAACGAGTTTACATCCGTTTCACAGAATTGGAATATGAGCTGGTAGCCGGATATGCTAAAGATGCTGGATACCCGATTGGTACTTTTGTACGCAAACAGGCTCTCCGCGAAAAGCTGGAAGTCAACTATAATATCGTTGCCGATCTGGGAGAGATTCAGAATTTGACGGTGCAGGTCGCCGGCATCGGGAACAATCTCAACCAGATTGCCCGCTATTTCCACAGCGGTGGTCTGGCATCACGCGGAATGTTAGAAGAACTAAAAAGGTGCATTGCGGAAATCCGTGAACTGCGGCAAGAAATCGTTCAGCTTGGAGGTGTGTATCGTGGCAATTCTAAAACACATCGCAAGTAAAAATGCCAATTATGGGAGTGCCATCGACTATCTGAAATACCAGCATGATGAGTTTCATCTGGTTCCCGTTCTGGATGAAAGCGGGAATATGCTGCTTCGGGAAGAATTTTATCTTGACGGTTTGAACTGCAATCCCGAATCTTTCGACCTTGAATGTGAACTGTTAAACCAGCAGTACCATAAGAACAACACTTACGATGAAATCAAAAGCCACCACTACATTATCAGCCATGACCCCAGAGATAACGCCGACCACGATTTAACAGGAGAACGTGCACAGGCCATCGGGCTGGAATACGCAAAAGCTAATTTTCCGGGGCATCAGGCTTTGGTCTGCACCCATACAGATGGCAATAATGGAACAGGCAACATCCATACCCACATCATAATCAACAGCCTGCGCAAATCCGATATAGAGCCTCAGACCTACACCGAACGGCCAATCGACTGCAAGGCTGGATACAAGCACCACCTTACCAAAGACTATTTGAAGCACCTGCAAAAATCTTTGATGGATATTTGCCAGCGCGAAGGGCTGCATCAGGTCGATCTGCTCTCCCCTGCTGCGGATAAAATCACACAGCAGGAGTACCATGCGCAGCGGCGCGGGCAGTTGAATCTGGATATTGCAAACATGGAACTTCTGGGCGATGGCATCACCCCCATGCACACCACCTTTGAAACTGATAAAGAAAAAATCCGCAATGCCATTTCTGACATTGCGGAACGTGCCACATCCTTTGATGAATTTCAACGGTTATTAAAAGCGGAATACGGAATTTTGGTAAAAGACCATCGTGGACGATTCAGCTATCTTCCTGTTGACCGACAGAAATTTATTTCTGCCCGCGCTCTCGGTTCTAATTATGACCGCGACAGGCTTCTCCGCATTTTTGCAGAAAATGCGCGGAACAAAGAACGGAACAACCCTCATTGGGCAGCAGATGATCCTATGGCCATTCTGTTCATCAAGTCCGATCTGCGCCTTGTAGTTGACTTGCAGACCTGCGTAAAAGCACAGCAGAGCCGCGCCTATGCGCAGAAAGTCAAGATTTCCAATTTGCAGCAGATGGCACGGACAGTCGCTTATGTGCAGGAGCATGGATACGATTCTTATGAAAAACTTTCTGATACCACCAACACCATCCAATCCAAAATGGCGAAAGCCCGAAGTGATGCCAAATTCACCGAAGCAAAATTAAAAAAAGTCAATGAGCAGATTCGTTATTTAGGCCAGTATCTTTCTACAAAATCAGTCTATGGTGATTTCTTGAAATCCGGCAATAAGAAATCTTTCCGTCAGGCTCATGCAGAGGATGTTGCCAAATATGAAGAAGCCCTCCGCATCCTAAAGCAGCACTCCCCAGATGGAAGGTTCCCGACCATGAAAGACCTCCGGGCTGAAAAGGAGCAGCTTACCATTCAGAAAGATGTCCAGTATGACACCTACCACTATTTCAAAGATTACCACAGGGAACTCCAGACTGTATGCGCCAATGTAGATAACATTCTAGGAACAGAACGAGAAGTACAGCGCAAACAGCAGCAATCCCGAAAGAACGAACACTCTCTATAAAACAAAAAGCCAGCCCTGGTCTTTCCTGCGAAAGACTAGGGCTGACCCTTTTCTACCATATTACTCTTACTTTGTTTCATCAATCCAACGAATAGGATACCCTTGTGCTTGAAGCTGCTCAACATAGGTGCTTCTGTATGTAGAATCCTCAATTTCCTCCATTACCCACTTTGGTATCAGAATCAAATCGTATACGCTGAGGATTCCATCAGATGGATAGCTTCTCTGGCTCAACTCGTGCATAAAAGATGGCCTCCTTTTTGGGGAAGCCATCTCAACGATATTACGGTATTTTAACTTTTTCGGCTTCTTTCCTGTTCCTGCTGCGGCGCATTGTCTTTTTGTCGCCGTTCAGCCTGCTTGATATGCAGCCGATCCAGCACCGACCACCTGCCACCAATGCGCCGGGGCTTTTTCGGTACATTGTTGACGCAGCCATCTATCATATTGTAATTTTGCTCTGTGCCGGATTCTTTGGCGCGTTCCGCTGTACCGTTTTCAAAGAACTTCTGATGGTGCAGCAGTTCAGGCTTTGGGCCTTGTAAAAAAGCACTCATCTTTCTGGTAGCTTCTCCATCGAAACCTAAAGCTGTCTGCGTCACAAAGGCTCCACTCTCGTGAAGAATAATGCTCGGTGGTGGATTCTTCGTTTGTTCACTTCTCATCTGAACAAACCGCTGACCATCGACCTCCACTTCATCCGATACCAGCCATGTGCCTTTTTGTCCTGCCACCTGATAGCCGCCCTCATCAAGAATCAGGTATGTGCCGCTCTGGGGCTTTGGGAAAAAGCCGTTGAATCTCACCAGCCTATCCTTATCAACATAGAAAAAAGAGGTTTTGCCTGCCGCAGTCAATCCGATTACATCACTGACCCCAAATTTTCTAATTTTGAATTTGTCCGGGTTAATGCTTTCCATCTTTTTCCGAATCGCTTCCTCGCCCATTCCTCGCGTAGCCGTACCAGAATAGCCCGTACCATAATTATCTGCGGTTATCATAAAACCATGCTGAATCTGGTATTCATAGCTGCGGCAGCGATACTCACGGTTTTTCTCGGAATTGTCGATCTGGTAAATCACAAATATATCTGAACTCATTTTCCTGCATCCTCCTCCGGCTTATGCCATTCCAGTTCCAGCCCCTTGAACTGCTGCTCGTTCAGCTTCTGCAGCTTCTGGATGGTCTGCTGAACCAGCGCAGCCATCTCTGCATCCTCTACCACAAGCGGCTGAACTTCCGTCAACACCTGAATCGTATCCCTGAGCGTCGGCTGCTCAAACATCGCCATCAGCATCAATTCAAGTTCATCAAAGCGTACATTGCTCATAACTCCATCCCTTTCTTTTTCGCTTTCTTCGGCTTATCCTGTTCCTGTGCAGGCTGCTCCTGCTTTTTTGCTTTCAGACTGCGCAGGGCATCCAGAACAGACTTTTTCGTACTGCCGCGTTCCTGCTCCTTGCTCTGCTGTCGTGCCGCCATCAGCTTTTCCATATCAGAGATCGCCTGCTGCACCAGCTTATCATCCCTGAAATAGTTGATGGAGTTGATGTTCTCGCGCTGCACTTTATCGTTCACGACCAGCTCATACATTCCAACAAAGCCACCATCTTCCTCGATGCAGAATCCAATGCACTTGTCAGCATTCATCCGTTCGGACGGAATCTTGTCGTAGGCTTCCAAAGCTTCTTCCATTGTCAGATGATCGTGGAACTCTCCCGCAAACGTGAACTCCAAACACTCCGCGACATAAAAGCTGAGCGTTTCTTCCGGCGCAGGTCTTTCTGCAGCGAGTTTTTCTTTCAAAACTTCTGCCTGCTGTTCAGCCGCCGTATCAGCCTGTTCCCGCAGTTCTGCCGCGTCCATGATCCTGCCCTGTGCCGCATCGCAGCCGAACTCTGCCAGCAGTTCCGTCATAGCCTCTTGCACAGACTTATCTCCGTCCGTTTCAAGGACACCGCCATCCCGTTCCGTGAAGTCCTTATTATATAAGGTATAGTCGAAACCGTCCTCACAGGTCTGGATGTGGAAATAGGCATCCGGGATTTCATAGGCCAGTTCCACATCCTGCACAGCCAAAGCCCCCTGCAACGGTTGCACAACATGATTCTGGATATACGGGTTATCCCAGCCCGGAACCGTTTTGTAGTCCTCCACAATGGTATCAATGCCGTTCCTGCACTGCAAAATATCCAGCGACCCCGGCAGCGGATCAGGATTTTTCTCCACGCCCAAGGATTTCATGCAATGGTTCGGAAGTGCCTGATACTGCGACATTGCATCATCCAGATTGCCGAACCGCTCAATTTTCAAAGGCGCGGCTTGCAAATTTTCGACCACATAGAACTGCTTTACAAAAGGCTGCTCCTGTTCTTTCTGCGCTTCCAGCTCTTTTCTGAACATCGTTACAAAGCCATCCAGCACAGCCGGGTGGCTGTCAACCACCCAGTCCGCGCGGAAGGTCATGCGGTCTGCATTATGCTCCGGGGTGCTGACCTGTTCTGCCCATTCCTTATTGCTATGAGAAAAGCGGCCATCATAGCTTTTGTGGTGCAGAGTGTTCGCCAGAATGTAGCCCACGCGCTCCATGCCGTACTGTTGCACCAGCTGATCGACCGCGCCATCGCCAAGGTACATTCCATCATAGTTGTCCGCAATCGCTTCATGGATCGCCTGCTTGCACTCGCTGTTCAGCCGATAGGATGTACGATATAAATCTACCTCGTCATTTTCTTTGGCATAGCTGAACGGCTCATAGTAAACAGGCACCTCCGAATAGTCCTGTGCGCTGTTGTCTGGCGCAGGCACGGCCTTTTCAATGATCGCTGATACCACATTTTCTTTTTTCGGCATATTCCATTTTTCAGAGAGATATTTCTGCACGGCCTCCTGAAAATCTTCATCGAAGCCGTTCCACAAATCCTCTGCCACCAGCTTGCCCTGCTCATTGACTGCAACGCAGGCCGCCATATCGCCGTGTTCCTCATGTTCCAGCAGGAAGAACTTCTCGCCGCCGACTTCCGTTTCATCAACAGCATACCATGTGCCGAGATGCCCCTCGACTGCGATGTGGTCGGAATCGCCGTGGATCAGACCACTTCTTTTCTGCTGCTGTTCCTCCATGAACTCTCGCACGGTCAACTCCGCGCCTGTGAAGTTCAGCCCTTCCTCGCCAAGCTCCAGCCGCCCCTCTGCACCAAGGTCAAGTTCTTCGGCCATCAGAACAGATGCTGCGTGGTTCACTACCACAGTCTTCTCCACTGTAATGGGCTGGCCTGGGTCATAGTCTGAGCCGCGCAGATCATAGCGATATAAGCCCTCCGGCACATCTTCATCCCGCAGTCGGCCATTGCTGAAAAGACCCGGCTTATCAAAGATTTCGATTTCCTGCAATTCTTCGTTCAAAAGCGTTTCTCTCTGCAAATCCATATTCCTTTCCTTGTAAAATTCCGGCAGTTCATCAAATCCGATGCTGTCCACATAGTAGGCTTTGACTGTACTGCCATCATTGAGTGCCACCACATCGCTGACCGACAACGAATGTCCCGTAAAGTCTGCTGGACGCTGAATATTGAACCGCTCATAAATGCCATCCAGCGTATCCTTTTCCGTAAGCGGTGCGGCATAGATCAGGTCATAATCTGCACGGGTAACCGTTATGCCTTTCTTCTCCACATAGTCCAGCCCCATGAAACGGTAGTCGTGTTCCGGGTCACGGGCGGTGATCTGGTAAATACCGAACTGCTTTTCGCTGCCATACAGCAGCACATTTTCCTGTTCTGTCATGTTTCGCTCCTGTTGCAAGTCAGCTGTTGCAATCTGGAAGGTATCACTTCCGCGCTCGATTTCCTCTCGTGCCGTGACAAGAATCGGCCACGGACTGATGCTGACAAGATAAATCTGCTTACCCTCGTCATACAGCCGCAGAGCCTGTTCACGGTTTATCACTGTCAGCAGAAAATCCGGGCGCGCATACTCGACCTCTGCATAATCTTCCCGTTGTTCCAGCAGAATCGCATCCCATGCGTCTGCCTTAATGCCGAAAATGCCATCGTGCAGCTCGATTCCCTCTTGGCTTACATAATCACCTGCCGTTCCATCACGGAACAGCGGATAAATCCTCTCACCCAGCCGATGCCATTCCCGTGCGCCTTCTTTCGTCAGCGGCAGGACCTCATCTTTCCCGTAGCCATAGTCGTGCATTTCCGAAAGGCCAATCATCCCATCCGGGAGATTTTTAATTTTTTCCTGTGCCGCATACATCAGGCTGTTGACTTCTTCTTTGTCATCCTCGGCCAGTGCCGCCGCCAGACCGTTCACCAGTTCTTCCGTTGCAGCCCGGTCATCCAGTTTGAAGGCGAAATTCACGATGAGATTTCGCTGCTCATCATCGAAAATCGTTATTCCCTGCTCCTTGTCGGCAATCAGCTTTTCCGCATATTGCATCGCGGTCATGCGCTCTACGCTCCTTTCTGCCACCGCCGCTTCCAGCTTTTCCAGAAAATCAGCAGCAGTCAATCGAATCGTATCCATCGAGTCTTTCAGCTCCTTCATCTCCTTGCCGCTGGCCCAGCTTGCCACATACGGAAAAGAGTAATCGGATGTATCAATGCCCAGAGCCGAGCATACCGTAAAAGCGATGCTTTCGGCTTCGGTTTCTTTCGTGAGCCTGTCTTTTTCTTCGCCGCTCTGCTCCATCAAATCGCTGTTGTGCAGCATCGCATGAGCAACCTCGTGGATCATCGTCTTTATGGTCTGGCTCTCTCCCATGCCGACCTGAATGCAGATTTCTTTGTCTGCATCACTGTAATAGCCTTTGGCATCCCCTTCGATTTCATCAAACCGCATCGGCACAGGCGATACCTGCTCGATTGCCGCCGTAAGCAGCGCATAGTCTTTGACGCTGGCCGTCAGTTCGTTCACTTCCAGCGATGGAATCGGTTCCCCCTCCGTCTGTGAAACATCAAAAACCGTCGTCACTCGGAAGCGCGGAACCACATACTCCACACGTTCCATTTCCGGTTCACCGTTTTCGTTCAGCACAGCCAAGCCCGTATCCTTGTCGATTTTCTCTCGCTCCTCGACTTCCTTAATGGGAGCCGGAGCGATGATCTGGATGCCCTTTTCGCCTTTTTTAACGTAACGGTTAAACTTATTCTTCCATGCGTTAAACCCTGCCACCAGTGTGGCATCGGGCCGCTGCATAGCGATCAGCAGCGTATTATTGAAGCTGTAATTGTGGAATTTTGCCATCGTGCGCAGATACGTCGTGTACATTTCCGATGTAAAAATGTCCTTTACACCCTGCTCCAGCCGTTCCGTGATTTCTTTCATCTGCTGTTTGCGGTCAACTGCCATGCAAACCCTCCTTTTTCTTGACCCATCGTGTTTTCATCTGGCGCGGATATTGGTCAGCCTGTTTCGGTGCCTTCGCGCCGTTCCATTCCAAGCCTCCGGCTCTGCCCTCACAGGTGTAGCCGGCAGCTTTCAGGGAGCTGCCATTCTCCGTGTCCAGAATGTAGGTAATAACTTTGTTGTAGCCCATGGCCCGTGCTGCACGGTATGCCGCCGCATACAAAATACTGCAAGCATTCGGCGTTCCATTCGTACATAGACGGTTGACTTCCAGCGTGTAGCCATCATCCAGCCGCCGCGCCACTGGCCTGCCGCAGATAGCAACGCCCACCAGCGCACCATTGTCCGATACGCCGATAGAAAACTTATGCCCCCGCGTCGGTTTATGGTGGCGGTGATACTGCTGCACAAATGCGTTTGCCGTTTTCAAATTGATCGGTGTTAATGTCAGCAAATGCCCTCCTTCAAAAAAAATGCCCCGCCAGACAAAACTGACGGGGCGGCTCTCATTTACAGTTCCATATCGTGACTTTTCCGCTTCTGGGATTTCTGCGGTTCTGCGCTGCGCTCTGCCTGTTTTGCATGAAGCTGCGCCAGCACAGAGGGTTTCCGCACATTGTCCGCAGTGCGCTCTGCAACGCGGCCTGCATAGTTCACAGGCTGGCGCGGCCTGTCTGCAACTTCGGTTTCGGCTGCATCCTCGTCCACTCCCAGCGCATCCTCACCGCCCTTTTCGTCCATGTTGAGCAGTGAATTCAGCTCTGCAAGTCTCGCGGATTTCTCTGCCAGTTCCGCTTCCTGCACAAAGGGTCGCTTGGCTTCTTCCTTTGCCTGCGCCAACTGCTGTTCCAAGGTTTCCAGTCTGCGTTCCACTTGCGGCAATGCTCTTTCGATGCCAGACAGTGCATTGGTAACACGCAGAATGTTGCCCTGCGGGTCTTTGCCGACTTCCATCGAGTAGTTCCATGCACCCTTGATGGACAGGCGGAACACCTTATCGAAGTTGTCAAACCGGGAATGCAGTTCAAACGCACCGTAGCTGCCGATTCTGCCCTCGGTGCCTGCTGCTTTCAAAGCCTTGCAAGCCTCGATAATGGCTGCACCCGCTTCCTTGCGTTCGGTGTACACCTTGCCGCTGATTTCCATAGAGAAGTGGTCTTTATCCTGCGCCAGAAGCGGTTTTGCCGCTTCCATATCCGTTTTCAGTGCTTCGATTTGACCCTGTGCCGCAGCAATCTCTCGCGGATAACGACGGGCAATATCCGATTCCAAGCTATAAATCTGACTGGTGTGATTGGCTTTCAGCAATTTCAGCTTACTGACCTGAATATCCAAATCCATCTTTTCCTTGATGTAGGGATTGCCCGTCGCCAGTGCCTTGATTTCGGCATAGGACAGCGCGGTATCGTCCACATCATCGCAGGCACGGACAGGAGATTTAGAAGTCATGATCTGGGAAATGAACTTCTGTTTATTTTCCAGAATCTGCCACATATACGAATCAAACGTATTTTCAGTGACGTAACGATAGATTTTTACCTGCTTATTCCGGTTTCCCTGCCGGAGAATACGTCCTTCCTGCTGTTCTAGGTCAGACGGCTTCCACGGGCAATCCAGATGATGCAGGGCGATCAGCCGATCCTGAATATTGGTTCCTGCGCCAAGTTTCGGCGTAGACCCCATCAGGATACGCACCTGTCCGGCGCGCACTTTTGCAAAAAGCTCTGCCTTTTTGGTTTCGGTGTTATACTCGTGAATGAACGCCACTTCCTCACGGGGAACACCTCTCGCCACCAGCTTCTCCCGCACATCATCATAAACATTGAATGTGCCATCGGCTTTTGGTGTCGATAAGTCACAGAAGATCAACTGTGTTCCCTTATCCGCCGAAGATTCTTCCCAGACCTTGAACGCATTGTCCACACAACGATTCACTTTACTCTCCGGCTCATCCGGTAGCATCTCGTTCATAAGCCGCTGGTCAAGTGCCAATTTCCGGCCATCGTTTGTAATTTTGAGCATATTATCGAATCTGGGATTCACATTACCGTTGCGCACGGCCTCGGCACGGTCTACAAAGGAACTCACCATTTCTTCCTGTGTTTCGCTGGGCTTCAACACTTCGTTGATGTACTCTGCTTGCGGCACAGGCAGGTTCAGCATATCCGCCGTCTGCACATCTGCCGACTCCTTGAACAGAGAAATCAGCTCCGGCAGATTGAAGAACCGGGCAAAACGTGTTTTCGCACGGTAGCCCGTTCCCTCCGGGGAAAGCTCGATTGCCGTGACGGTTTCACCAAAGGATGCCGCCCAATCATCGAAGTGGCTCAATCCCATCTTCTGCAGGGTGTCATACTGGAGATAACGCATAATGGTGTACAGCTCCACCATCGAGTTGCTGACCGGGGTTCCGGTTGCAAAGGTCACGCCCTTGCCACCTGTCAGCTCGTCCAGATACTGACACTTTGCAAACATATCACTGGACTTCTGTGCATCGGTCTGGGCGATACCCGCGATGTTCCGCATTTTTGTGTAGAGGAACATATTTTTATAGAAATGTGACTCGTCCACAAACAGACGGTCAACACCCAGTTCCTCAAATGTAACCACATCATCCTTTCTCGTCTGGTCGTTCAGCTTTTGCAGCTTTGCTTCCAGCGTTTTCTTTGTTTTCTCCATCTGCTTGACCGTAAAACTGCGGCTGTCCTCACTCCGGGCATCGGCCAAAGCCAGTGTAATATCGTCGATCTGATGCTCTACAATGGCTTTCTGCCGTTCCGGGGAAAGCGGCACTCGCTCAAACTGCGAATGACCGATCACGATGGCATCGTAATCGCCGGTTGCGATCCGGGAGCAGAACTGCTTACGGTTGCTGGGTTCAAAATCCTTTTTCGTTGCCACCAGCACATTGGCATTGGGATAGAGCCGCAGGAAATCTGCGCCCCACTGCTCCGTGAGGTGGTTTGGCACCACATAGAGGTTTTTCTGCGACAGGCCCAGTCTGCGGCTCTCCATGCCGGCGGCTATCATCTGGAAGGTCTTGCCTGCGCCCACACAATGAGCCAGCAGCGTATTGTTGCCGTACAGAATGTGCGCCACGGCATTTTTCTGGTGCGGCATCAGAGAGATTTCCGGGGTCATGCCTTCAAAACGAATATGACTGCCATCATATTCACGGGGACGAATCGCATTAAAAATTCGGTTATAGGTCGCACACAAATCCTCGCGGCGGTCTAAATCCTTGAAAATCCACTGCTTAAATGCTTCCCGAATGGATTCCTGCGCCTGCTGTGCAAGCATGGTTTCCTGCTTATTCAGCACACGATGGTCGCCATCCGCATCGTGAATCGTATCGTAGATTTTGGTATCGCGGAGATTCAGCGCATCTTCCAGCAGCTTATAGCCGTTGACGCGCAGGGTTCCGTAAGTGTTGGTGACAAGCGGATTGCCGCGATCCAGCGACTTGCCCGAAATGTTCCATGCACCAGAAATTTCGGAATAGGTTGCCTTAATGTCAATCCCGGCATAGTAGTTCGGTGTTTTGAACACTTCTTTCATAAACTGCGTGATGTACTCCGGCTTTACCCAGTTTGCACCCAGCCGCACTTCAATTTCCGAAGCATCCAAATCCTTGGGCTGTACCCGTTTGAGGTAATCCACATTGATTTGATATTCAGCATGGTTTGCCGCAAAGGTTTCTGCTGTGGCCAGTTTTTCACGAACATTGCCGGACAGATATTCATCCGAGGTTTCCCACTGCTGTGTCACAGGGTTTCGGAAAATCGCACCTGCCAGTTCATCCGTGACTTCCTGCTCCGGTTTACCGCAGAGCTGCACCATAAACGGCACATCCACCTTTGCTTTTTCTCCAATGGAAAGTGCCAGGGCTTCGCTGGGCGTGTCCACTGAGGTAACAGGTTCCGGCTTACGGATGGTGCGCTTTGTAAAAATATCGGCCAGCCGTTTGAGATTCTTCTCCTCATCCAGAATTTCCAGCGATGCCAGCAGACAATAACTGCTGTCCTGTCGGAACGCCCGCTTGTTGGCGGTGCTGTTGATCAGGCCATACTGCGCCTTAAATGCGGTGTATTGCTGTTTCAGTTCATTCTGCAAAAGCTGTACTTCCGCATCCGAGCCATCATGCAGCTGACAATCCAACAGTTTTCGGGTGGTTTCCCGCAGAGCGATCATGCCCAGCACTCGCTCTGCTGTCACGGCAGGCAGTTCCACCTTGTTCATAAAGGAATTTTCGCGGTAGTAAATCTGTCCGTCCACGTTCGTGAAGCTGAAATTCTTCACACTTGGGTCTGCCGGAATGGGTTCTTCCTGCACATCCAGTTCATCTTCGGAGATTTCTGGCTCCGTGATGGTGGCATGGATGTTGCCGACTGCTTCTTTTAACTGCCGGGCAAGGTCTGCACCTTCGATGGGCTTGACCGTAGTTTCCTGCTTGCCGTACTGGGTGCTTTCCGTGGTGATCTCGCCCAGCACCATTTCAGGATGCTGCGCAAAATACTGGTTAATGGAGTAGCCTTTCGGTGTTTCGCCAAGGTCTACCCAGTCTGCCCGCTCTACCGCTGCACGGTCACGCTTCTGCAAAAACAGGATATCAGCAACCACGCTCGTGTTGGCATTGCGCTGAAACGCATTGTTCGGCAGACGAATTGCGCCGACCAGATCGGCACGGTTGGCAAGGTACTCACGGACAGAGGAATCCTTCTTATCCATCGTACCGCTGGACGTTACCACCGCTACCACACCGCCCGGACGCACAAGGTCAAGACTTTTCGCAATAAAATAATCGTGGATGAGAAAATTGTGGCGGTCATACCGCTTGTCCGGTACTTTGTAATTGCCGAAAGGTACGTTACCCACAACACAGTCAAAGAAGCTGTCCGGGAACTGCATTGTTTCAAAGCCCTGCACCGCAATCTTGTTTTTCTGGTACAACTGCTGTGCAATGCGGCCCGAAATGCTGTCCAGCTCCACACCATACATCCGAATCTTCTCCATGCTGTCCGGCACCAGACCCATGAAATTGCCGACACCACAGGATGGTTCCAGCACGTTGCCTTTGGACAATCCCATATTGCCCAGGGCTTCATACATCGCCTTGATGACCGTAGGAGAAGTGTAAAACGCATTCAGGGTACTGGCACGGGCTTCCTTATACTCATCTACCGTGAGCAGGGACTGCAGTTCGGCATACTCTTTCGACCATTCCGCGTTGTTTTCATCGAACGCCTGCGGAATGCCGCCCCAGCCCACATACCGGGAAAGTATCTCCTGCTCTTCTGCGGTAGCCTGCCGCTGCTCTGCATCCAGTGTCTGCAGCACCCGAATGGCTTCCACATTGGCTTTATACTTTGTTTTCGGCCCTCCTGCGCCGAGATCATCGTCCGTAATGCGGAAGTTAATAGGTTTCTGTTTGGGCTGTGCAGGCTGTTCTGTTTCTGCTCCACTGTCCAGCGGAAGATTGTGCTGCCGCCGTGCATAGTTGACCTCTGCCGGGGTCATAGGCTGCTGGGTCAGCGGTTCAAGGGCTTCCTCTGCTGCTGCACGGCTGATGGCATCCGTTCGGTTCTGCACATCTGCGATCAGCTGCATCTGTTCTGGCGGGAAGTCAGGATTCAGCAGTTCTTCCAACTCGCCGCCTGCTTCTGCCACCGAATAGATCACATCCATCTGCTCCGGGGAGAAATCCTCGTAGGCCACACCCGCATTGTGCAGAGCCGTAAAGACTGTGATTTCAACCGCTTCTTCCATCGGTACATCTGCCTGTTCGTACAGATGCCGAATGTACTCCAGCTGTTCCGTTCGGAAAATCGGATACCGGGCTTCTTTTGCAAGGGTCATGTCCTGCAAACTGACCGTTCCATTTCCAAAGTCCACCGAATCCACACGGAACTCTCTATCGTCCAGTTCGATGGTGGTATTAACAGGCAGATATTCCTCTCTGCGGAAGTATTTCGTTTGGGCATGGGTTCCATCTTCCTGCTGGCCGGACAGATAGACACTCTCCCCCTGCTTCCAGAGCTTCATTGCCTGTGAAACCCACTGTTCACACGGAAAACCAAATACCTCAACCTTGCCGAGTGCGGTTTCCTTTTCCAACAGCTTGCTGCCAAGAAGTTCTGAAACGCGCTTTGCATCCTCGCCGTAGAACTCAAAGTTACCGTGCTGCTCGTAGCCGACCAGTGCATCCGGGTAACGCTCTTTCAGAGCGTTATACTCGTTGGCGGCATCCAGCGGCAGGGGCTGCAAGGTCGGCTCAACGGCCTTTTCTTCCGCTGCATACGGAACCATCATGCCGCGCACCCACTGCGGTGCGTCCTTGCTATCCTGATACAGTGCAACGGCATCCCGTCTGTCCGTAATAACGTCCTGATAGGTGCGCTGGAAAATATCTTCTTGAATCCACTCTCCGAAGTGCGCCCATGTGTCGATAGCCTCGGAGTAAACAGCATTTTCCACCTCGCCAGAATCAAACAAATCCTCGATTTTCTCACGGATCAGATTTTCCGCTTCTTTCTCGGTGGTATCGCGGTCACGCAGCAGCGGATAGATTTCGCTGCGCTCTACCTTTTCAAACAGCGTGTACAGACATTCTTTATAGATGCTGCGGCTGTCTTTCTGGGTACGGTCTGCATCCAGTTTCAGGAAATCGTTCAGCGGATTCTTCGCCAGCGTTTCGCTATATGACGGTAACGGAATGACCCGGCCAGCCACCGCCGAATTTTCCATATCTTTCAGATAAACGTCATGCGCATTGGAACGCTCAATGCGGTACAGATGGTTATTGTCCAAATACAGAAAACTGCCGTTTTCTCTGCTGTACATTTGCTTGGGCTGATTTTCAAACGATTCTACTGCTTTTGCATCTTCTCTCGTTTGACGAATGACCGCCTTTGCATCATTCAGACTGTTAAACGGCCCTGTTTCTGCAGCACCCGTGCCCTTTTCTTCGTCATAGTTATAATGGTTATAGAACTTGCCATCGGAATATTGCAGAATTGCAATATCCTCAATATATCCCGCCTGCATCATCACCGTTGACTGATACCGCGCAACGACTTTTGCCTTTTGAGAGTTCTCAACCGCTGCGGCGGTTGACTGCTCTTTCGATTGCGGCTCCTGCTCCATGAAGTCAAACATGGACATTTGCCCCTGTTCAGGAACCGCAATCTCAACAGCCCTCTTCTTCTCCGGGAAAATCGTGTACGTTCCCTCAACATACTGGTGCAGGATAGCGAGGGGTTCTGCCTTGCGCTCATATTCTTCGGAATCCATTGGCACAGACAGCAGTGCAGTGTCCATCTGCTCCAGAAGTTCCGTTGCTTGTTCAGGGTCTGCCAGCTTTTCGACGAGAGCCTTTCGTCCTTCTTCATGGTAAAGGTCTTGCGGATAAGGCCGCTCCACGTCGTTCGGCAGATGGTGATAGAAGCCCATCACCCGCATTGCCATCTGCTCCTGCTCATAGACAGGCATCCGGGAGTAATCCGCCGGTTTCAGGTACTCTCTGTCACGGATAAGCCGGTCAATTCGGCCTGCGGCCTGATTCCAGTTCAGATGAACGCTTGCATCCGGGTTCCCGTATGGGCCACGCTCCAAAGAAATGCCCCTGCCATCGTGATCTTCGTGGGAATCGTCTGCCCCGCAGAGTGCATGGCTGCTGCCGCCGATTCCGTAATGGTCTTTCAGGAAGTCTGCCCGCTCTTTCTTGTCCTCATGATTCAGGAAGAACGAATAGATTGCCAGCCGGCTGTCCGAATAATTGCTGCCTCGTGTGAAATAAGCGTTTATTTCATCTTCCGTAATGAACTTCTTGTACTCATTCCAGTGAAAGCCATCTCGCGCCAAGTAGTTCTGATAGGGCTTTGCAAACTGGTGGAACAGCGCCGTCACCTTATCCGGCTTATAAAAGTGCATCCGCATCAGGTCTTTATCTTCGATGTAGGCTTCCCCCAGCGCGGACAATCTCTCGTTGAGATCGGTCAGAAAATCCGTATCATCCAGCAGGCCTGCCAGTCTGTCCGTCAGTTCCGGGAAACCGCCCCTGAAGATTTCTGTATCCTGAAACACTGCTTCGGCAACACCATCGGCCAAATCACGTTCCATATAAGCCAACGTCTGCGCGTGTTCCTGTAAGGCGTTCTGCCGTGCAGCATCCAGAACCGCCTGCGGCGCATACTCGCCCTGCCGGAGCAGTTCATGGATACGATTGCTGACATCCTCCCACGACAAAAACGCATTGACAAGTGTGCCGCCCTTTGCCGTGTCACCTGCCGCAATGCACAGCCCCAAATCGTCGAACCAGATTGCATACTTTTCACCGTCAATTTCAAAGCCTTTGCCGCCCGTGCCGTATTCGTTTTTCACGAACTCCGTGTATTCTTCCTGGGTTTTCTCGACCATGAAATTGTAGATCAAGCGCAGCTGACCCTTACTGCGGTTGCTGCCCGTGCGCAGAATTTCATCGACCACTTCGGGATCAAGCGCAATCTCGTCCGCATACCGCGCCCGGATCGGTGCTTCAATGGCGCGGATCTGCTGTTCCACGGTCGGCAAATCAGGAAAAGAAAAAGCAGAGGCAATTTCTTCCTCTGCTTCGCTCAAATCCTGTTCTGTTGTCGGTTCGGTTAATTGTATACCAATTCCTTCAAGACGATTTCTTCTGCCATCGCCGTCAGTCTGTTCTGATGTGCCGCCCATGCCAGCGGGTCTTTCTCCTTGTTCGGTGCCGGAAACTTCTCGTTCAGACTGTCCAGCAGGGTTTCCACCCGGCTCTCCGCTGCTTCCTCGATCTGCGCCAGATGCTGGTTCAGCCTGCCGCTCATCAGCATACTCTGATACCAGTTCTTGCGGTTCTCTTTCAGGTACGTCCTGCGCAGCATCCCGTACTTCCCGATAATCTGCGGCTCGTCCTTCACGGCCAGATTCGGGAACAGATAATCTCCCTTGCGGTAATACGTCAACTCCATTTTCTTGTCCTCCTTTGGTCGTGTTTTCTTTGATTTCGCGCTTTAATGTGCTAAAGTCTATATTGGTATTATACAAGCTGTCAACAGATTTTTCAAGCTGCTGCGTGATTTCTTTTTTGTAAATTTTCCGCATCTCACGGCCAATGTCAAAAAGAACCGCTTCGCACTGTTCGGAAACCGCGTTGCCAAGGAACGACAGCACCGGCAGCTTGTTGAAATCCACGATACGGATAAAGTCATCATCGTCCAGTACATCCATAGGCTCCTGCCCACAACGGCGGGAAAGCGTATAGAAGATACTGTTGGTCATCAATTCCCGGAAGCGGACTCGGATGTTATCTTCGTCCAGTTCTTCCAGAAAAGTATCTGCCACCTCATAGGCCAGACCATCCATCGCTTCATCCAGATTGTCGGCGGTCAGCTGTTGTGCCAGCTCCATCAGGGCAGTATTCATGCTGTCTGTCTGGGATAGACCATAGGTGTCTGCCAGATGGTCTAAGATAGTCTGCTCATGCTCGTGGCTGTCCAGATTCCATAAGAGTGGTGTTCTGCCGCCGCGCACCAGATGGGTGTCAGCAATATCGAACACATACCGCAGCCTGATACGCGGGCCAGTATCATCCAGAAGCGCGATGCCTTTTGCGCCACGGTTGACCCATCGGCTCATTTTCTGATTCCAGAGTTCCAGTTCTGCGCAGGCGGTCGCATCGGGCCGCTGCGCGTGGATCAGGAGTGTATCGGTGAACGAATAGCGATACAGCCGCGCCGCCACATCCAGATAACTCATCCAGTCCTGTGGCGAGTTACTGACATACCGGGCGTTCTGCTGCGCCAATTCTCGAATATCGTTAATCTGTGGCAAGGGTCAAACCTCCTTTATGTTTTCTTTTTCATCGGTGCTTTGGGAAATTCCAAGCTGTACTGTGCGCGGCCATCTTCGACGCGCATCACAAGATCGGCAGCGAACGTTTTATCTTTTTTCATGGAATAAAAGTCTTTTACATGGGTGCGGCCTTTCTTCAAAAGGTCTACCGCCATCTTCTTGTCCAGCGTTTTTCTCATATTGGCCAAGTATCTGCTTTCTTTCCAGAGTGCAAATTTGCAGCTACGGTCTGCGCAACAAAAGCTGAGTTTGCTCTCATGTACAGGGTTGCCACAGACCGGGCAGTTTCCTACGCTTACCTTATTATGATTGGGAGCTGCCGCGACGGTAGGAATCTGCCGGAGGTCAGCCAGCATCTTATCGATCAGTCCATGGATGCCCTGCATAAAATCGTGGGGCTTGATCTCGCCGCGCTCCATCCGCAGCAGGTCATTTTCCCACTCAGCTGTCATGCTGGCGGATTTCAGCCGGCAGATCTCAGCCCTGCCGCCCAAGATCCACTCCATAGAGGAGCTGGTAGAGGCAGTGCGGGAAAAGAGACAGGAACAGGGGCCTGACAAATGGATCCAGGGCTGGGGATACGATGAAGGGAAATTTGCAGAGCGGCGATCCATTACCCGCTGGGATCTGGACAGAGGATGCAGCGATGCCCCGGTGTCCGTGATCCGCACATGCGGACATATCCGCTGCGTGAACAGCCGGGCGCTGGAGCTGGCGGGAATAGACCGCAATACGCCGGACCCGGACGGAGGAGAGATCGAGAGGGACGAAAATGGAGAGCCCACAGGTGTGCTGAAGGAAAATGCCAGAAATCTCGTGCTCCCCTTTATGCCTGTGCCCGATAGGCAGGAGAAAGTGGAGAATCTGACAGAGCTTGGCAGGCTTCTCACTTCCCAGGGCATTGTGGCGGTGACGGATATGGGCAACCTGGACAGCGGGGACAATTATCCGCTTTACCAGGAGGCGGCCGAAAAAGGATTTCTCCAGGAAGTGGGCGTGTACTATATGTGGGACTTCTTTATGGATGATCCGGACTTTTCGATCCCCAGGGAACGGTTTGACAGGAGGCAGCAGATTTTTGTCTGCGGGCTTAAGCTCATAGGGGATGGCAGTGTGTCGGGGGG
>OGRT01000700.1_pt1 | contig 34251 bp, 29 predicted proteins | sample 1553581 | NCBI WGS metagenome assembly OGRT01 (sample SAMEA2580113, study PRJEB22360) | human gut metagenome | biome: human gut; feature: human-associated habitat; material: faeces | place: Denmark | collected 2008/2010
GCGCCAGCCTATAAGCTGGGACTGGTGGAATCCCGTATTAATGTAAATCAGCCGGGCGGAATGATACAGATCGATATGGAAGAGGACGGAACTATCTATATGACAGGAACAGTGGGATATATTGCAGATATAAGTGTTGCAGAGAGCTTCTTCTCATAAATTACACAGACTTTATGCGTAATTCAGTGTAAAGTATGATTACCCACAGTGTGAAATGATTGTTACGATAAATGATCATTTCACGCTGTGGGTAATTCTTTATTTGTAATTTGCTTAAAGATATGGTATTATTTTAAACGAATTATTTACTAGGACTGCTATAATCTATAGCAATTCAGTCGGTTATCCACAGGGAGTCCGACAGAGAATATTTATAATAAGAAAGTGGGTGAAGCTGTGGTTGAATTAGACCAGTTCAAGAGCATTCTTGCGACTTATACAGAACCATTAGTGGAAGTGAGGGATTCACTTTGACCTGGCTAACAAAGAGCAGAAGGTCGAAGAATTAGAGCGCGAAATGGAAGCGCCTGATTTCTGGGATGATGCAGAAGTTTCCCAGAAGAAAATGAAAGAATTAAAAGACATGAAAGATGATATGGAGACCTATCAGAATCTGGTTACACAGATGGAAGATATGGAAACCATGATCGAGATGGGATATGAGGAGAACGATCCTGCACTGATTCCTGAGATTCAGGAAATGTTGGATGAGTTTCAGAAGGATTTTGACAATATCCGTATCAAGACACTTCTTTCCGGAGAATATGACAGTGAGAATGCTATCATTAAGCTGAATGCAGGTGCAGGCGGAACAGAGGCCTGTGACTGGTGCGGTATGCTTTACCGTATGTACAGCCGCTGGGCAGATAAGAAAGGATTTACCCTGGAAGTGCTGGATTATCTGGACGGCGATGAGGCGGGTATCAAATCTGTTACTTTCCAGGTAAACGGAACAAATGCTTACGGTTATCTGAAATCAGAGAAGGGAGTTCACCGTCTGGTGCGTATTTCTCCTTTCAATGCAGCAGGTAAGCGACAGACATCTTTTGTATCCTGTGATGTTATGCCGGATATCAAGAAGGATCTGGATGTAGAGATCAATGACGATGAGATCCGTATTGATACTTATCGAAGCAGTGGTGCCGGCGGTCAGCATATCAACAAGACATCATCTGCCATCCGTATCACACATTATCCTACCGGAATCGTGGTACAGTGTCAGAATGAACGTTCTCAGCACATGAATAAAGATAAAGCCATGCAGATGCTGAAAGCCAAGCTGTATCTTCTCAAGCAGCAGGAGGCAGAGGAAAAACTCTCCGGTATCCGCGGTGAGGTGACAGATATCGGATGGGGAAATCAGATCCGTTCTTATGTTATGCAGCCATATACCATGGTAAAGGATCATCGTACAAACGAGGAGACCGGAAATGTGGATGCAGTACTTGACGGAGGAATTGATATTTTCATCAATGCATATCTGAAATGGATCGCACTGAAGAAATAAAAGAATAAAAAAGGCTGTCTGAAATCAGGACAGCCTTTTTCGTGTGTGCGCCATAATGATTCAGCAGAATATATTTCTTGCGTATTTTTGTGTGGTGTGATAATATATCCAGTGTGTAAAAACAAATGTCTTTAAAGAACGGACAGGTAAATTGATATGCAGAAACCAGTAACAGAGAAAAAGAAATATTTTGTAGTGAGGGAACGAGCAGTTCCGGAAGTCCTGCTGAAGGTGGTGGAGGCAAAGAAGCTTCTGGACTCCGGCAAAGTGGACACTGTACAGGATGCAGCAGAGCGCACAGGAATCAGCAGAAGCTCTTTCTACAAATACAAAGATGATATTTTTCCATTTCATGAAGAGACAAGGGGAAAGACGATCACCTTTATTATCCAGATGGACGATGAACCGGGGCTTTTGTCGGTTGTCCTGCAGACGATTGCACGTTTTCATGGAAACATTCTCACCATTCATCAGAGTATTCCTATCAATGGGATTGCCACACTTACTCTGAGTGTGGACATTCTTCCGGGCGAGGGGGATGCAGAAGCAATGGTAGAGACGATTGAACAGAATGAAGGAATTCATTATCTGAAAATATTAGGCAGGGAGTAAAAGAAAATGATCAATGTAGCAATTTTAGGATATGGCACAGTTGGAAGCGGTGTATTTGAAGTATTAAATGAAAATAAAGAGAGCATTTCCAGACGTGCCGGACAGGAACTTCATGTAAAATATGTTCTGGATCTTCGTGATTTTCCGGGACAGCCGGTAGAGAAGGTTCTGGTCCATGATTATGAACAGATCGTCAGTGATCCGGAAGTAGATATTGTAGTAGAGGTTATGGGCGGTGTGGAGCCTGCTTATACTTTTGTAAAGAAGGCACTTCTGGCAGGAAAAAATGTCTGCACTTCCAATAAGGCTCTGGTTGCAAAGCATGGCCGCGAGCTGATGGATATTGCAAAGGAAAAGAGCATTAACTTCTTATTTGAAGCAAGCTGTGGCGGCGGAATCCCGATCATTCGTGTCATCAATTCTTCCCTTACAGGAGATGAGATTGACGAAGTAACAGGTATCCTGAACGGAACTACCAACTACATGCTTTATAAGATGAGCACAGAAGGCTGTGAATTTGACACTGTATTAAAGGAAGCACAGCAGAAGGGTTATGCAGAGGCAGATCCTACCGCCGACGTGGAAGGATACGATGCATGCCGTAAGATTGCAATCCTTTCCTCTCTTGCTTATGAGAGATATTTTGATTTTGAAGATATTTATACAGAGGGAATTACAAAGATCATACCTGAAGATATGGAGTATGCTGCGAAGCTTGGCAGAACCATCAAACTTCTTGGAACCAGCCGCAGACTGGCAGATGGAACCTGTTATGCAATGGTAGCACCGTTTATGCTCGGCCAGAACAGCCCTCTTTACAGTGTAAATGATGTGTTTAATGCAGTATTTGTACATGGAAATATGCTTGGAGATGCCATGTTCTATGGAAGCGGTGCAGGTAAACTGCCTACAGCAAGTGCTGTAGTTGGTGATATTGTGGATGCCGCAAAACATCTCCATGTTAACATTGTGACAAACTGGAACAGCACTCCGGCAGTACTGAAACCACTGGATGAAGTGACAGGAAGATTTTTTGTGAGAATTAAAAAAGAAGCAGCAGAAGAAGCGAAGAAGGTATTTGGTGATGTTGAGATCATCAGCCTGGGACAGCTTCCGCAGGAATGTGCATTTATCACTGATGAAATGACACAGGGAGCATTTGAAGAGAAACTGGCTCAGATCGGAGATCAGGTACTTGCAAAGATTCGAGTTAAAGATTGATAAACTGACAGATTTCGTGTATCATATAGTGTGCCTGATAAGGTGGACACTGATACAATACTTCAGATAAACATTTGTACAGTGATTACTGTAAACAGAACAGGAAAGGGAAGATATGAGAATCTTCTCTTTCCTGTAAACTTATTATGGAGGAAGTAAAACAATGTTGATTGTCAAGAAATTTGGCGGTACATCGGTTGCAAATAAAGAACGTATCTTTAATGTTGCCAGCCGCTGTATAGAAGAGTACAGAAAAGGAAATGACGTGGTTGTCGTTCTGTCCGCAATGGGGAAATATACGGATGAACTGATCACTATGGCAAGGGATGTCAATGAGAAACCGCCGAAAAGAGAGATGGATATGCTCTTTACCATCGGAGAACAGATGTCTGTTGCACTGATGGCAATGGCGATGGATAAACTGGGAGTTCCTGCGGTTTCCCTGAATGCTTTTCAGGTTTCCATGCATACGACAAGCAGTCATGGAAATGCACGTTTAAAAAGAATTGATACAGAGCGTATCAGAAGAGAGCTGGACAGCAAAAAGATTGTAATAGTTACCGGCTTCCAGGGAGTTGACAAGTATGATGATTATACGACTCTTGGAAGAGGCGGTTCTGACACAACAGCGGTTGCTCTTGCGGCTGCTCTTCATGCAGATGCCTGTGAAATCTATACAGATGTAGATGGTGTTTATACAGCAGATCCGCGTAAGGTTCCGAAAGCAAGAAAGCTCAAAGAGATCACTTACGATGAAATGCTTGACCTTGCGACTCTCGGGGCAGGTGTGCTTCACAACCGTTCTGTGGAGATGGCGAAGAAATATGGCGTGCCGCTTGTGGTACGTTCAAGTTTAAACAACAGTGAAGGAACTGTGGTAAAGGAGGAAGTTACAGTGGAGAGAATGTTGATCAGCGGTGTTGCGCTGGATACAGATGCAGTGAGAATTGCGGTAATCGGATTAAAGGATGAGCCGGGTGTGGCTTTTAAATTATTTGATACCCTTGCGAAGAAGAATATTAATGTAGATGTGATCCTGCAGTCTATCGGACGTGCGGGCAGAAAGGATATTTCTTTCACAGTCGATGGAAATGATCTGGATGATGCAGTTGCAGTTCTGGATGCAAATCAGGCAAGACTTGGATTTGCAGAGCTTCATTCTGAGAGAAATATTGCGAAGCTTTCCATCGTAGGTGCAGGAATGATGAGTAATCCCGGAGTAGCTGCAAAGATGTTTGAGAGCCTCTATAATGAGGGCGTAAACATCAACATGATCTCTACATCCGAGATTCGTGTGACAGTTCTGATCAATGAAAAGGACGGCGTGCGCGCAATGAATGCAGTACATGATGCCTTTGGTCTGGCAGACTGATTTAGGAGAATTACATGACATCGAGACGTGAATTAAAAAACTATGCGAAGCAGGCCATGTCAGGAAAATATGGGATACTGATTCTGGCATTTGTTGCAGTTCAGGCGCTGGCTCTGATCAGCAGCATGATATCCTCGGCTTTATTTCCGGGAGAGGAAACAATTGATATTGTGTTGTCGTATGCATTTACATTTATTCTGACTCTGCTGATCAATGTGGTAGCGGCAGGTATGAATTATATGTATCTGAATATTGCCAGAGGGAAAGCATATTCATTGAATGAGCTGTTTTATTTTTACAGACATCACCCGGACAGAGTGATCGTTGCCGGATTTTTTATGGCAGTACTGAATCTGCTTACCATGCTGCCCTATACGATTTACAGTAATGCGAATCTTCCGGGTGAAGATGCTTCTGTGGAGGTGCTGATCACCTGGCTGTATACAGGTGTTGTTCTGATGATCGTTGGAATGATTGTTTATCAGATTCTGGTTATTCCTCTGGAGATGACTTATTATATTCTGGCAGATAAGCCGGAATTGAAAAGTACAGAGGCTATGAAAGAGAGTCTGGAGATGATGCATGGAAACTTCGGAAGATATCTGATGCTGAAGATAAGCTTTATCCCATTGATGTTTCTTTCTGTTTTTACATTCTATATTGCACTCTTGTGGATATTTCCATATATGGCTATGACAGAAGTAATGTTCTATCGTGATCTGACAGGGGAGCTTAAAGTGCAGAAAGAGGAAGAAGAACGTGCAGCACGAGATTATGTGAATCCCATGTTTGACAGCTATTCACAGAACGAACAGCCACAGGAAGATCAGACGCATCCGCAGCAGTTCTGGAGTGTGACAGGTGATTCATCAGTGGCTTCGGATGAGAACAAAGAAGTGCAGAATAATGCAGCAAGTGAGAATACCCAGGATAGTTTGTATGGTTCTGTGGAAAATAATAGAACGACACAGGATAACCCATATGATTCTTCAGAGAGTAAAGAAGTACAGGACAGCCTGCAGAGTCAGACAATTCCGGAAGAGGAAGAAGATAACGAACCAAAACCATGGGATGAATACTTCAATAGCTTGAAATAAAATCATAATATGAAAGACCTTTAACTGACACAATGTAAAAATGTTGATAAAGGTCTTTTTTATTTTTATTAATTTGGTTTTACTGAATTTTCTCATTTATAATGGTGGAAAAAGCTTATACGTAAATGGTATAATAGGAATAATTGCTGGTAGCATAAATATATTTGAGGAAGGTTTTTACAATTATGAACACAAATGAAATCAGTGGAAAACGTCAGATGGAGTTTCTGGCGGAGTTTGATTATATCAGAGAGGCAGGAACTGTAGGAGAGGAAAAAGCAGCAACGATTATTCAGGAAACATTGAATAGTTTTGGTGTGGAGAACCATCTGGAAGAGTTTTGTTTTGAAACTTTTCAGGTAAAAAAGGCGAAGCTTACGATAACGGAACCATATGCAAAAGAATACATCGTAACCGGATATGGAAGATGTGCCAATACAGATGAGAATGGACGGAATGAATCTTTTTTGTATGTGGAGAATGCTGATGAGATCAGCCTCGCAAATGCCAGAGGAAAAATTGTTATGGTAAATGACCCGGTAAGAAAGGAACTGTACCAGAAACTGGTGAAAGCAGGTGTAGCCGGTTTTATCAGTATTGCCGGTTCCCCATTGGACGAGGGCGTGGATCTGACGCCGCGCGCATACAGTTTGCCGAAGAATCTGCCGGGTGAAGAGAAAAAAGCAGCCGGGAAAGAAGCGGCAAATTATGACAATAGAATTCCGGGTGTAAGCATTCATTATAAAGATGCTGTCGAATTAGTGACAAGAGGGGCGGCTAAGGCCTGCCTGTCTGTAGAACAGGAGACAGTGGCACGTACATCCCGAAATGTAGTGGCACGAATCAAAGGAACAGATAAAGCAGAGGAGATCCTGACTCTTACTGCACACTATGATTCCGTACCAGAGGGTCCTGGTGCTTACGATAACATGTCTGGTGCCGCGATCATCATGGAACTTTGCAGATATTTCAAAGAACACAGACCACGCAGAACAATGGAATTCGTATGGTTTGGTGCAGAAGAGAAAGGTCTGCTTGGAAGTCAGAACTATATTAAAGAACATGAGTCAGAATTGCAGGCTCATCGTTTCAATATGAATGTAGACCTTGCGGGACAGCTTGTGGGCGGAACGGTTGTAGGAGTGACAGGTGATGCGTCAATCTGCAATATGATCATATATATGGCTCATGAGACAGGAATCGGCATGTCTACAAAGAATCAGATCTGGGGAAGCGATTCTAACACCTTTGCGTGGAAAGGTATTCCGGCTATGACATTAAACAGGGATGGATTTGGCATGCATACACGTCATGATACCATTGCACTGCTGTCGGACTGGTCGTTGGAGAGAAGCGCGATTTTACTGGGGCATATCGCGGACAGACTGGGAAACATCGAAATTTTTCCGTTTGAACGGAAAGTGCCGGAAGAGTTTATCAGACAACTGGATGAATATTTTGGCTAATGTTATTCCGGCAGTATGTATCATATTGGCAGAATCAATCCCACACTTGACAAATGAACGCCAGATTGATACCCTATCACAAGAGCGTTTTTTATGCTATAGAAGAAAAACAATGTGGATGCAAGGGTCGATTACACGTATCTGCATTCTGAAAAGCAACAAGAGGAGATAAAAAATTAATGGATATTATTCAGGTAATCACACAGGAATTGAAAGTGGAGAAATGGCAGGTAGAAGCCGCAGTCAAATTAATTGACGAAGGCAACACCATCCCATTCATTTCCCGATACAGAAAAGAAGCAACAGGTTCCCTTAATGATGAGCAGCTTCGTACACTCTTTGAGAGACTGACGTATCTGAGAAATCTGGAAGATAAGAAGAATCAGGTATTAAAGAGCATCGAAGACCAGGGCAAGCTGACTGAGGAACTGAAGAAACAGATTCTGGATGCCCAGACACTGGTTGTAGTAGAGGACTTATACAGACCATATCGCCCGAAACGTCGTACCCGTGCGACAATTGCCAAAGAGAAAGGGCTGGAACCACTGGCAGATATCATTCTTCTGCAGATGACAGACAAGCCGGTAGAAGAGGAAGCTAGGGCGTATGTCTCCGAAGAAAAGGGTGTTAAGAATGTTGCAGAAGCATTGAACGGAGCTAAAGATATTATTGCAGAGCGTATTTCCGATGAAGCAGACTATCGTATCTACATCCGTAACCTGACAACAAAGAACGGAAGTATTTCTTCCACAGCAAAGAATGCGGAAACTCAGTCTGTATATGAGATGTATTATGAATTCGAGGAGCCGATCAGGAAACTGGCAGGACACCGTATTCTTGCGTTAAACCGTGGTGAGAAAGAGAAATTTATCACTGTTAAAGTAAATGCACCGGAGGAAGACATCCTTCGTTATTTGAATAAGAGAGTGATCAAAAAAGATAACCCGAATACAACTCCGATTCTGAAAGCAGTTGTAGAAGACAGTTACAAACGTCTGATCGGACCGGCTATCGAGCGAGAAATCCGCAGTGACCTTACTGATAAGGCAGAAGACGGTGCGATCCATGTATTCGGCAAGAATCTGGAACAGCTTCTGATGCAGCCTCCAATCGCAGGCAAAGTCGTACTTGGATGGGACCCTGCGTTCCGTACAGGCTGTAAGCTGGCAGTTGTAGATGCAACAGGTAAAGTTCTGGATACAACAGTTGTTTATCCCACAGCTCCGACTACTGAGAAAAAGATCCGTGCTGCCAAGGATACAGTGGAAGGTATGATCGAAAAATACGGTGTATCCCTTATTTCAGTAGGAAACGGTACAGCATGTCGTGAATCCGAGCGGGTGATCGTAGATATGCTCAAAGAAATCCCGGAAAAAAAGGTGCAGTATGTTATCACAAATGAGGCAGGAGCATCTGTGTATTCTGCAAGCAAACTGGCTACAGAGGAATTCCCGAACTTTGATGTAGGACAGAGAAGTGCAGCTTCCATTGCAAGACGTGTACAGGATCCGCTTGCAGAACTGGTTAAGATCGATCCGAAATCTATCGGTGTGGGTCAGTATCAGCATGATATGAACCAGAAGAAACTGGATGAAGCATTAAGCGGCGTTGTAGAAGACAGTGTAAATAAAGTTGGTGTAGATTTAAATACAGCATCTGCATCTCTGCTTGAGTATATTTCCGGTATCAGCAAAGCAATTGCCAAAAATATCGTAGCTTACAGAGAAGAGAACGGTCAGTTTACAGACAGAAAAGAACTTCTCAAAGTAGCGAAACTAGGACCGAAGGCATTTGAACAGTGTGCAGGTTTCATGCGTATTTCCGGTGGAAAGAATCCTCTGGATGCAACAAGTGTACATCCTGAAAGCTATGAAGCAGCATCTGCACTTCTTTCAAAACTTGGATATAAGCCAAATGATGTTGTGGCAGGAAATCTCCTTGGACTTTCCCTGCAGGTAAAAGACTATAAGAAGATGGCAGCAGAACTGGGAATCGGTGAGATCACACTTCGTGATATTGTAAAGGAACTGGAGAAACCGGCAAGAGATCCTCGTGATGACATGCCGAAACCGATCCTTCGTTCAGACGTTCTTGAAATGAAAGATCTGAAAGAAGGAATGGTGCTGAAGGGAACTGTCCGTAATGTTATTGATTTCGGTGCATTTGTAGATATCGGTGTACATCAGGACGGTCTGGTGCACATTTCCGAGATGACAGAGAGATTTATCAAACATCCTCTGGAAGCGGTGAGTGTAGGGGATATCGTAGATGTAAGAGTAATCGGAGTTGATATGAAGAAAAAACGTATCAGCTTATCCATGAAAGGATTAAATAAATAACATCAATAAAACAGGGATTACCACTGCAGACCGGATATCTGCAGGAGTGATCCCTGTTTTTGGGGGTACTGCTGTCTGCAGTAACAGTTATTCTGTTTCCCGGTGTGATGTGAGGTGTTCTTCAAGGCTGCGTGCTGCAATGCTCTGTGGCCTTTTTACATTGCGGATCAGACAGATTTTTCGTTCAGGAAGAGGCTCTTCAATGGGAATCTGGACGATTTTCCCCTGAGCAATATGTTCAGCAGCAAGCTCTTCAGGGAAGAATCCGATTCCCAGGTTGTGCTGCACCATAGGGAAGATCTGGTCAGTAGTTGCCACTTCCATATCAGGTGAGAAGGGAAGGTTATGGCGCATAAAATACTGTGTATATAATTCTCTTGTACTGCTTCCGGGAGCAATCCCGATCAGAGGGATATCCTGCAGATCCTGAAGACAGTGTTTGTTGGAAGCTGTTTCCGCATATTCCTCTCCACCTATAAGGAGCTCGCGGAAAGAATAGAGGGGAATTCTCTGAAGTGGTTTTTTCAGAGCGACAGGTGTGGTAACTACTGCAAAGTCTACCAGACCGTTTTCCAGTGCCTGAACTGCCTGTGGTGTGGAATGATTAGAGATTCTCAGCTTTACATGTGGATAACGGTGATGAAAGACTTCCAGTTCGTTCAGCAGGAATAAACGCAGTGCGATTTCACTGGCACCAATATTTACAAGTCCGCTTTCCAGACCTTTATCTTTGAGAAGTTCATTTTCTCCTGATACAAGCTGTTCTATTGCAATTGATACATGTTCAAAAAGTCTTTCTCCTTCAATGGTCAGCTGTACTCCGCGATTGGAACGGATAAAAAGTTTACATCCCAGCTCATTCTCCAGAATATTCATACACCGGGTAATGTTAGGCTGATTGTTTCCCATAACGTCGGCTGCTTTGGAAAAACTCTTATACTGGGCAACATAGTAAAAAATACGATAATAATCAAGAATCATGATACAGTCGGCTCCTTATGCTATATAAAAATAGAATATCTGATATAGAAAAATAACGTTTGTATATCAATGTGTGAATCAGTATAATACGACTGGGTCAAAAAATCAATATAAAAGTCCTGACAATAGGACGGAGACCAAAAGGGAAGGGAGATTACCGAATATGACAACAGCAAATAAGACAATTAAGATTAATGACGTAGAGGCAGCAAAGAAACTGGTCTGTGCGGCAGTCAGATGTCCATTTGATATTGACATTGTATCTAAAGGAAAAATTTTTATTGATGCCAAATCTATTCTCGGAGTATTAAGCCTTGATGTGGAAGAACCTCTGGAACTTAAATATGATGGTTATGATGAGGATTTTGAATCAGTGATCGCAGGTTTGGCATGTTAAGATTAAAGAAAGGAATTCGCAGGTGCAGATGACATCTACAAATCTTCTATATATTTATGTGATTATCATTAATGTAGTCACATTTTTTATCTATGGCTTGGATAAAAGCAGGGCAAAAGCCGGACAGTGGCGCATACCGGAAGCGCAGCTGATATTTCTGGCGGTGATCGGAGGGTCGGTGGGAGCTCTGGCCGGTATGAAGGTATTTCATCATAAAACAAGAAAGCCGAAATTTAAGACAGGAGTTCCAGCGATACTGATTATTCAACTAATTATTTATTTTCTGTTTTCGGGAAATGAGGGTATTATTCTGCGCTTATAGCAATCCTTATAAATAATGCATATTGATTTTAGCTCATCAGAGCGTGAAATCCTGTGTCAGTAAAGCGGATATATTGTCCGCTTTCTTTTTTTGCCCGAATAAAATTGATTGTTACAGAGAATGAGGTATGTTATGCTACTCTTATATGAGAATTGCGGGATCTGCAAAGCAGCGGAGTAATTCGTAGATATCAAGTCAGGGGAAAGACATCTTTTAACCCTGATATTATATGAAAAGCTGCCTGTTAAATGAAAGAAGGGCAGAAAAATAATACATGACAAAAATATAAGAGAGCAGGTGAAAAATATTGGACCAGGAAATTCAGGAGGCAAAAAGTTTATATTACAGCTATAAGCAGTATTTTTCAGACTATCTTCCGGCTTTGACGAAACTGGGGCTGAAAGTAGTAATGGCATTGCTGGTATTTGTGGGCGGGCGCAAAGTGATCCAGTGGTTTGTTTCTTTCATAAAGAAGTCCATGGAGCGTGCGTCTGTAGACAAAGGTGTGATCCAGTTTACAGGGTCGCTGTTGAGAATTGTACTTTACATTTTGCTGGTATTTAGCATTGCCACTCATTTTGGTGTAAGGGAATCCTCTATTGCAGCACTGCTTGGTACTGCTGGTGTAACGGTAGGTCTTGCATTGCAGGGCGGCCTTGCAAATATCGCGGGCGGGATCATGCTTCTGATCTTCAAACCATTTCAAGTGGGGGATTATATCATTATCGCACAGCAGAATGGGTGCGAAGGAACTGTATACAAAATAGAAATCTGTTATACAACTCTGATTTCCATAGATAACAAACACATTGTAATCCCAAATGGAACGCTGTCCGGCAGTATTATTACAAATGTAACTGCCAGAGATCTTCGTAAGCTGGAGATCAAAGTAGGAATTTCTTATGATTCAGACATTAAGAAAGCAAAAGCAATCCTGGAAGAAATCCTTCATAATGATGAAGATACGAAAGACGACCAGGGAATGGTGGTGTTTGTAGATGAGCTTGGAGAGAGCGCAGTGGTCATGGGCCTGCGTGTGTGGGTGGCTACGGAGAAATACTGGCCTGCCAGGTGGCGGCTTAATGAACTGATCAAAGAAGCATTTGATGCAAACGGAATTGAAATCCCGTACAATCAGTTACAGGTTCATGTGAAGAAACAGATATGATAACAACATAAGTCCTCTGAACCAACTATAAGGTTTAGAGGATTTATTGTTTGTACAGATTATAGCCAAATAATACCAAACAAGAATAAATAATCCTTGATCGATAGTGATTTATACCAATTTCACTGTCAGATATTGGTATAATACCACCAAAATAATATAAAATACGATAAAATAATTGACAATAGGACAACAGATTGCTATACTGGAGTCAAGTTAAACAACTAAGTGTTTTTATGAAGATGCAAAGGCGCATGTAAGTAAATGGATTGCTGCACGATTTTTATACATTGCAAAGACGCAAAAATATAAAAACACTTTTTTTGTACCCAAAATTAACTTCGTGATTGTAACTAAGTAACAATGTACAGAAAGAAAAGGAGAGAAAACTATGAAAATGTACAAAAAAGTTATGGCAGCAGCTCTTGCAGGAGTAATGACAGTTTCCATGTCCGCTACAGCATTTGCAGCAGATGATGACGGCTATATTCTCAAAGCCACAAATGAAGATTCCAAATCATCCGACAATGATCTGGTGATCGCAATCGAAGGAAGCGTAAGCTCCATGGACCCGGCAAACATTCCGGATACAAACGCAATCTCTGCTACACGTGGTGTATACGAGACACTGGTTTCTTTTGATGAGAACCAGGAATTAACAGGCAAACTTGCTGAATCATGGGAAGTTTCCGATGACTCTCTTACTTATACTTTCAAACTTCGTCAGGGCGTTAAATTCCAGGACGGAACAGACTTCAATGCAGCAGCAGTTAAAGCAAACTACGATCGTGTAGTTAACAAAGACAACAACCTTCGTCAGAGAAGAACATTTATCGTAACTAACGAAGACGGATCTGAAACACCTCGTGTAGACAGCATTGAAACACCGGATGATTACACACTGGTTATCAAACTGACACAGGCATGGGCACCATTTATCAACCGTCTGACACAGTTCTGTATCATCAGCCCTGCAGCTCTTGAAGAGTATGGCAATGATATCATGAACCATCCATGCGGAACCGGCCCATATGTATGTACAGAATGGGAAGAGGGAGACCACACAAGCTTTAAGCGCAATGATGATTACTGGGGAGACAAACCGGGCGTTGACACTGTAACAATCAAAGAGGTTCCGGAAGCAGGTGCACGTACAGCTATGCTTCAGACAGGTGAAGCAGATTTCATCTATCCTACACCGTCTGACCAGATTGAAGCAATCAAAGGAACAGACGATGTAAACATCCTTACAACAGACTCCAACATCATGAGATATGTAACTCTGAACATGGATCTGGAACAGCTTTCTGATGTAAAAGTACGTCAGGCTATGAACTATGCGATCGACAAAGATGCATACATCCAGTTAATGTATTCCGGATACGGAAAACCGGCTACATCTGTAGTTCCATCTATCATCGGCGGATATGAAGAGCAGGATGCTTACACATATGATGTAGACAAAGCAAAAGAACTTATGAAAGAAGCCGGATACGAAGACGGATTCAAACTTACTCTGTGGGGCGATAACACAACACAGGAAATCAAAGGTATGACATTTATTTCCCAGCAGCTTGCTCAGATCGGTATCGAAGTTGACGTTCAGCCAATGGAGCCTGCAACTGTAAGTGACAAGATTTATGTTGACAAAGAAGATGCTGAGATCAATATGTGGTATGTAAACTGGTCTGCATCTGACTTCACAATGGATGGTTCTTTACGTTCCCTGCTTTACAGCACAATGTGCCCTCCTACAAGTGCAAATACAGCATACTTCAACGATGCTGATTTTGATAAAGATATGGACGAAGGTCTTGCAACAGCTAACGAAGAAGAGCAGGCTAAATACTACGGCGATGCTCAGAAGATCGCATGGGAAGCATGCCCGTGGTTATTCCTTGGCAATGACCAGATCATCTATTCTACAAAATCTTATCTGTCTGGCGTATATGTATCTCCGGATGGAGCATTTAACTTCGCAAATGCAACTTTAGCACAGTAGTAATTTGTTTGAGACCAGGCTGCGAAGAACATAAATCTGGCTGCCTGATCTGAAATTGCAGCAATTCCATAAAAATACTGCCGATACAGCAGTGTGAATACAGGACAAGGATGTTCAAACCGGAGAACTGCCATAAGATTCACTATGGCAGTTCTCCGACTATAAAGCATCAATATAAACAACAGGTAAGAAAATGATAAGGAGGAAAAATATGGGACGTTATTTAGGTAAACGTTTGGCAAGCACGATCCCGCTGCTTCTGGTTATCTCATTCGTAGTATTTATGTTTATCCATATGATTCCCGGTGATCCGGCAAGACTGGTAGCCGGTCAGGATGCAACAAAGGAAGATGTGGCAGTTGTACGTGAACAGCTGGGACTGGATGAGCCACTACTTGTACAGTATGGCAAATATATGAAAGGTCTTTTTACAGGAGATCTGGGAAGCTCTATCAAAAACGGTAAAACCGTAGTAGAGACAATCGCACCAAGACTGAAACCAACTATCATGCTGACATTCTCATCCATGATATGGGCTGCGATCATCGGTATTGCAATCGGTATCATCGCTGCCGTATTTCATGGCAGAATTCTTGATTATGTAGGTATGATCATAGCAATCGCAGGTATATCTGTTCCAAGTTTCTGGTTAGGTCTGGAATTGATTCAGCTTTTTTCAGTAAGCCTGGGATGGCTTCCAACCAGTGGACTGGAAACCTGGAAGAGCTATATTCTTCCATCACTTACAATGGGAGCAGGAATCATGGCCGTACTTGCCAGATTTTCCAGATCTTCCATGCTTGAGACCATGCGTGAGGACTATGTGCGTACCGCACGTGCCAAAGGTCTTTCTGAATCACTGGTTGTTATGCGCCATGCATTTAAGAACTCTCTGATCGAGATCGTAACAGTAGCCGGACTTCAGATTGGTGGTCTCCTTTCCGGATCTGTTATGGCAGAGACAGTATTCTCCATTCCCGGACTTGGACGTCTTCTGGTAGACTCCATCCAGATGAGAGATTACAAAGTTGTTCAGGCATTACTTCTGTTCTTTGCTACAGAATATATCCTGATCAACCTGATCGTAGATGTTCTTTATGGCGTGATTAACCCAAGAGTACGTTATGAGTAGAGGAGGAGAGAAGATGGCAGATAAGAACACAACATCAAACATTAACCTTGCTGCTGCCGAAGAACTCCCTAAGGCACAGAGCAAGTTCAAAGAATTTGTCAAGAAATTTATGAAGAGAAAAACAGCAGTGATTTCTCTGGCATTTATAGTTTTTATTATCTTAATGGCAATCATCGGACCATATGTAGTTCCGTATGATCCACAGGCACCGGATTACACAGCTATGATGCAGGGGCCAAGCGCAGCCCACATCTGGGGAACCAATGAATACGGACAGGATGTTTTCTCCCGTCTGATGGTTGGTACCAGACTTTCTCTTACATGCGCGCTGACAGCGACGATCATTGGTACGGCTATCGGTGTTGTTCTTGGACTGATCGCAGGTTTCTACGGCGGAATTATCGATTCCCTGATTATGAGATGCTGTGATGTACTTTTCGCTTTTCCTGATATCCTGCTGGCTATCGCAGTTGTTGCCATCATCGGACAGGGTATGGTAAACGTTATGATCGCAGTTGCGGTATTTACAGTGCCGTCCTTCGCACGAATCATACGAAGCGCGACGATTTCCGTAAAGCAGGCTCCTTATGTAGAGGTTGCCCGCTCCCTGGGATGTTCAAACACAAGAATCCTGTTTGTACATATTTTCCCTGGTACGATCCAGTCTATGATCGTTAACTTTACCATGCGTGTAGGTACTGCAATCCTTGCTGCATCATCCTTAAGCTTCCTGGGATTCGGTGCAAATGTTACAGAGCCTGACTGGGGTTCCATGCTTTCCACAGGACGTAACTATCTGAATACAGCTCCTCATATGGTACTGTTCCCTGGTATTCTGATCTTCCTTACAGTTCTGGCATTCAACCTGCTGGGCGACGGTCTCAGAGATACCCTGGATCCAAAGATGAACTAGGAGGAAGAAACCATGGCAGAAAAATTATTAGAAGTAAAGAACCTCCGTACGGAGTTTAAAAGAGATAAAACATGGGTGACAGCAGTTAATAATGTAAGTTTCTCCATTCAGCCAGGTGAGATCCTTGGTCTGGTAGGAGAGTCCGGATGCGGTAAATCCGTAACCTCCCTTTCCATTATGAAACTTCTGGCACGTAACAGTAAGATTTCTAACGGTGAGATCCTGCTTAATGGCAAGGATCTTCTCAAAGAAGATAAAAAAGGCATGAGAAAGATCAGAGGACGTGAAGTTGCCATGATCTTCCAGGAGCCGATGAACTCTCTGAATCCATGTATGAGAATTGAGAAACAGCTGACAGAAGCAATCCTGCTCCATAACAATTTCTCAAAAGAAGAAGCGCACAACAGAGCATTCGAAGTACTGAAATCAGTAGGTATCCCTGAACCGGATATGACATTAAAGAGTTATCCGCACCAGCTTTCAGGCGGTATGTGCCAGCGTGTTATGATTGCTATGGCAATGTCCTGTGAGCCGGAGCTTCTCATCGCAGATGAGCCGACTACAGCCCTTGACGTTACCATTCAGGCACAGATCCTGGAGCTGATGGAGGACATCAGGGCAAAGAAGAATACAGGTATTCTGATGATCACACATGACCTTGGTGTTGTTGCTGAAATGTGTTCCAGAGTTGTTGTTATGTATGCCGGCCGAATCGTAGAAGAAGCACCTGTGCAGGAACTTTTTGCAGATCCGAAACATCCATATACACAGGGTCTGATCGGTTCTGTACCGAAACTCGGAAGTGGTGTGGAATCTCTTCCGTCCATTCCGGGAAGCGTACCGGATCTGTCCGTAATGCCGAAAGGATGTAAGTTTGCACCGAGATGTAAATATGCAATGGATATCTGTCATCAGCAGGAGCCGGAGCTTGCAGATATCAACGAAGCAGGCACCAGAAAATGCAGATGTCATCTGCTCAACAAAACCGGAAAGGAGGCGTAATCTGTGAGCGAGCCGTTATTATCAGTAAAGAATATGAAGAAAACATTCCAGGCAAACGGAGGAATGTTCAGCAAGAAGAAATTTGTCCATGCTGTAAATGATGTATCATTCGATATCTATCCGGGTGAAACTTTCTCTCTGGTAGGTGAGTCCGGATGCGGGAAATCTACGACAGGTAAACTGATCGATCATCTGATCACGCCGGATTCCGGTGAGATCTGGTTTGAAGGAAAAGAAATCTCCAAACTTTCAGAGAAGGAAATGCGTCCGCTGCGTTCCGATATTCAGATGGTTTTCCAGGATCCGTACGGTTCTCTGAATCCAAGAATGAAAGTTCAGGATCTTATCGGTGAGCCACTTCTGATCCACACAAACATGAGTGCAGGAGAGCGCCTTAAGAAAGTACATGAACTTCTTGGCACTGTAGGATTAAGCCCGTCTCATGGAGAGCGTTATCCACATGAATTCTCCGGTGGTCAGCGCCAGCGTATCGGAATTGCCAGAGCGCTGACAGTGCAGCCCAAGCTGATCATTGCAGATGAACCGGTATCTGCCCTTGATGTTTCTATCCAGGCGCAGGTATTAAATCTTCTGCAGCAGTTACAGAAAGACTTTAATCTTACCTATCTGTTCATTTCCCATGACCTGAGTGTCGTTGAGATGATTTCAGACAGGATCGGTGTTATGTATCTGGGTACGATCGTAGAGACAGCACCCAAGAAGGAACTGTATGCAAACCCGAGACATCCATATACAAGAGCACTTCTTTCCGCAGTTCCGATCCCGGATCCGGAAGTGAAGAAAGAGCGTATTACCTTAAAAGGTGATCTTCCAAGTCCCAGTAATCCGCCAGGTGGATGCCTGTTCCATACACGCTGTCCACATTGTACAGAAAAATGTAAGACACAGGTGCCGACACCTGTTGAAATTGCACCGGGTCATATTGTAAAATGTCATTATCCAAAACTTACAGAATAGAAATTCCGAAATAATACTATTACACCTGAAGATGAACAGTGAAGAAAACAGGATTCACTGAAAGATACAGGTTTATCATGAATGGATGAGGAAAGAGGTGCTATGTTTACTGAGGAAAGACAAAGCGCAATAGAGAAATGCCTTCGTGAAAACGGAAAAGTCAAGGTTAAGGAATTGAGTGAGATGTTTCAGGTCACAGAAGACTGTATCCGAAAAGATCTTAAGATTCTTGAAAACACCGGTAAGTTAAAGAGGACCTACGGCGGCGCGATCCTCTCACAGGATTATCCGCTGAAGAGAGACGTAGTAGACAGACGCCAGTTTAACCTTGACAAAAAGAGAACAATTGCAGCCAAAGCATTTAAACTGATCAAGAATAACGAGACGATTTTTCTTGATATTTCTACCACAAATATCGAACTGGCAAAGCTTCTTGCCGGGTCAAATATGCGTGTGGTAGTGGTGAGCAATATGATAGATATTCTGCAGATTCTTGCTACAAATCCATCCATTACTGCAATCGGTACAGGGGGAACAATGTACCAGACAGTAAACGGATTTATGGGAGCTGCAACGATAGAAGTGATCAAACAGTATAGCTTTGACCGTGCATTTATAGGAAGCTGCGGTGTGGATATGACTGATTGTGCAATTACTACATTGGGGGTAGAGGACGGATTGACAAAGAAAGCAGCAGTGAACAGCAGCAGACATAAATATGTTGTTATGGAAAGGGATAAATTCTATTTCAACGATTCCTATAAATATGCATACTTTGATGATATCAGCGGAATTGTTACGGATGAATTTCCGGATGATACGATCGTGAGTGCACTGGAGAGAGCCGGGGTGAAATTGTTCTGATACAGGTAAGTCTTCGGCAGACTTATCTGCTCTGGTTAAATCAGTCAGCAGAATGGATAATCTGTCTGGCTTAAATGAAAAAAAGATGGAGGCAAGTACGTGAAAGAATATATTTTGGAAGCCTGTGTAGATTCTGTAGAATCTGCTATGGCAGCGGTTGAAGGAGGCGCAGACAGACTGGAACTTTGCGGTAACCTGATCATCGGCGGAACCACTCCGGGACCGTGGCTTTTTGATGAAATAAGAAAGCGTTCGGATATCAGGATCCATGCTTTGATCCGTCCGCGTTTTGGAGATTTCTGCTATACAGATGCAGAATTTTCCATGATAAAGCATGCAGTGGAAGATTTCAGGAAAATGGGTGCCGAAGGTGTTGTATTTGGGGTGCTGAAGCCGGATGGCACATTAAACATGGAACAGATGAAAGAGCTGATGGAGGCGGCAGGGGATATGTCGGTGACTCTTCACAGAGCTTTTGATGTATGTGTGGATCCAATAGAAACAATGGAACAGGCAATCTCACTGGGAATCAATACGATCCTTACTTCAGGTCAGCGTAATGTATGTCTGCAGGGGGCAGATCTGCTGAAGGAACTGGTAGAGAAGAGTCAGGGACGTATCACAATCCAGGCAGGAAGCGGCGTGGGAGCAGAAGTGATCCGCCAGCTTTATCCGCTTACAGGAGTCAGGGCTTATCATATGACCGGAAAGAGAGTCATTGACAGTGAGATGCAGTTTCGCAAGGATGGAGTCAATATGGGACTTCCGATGCTGAGCGAATATGAGATATGGCGTACGGATGTAGATAATATCCGTGCCGCAAAGAAAGTTCTGGAGGAATTATAATGGCAGAACCGAGAGTTTTTTTAAAAGAGAACAGGGGCCGAATTGAAGAGAACTACCTGGAGCAGGCAAAAAACCTGCCCCGGGTTTTTGCGCCTGTAGACGAAAAATTACAGAAATGTACAGAGGAAGTGGCACTTGCATGTAAATATTTATATGCGTTTATGCCGTACAGTGACATTGGCAATTATCCGTTTGAAGTATTTCTGGACTATGCGGAGAATGGTGTGAGGCTCTGGAAAGAGAATCCGCAGGTCGCAGACCTTCCTGAAGAAATCTTCCTGAATTATGTGCTGTTTCACAGAGTAAATGAGGAGGAGATCGCACAGTGCAGAACTTATTTCCGCGCAGAAATCGGAAGCAGAATACAGGGAATGAACTTCAGAGAAGCAGCGTTAGAAGTGAATTACTGGTGTGCCGAAGAAGCTACTTATCATTGTACAGATGACCGTACTTTATCTGCGATTTCTGTATACCGCAGAGGAAATGGCAGATGTGGTGAAGAGTCTGTATTCACTGTAAATGCACTGCGAAGCGTAGGCGTACCTGCCCGTCAGGTATATGCGCCGAAGTGGTCTCACTGCGATGACAATCACGCCTGGGTAGAGATCTGGTGTGACGGCAAATGGTACTTCCTCGGAGCCTGTGAGCCCGAAGAAATCCTGAATAAAGGATGGTTTACAAACGCTTCTTCCAGAGCAATGATGATCCATTCACGTGTGTTTGACACCAAAATCCCGGAAGGTGAGGTGATCGGCACAGATGGTATGGTGACCATGCTGAATGAATTGAAGAGGTATGCAGTAACCAAAGAAATTACAGTAACAGTAAAGGATGCGCAGGGGTTACCCTCAGAGGGAGCTGAGGTTTCCTTTGAGGTGCTGAACTATTCAGAGTATGCACCGATCGCAGAGAAGAAAACAGACAGTAAGGGAACCGCCAGACTGACAACAGGACTTGGGAGTCTGCATATTTCCGCAAGAATGTGTTCTGACGGCGAGTGGTTCTATGCGGAAACAGTTATGAACACTGAGAAAGAAGATAACTGTGAACTTTGTCTGGTATCGCAGGATAAAAGAAATGACGGCGAATCAGAAAAGTGGACAGCAGCAGATATATTTGCTCCTCATGATGCACCTGTAAACACAGACATGCCGACTTTAGAACAGAAGGCGAAGGGAAATAAGCGTCTGACAGCAGCCAATGCACACAGAGAGCAGAAAGTAAGAAACTGGTCAAATCCGGAATGTGAACGTTTCCTGGAAAAAAAGGTAAACAGGATAGAAGAAGCCATTGCTGCCTCATACAGAGAAGATCTCCTGAGGGTTCTCACAGAGAAAGACAGAACTGACTGTATCAGTGACGTTCTGGAGGAACACCTGGAGCTGGCAATCCCATATCATGGTATGATGAAAAAGGATACCTTTGTATCTTATGTGTTAAATCCAAGAGTAGATGATGAAGTTCTTCAGAAATACAGAAGAGAGATTAAGAAGCATTTTTCCAGAACTGAGAAACAGGAGCTGAGAGATGATCCTTCCAGAATCTGGAATCTGATCGAGAAGGCAATTGTTTCCAGACCGGAGAAAGAGCGTTCCAGTGTGATCACAACACCGGCAGGATGCATAAGGACCTGTACAGGAAGCTTCCTGTCAAAGAAAATCCTGTTTGTTGCAATAGCGAGAACCCTTGGAGTAGCGGCAAGACTGAATCCACATGATCGTTCTATGGAATATATGAAAAACGGAAGATTTGTTCCTGTGCTTGCAAGAACAGAGAAGAACTGTACTCTGATCCTGAAAGCAGGAGAGACTGTACAGTGGAAATATTTCCAGAACTGGAGTATTGCAAAACTGGAGAATGGAAGATATACATCACTGAAACTGGGAGCAGAGAATTTCGAAGATCAGATCCTGAATCTGCCGTTGGAATCCGGAAACTACAGGATTCTTACTTCAAACAGACTTCCAAATGGAAATATGTTTGCAAATGAATATCATTTTGAAATTCAGCCCGGAGAGACAAAGGAGATCGAGCTGGTACTCAGGGAAGCAGATCTGGAGGATATGCTGGAGAATATTTCCATGCCGGAATTCATGCTGAAAACTGAGGATGGTACAGAAGTGAAAGCATCTGATCTTACAGCAGACGGAAAACATATCCTTATGTTTCTGGAAGAAGAAAAAGAGCCTACTGAGCATATTTTAAATGAAATGATGGAGCAGGAAGAGGCTTTCGCAGGATATGCAGAGCAGATTATTTTTGTAGTGAGAAGCAAAGAAGCACTGGAGACACCGACACTGTCCAAAGCACTTGCAAAGTTAAAAAATATTCAGATTTATTATGATGATTTCTCAGAGATTATCAATACTCTGGGAAGGCGTATGTACGTAGATCCGGACAAACTTCCGCTGATTATTGTGACGAATGGAACCCTGAATGGGATTTATGCGACCAGCGGTTACAATGTAGGAACCGGGGATATGCTGCTTAGATTAATGTAACAGAGCGATAAATAAGATGCCCGGAGATGACACCTGTGAGCATCTTCTGGTATTGCCGGATTACATTATTGTATAGATGTAAAGGATTGGATATTGAATTTGCATTTACATAAAGGAGATAAAAATCATGTATCAGTTTAACAGAAAAGAATATGAAGAACGTATGAAATGGTATCAGGATGCCCGTTTCGGAATGTTTATCCACTGGGGATTATATTCTATTCCTGCAAGAGGAGAATGGGTACGCAGTACAGAGGAGATGCCTGAGGAAGAATACCTTCCGTTTATGAAAGAATTTGATGCCAGAGACTATAATCCGAAACAGTGGGCAAAAGAGGCAAAGGCAGCAGGTATGAAATATGTGGTTCTGACTGCAAAACACCATGATGGTTTCTGTTTATTTGACAGTAAATACACAGATTATAAAGTTACCAATACACCTGCAGGAAGAGATCTGATCAAAGAATATGTGGAAGCTCTTCGCGAAGAAGGTCTGAAAGTCGGTCTGTATTTCACCTTACTTGACTGGCATCATCCGGACTATCCTCATTACGGAGACCGCATCCATCCTATGAGAAACCATCCGGAATGCAGTAATGAAAACAGAGATTTTTCTCGTTATATAGAGTATATGTACAATCAGGTGGAAGAGGTCTGCACAAATTATGGAAAAATCGATATTATGTGGTTTGACTTTTCCTATGACGATATGCGAGGCGAGAAATGGGGAGCAACCAGACTGATAGATATGGTCCGCAGATTACAGCCGGGAATCATCATTGATAACCGTCTGGAAGTCAGTGGTGAGGGAAGAGGATCTCTGTATGAATGCGATCCGACACCGTATCATGGCGATTTTATAAGCCCGGAACAGATCATCCCGCCGGAAGGAATCTGCGACAAAGAAGGGAATCCGATGGTATGGGAAGCATGCTTCACCATGAACAATAACTGGGGCTACTGTGCAAATGACCACTATTACAAACCTGCTTCCATGCTGATCAAGAAGCTGGTAGAGTGTGTTTCCAAAGGTGGAAATATGATCCTGAATGTAGGACCTGATGCGAAAGGTAAATTCCCGAAAGAATCCTCCGCGATCCTGGCGGAAATCGGACGCTGGATGGATAAGAACCATGACAGTATCTATGGATGCGCTCCGGCAGCAGATATCCCGAAACCGGATTACGGACGTATCACCAGAAATGGAAACAAGTATTATGTCCATATTTATGAGAATACATTAGGACCACTGCCGCTGATTGGATTTGATAAGAATAAGATTGTGAAAGTACGTGCCCTGGATGACGGACATGAAGTGCCAATCTCTACTTTATGGGTGCACAGCGATTATCCGGATATCGCATTTGTTGACCTTGGTCCGGATCCTGTACTGCCGGATCCTGTAGACTATGTGCTGGAAGTGGAGATGGCTGAATAAAGCTATAGAATACAAAAAAGCTGCCGTATGGCAGCTTTTTTGTATTTCTTAACCGAATTGAGATGCAGGTGTCTGCCTGGTTCAGCATCGGTTTCTCTTGTTTACGAAATAATTCAGAATCCCACCGCCTACGATAATAACAAGTGCAACAGCAACAACACGTTTCGCTGCTTCCTGCGGCATCTGGCTTTTGGAACCGATGGAATCGGAATAGAAAGTCAGGGTATAATTGATCTCATGAGGGGTACCCATGGCGGTAGTGTCTGCGATTACCGGCATGCTCTCATCCATAATGGTAACCGGGATCTGGAATTCAGAATTCGTTCCCTCCTCATTGACAGGGAGATATTTTTTACCGTCAACGATCATGTAGTCATAATTAGAACTGCTCCACTGGATATCGGCAGTTACTTCGCCGTTTTTCACAGTGATCAAAGTCGGTGAAGTGACACTGGCTTTGCCGCTTCCGCCTTCCAGCTCTACCTGGATGGAATACTCCCCATCTTCTTTATCAAGAGTGAAAGCCTGTGCAGCAGGAACAGAAGTCCATACTGACAGACAGCAGATCAAAGCTGCCAGAACTGCAAAAATCTTTCTCATATTTCTTTCCTCACTTAAATTCGATAATTTTCATCATCCCACAATTGAAATTAATTGTCAATACTTTGTTGAAAAAGTTATCCTGTTTTAGTATAATAAAAAGTACTGTCCGCACGCAACATCATTGAGAACGTAGTGAACAGTGAGCACAATAAATGAATATCTGTGAATTGCTTTGCTGCGAAGCAGCTTCTGCAATTCTGATATCATAAAAATGTATATGCAAATCACAGGAGGATATGGTAATGAGAGGAATTTTATACGGAGTAGGAGTTGGCCCCGGAGATCCGGAACTTATGACATTAAAGGCAGTGCGCCTGATCAAAGAGAATGATATTATTGCAGTACCGGGCGCAGAGGTGCGTGAAACAGTTGCATATAAGATCGCAGTACAGGCAGTACCTGAGCTTGCAGACAAAGAACTTCTGCCAATCTATATGCCAATGACACACGATAAGGCAGAACTGGAACTGAACCATGAAAAAGGAGCCAAGGCGCTGGAAGCAGCACTTGATACAGGTAAGAATGTAGTATTTCTGACACTTGGAGATCCGACTATCTATTCAACATTTTCATATGTGCAGAAGAGAGTAGAAGCAGATGGATATAAGACAAGACTGGTAAGCGGCATCACTTCCTTCTGCGCAACAGCAGCACGCCTGAATATCCCGCTTACAGAGTGGAACCAGCCTCTTCATGTACAGCCTGCAGTTCACCGCCTTGACAGTGAACTTGATCAGCCGGGAACCTATGTACTGATGAAATCAGGCAGAAAAATGAATCAGGTAAAGGAAATCCTTGAAAGAAGCGGTCGCGAAGTCCGTATGGTAGAGAATTGTGGTATGCCGGATGAACATATTTACAACGGTGTAGAGGAAATTCCGGATGATGCAGGATATTATTCCCTGATCATTGCTAAAGAGAAAGCCGAAGAGAAATGATAGAGACAAAAGATCTGACGAAAACTTTTGACAATTTTACAGCAGTGGATTCCCTGAATCTGAAAATTGAAAAAGGTGAGTTTTTTGGTCTTCTCGGACCAAACGGAGCAGGCAAGACAACGACCATCAGCCTGCTCTCAACCCTTCTTCTTCCGACAAAGGGAGAAATCCTCATAGACGGTCAGCAGCTTACGAGACAACGTCCTGATCTGAAAAGAAAAATCAGTGTGATCACCCAGGAATATTCTATGCGTCAGGATATGAATATGGATGAGATTATGGAATACCAGGGACGGCTCTATTTTATGCCGCGAAAGCAGATAAAAGAAAGAACAGAAGAACTTCTGGAGTTCTGTGACCTGCTGAAGTTTCGCAAACGTACAGTCCGTAAGCTTTCCGGCGGAATGAAGCGTAAGCTGATGGTCTGTCGGGCATTACTGACAGATCCGGAGATATTGCTTTTGGATGAACCCACAGCAGGTATGGATGCTCTTTCCAGAAGACAGATGTGGAATCTTCTGCGTAAGCTTAATGAGAAAAATCTGACGATCCTTCTGACCACTCACTATATGGAAGAAGCCCAGAACCTCTGTAACCGGGTGGCACTGATGGACCATGGAAAGCTGGAGGAGGTAAGTACTCCGCAAGCATTGATCGAAAGTCTTGGTGCTTATGCAGTAGACGAGATGACAGCAGATGGAACACAGAATCACTATTTCCATACACGACAGGAAGCAATCCGGTATCTGGAAGAGCTTACAGGGCAGGCGTCTCTTCGCGAGACAACACTGGAAGATGTCTTTGTAGAAAGAGCCGGGAAGCATTTGATTTCAAAATAGCAGATATTAACTGAATCAGGGAAGTCCCCTGCGGAGGTTGCGAAAAAAGTTAGAATAATCTGGAGAAAAATGTATGGGAATTATAACAATATTATGGGAGAAGTGGGTAGAATTCCGCCGGGATTTCTATAAAATCACACTGGCGGCAATGATTGCACCGCTAATGTATCTGATCGTATTCGGAATGGGAATCCAGACCACTTCTCATGGACAGCCATACCTGAACTTTCTGATTCCGGGTGTGGTATCACTGACAACTATGAACGGAAGCTTCAACGCCATTGCGCAGAACCTAAACGTACAGAGACTGTATGAGAAGGCTTTTGATCAGGTGATGATCTCCCCCACACCATTATGGCAGTTTATTGCCGGACAGATCATCGGGGGAAGTCTGCGCGGTCTGTATGCAGGAGGAATCATACTGCTTCTTACAGCACCTATTGAGACAGGACTGATCTTCAACGGATGGTCCTTTCTGGTGATGTTTCTGAACGGAGCGGTATTCTCAGCCATCGGCGTGGTGGTCTCCTTTCTGGCAAAAAACCACGCAGACGTGCCGAGGTTTTCCAATTATATCATTATGCCTATGGCATATTTGTGTAACACCTTTTTCTCAACAGAGAAACTTCCGGGATTTGTAGGCAAGTTTGTATCAGCCTTGCCATTATCCCAGACCAGCCATCTGATGAGAAGCATTTCATCAGGTGAGGCGGTGAATTACACCGGTATTGGGATTCTGCTTCTTTATCTGCTGGTGTTTACTGTAGCTGCATCATGGTTTATTTATAAGAAGAAAAACCTGTAACTGACTGACAGGGAGGAGCCTGTGCTCCTCCCTGACTTATTTTGTATCCGACTGACTGCTACTCAGAAGTATCAGCGGTATTTGTGAGAACATGAAGATTATCAATTTCTCTCTTTTTTTCAGCAGAGAGATAAGGATAAACTTTGTTTATACCTGAAGTCACAGCATCATCTGACGGTACTTTTATCATGGAATAGACATCAGAAGGGTAGTTCTTAATGATTTCCATGAGATAATCTGCGAATTCTTCGTATTTTTCAAGTCCCATATAACAGTAATCGTAATAAGTAAAAAGCGTGGAATCAAAAGCACCTTCCTGTTTCCGGGAATTGCACAGATCCAGAGCAGTCTGGTAATCTTCCTGTTTGACAAGGGAATCCAGATGATCATAAAATGCAGCAGATGCTTTACATTCTGTCATGCATGTATCGTATCGTTCCTGTACATCCGGAGACAGTTCCCCCTTAATATCCTGAAGGTCTGTATAAAGCGGACTTTGAGAATGGATATTGACAGGCGGGTAATGTTTGTCCAGAAAATTAAGAATCACCAGGGCGGCATTATCATAATCTCCTGTCTTATTATAAAGTTCTGAATAAGTCAGGGCACCGGCGAAGGTGTTTTCATTTCTTTCTTTTTTGGAGTCCAGTATCTTTTTGGCATTTGTATAGTCCCCTGCTTCCATGGCTGCCTCTGCACGTGGAACAGAAGTGGAGTAATAGTCATCGGAAGAGTTGTCTACGTCAGGATCAGGCTCCAGGTAAGCAGGACGTGCATTAGAGGTGGCAATTCCGTTTCTTATCCATATATATCCCACATTTGCAGCGGAAAACAGAGCGGCTACAATGGCAAAAGCACAGGCAGCGGTAAGCTTTTCCTGTATTTGTTTCGTTTAAAGGAAGATGTCCGGCAGACTCTGAGAATATTCTGACCGTATTGTGTGGAGTTGATTTCTGTTTCTTTTTCATATCCGGAGGATTTAAATGTCTCCAGTATCTGCTGTCTTTTCAGAATTTCTATAACAGATGAATCCATAATGTATAACCTCTTTGCTTATAGCAATTCTATAAGTTTTTTATGATATCATTCTCAAAACAGTAAACGGCAGCACAAATCCGATCAGAAACTTAAAAAGATAACACCATTCAGGCTGCTGTTCAAGGCAAAGCTGATAAAAGGCAAAGTGTCTGCCAAGATGAAAAACATCAGTAGTCAGGATTACAGAAACTGCTACTGCAGGAAGGATCCAGGCAAGTGAAGGTGAGGGGCAGATCAGGAATATCAGAAGATGAAAAAGTGCACAGTAAATCAGGGAAAAAATACATATTTCCAATGGTTTTCCACTCCGAAGACCTGGCAGTATGTGGAAAAATTCCGGAACAGGCATTGTGGAAGTGGACAAAAGAGCGGAAATGTCTTTTTTCAAATGTGTAACATCCTTATATCTTCTGGAATAAGCGGCAGTACATTTATTGATTATTTTGCGGACTGATTTAGACAGACTGCTTTGAAATTCTTCTCTGCTCATCTGTTTAGGTGATTTACCGGTGAGCATAAAGGCAAAAACACATCCGAGAGAATAGATATCGACTCTGTCTGTAGGTGTCTGGTAATCCAGAATCTCCGGTGCAGCATAGGGATTGGTACCTGCTACGGTAGTGACCATATGATGGCTCCCCTTTTCTTCTCTGGCAATATCAAAGTCTATCAGTTTCACAGCTACATTCCGGCATAGTTCTGTGATACTTTTTCCGGTGGAAGATGTGGGCTGCTGCTTTTGGGAATTCAGGGGAAGGACATCTGTAAGCAGGATATTCTGAGGAGAAACATCACCATGTACCAGAGAAAGTTCCGAAATATTTTCCAGAGCTTCGCAAAGCTGAAGAAGGAAAATAAGTGCTTCTTTTTCGGAGAGTGTACGCATTTTCAGAATAAAATCCTCCAGGGTGAGGCTTCGCATTTCCAAAAGCTCCTTTGTGGGATAACTGAGGCAGGCGGGTTTCTGTATAAATTCGTTGATTGCCAGAGAATGTCCGTTTTCTGAGAGAACACCATACACAGTTTCGATATAAGGCGACCATCTGGAACTGATTTTTCTGTAAATTTCAGTTAAGGAAGCAGGAATCTCTTTCAGGACTACACTGCATCTGTCAGGCGAAAGGACAGCGTGTTCCTGCCTGATTTCAGAAACATAGGTAGCATAGTAATTTCCATCTTTTTTTAATCTGGGCGGAGAAAGCTGATCTGTAAAATCAAAATCAATATAATTTTTAAGCCTGGGATAGAAATAATCTAAAATAGTCATAGAAACCTCATATTGCTGTAAATACATATAACGCCTGCTCTCTGAGAAGAAAACAGGCGTGTTTTTCGGTAAGTGATCGTGTCAGCTGTAATACATTGTATCACTTCCGGATCAAAATATAAATGATTTTCTGTGAAAAATATATAGCAATTCCCGTTGCTGCAGGAATACGATGAGCAATAAATCAGGATAAGATAGAAAGTCCATTGTTCATGAGAAGTTCATTGATGTCATCTACACTTCTATGTGCTTTAATACCTGACATAATAATAAAATCTCTCTGGTTTTTTGGATAAAAGTCAGATTGCAGTGTACATTTTAATACTTCTCTGGTTTCCCTGAGATTTAATTTCAGAACGATACAGACGATGATCAGTTTGTCCCGGCCGAGATTCTTGGTTCCTTTCAGAAATTCATGAAGATGGGAAGGATAAATACCACACAGATCTGCAAAATGATTAATGCTGGAAGGCATTTCTGTGATCTTGGCATATAGTTTATCCCTCATTGTATCAGGAGAAACAAATTCTACTTCTTTTACATCTACCGGTTCTCCTTTTTCAATTTTGGCAAAGATATCATTTGTGCTTAGTTTCTTAGTCATAATTTCCCCTTTAAGTTACTGTATCCGGCAATAACTTCCTTAAAATTCGTGGATATGATGTCAGTGCTAAAACATTCTTAACCTGACATTATATATGTACTATATATCTCAAAGTGAATCTTTGTAAAGAGAAAACGGGGAATTATATACTGACAGTGTATGAAAACGTTGCTATTCACTCTGTTCTCAGTAAAACTTTTACCGGTGAACAGCGATAAAACGATATTTCCAATTATTGACTTTTATCCTTTGAATGATATACTTGAATTATGCATAACCGAGCAGCTGTTTTTGACATCTGTCCGGTTAAATTTTCACACAGCCATAATAACAGAAGAAAGGGCATACATTATATGAGTAAGCTAAAGATATTAATCGTTGATGATTCACAATTAAACAGAGAAATCCTTTCCTGTATGCTGGAAGATAAATATGATATCTGTGAAGCTGAAAATGGAAAGCAGGCAGTTGAAATCCTTGAAAGATGCCATAAGGATTTTAAGCTGGTGCTCCTTGACCTGATCATGCCGGTAATGGATGGTTATCAGGTACTTGCTGTTATGAAGGAAAAGCAATGGCTGGATATGCTGCCTGTTATCTGTATTTCATCAGAGACTTCCGAAGATAGCATCCGTCGGGTTTATGGGCTTGGAGCAAGTGATTACTTCACACGTCCCTTTGATGCAATGACGGTCTTTCATCGTGTTGAGAGTACGATTGCGCTGCATGATAAGATGACGGGAGACCTGCAGGATGCGATGAAAATGTTATCATCTATTTTTCACCGGATACTCAAGATTAATCTCTCGACAGATACTTATACAGTTATAAGAGGAAAAGACAGTACTGTTTCCATGCTTCCAAGTCTTTCTGAAAGCCTTAAAATGATGGCTGATTATAAGTATATTTATGAAGAGGATCAGGAAGAATATTTGAAATTCTGCAGTATAGATAATCTGAGAAGAGAACTTGCGAAAGGCAGAGAACGCATTTACCTGAACTACAGAACTCTGATAAAACAGGAGTATCGCTGGGTATGTATGGAAGTCATCAGAAGTGCAGAATATAAACCGGATGACCAGATTGCCATGATGTATATCCGGGATATCAATGATGAATATCTGAAACAGCTGGATAAGATCATACGTCATGCAAAAGATGCGTTTGCCTCAGTTACAGTAAATATTTCGGATGGAAGCTGTATTATGGCAAACAGCAGGATTGCTTCACTGGAGCTGAAAGATGTAAATGAACCACTGGATTCTTATATTGAGCGGATCAGTCAGTCTATTCCGCAGAGAGAAGTGAGAACTCAGTACAGAAAGGTATTTTGTGTAGATAATCTGAGGGAGTGTCTGACACAGGGAAAAGATATGATCCAATGGGAATGTCCTGTGTATGCCGCAAAAGGAATCAGTCTGAGGATGATCAGAACCACAGTTGAGATGGTCCGGAACGTTTCTTATGACAGGCTGGAAGCACTGATCTATTTTTCTGATATTACAGAGAACTATTTTTCAGAGCAGATTCCGCATATGCTGTACAGAAAGAATTTTGACAGAATAGAGATTATTGACGGGCAGAGAGACTGTGTGAGACTGGATCATCCGGGTATCTGTGCCATGGAGATGGTTCTGGCAGAAGAGATCAGTTATTCCGGTTATGTTACTGAAGTTATGAAGAAATTTGTTCCGGATGATGAGAAATCCGTATATGAAAAATGTGTGCGTCTTGATACCATTCGGAAAGAACTGCAGGAGAAAGATAGATATTCTTTCTCTGTTCATCAGTTTAATAAAAAAGGGGAGAAATGTTTAAAGAACTATACATTTTTTTACCTCAATAAATTTTTTGACATTATTGTAGCTACAGTTGAGGATATTACGGAGAAATTTGAACAGGATATTCTGACGGGCGGATATAACAGACAGGGTTTTATCCGTCATGTGGAACGGATCCTGAAAGAAAGTGAAGACAGAACCGGATATGCGGTTGTATTTTTCGATATTAAGAATTTCAAGGCAGTCAATGAACTTTTTGGAACAGAAATCGGAGATATGATGCTGCGCAAAGTGTACGAAGATGTCCGGAAATCAGAGCTGAAGCCTCTGGTGTCGGCACGTGAGGACGCAGATCATTTTATCTGTCTGGTAGAACGTAAGAATCTCGATCTGGATATGCTTACCGGAATGTGTCAGAAGAAACTTACCCGGGGAGGAAAAACACTTCATTTGTCTGTCAAATGTGGGATTTTTATGCTTGAAAAGAAAAAAATGTCTGTGAATGGAATGATTGACAGGGCAAAGATTGCCCAGAGATATATTACAGATGAGTTTGTCCAGTCATATAAGATTTATGATTCTTCCATGAAGAATACATATATAGATAAAGCAACATTAGCAGGTGAACTGGAGGAAGGGATTGAGCAGGGACAGTTCAAAGTATATTTTCAGCCTGTTGTGGATGCAATGACCGGAAAGATTGCATCAGCAGAATCTCTGATCCGGTGGTTCTACCCGGAAAAGGGATTTATTTCGCCGGGTGTATTTATTCCTGCACTGGAGGAAAGCGGACATATTTCCGAACTGGATCTGTATGTGCTGGATTCGGTTAATGAATTTCAGAAGAAACGTTATCAGTCCGATAAGATCACAGTTCCGGTATCAACTAATCTGTCATGGATGGATTTCTATGATGAGACGATCATGAACTGGCTGGAGAAGAAATGTGCAGATGCTTCCATGCCGTCCGGTCTGTGCAGAATGGAGATTACAGAAACTTCCTATGCTGCCATTGAGGCAGACAGAAATGCAACTCTGGAGGCATTAAGAGAAGCAGGGATTCTGCTGCTCCTGGATGATTTTGGAAGCGGATATTCTTCCTTTGGAATGCTCCAGAATTACAACTTTGATATTATGAAAATTGATATGAGTTTTGTGCGGCAGATAGAAACCAATACCAAAACACGCAGTATTATCCGCTTCATCATTGAAATGGCACATACTATGGATATAAAGATTATAGCGGAAGGTGCTGAAACTAAAGAGCAGGTCGAGTTCTTAAGAGACAACGGCTGTGATTATATCCAGGGTTATTATTTTTACAAACCGATGCCGGAGGAAGAGTTTGTGAAACTGCTGGATGCCGGCAGATAACAGTTACATATAATAGTCTCGCACAAACTGTACAAACTGCTTCACATGGGGTTTCAGAATCCTGTTTTTGCTGTAGACTATATAGAAACTGCGCTTATGGGCAGCTTCCTCCAGCGGAAAGACAAGAATCTGCTTTGTCCTCTGCAGGTCATTGACAGAGCGTGATGAAAGAATAGAGATTCCCAGACCATTAACAATGGACTTTTTGATGCTTTCCAGGTCATTCATGCGGGCGATCACATTCAGATTGCCTGTTGTGACGCCTGTGCGCTCCAGAAAAAGGTCCATTTCTTTTTTTGTGCCGGAGCCCTTTTCCCTGAGGATAATAGAATCTTTCAGGAAATCATGAAAAATAGTGGGTGTTTCCCTGTCCTTGAGTGCAAGATAGTGATCTGTTACAGGAGTTGCAATGACCAGTTCATCATGGCAGAAAGGAATAAACACGCAGCTCTCATCACGTGTATTCTGGCCTACCAGAGCCAGATCTACAGTTCCGTCCAGTACCCGGCTGATGGATTCTGAACTGTCTGACTGTATGGAGTGAAAATAAACATCCGGGTGCGTTTTGCCGAAAGCAGCAAGCAGTTCCGGCAAAAGATAAGAAGAAGGAATGGTAGATGCAGCCAGATCTATCATATGTTTGTGGGCACCTGTAAAATTTTCAAGCAGGTTATTTCTGATTTCCAGCATACGGACTGCACTGTCATAAAGCTGGTAGCCTTTGGCTGTGATTGTTGTTTTCTTTGTAGTACGGATGATCAGTTTCATATGCAGTTCATCTTCCAGGGAACGTATATGCGCACTGATCGTAGGCTGTGTCAGATAGAGGCGGCGGGCCGCCTCT
>OGRT01000755.1_pt1 | contig 32183 bp, 28 predicted proteins | sample 1553581 | NCBI WGS metagenome assembly OGRT01 (sample SAMEA2580113, study PRJEB22360) | human gut metagenome | biome: human gut; feature: human-associated habitat; material: faeces | place: Denmark | collected 2008/2010
GTCCAGAAAACCGGGTACATATCATCAATCATTGAATCAGATAGCTCTCTTTTATGAATCATGAAAACGGTTGTCCAATCGTTGCCACAAGCAGGAACGATACTCGAAAAACGCAGCGATTGCGTCGCTTTTCGGAAGGTGTATCTTATTCCCACTCGCTCCTGCTCAGCTTATTCTAAACAGGTTTGTTTATGAGGTTTAGCACAGATTATTGATATTGTTTTCATGATTCAGGTAGCATAGGCTATCTGATTTTTGGTTGACATAGCGTTGCTGCTAAGAAATTGAAGCAGGAAACAGCTCAATTCTTTATGAGTCAATAATGCATAATTTCAAAAGAAAATCATCCAGAAAAACACATTCGATTAAAAATAATGTCAGGTTCTTCCGTAGCCTTCAAGAAAATATTTTCTGCCAGCCGTAACCCATTTTTCCTCGATGACGTTCATTTGACCGGATGCTTTAAGCTGGAGGTAGATCTGAGCGGATTTTTCAACAATCTGACAGCAGATCTTCGCTTCTTCAAGATCCGAACCGCAGCAGACCGGACCATGGTTGCGAATCAGAACGGCGTTGGCAGAGCCGATCGAATCGGTGATGACCTGTCCCAGCTCAACGTGTTTTTCGGAAGGAACAAAGCGGGAAGAAAGCGGAATGCCGCCGCCCAGCAGCTGGCACATTTCTTCGGAGATGGGCGGAATATCACTTTCCTGCGCGGCAGCTGCCATGGCGTAAGGCGAGTGCATGTGGATGATGGCGCCGACGTCCTTGCGGCGGTTCATAATTCCACGATGGATTTCACGCTCGCTGGTGGCGAGATGATGACCGGAGACAACGGAGCCGTCAGGGGCAAGCACAACCAGATCATCCGGCGTCATGGTCTGGTACTTGACCTTTGAAGGTGTGATCAGGATGTTACCATCGTCCAGACGAACACTGATGTTGCCCCACGTGCCGAAGACAAATCCCTTTTCGACCAGCCAGAGACAGGCATCGATGACTTGCTGGCGAAGTTCGACACAATCGTTCATAAGCAGAATACCTCCTATTTTTTTTGAAAACTTATCTGATTCGAATTATAACATTGCAAAACAGAAATGTCAATTTGCAAAACAAAAATAAAAAAACGAAATCAAAACAAATAAAACGAAGGATGGGGGAAACTATGCTTGATTTCTGAACAAAAAGCATGTAAAATAAGAGCGGATAAGGAGGGCCGGGAAAGATGGCAAACGCTAAATTCAAACGCAGATCGGAAATTGTGAGAATTGTCCGAGAAAAAAAGCAGATGTCGTGCGTGGAGCTGAGCAAAGCCTTCGGCGTTACGGAAGAAACGATCCGCAAGGATTTGCAGGAATTAAGCGAAAAAGGGGAGCTTTTGCGCACGTTTGGCGGCGCAATGGTTCGTGAATACGGCACGGAACGTTCGCTGGATCAGCGAATCATCCAGAATTTGGAGCAGAAAAAAAGGATTGCGCAAAAAGCGGTTTCGACGCTGAAATCGGGCGATCTGGTGGCGATGGATGCGGGCTCGACGGTAACGATGATGGCCAAAGCCATTCCGGATCATTTGAAAATCACGGTATTGACCAATTCGCTTGAAATCTGCAACATTCTTTCCGAGAAGGAAAACGTGACGGTCATCTGCACTGGCGGCAAGCTGCATAAAAAATCCATGTCGCTTCAGGGCATGCTGACCGAATCAACGATCAATTCGCTGAACGCGGAAAAGGCGTTTATTTCCTGTGCGGCTTTTGATATCAAACTGGGCGTGATGGACAGTAACGAGGAGGCGGCGCGTACCAAGCAGAGCATGATCCGCAATGCACGCGAGGTTTATCTGCTGATGGACAGCTCGAAGATCGGCTGCATCGCCTATATTACAACCTGCCCGGCCAGCAGCATTACAAAGGTTGTGACCGACAATGCCGCTGCGGCAGAAGTAGTGAAAAGAATTGAGGATTTGGGCATTGAAATGATTCTGGCGTAAATATGAGCTTGGGGATTTTTGAATAGGAATTCAGGCGGCGATAGGCTGTTTTTTATGGTATAAGGAATTACAGGCGATTCTTTACGATGAAAACTTTGGCGAAAGAGCAGGCGGATCAAGCCTGCTTTTTTGTTTTGTGCGGAAGTATGCGGCATAATTGCACGTTATAAAACCGACAATGCTGGACGATGTGCGGCAATAGAATACGCGGTTTGCACCGTTTATTTGAATCACGTTCCTATATAAAGCACATAATTAGTATCTAAAAACACATGAAAATGCGCGATGGAAAATGTGAAAGCGAACGCGACGAAATTGTACAGATTGCAGATGGATGTGGATAAATGCTGGGGTTTGCTTGCAAAAAAGATTTTAAAAAATTTTGAATCAAAAGAAATTGAACAAAAATCTTTTTGAAATATTGACATATAAATTTTGAAATGATATAATCGACTTGTCGAAAGACAAAAAACAAATGGAGCGCAACGAATATGAATCATTTACAGGAAAAATATCAAAAGCAGATCGAACAGATGATCGAAGCCTGCAAGCGCTCCGGTGCGCTTGGCTATGGCGCAGGCTCCGGAGGAAACGCCTCGTATCGCGTGGATGACAATGTGGTGCTCATCACACCGACCGGCATTGTGAAGCGCAAGATCACCTTTGAGGATATCTGTATCATTGATCTGGATGCCAATCCTCTTTACATTCCGGAAAACAGAAAGCCCACCGGCGAATACTTCATGCATCTGCATATCTATAAAATGCGTCCGGATGTCAACGCAATCCTGCATGCGCATCCGCCGTTGCTGATCGGTATGTCGCTGGCAGAGGAGAGCGAGAAGCCGATGCGCGAGGCGGTTCTGCCGGATGCGGCGACCATGTTCGGCCCGATTCTGACGATCCCATATGTCAGACCGAATGGCGACGAACTGGGCTATTCTTTTGATCCGTATATCAAACATTCGAACGCGTTTATCATGAGCAACCATGGCTGTCTGGTGTGCAGCAAGAACGGAATCACCGGCACAGTGGATGAGTGTATTGTGATGGAAGCGCAGGCGAAGACCGTGCTCATCAGCAAGATCTTCAACGATTCCATGCGTCAGTTGAATGACCGCGATATGGAGGGCTTGGATAAGCTGCTGGTGATGCGCGGCGAAGTTATGCCGTGTCCGCCGGGGCAGTATACGAAGATGGCGCAGCTATTTGAACGCAGGGATGAAAGCACGGAAGGATGAAAAAGATGATTCCGCAGATCACACTGAATAATGGAATCTGTGTGCCGCAGTTAAGCATCGGCACATATAAAGTGGATGATTTGCAGAGCGTGATCCGTGCTGGTTTTCAAGCTGGGCTGGACGCTGTGGATGCCGCGGAGCACTATCATAACGAGGCGGAAGTCGGTCAGGCCCTGGCGGCGATCGGCAGGCCGCGCAGCGAATACTACCTTTCCACGAAAATCTGGAATCTGGATCACGGCTATCAGCGCACACTGGAAGCGTTTGAGGAAAGCGTTCGGCGGCTGCAAACGCAGCCCGATATGCTGCTGATTCACTGGCCCTGCCCGATGAAAGGGCTGTATCAGGAGACCTGGCAGGCGCTGCAAAAGCTCTATGCCGACGGACGGGTGAAAGCCATCGGCGTAAGCAACTTCAAGGTTCATCACCTGGAAGCGCTCAAGGCGCTGGGCGGTGTTCAGCCGATGGTGAATCAAATCGAAATGCACCCGTATTACATCGATGACGAGATGCTCGAATACGCCAAGAAGAACAACATGGTTGTCGAGGCGTGGAGCCCGCTGATGCGCGGCAAGCAGATCATCACCGATCCGGTGATTGTGAATATGGCTGAGAAATACGGCGTTTCGCCTGCTCAGCTGACCATCCGCTATCTGACGCAGTACGGCGTGCGTGTCATCGTCAAATCGAACAATCCGGTTCATCTGGCGGAAAACTGTGAAATCTTTTCGTTTACGATTGAGGATGAGGATGTACAGACCCTTCGAAAGCTCAATCGGGGCAAACGGGTTTTCCAGGATCCGGACGAATACTACATTTAAGGAAAGCAGGGCAGAGGAATGAAGCGCAACGCAATGCTGGCTGTGGATATGGGCGCAAGCAACGGACGCGTCGTGTGGGGGCAGTGGCATGAATCCGGGCTTGAATGCCGGGAAATTCATCGCTTCGACAATGTGCCCATTCAGCGAAACGGGCTGATGTGCTGGGATATGCCGCGCCTGATGGATGAAATTGCACAGGGCATTGCCAAGTGTGACCGGGCGTTTGACACGCTGGGTCTGTGTTCATGGGGAAACACGATCGGCCTGCTGGATGAGGAGAGAAGCCTGATCCGAGCCCCCATTCATTATCGCGAACCGAAGACGGATGAGGGTCTGCCTGCGCTGTATGCCGCGCTGAGCCGGGAGGAGATGTTCCGCCAGACGCTGTATATTCCCATGACCATTCAGCCGGCAGTGGTGCTCAGCTATCTGAAGCAGGCACAGCCGGATGTGCTGAAAAAGACAAAGAGTGTGCTCATGATCTCCGACTTGATGAATGAGCTGATGACCGGTAAAGCAGTTTCTGAGCGGACGATGGCAGCCACCAGCGGCATGGTGGATATGCGAACCGGAGCATGGAGCCGGACATACATGGAAAAAGCCGGGGTCGACCCGGCATGGTTCCCCGATCTTGTGAGCAGCCAGACCATCCTCGGTCCGCTGAAAGATGCGTTTTACAACAAAGAAGGTAAAAAGCCGCTGGTCGTGGCGGTTGCCGGACATGACACGGCTTCCGCTTCCGGACTGGTGGATATGAGCCGAAAGGAAGACAGCCTGTATCTGAGCTGCGGCACATGGAGCTGCATGGGCTGCGGTGTGGAGAAACCCAGCGAGGATGAGCGGATTCTGGCGCTTGGCGCGACCAACGATCTGGGACCGGATGGCGAAAATCAGATTCGGTTTAACCATACCGGGCTTTGGATTTTGCAGGAATGCCGCCGCGAGTGGATTCGGCAAGGGCATGCTTTTACCCATGCAGAGCTGGCGCAGATGGCGTGCAACTGCGGGAGCGTAAACGCCGTAATTGACACGGAGGACGAGCTCTTTTTCAGAAGCGAGCGTATGCCACAGAAAGTGATGCAGTATTTGGAAATGACGGGACAGCCCGTTGTCAAAGAGCCGGGCGAAATCGTGCGTGTTATTCTGGAAAGCCTGGCGCTGCGTTACCGCTATTCCGTGGATGTGCTGTCTGAGCTGACGGGCATTCGGTTCAGTTCAATGCGCGTGTTTGGCGGCGGCAGCAAAAACAGCCTGCTCTGCCAGCTGATGGCGGATACGACGGGGCTAACGGTGCATGCCGGACCGGCGGAGGCTTCCACAATCGGCAACTTCATTCAGCAGGGGCTGGCGCAGGGCGTGTTTACTGACCGAAAGCAGGCGCTCAAGCTGATTGAAACCCATGAGACGACGACCTATCAGCCTGCGGCAGATTGCGAAGAGAAATACCGCAGAGCTTTGGAAATATGCAAATGGAAGACGCTGTAACGAGGTGGAAAAATGAATCCATACATGAAAAAATACGAAAAAGAGATCATGGAGATCATCGAAACCTGCCACAGAGACGCCGAAATCGGCTATGGTCCGGCAGTCAGCGGCAATGTTTCCTATCGTGTGGATGAGGACATCGTGCTTATCACACCAACCAAAACCCCGAAGCGCCTAATGCGCCCGGAGGATATCTGTGTGTTGAATATGTCGGGTGAGCCACTGTATCTGCCGGAGGGCAAGAAGCCGACGGGCGAGACTTTCATGCACCTGCATGTGCTCAGCAAACGCCCGGATATCAACGCGGTGATGCATGCGCATCCGCCGCTGGTGACGGCGCTTTCCACCACCAAGGCGGGCAAAGAAGCGCTGCTGTTGCCGCTGATTCCCGAAGCGATGATGCAGCTTGGCCCAGTCATCACCATTCCGTATGCCAACCCGAACATGGAGGAGCTGGGATATGCGTTTGACCCGGTGGTGAACGATTCCAACGGCTTCATGCTGGAAAGCCACGGTGCGCTGGTTTGCAGTCCCAAGGGTGTGCTTTATGCAATTGAATCCCTTCAGGTGATGGAATCGCTGGCGGAATCCATTATCGTCGGGCGGATCATGAGTAAAAAGCTCAAGTGCCTGACCCGCGAAGATGCGGAAGGTATCGACGGCGTGATTCACGAGCTTGGCTGGGCGTTGCCCGGCGCGCCCGGAAGATATAAGACGATTACCGAGATGTTCTACCATTGAGAACCGTGTGAGTTTTGAGGTGCGTCCATGGAGGAGAATGTTTTTATCAAGCTGGAACACATCAGCAAAACCTTTCCGGGTGTAAAGGCGCTGGACAACATCAGCCTGACTATAAAGCATGGTGAAGTACACGCGCTGGTAGGCGAAAACGGTGCTGGTAAATCCACCTTGATTAAGGTGCTTGCGGGCAATTACAAGCCGGATGAAGGCGGACGAATCATGATTGACGGGGAGACGTTTGATTCGCTGACGCCGCGGCTGTCGCTGCACAAGGGAATCGTGGTCATCTATCAGGATTTTTCACTCTTTCCCAACCTGAGTGTGGCGGAGAATATCTCCATCACGGAAGAGATGGAGAAAAAGGGAGTTTGCGTCAACTGGAACGAGATGCGCACGATTGCGCAGAAAGCGCTGGAACGGCTGGGCGTGGATATCGACGTCAACGTGCAGCTGGGTACGCTGTCTACGGCTAAGCAGCAGCTGGTCGCCATTGCTCGTGCGCTGGCTTGCGACGCGAAGCTCATCATCATGGATGAGCCGACATCCACGCTTTCCAGTGGCGAGGTTGAGCTGCTGTTCAAGATCATCCGCGAATTGAAGCGGCAGAATATTTCGGTGCTGTTTGTCAGCCACAAGCTGGAGGAACTGTTTGAGATTGCCGACATGTTTACCGTCATCCGCGACGGTCAGTACATCGACGCACGTCCCCGCGACCAGATGGATAACGATACACTGATCTCCCTGATGGTGGGACGCAAGGTGGAGTTTGTGCATCAGGGAGCGGACAAGCTGGGCGATGTCGTGCTTGAAGTGCGTCATCTGAGCCGATACGGTAACTTCAAGGATGTCTCTTTCACCGTGCGCAAGGGCGAGATCGTTTCGCTCTCCGGTCTTGTCGGCGCGGGCAGAACGGAGGTCGTTCAGGCAATCTGCGGTTTGGAACCTGCGGATTCCGGCGAAATCCTCATCCACGGCAAGCCGGTCACGATCAAGAACATGAAGGATGCGGTTGCGCACCGCATCGCCTATGTGCCGGAAAGCCGCCTGACAGAAGGTCTGGTGCTCACCAAGAGCGTGGAGGATAACTCGGTCATGACGGTTCACGACCGCCTGCGCAGCGGGCATGGGTTGGTGAATCTGAAGACCAAGCACAAGCTGGCGAAGGACTGGATCGAGAAACTGAACATCAAACCGGGTTATCCGGATATGGTGGTGCAGAAACTTTCCGGCGGAAACCAGCAGCGTGTGGTCATCGCCAAATGGCTGGCCACCGATCCGGAAATTCTGTTCATCGATGAGCCGACGAATGGCATTGATATCGGCGCGAAGAGCGAAATTCACAATCTGATGCGCAGGTTGGCTTCGCAGGGCATGGCGATCGTCATGGTTTCCAGCGAGCTGCCGGAGGTTCTCTCCATTTCCGATACTGTGCTGGTGATGCGGCGCGGACGTATTAACGGTGTGTTTGACGGCGCAGCCACCAATCAGGAGGAGCTGCTCAATGCTGCCATCCTGTCCAATCCCGGAAAGGGGGCGAACCCATGAAAAAGCTGCTGAAAAGCCGTGAGCTGGCGCTGGGCATTCTGGCGCTGGTGCTGATCGTCATCATCAGCGTGAATAATACGCGTTTCCTGAGTGCAGTCAACCTGATGAACGTGCTCAAGAGTAACATCATTCTGGCGATTGTTTCCTGTGGTATGCTGGTCGTCATGATCACAGGCGGCATTGATGCTTCCGTGGGCGCGATGATTTCAACCACAACGCTGATTGTAGGCAATTTCCTGGTGCATGTTTCGCCCAACCCGGTGCTGGCCTATGTGCTGGGCATGCTCATCGGCACCCTGTTCGGAACAGTGAACGGTCTGCTTATCGCCTATCTCAAGCTGCCGCCGCTCGTTGCGACGCTGGGCATGAATTCGATTGCAAGCGGTCTGATGATCTTTTTGACCAAGGGCGCTTATATCAACAATATTCCGCAGTCGTTTATCGACTTCGGTCTGACGACGTTCCTCAAGATCTTTCCCAAGGGAGACGGAACGACGATCGGTCTGCCGATTCAGGTGATTCCGTTGGTACTGGTTGTGGCGCTGACGTATTTCCTGCTCCGGCACACAAAAATGGGACGCGGCGTTTTCGCCATCGGCGGCAACATGCTTTCTGCTGAGCGCGTCGGCTTCAACGTGATTGCGGTGCAGATCTTCTGCTATGCGTTCATGGGTTTTATCTGTGGCGTAGCGGGTGTGACGCACATTTCCATCATGCGCCGCGTCGATCCGAATGCTTTTAATGGTTATGAAATGGACGTCATCGCAGCGGTCATCCTCGGCGGCGTCAATGTGCTGGGCGGCGAGGGCACACTGACCGGTACGCTGCTGGGTGTGGCACTGTTTGCCATCATCAACAACGGCTTGACGCTGCTGAAGATTTCGTCTTACTGGCAGAAGATCGTGCTGGGCGCGGTGATGGTCATTGCGCTGTGCGCGATTGTGATTCAGAAGCGGCATGACAGCAGCCGCGTGAAGAAAGTCGATATCGAGTAGAGGTGAGGAGAAGATGAAAAAATTATCGAAAGAAGCGATCCTGCTGATCGTGTTCGTCCTGATCTTTACGCTGTTGTCGATCATGTCTCCGGGTAAATTCCTGACGGGGGGCAATCTGCGCTCCATCTGTTTCCAGATTCCGGAATTCGGCCTGTTTGCCATCGCCATGATGCTGGCGATTCTGACCGGCGGCATCAACCTTTCGGTGGTGACGAGCGGAACGCTGGGCAGCGTCATCGGCGCACTCGTGCTCTCGCGAACGTATGCGGCGGGCATGAATGCGGCGCTTTCCATCACACTGGCTGTGTTGACGGTGCTGGCGATTTCGACTCTCTGTGGTCTGCTCAACGGCTTTGTGGTTTCCTACATGGGCACAGCCGCGATGATGACGACGCTGGGCACATCCATCCTGTATGAAGGCATCGGTCTGCTGATTTCAAAGGGTAATTCGATTTCTAAATTCCCTTCCGAGTTTTACTGGTTTGGCAACAGCACGTTCCTGGGTATTCCGATTCCAATGTATCTGTTCGTCTTCTTTGCGCTGCTGGTGCACATTCTGCTGCATAGAACGCCGTGGGGTCTGAACGTGTACATGATCGGCAGCAATCCCAAGGCGAGCAAATTTTCCGGCATCAACGTCGAGGGCACGACCATGCTGGCATACACGCTCTCCGGTCTGCTCAGCGGTGTGGCTGCGGTGATCATGATGTCGCGCTACAACTCCGCACGAATCGATTACGGATCTTCGTATCTGATGCAGACGGTTGCCGCATCCGTGCTGGGCGGCACGCTGATCACGGGCGGCTATGGCACGGTGTATGGCGTTGTGCTGGCGGTGGCGACGCTGCAATGCCTCTCCAGCGGCCTGAATATCTTCGGTCTGGATACGTCCCTAACCTCAATGATCACCGGCGCGGTGCTCATCGGTACGCTGGCTGTCGGATTCTTCGCTTCGCACAGGAACGAGCGCGTCCGCACGCTGAAAACGAAAAGCTGAGAAGAAAAAAGGATATCATTCCCGCGGAGGACGGGAGTTATCGAAAGATTCAGAAATAGCAAACATCAGAAGGAGGATACCCTTATGAAGAAGATTATTACTCTGGTTCTGGCTGCTTGTATGATGCTCACCAGCTTCTGTGCATTGGCGGAGAGCGACAAGTATACCATCGTTGTCATGCCGAAGCAGGTTGGCATTACGTATTTTGAGTCCGCTCGTGCCGGCGTGGTCAAGGCTGGCGAAGAGCTTGGCGTGAACGCGGTGTTCACCGGTCCGACTGTTGCCGATGCCGCTGAGCAGGTCAAGATGATTCAGGATCTCATCTCCCAGGGCGTGAACGCGATTGCGGTTTCTGCGAACGACGCGGATGCGCTGACCCCGGTTCTGACGCAGGCCCGAAACGCCGGCATCGTCATTCTCGACTGGGATACCCCGGCTGATCCGAGCGTGGTGGATCTTTCCGTGCAGACGGTTGAATTCAAGCGCTTCGGCGAAGCGAACTTGGACGAGCTGGTTCGTCAGATGGGCACCGACGAGGGCGAATATGCGATTCTGACCTCCACGCTGACGGCCGGCACCTGCAACGAGTGGATCAACGCCGTTCTGGCTTATGCGGCAGAAAAATACCCGAACCTGACGCTGGTTTGCGACCCGGTCTGCACCAACGAGAGCATCGACGAAGCCTATTCCAAGACGCTCGACCTGCTGACCACCTATCCGGATCTGAAAGGCATCATCGGCTTCTCTTCCCCGGCTCCGATTGGCGCGGGTCAGGCGGTTTCTGAAATGGGTCTTCAGGGCAAGGTTGCCGTTGTCGGCACCTGCATGCCCAACGACGCGAACGCGCTGATGAAGGAAGGCGCGATCAGCTCCGGCCTGCTGTGGGATCCCGCTGCGCTGGGTTATCTGTCTGTCGGTCTGGCGAAGTATGTGCTGGATGGCAACGAGATCAAAGACGGCGACGTGGAGATCGAAGGCTATGGCACTGCGACTATCGTTGGCAAGCAGGTGTTCATGGGCGATCCGCTGATCTTCACCGCGGAGACCGTAGATAACTACAACTTCTAAGCATTTTGAAGCGTTTGCCCGGCGACATAGGGTGAATGCGGAAAAAACAGAGTCAAACAGAGCGCTATTCAGAGGCCAGAGGCCATCCTCCCTGAAAGCGTTCAACTCAAACCGACAAGGGATGGCGGCTCGCATGAGCTGACCATCCTTTGTTTCTTCCACAAAAAAGAAAGGCAAAGCAATATGAAATACGGTATTACATACAGCTATTGGGGCAAGGACTGGGAAGGCAGTGACTACCCGCAGAAGATTGAGCGTGCGCGTAAATGCGGGCTGGATATTCTGGAAATCTTTTATGGACGCATTTTGACGATGAGCGATCAGGAGATTGCGGAGATCAACGCGGCGCAGAAGGATAACGGCATTGAGGTGTATGCGCTTGGCGGCTTTGGCGCAAAGCAGGATCTTTCGTCGCTGGATGAAACGGTTCGCCGCGGTGCGGTTGAAGAGGCGAAGGCGCTGCTCAAGGCCATCAGCCGCCTGAACATCCACAATTTCTCTGGCATCAATTATGGACAGTGGTGCGGTCTTTCCGATCCGGAAAACAAGGCACGCCGCTTTGAGCAGGCAGCACGTTCGCTGGGTGAGGTGGGCCGTTTCGCAGCGGATTACGATATCAGCTGGAACATGGAGGTTGTTAATCGATTTGAAAGCTACCTCGTGAATACGGCGCAGGAAGCGCGTGATTTGGCGGAGGCTTCCGGCAGCAAGAATATCAATATTCTGTTGGATATCTTCCATGGTATGCTGGAGGAAGACGATTTGGCGCAAGCTGTGCGCATCGCAGGCGATAGACTGGGACATTATCACGTCGGTTCAAATAATCGAAAGCTGCCGAGACCGAGCTTCCAGCCGTGGAATGAGATTGCGGCCGCGATGAAGGAAATCGGCTATAACAAGAGCATCAGCATTGAGCCGCTGGTACATACGGGTGGAACGGTTGCGCTTAGCGGCGGTAATGTCTGGCGCGAGATGCTGCCCAAAGGCTGGGATGATCAGATGCTTGATGATATGTTGAAGGAAAGCCTTGCATTTCTTAAAAAGACGTTTGATTAAGCGAGGATAAGGTGATGAAGAAATATATCATTGGTATTGATTCGGGCACCACGAGCCTCAAAGCGGTGGCGATGGATATCCGCGGCAACGTGATTCACAAGAAAGATTTCAAGCTGACTGCGATTTGCCCCCGGCAGGATATGTATGAAGAAGACATGCACGAAATCTGGGAGAAAGCATGCCTCGCGCTGCGGGACGTTGCGGCGCATTTCCCGAAGGAAAGCATCATTGGCATAGGCATCACAGCGCAGGGCGACGGCATGTGGATGATCGACAAGGACGGCGGACCCGTGCGCAACGGCTGCTGCTTCTGCGATGGCCGCGCTTCCGAATTTGTGGATGAATGGGTGAAAAACGGCGTCTGCGATCAGCTGTTTGATCTGACTGGCACACGAATTTTCACGGGCAATCAGAATGGCATTGTGAAATGGATGGAGAAGCATGAGCCGCAGTCGCTTGAAAAAACGGCGTATATCCTGCATCTGAAAGACTATCTGTTTTACAAGCTGACGGGAAAGATCACGACGGATGCGACGGATCAGTCGCTGATCTTCCTAAATCAGAGGACACGCCAGTACGAGCCGGAGACGTTTAAAATCTGCGGGTTGGAAGCCTATATGGACAAATATCCGCCGGTTTTGAGTGCAAAGGAGAATGCTTTCCGCATTGATGCGGGGCTTGCTGAGAAGCTGGGGCTGAATCCGGAAATTCTGGTCACATCCGGTCCAATGGATGTGGGCGCCTGTGCGCTGGGCAGTGGTGTGATTGAACCGGGTTGCTGCTGCTCGATCATTGGTACGGCGGCACTGCATGAAATGGTGATTGACCGTCCGTTGGAGGACGACGTACATGCAGGTATGATGGTTGCACATGTCATGGAGGACAGATGGCTTCGGTTGATGGCTTCGCTGGCAGGTACGCCGAATCTGGAATGGGCAATCAATACCTTCGGTGTAGCGCTTAAGCGTCAGGCGGAGGAAAAGCAGGTCAGTGTATACGATATAACCGAGGAACTGGTTAAAACCTCGCCTATTGGTGCAAACGGAGTGATGTATCATCCCTATCTGTTGGCGGGCGGCGAACGCGCTCCGTTTACGGATTCCAGAGCACGGGCGAGCTATACCAACATCAACGTCACGCATACGCTGGCGGATATTCTGCGTGCAACTTATGAAGGTGTTGCGTTTGCCATGCTGGATTGTTACAGCAGCATGCCAGGCAAGGTGAAGCAGATCACGGTCTGTGGTGGCGGTGCCAAGAGCGCATTTTGGTGTCAGATGTTTGCGGATGTGTTGGGAACGGATATCTTCACTGTCAACGGCGACGAGCTGGGCGCGAAAGGCGTTGTGCTCAATAACGCCGTGGTGCAGGGCTTTTATGCCGACTATGCGCAGGCTGTCGAGCAAACAGTCTCGGTTCGTGACCATTTTGTTCCGGATATGGAGAAGCATAAGCGGTATATGGAATTGTATCCGCTGTATAAGGAAATTCGCGAAGCGCTCCGACCGACGTGGGAAACGCGACAGAAGCTGTTCTATAAGTAATTATAAAAAATGGGGCTGTTGTTAAGCTGATGTTGAACTGCTCCCCGTCAAGTAGACAATACAAAACAATCGCATAATTCAAAGAAAGCTCATTGCAGGACAGCATCACACCAACTGCCTGATGTCCATAGTCTTGTTGTTTTTCAGGTGTGACTGGTGATAGTACGCTGCTTCAATGGGGTGCATCGCCTGTGGCGAAGGCGCTGTATGCGAAGCAATCGTATCATCTACAATGCAGAAAACAGGCGCTCCGCTCTTTCGGGATCCCTCGTAAATGCGATCAATGACTTGTCGTTTCAGTGCTTTTTCAAAATGCAGGCTGTCCCATCTTCCGTTATTCAGAAAATGTGCGACTGTCGTTCTGTGTTTCTCGCTAAAAACTTCGGCATTGACGACTTTTCCCTTGTATCCGAACATAAAGACGGAGCGGGTCAGCGGCTTTACATGTTCCAGATAGACATCGGATAAAAAATTCCCGAGCCGTAATGCGTTTAAAGTCTTGCAAATTTCTTCTGACTGCTTTACACTGTAGGCATGAGACATCTCCTTTCGTGGCGGTGGTCGGATGGGTTTTTGATCAATTTCATTGTACCATTCACCACGTTAATATGTACCCCCAATACTGGACAACCAGTATTGGGGGTATTTGCATCATGAAGTACAGCTATGAGTACAAGCAGCGCTTGTCAAAGAACTCCGTGAAGAAGGACACTCTTTGAGCTTTTTGTTGAAAGCAATGGGTTTCCCTGACGTGAAAGGCCTGATCCTCCATTCAGATCAAGAGTGGCAATACCAGCACGCGGCTTACCGTGAAGCCCTTCGCGAACATGGTGTAATTCAATCTATGTCCAGAAAGGGAAACTGCTATGATAACTGTATTATGGAAATGTTCTTCGGTCGTCTGAAAACCGAAATGTTTTATGGGCTTGAGAAAACATACACTTCATTGCGAAATCTTTGCAAAAGCTATTGCTGAATACATTGATTATTACAACAACAGGAAAATCCAAGTAAAAACGAAATGGATGCCTCCCTCTACATTCAGAGAAGCATCCATGGCGATGACATAATTATTCAATTCTAAGCCGGTGTCCAGAAAACCGGGTACATATCATCAATCATTGAATCAGATAGCTCTCTTTTATAAATCATGAAAACGGTTGCCCAATCGTTGCCGCGAGCAGGAACGATACTCGAAAAACGCAGCGATTGTGTCGCTTTTCGGAGGGTGTATCTTATTCCCACTCGGCAAATGGAACCGTTTTCTAAACATATTTGTTTAGAAAACCGGCGGATTTCGACCGATTTTTGTGGAAAATCGGCTCGTTTATCCTGAAAATGAAATTGTTTTGGTAGCGGAAAAGTAGCGTGTCAAATTGACCTCGAAAATGGGGGCAATTTGAGTGGGTCTCTATGCGTCCATTGTACCGGGAGACAGCACGAATGTCAAGCCAAAAGATGAAGGACGAGCGAAAAAGCTGTTACCGCGTATGACGAGTCACAAAAGAAACGAAAGTTTCTATACGGACATTTATGCGGACGTTTATCGGGACTTTCTGGAGACGACCCAGCGTCCGGTCTTGTTGGAACCCTCGCGACGAAGCCTGTTTTGCGCCTTCAAAGATGCAATCAGACGGCGAATTTGACGATCGCTCAGACCGAGATGCTCCGCCATGACGGGAATGGTCATGCGCGGATCGGACTTGAGCAGAACGAGCAGTTGATCTTCCGGCGACTTGATATGCTGCTTCACATAGACGTTTTTCAGCGCTTCAAGAATCATTTCGAGCATGAACTCGATGAATACGGTTGCGCCACCCTGTGTGTTGGCGGCGTTCAAGGCGGCATAATAGTCAGCTTGATGCTCCAGAATCATGGATTCAATCGGCAGATAGGTGAAGATAGGCTCCCATTTGCGCAGAATCAGCGTTTGCCAAAGCCGCCCTGTTCTGCCGTTTCCATCCGCAAAAGGATGGATGAACTCAAACTCATAATGAAAGACGCAGGAAGCGACGAGCGGATGCGCAGTCGTGTTTCGCAGCCATTCAAAGAGCTGCTGCATGGCTTCAGGGACATATTGGGCGGGCGTACCGGCATGAATGAGCTGATCCCCTGCATAAACGCCGACACCTGTATTGCGGAACGTACCTGCGCCCATGACGAGCCCATCCATCATAACGCGATGAACCTTGAGCAGATCGTCGATGGAGTACGGATCGAGTGTCGGAAGCAAATCATAGGCTCGAAAAGCATTTTGCACTTCCCACACTTCCTGCTGCGGGGCGAGAACGCGCTTACCGTTCAGCAGCGCCGTCACCTGATCGAGCGTCAGGCTGTTATGCTCAATCGCCAGCGAAGAATGAACGGAACGGATACGGTTGGCGCGATGCAGTTGTGGTTGAGCAGACAGATTGCCGCGTACCGTGATTTCCTTGACCGTCGCGGCAATTTCGGTGGAAAGGCGGAGGATTGCGTCCGTCAGTTGATAGGGCGGGGTATAGGTGCTCATGGGGATCACCTCGATGGATTCAGAATTTCAGATTCGACTTCGTCCAGCGTGTAGGTGCTGGGCAAGGTTTTGTAGGCTTCCAGACTTTTTCGATAGGTTTCAAGGTCAAATTCATCTTCGATCCGTTCAAGTACACAACGACGAATCAGTTCGGAAACGGAGAGATCTTTTTCGGTTGCATATTGGCGGATTAAAGCGACATCGGCAGGGGGAAGATGAAGGGTGAGGGTCATAAGAAACCTCCAAGAAGACAGATTGAGTATAATCTTTGTAGGATAAATTGCTTGAGCAAAGAGATATCCATCTTCGTTCTCAACATAGACACACTGACGATCAGCGCAGACAATCCTTTGTACTGTGTATAGATTACTGTGAAATCTTTCAATGCGTATCTCTCCCGATGTTAAAAACTCAATTCCATTATTTTCAGACAGCGTCTGTTATTTTTCGAAATGGGAATCCATGTAATCCAACTTACTTTCGTTCAACAGTTTCTTGCGCTCCTGCCATTGAGGCATGTGTTGATCTAAAACAGCGACAAATTCTGGACCATGATTTTTGACTTTCAGGTGCGCTAGCTCATGCAGGATTACATACTCGAGACACTCTATTGGCTTCTTTGCCAACTGCAGATTCAGCCAAATCTTTCGGGTATTTGTGTTGCAAGTGCCCCATTTGGTGGTCATGTATTTGCTTTGCCACCCGCTGCAATAAAGGCCGGTAATCTTTTCCCACTTGGGAAGATATTTGGCAACCTCTCGTTTTAACTGCTCTCGATACCACTCGTTGACAAACGCCTCACGCTGTTTTGCCGTACTTTCCTTACGGACTGTCAGAATAGCTCTGTCACCCGAGAACACAAGAGAATTCCCTTTGTAGCTATATTCGACTTGCAGAAAGTACTGGCTCCCCCAAACATACAGCGATTCTCCAGAAATATACTGCCGCTCACTTTGGCGTGGCTGCTGTTGAAACTTCTCCTGCTGTTTTTTAATCCAGCCAAGTTTCGTCCGAACAAACATCGTGATTGCTTCATCTGTCAGTCTCACAGGTGCTGACACACGAACTCTACCGTCCGGTGGCAGCACGGAGAGATGCATATTCTTAATGTTTTTTCTGATAACTTCCACAGAAATATTGGAAACAACTATCTGCATCAGTACTCCTTTTGTTCTACAACGATTTGATAAATCCGCTCGACTTCGTTGTCATCATTCAAAAGTTGAAAGAGCGCTCGTTTGATTTTGTTTGCCTTAACCGGGTTGTTTCGGAAGCCCTCAAGCCGTGCCTTTACAATTGCCGTATGAAGCTTCAAAGCTGTTTCCTCATCTTCTCCGCAATTGTCATAGAGTGCCCGCAGCGCGCCGTTGGAACGAATACTTTCGGGATACTTTGAGTTTTCTTCTGGCTTTGCAACATTCCTCGCTAGTTCCATATACGTATCCAGCAGCTGTCCGTAGGCAAGAACGCCCCTGCGACGGTCAAGAATCAACTGCTCCAAAATTGCCGACATTTTTGCATAATAAGCAGGGTTGATGACCATTCGCTCAACAACTTTTTTGCGGATATTGTTCTCAATGGTTTCTGCAGCACTTTCCTGTTCGCCTTTGTGTTCGTTCTTTAACCTATCCTCCTGTGTGAGGATGAAATCAAGCAGTGTGAAGTCATCCATACTGCCGATCTTTTGAGACTCGCTGGCAGAGATGTAGTTGTCGATCAGATACCGCATCCCCGGCTCATAGGCTTTCAAATCGATAAAATCGCCGCTGGCTCTGCCAATTGTATCACGCAGGTTCACATAGAATGCAACCTTATTGTCTAATGCGCTTTGTTCGGAAGCGGTATACCCCAAATCCATCATTCGAGGCTTCAATTCTGCATAGGCGCGAATCAAACGGCCAACAAGTTTGTACAGTTTCTCGCGAATGCGGGCAAAGGCTTCGTTCGGATCTTCATCGTGGCCACTTTCACCACAGAAATAGTGGATATAGTCGAGCTCTTCTCTGGGCAATTCAACACCTTCGCAAAGCTCGTCCAATTCCTCTAAAGTATCAACAAAATACTTTTTTGCTTCCGTGGCTCGGTCTTTCAAAAGCCCGTCTACATCCTCGGCATCGTAGCTTTCAAAGGCACCGGCGGTATACGTGTTCATGGCATCTGCCAAGTCCCCGAACAGTTCCTTGTAATCCACAATATAGCCGAAGTCCTTGCTCTCGCCGTCCAGACGGTTCACGCGGCAAATTGCCTGGAACAGACCATGGTCGTGCATTGCCTTGTCGATATAGAGGTAGGTACAGCTTGGAGCATCGAAACCGGTAAGCAGCTTGTCAACCACGATCAGCAGCTTCATATTTGCAGGCTCATCTACAAATTTGCGCTTTGCTTCCGTTTCAAAAGCTTCAACTTTTTTGGCAATCTGCGCTTTATCCTCTGACGGATCAACGCCGATCATCTTCAGATAAGTGTTATACTTTTCAAAGGTTTCGGTTTCTTCCTCATCGCTGACAGTATCTGTCCTTAAATCTCCGGCTTGCGGTGTGTAAGAAGAAATGATTGCGCATTTCCGGAAACCCTTGCTTTGGAAAATTTCATAGTATCGGCATGCCGAATACACAGAACCTGCCACAAGAATCGCATTGCCGTTTCCGTCCATCAGTCTTGCCTTGGTGGCAAAATCAAAGATGATATCATTGGCGATTTGCTCCAACCGGGAGCGAGAGGAGAAGATCTTTTGCAGATTTCCCCAATAAGCTTTGAGTTTCGCCTTTGCTCTGGGGGTCAGGCCTACAGTTTTCGCCTCAAACCATGCGTCAATTCTGTCCTGAGAGGTGATGTCCTGCGGCACATCTCTGGCCTCATACCGCAAATCCAGCACAACACCGTCCCGAACGCCTTCATTGAACTTGTAGGTATGGATATATCCGCCGAAGGTTTCCAGACTGGTCTTCTTGTCTTTCTTCAAAAGCGGTGTGCCAGTAAAACCAATAAAGATGGCATTGGGTAGGATCGCTTTCATGGCCTCGTGGAGCTTGCCGGACTGCGTGCGGTGGCACTCATCCACAAAAACCACAATATCGCCCTTTGCGGTAAAGTCCTTGGGCAAGGCATTTTTCAGATCTTCAATGTATTTCTCGTAATCCGTTTCCGAACTGTCGCTGCCACGCTTTCCGAACTTATGTACAAGGGAACACAAAAGACGGTCATCAAAAGCATTCAGACGTTCAAGCAAATCCTTGCCACTCTTGGTACGGACGATATTTTCGTCCACGCCCTTGTAAGTCTTCTCGATCTGCTCGTCCAGCTCTTCACGATCCGTAACGACCAATACGCGCGCATTGGGATTGTTCGCCAAAATCCACTTGGAAAGCCACACCATGGTTAGGCTCTTTCCGCTGCCCTGAGTATGCCAGACGATACCACCGCGCTTCTTATCCGTTAAACGGTGCTGCGCCCGCTTAATGGCATAATACTGATTATAGCGGCAAACCTTTTTGATGCCCTTATCGAAGATTACAAAGTTGTGGATCAGATCGAGGAAGCGCTTTTTATAAAACAGCGCAAAGAGCTGCTTTTCCAGCTTGCCGGGAATACCCTCGCAGTATTCCTCAACCACGATATCCACAATATCGCGCTCCGGCTGATGCTCGGAAAAACCGTCATCTTTCCACTCCAGATAGTGCTTCTCCGGGGTAAGCAGCGTACCATAGCGCAAGCCCTCACTGTCGTTACCGGCCATGCAGAACTGAATGGTGGTAAAGAAATCTTCGATGAAATTCGCTTTCTGGTTAGTCAGATTCTGACGGATGCCGTTGGACACGGATACGCTGCTCTTTTTCAGCTCGATCACCGCAAGTGCGATGCCGTTTACATAGAGAACGATATCCGGGCGCTTTGTGTTATTGCTGACAATGGTGACTTCTTCCGCGATATAGAAGTCGTTTTTACTGACATCTTCAAAGTCAATAAAATATACCGTCTTGGGAGACTGCTCCACGGACTCCTTGACCTTGGCACCGTATTTCAGCAGACTGTAAACCTCTTTGTTGGCGTGGTACAGACCCTGCTGCAGATTGGTAGCGGTCTTAACCAATGTATTCACTGCATTGGATGCAAGCTTTTCGGAGTAGCCTTGTTTCAGCAGCCAGGTATGCAGCCGCTCCTGCATGATATTGCGGTTCTCGCTGTCATGCAGGTTGCCCAGATATGTATAGTGCAGTTTGTCCCGAAAGAATTTGACCACACGGTTTTGAGTTTTGCGCTCGCTGTCGCCAATGTTGGGCATGGAAACACCTCCAATGTTTATGGTTTTTGACGCAGATAATCCGCTACTTTGTCAACTTCGGGGAACAATGTCGCTTGGTTTATACCGACATATTCCAATTCATCAAGAATTGGCTTTTTTACAGAATAAGGGACAATAACTTCATTCGCTAAGTACTTGCGGATCTTCATGTTGCTTTCTGTATCACTTTCGTCAAGCCCAGAAACAATAAATGCACCGTCTTGTTTTAGAATTCTCGGATTATCTTTGTTCGGCTGTACAAATTGGGGTTTCAGCATATCAAACGGAACGATTTCTCTTTCAAATGCACCATTGTGACGTTTGATAGCATGATAGTATCGTTCCAGCATGGAGTGTCGGTATTTCCCGTTGCTCTGCTGAGGGAACTTATCTTTCAATATGTACCGATATGCAAGCAGTCGTAATTGTTCCTGATCCCTTTTTCGAAATTCCGCAAGATTGGATAGCATTTGAATTCTATCGCTATCAGAATATAGCACCTCATTGGCATTGACGCTGAAAATATACACAATGCCGTCTTCATCCTTATTGCCCAAGCATGCAAAATATAGGGCAACCAAAGGATTCGATGTAATATCCAAAAGCCGCGTGGGACATCCATAGTGCTGCATGTAGGTCAACTTCTCAAGATTATTAAGGGTTCTGAATGCATCCGGACATCGAACGCTAATTTCGTTGAAATAGTAGTTTTCTTCATGCCTTTCATTACTTCTGTAAATTCCGGATGCAATCGGGTGTATTTTGTTGCTTACTCCGCGATAGAAAAACGCAAGTGGGTTTTGGCTATCACTGTTTAATTCGGCTTCACTCTTCCGTTTGTACACATAGCTGTAAAGATACTCATGGTATTGACGGATAAAGGATGTGAGTTCCTCACTTGGGAAATCCGTTTTCGATTCCTTGTCTGAAGGGGAATCACTTTTAGCTATGAATTCTTTTACAGCCTCATGCATATTTGCCAAGTACCGATTATTTGGATAATCACTGGCGTCTGCAATGAATGAGCGGTTACAAATGATTTCCAAATAATCAATTAGGCGGTGTATCTCTTTCATGCTGAATCCCTCCCAAAACCGCAAACCGTGCCGAAATCAGTTAAACAGCTCAGTACATTTTTTGATTGCTCGGGCAATATCCCAATCGGAGAAGTAAGTTTTGGACAACTTGGCCTTCCATTCTTTGTTAGACGCGATCAGGTTCTTGATCGACTCAACAGACACGGAGATGCCCACCTCATCCAAATCACACATTGCCATATCTACCGTAGCGAACAGTTCCAAATCGTTGCGGCTGGTGTGCAAAAAGTTTTCTTTCAGCCATTGCAAATCTGCCTGCATATCCCACCGTTTGACATAATCAAGCGCCTGGCTCATGTTTTTGCCTTTAGAATATCGTGTTCCTTGCTTACCGCTTTCAGATACGATGTACTTGTTTTTCCTGGCAATGGGTTCGCCACCCTTATACCGCACGGTATCCGCGTAAGGTCCGGCAGCTTTCTTTTTGAAATCAGAAACACATACGCCCTGATGCCGATGAAGCAAGTACAAAAGCTTTTGTACTTTCACACGACCAAGAGGATATTTGTCCGAATAGAAGGCGTCTACAATCGCGGCAATGGAAACGGCATCGTCAAACTGATGGCTGTGTGCAGACCTTACAGGCGATTTTTTTGCAGAGGATTTTTGTTCTGTGTGTACCGAATCCACAACATCGTTCTTTAGTCTGATCTTACCCGTCAGAAGTTGTTGCATCATGCCTTGCTTGACCTGACGGTATTTGGCAAGCTTTCCTTCAAGCGCAGCAATTTCCATATCCATTTCGGATAGAATGTCGGCAATAGCTATTTGCTCATCTTTTTCCGGGAAAAGAATGGCTGTTTTTCTTAATTTGCTTACACTCGTTCTGGCACGAGTACTTCCTTGAGTGTCATCTGCAATTTGGTCTAAGTAAAATCGAGATTTTGTTGCATAAACAAGATATCTGCGATCAACACTGCTATTAGGGACAACTTTTACAACATCAGATCCTAAAATATAACTTTTTTCATTATCTGGGCAGATAATTGCTCTTCCTGCGGGCATCATTTTGGCAATCAGAATAGAGCCGGGTTGGACAATACAGCGCTGTAATTCAGCAGCATGGCTAAAGGTGGTATATTTGACATTCGCATTATTCCAACCAGCTTCGCCTATGTTACTGAGCTGGATAATACGGACTTGTCGCTCCGTTGTATAATGCTCTGTTTTCAAATTGCTTCCAAACGGACCATCAACCATTTCGTTGGACATTTCGTGTAATGTCCTTGTTTCCCACTCTCCAGAGAACCCCGGCAGGCGGCGTTTACCTGTCAGCAGTTCCTGCATCGCACCTTGCTTAATGGCTTTTTTCTTGGAAATTTGTTTTTCAAGCGTAGCTATCAAAGAATCAATATCCGAAAGTGCATCAGCGATTCTTTCTTGTTCCTTAATATCTGGATAGGCAACCACAAGAGCAGATACTTTTTCTTTATTAAGATTCTTTACACTACTGCCCGCAGCCATGCTGATATACTGTTGATACACAGAATCAGAAGAGAGCAGGTAATAAAGGAAGTTTTTAGAAAAAGTCTTCTCATATTCTTGAATTGTGAGCCAGCCGTCATGGATACAGCCATCAATGTTCAGAATATATGGTCTTCCAAAACTCATAGAGTTTGACAGAATGAAATCTCCTGCATGAACCGTTCTCGATCGCGCTACGCCTGCGGAAATGATTTTCTCTTCTGTGGAAGTAATATATTTATCACCTTCGCGCACATCACCGATTTTAATCCAGTTGATACCGTCTTGTGCTTGCGTAAGATAGTCCTGAATAGGACGTGGAGAACCGCCTCGATATATTTTTACCTTGCTGCCAAAATCAGAGACCGACCATTCTCCTGGCACCATGCCTATTTCCGTCTGCTTATATCCTTTCTTTACCATACAAATCCCATCCTTTTCAGATGAGCCGTGACTTTGGACTCATAATCAGCAACGGCATCAGTCAGTTTCGGCAGGGTGTCCTCGTATCGCTCTACCAGTTCCACAATGCGGTTGGTCATTTGGTGGGAAGTGGTGACATACAGTGCCTTGATTCCTTTAAAGATGGTAGCATACCATTTGCGGTTCACCAGCAGATCCAGAATCTCTTCGTCGGTCAGCAAAGCATACTTTGCCCGAACCTTTTCCTCCAATTCGGCGTTCATTTCCTTAACGGCCTTATTTTGCTTGGAAAGGGAATCCGTCAAATCCGCAAACTGCTTCAATGCCGCATATTCCTCTCCCTTGGGATCGGCCTTTTTCAGAATCTTCAGCCGGGCGGCGACAGATTTGGCATCCATCTTATCCTTGTCGTTGAGGTGATCCTTCAGATATCCGTCATCGCCGGTCTGTTCCTCCACAAACTCGTCCAGTCTGCTCTGGGTCTCTTCGGCAATGGCCTGCGCCTCGTTGATTTTTTTACGCTCAGTGGCAAAGAACACGGACTCGATCAGTGCTTTGGGCAGCAACACACCCTCCCAACCAACGACCTTCTCCTGTCCCTTTTTCTTTCCGGAGGTATATTCGCCCATGATATTTTCCTGTGTCCGGGCAGCGCCATAGCCGTCTACGGACACAAGATAAACATCGTCTCCCATGACTTCGTGCCAGTAGGAAAGCAACACTTCATAAACATCGTACTTATCCACCAGCTCCAGGCCATCAAAGCAGCCAATCAACTGCTCCGACAGCTCCACGATATAGGGCTTGACTTCCGTATCTTCATCAATGCTCCGAAGGCCGGAATCCACCATCTGCATCCATGTGTCAAAAGCATCGTCGATGCGCTCGGCATAGGCAGAAAACTCGGGGTCATTATAGACCACATTGCGGATATCCTCTTTGGGAATGTTCAGCCGATAATAGCCCTCCCGCATCTGAGAGAACAACTTGCTTTTCAAGCCGGGGAACAGCGACCAATACTTCTCCATGGAATCCACATCTGCCGCAGGAATACCGCCATGCAGATGTCCGTCAATGTCCTGCAAATCTTCCGGGGTGGAGCTGTCAATGTAACGGGGAATATTCAGGTTATACTCGTTTTTCTCCTTAATCTCTTCATTGGGGACAAAACGGGCATACTTGGCATCATCTGTGATTTGCTGATTAAATGTGGTGACAATTTTATAGATGTCCCGCTCACGCAGGCGGTTCTTGTTGCCATCCTTTACGAAGTCATGGCTGGCATCGATCATAAAAATTCCCTTGCGCTCGGCAGCATCGGCCTTGTCGATGATGATAATGCAGGCAGGAATGCCAGTCCCGTAAAATAGGTTGGCAGGCAAGCCGATAATGCCCTTGATATAGCCCTTATCAATAATGGCTTTACGGATGGTTGCCTCTGCATTGCCGCGGAACAGAACGCCATGAGGAAGAATGACCGCAGCCTTGCCGGTGCTTTTCAAGGACTTCAGGATATGGAGAAGCCACGCAAAGTCACCGTTCTTTTCAGGCGGTCTGTCACCATAGCCATCAAAGCGGCCGTAATCCTTAAGGCCATCCGTCCAGTTTTTCAGAGAGAACGGGGGATTGGCCACCGCAAAGTCGAAGCGCTTCAGCACCTCATCATCAGAACCGTCTTCAAAGTAGTGGGGAGAGGAGAATGTATTTCCTGCTTTGATCTCACCGGCGGCCTTGTTGTGCAGAACGAGGTTCATCTTGGCAAGACCGGCAGTCGTCACTTCCTTTTCCTGTCCCCAAATAGCAATCTCAAAGGGAGCTTCATCTGCTGCACGAATCAGAAGTGAACCCGAGCCGCAGGCAGGGTCATACACAGAGTAACCCTCGTCGCGCTCTTTGATGCTGTCAATGCCGATCACTTTGGCAAGAATACGGGAAACTTCGGCCGGTGTATAGAACTGTCCTTTGCTTTTACCACTTTCCGTGGCGAAATGACGCATCAGATATTCATAGGCGTCTCCAAGAATATCATCGCCGCTGGCTTTGTTCTTTTTGAAATTGAATTCATCACGCTGGAAAATAGCGATCAGCCCGGTGAGTTTATCCACCATTTCTTTGCCGCTGCCCAGCTTGGCCTCGTCGTTAAAATGGGCATTGTCGATTACACCGCGGAGATTGTTCTCCCCGGCTTCTGCCAGCTTGGCAATGACTTTGTCCATTTCTTCGCCGATGTTTTTATTGCCCTTCAAGGCAACCAAATCGTCGAAACTGCCGCCTTCCGGAACAGTGATATCCGCATATTTTATACCTTTGAACTTGTCCGTGACATACTTCACGAACAGCAGGGTCAGGATATAGTCCTTATACTGAGAGGCGTCCATGCCGCCTCTCAGTTTATCGCAGCTCGCCCAAAGGGAACTATACAACTCATTTTTCTTTATCGCCATGTCTGTTTACCACACTTCTCTTAATTTGGTGTTTCTGCTTTCCCACGAATCGGTTTCACGGGAACCGCCTTGTGTTATCTTTTTAGTTTGTATACGCGGTTCTTATTGCTACCCTCTGCAACGACAACATCTTCATCCAGGAGTTCCTTCAACAGCTGCTTTACGCGCGTGCTCTTTACACCCAGCAGTTCAGCAATATTTGTATTCTTCGCAGAAACATGATCTGTAAGATATGTGATAATTTCATTCTTTTGCTGTGCGGATTTTATCGTCACTTTTTTATCGTCACTTTTTATCGTCACTTTTTTATCGTCACTTTTCTTGAATGTTAGCGACAACATAATCCGATCAGGATCGAAGTTTTCAGAGATCACCGGTGCGGTCCACCCCTGTTCATGCCACACACGGAAGATGTTGGGGATGCCGCTGCCTGCGCGCTCACCAATATCGATCAGGTTGAACATTTTCAGCATAGTACCGTTACGGGGATCAGACACGCCGCCGCTCTTTGCAGTATCAATCTCAATGCGGAAGTTGCCGGGATTGGACATAGTAATGGCGTCGCGCTTTTTGATGACTACCAATCCCTGTCTGCCGTAATAGTCAGCATTGACCAGACAGTTGGCCAATGCCTCGCGCAGAGCCTGATGCACGGAGGTATCGTCTACGCGGACACCACCCTCCATTTTGAAGGGCACTTTGATATCCTGCGTCAGCTTGTTGTAAACGCGAAAATAGAAGTCATAAACGTTGCCGCTCCAATCTCCGGAGGAAGAGATAATGCGGTCCGTCCAACGGGTATCGGCGTCATACTGTTCCTGATAATCAAGGAAATAGGCATTATACTCCCGCACGATGTCATACTCGTTGCCAAACATAAGAAGTCCTGCGGAAGTAGGATGCTTCTTCCCGTCAGAACCGATGCCCACAGCCCCGAGTTTCATCAGAAAGTCTTCGTCTTCCAAAGCTTCCCATACATGACCAGGTCGGGAAAGGCGCATCCGCTGACGATAGCTGCGGACGCTTTCCTTGTTGAAGACGGTCATATCCATTTCATTCAGAACCAGCATATCCTGCGTCTTGACGGACGCATCACGCACCATAGCCTGATATTCCTCTTTGGTACACTTGTAATCGCCCTCCCCGTTGCGGCGATAGGTGGCCAGGGGGTTTCCATCCAAATAAACCGGACGATAGGAACGCTCGGCACGAGGCACATTGATGACTACGATATGGTTGCCGTCCACTTCCTGCACGAACACATCTTTGGAGGACAGTAAGTTCACGCTGGTCTTATTGGGATTGTTGACATTGTTCCAAAATTCCTTGATAAGTTTGTCAGGGTCGGGGAGGTCAACCGCATGCAACGTCTTGTCAGGCCATTCTTCCACACCCAACAAAATGATACCGCCAAGAGTGTTGGCAAAAGCAGAGTAGGTCTCCCAGATGCTTCCGGGCAGACCGCCCATGGCCTTCTTTGCCTCAATGCGGTTATTCTCTCTATATTTTTGAAGATTGCTGAAGTCGATCATACCTCTCCCTCCTGAATTCTGTTTTCACGCCAGTTTTTTTCCAGCGGCTCATAGGGGAGGTCATGCTCCGCGCAATACTGCTTCAACGCTTTCATTGCCTTGATGTTGGGGCGGGCTTTTCCGTTTTCCCAACGGTTCACAGTTGTAAACGAAACGCCAAGAGCGTTGCCAAACTCTGTTTGATTCATCAGACAAGACAATCTGAAATTTTTAATTTCGGAGCTGAAAGGCATCTGAAACTCTCCTTTACCAGATAATTAAACTTATTATATCACCGATATAGCATTTTTTACAACATCAAGTATGTGCTTTAATGTAAAAAGCGCCCATCGGTCAATCTCTGACCGATGGGCGCTGCTACATGTTCTGCTATTCTTCCGTGACTCCTAGCATCATTCTGACTCTCGGCTTGAAGCCGTTCAGGAAGATATAGAACACAAGCGCAAGGCCATTGAAAGGGCAATGGAACACGGCCGGGTGACAACGAGATTATCGATGAGGAGTTGCTGGAGCGGCTGTATGGTCTTGATGTTAAATTGGCAGGATAAAGCTTCAAGATGGTTTGGCAGAAGAAATCGAGGCGGGAGTAGGCAGAATTGAAGAGGTTGATAAAGGCTTCAACTTTAATGTGACCCTAATTGATGATTTTCAATCGCATTTGACAACGAAAGCAATACCGAATGCATTTCGAGTCAACTTCAAGAAGCATAATTACATTATAAACCTTGCTTAAAAGCACTACAAAAAAGATATCGAGGATTATTCTATTTTGCTTGACGTCTTATATGTAAATCGGATCATGATTTGTGGTTTTCATATCCTCACTGGAAAGATGGTGTTCATCCCGTATTTAATAAAAAAGTGGACATAGGACAACTGGTTAGGGTAGTTTATCAGAACTCAAATCAAAGACTTCAACTGAATAATCATTATTGATTGATCGAATGCGAATTTCATCACCGATTTGTGACGATAATAACTTTTTGGATATAATGATTTTTTGAATTATAATGCCATCATCATTTACTAATTCGCAATGATAGAAGCGATATTTCATAAGTTCCAATAAAATGTTTAGGCTGAAATGATTATGATAGATGGATAAATAGGCAAGGACAGAAAAGAAAATAAGAAATAAAATGACTTGATCCCACAATGTAAAATCGAAGGCGAATAAGGGTAGCATATAAGACAGAAAGAATTCGGATGTGAGGGTTTTCTCTTCGCTTGCTGAATGTATAGTATAAACACTGCTTCCGCCAGAATCGTATGGATTTAAGATCCTTTTGAGTACAAGAAAAGAAACAAGAAAAGTGAGCATAATCAAAACTATGCTCACTTTTTCTGTATAAGTATAGGGGTTCTTTTCGAGGATACTTTTGAAATCTAGGAAAAGAACAGATACCCAAAGAGGTAAGAAGGAGAGAAAGAACATAAAAAACCCGGCAAAGCCAGACATTTTTACACCTCACAATTATTGCCACTGTCGAGCACTGGAAACTTCAACAGCGGATTCATTAAAGGGATCGGTCATACCTTTATTACAAAGTAACTTTATAATTTTATTGGCGGCATCATCGGTAGAAACATCGAATTTTCCATTAGCGGCGTCCAACGGAATGGAAAAACGCGCAGCAATGGAATTGCGAATTTCGACTGAATGTAAGGCGGTTAGTCGGTCATCAGAAAAACTGACAAATTTTCTTGGATTATGTCCAGATTCAGCAACTGACATAAATAATTCGGTGGTATTGAGAATATCGGCCTGCACAATGGATTCAACTTTCTGATGACATACGTTTTTATAAGTACGCGCCATGTTAAATAAAGTTTCTCCGGCTAAAGTCAGCAGGTAGACTGTACGATCTATGATCAATAAATCTACAGTAGGGCGTAGAAATAAAAATTTTTCGTTAGCTTCTTGGAAAGAACCGTTCGACCAGAAAAACTTATTTTTTAGTAAAGTAATAGGATTTTGCATTGAGAAAAGTTTAATGGATGTATTCTGACCAGAGAGCATAATCTGTCCCTTTAGTAGATGCGCGGAGTCATATTGAAAAGGATCATCTTCAACGTTTGGCGCAGCAATTTGTTGCATAAGAGTAGCATATGCAGAAGAAATTAACGTATCTTCGGCGGAAAGCTTATAGATAGTAAGAGAATCCGCTGTACCGTCATATTCCCGGACATTTTCAATAAGATCGAGAGATTTTTTCCCGTTTCCAGTGTATATACAGATTATGTCATTTAGAAAACCGTAAAAGCGATTTTCTGGCGATAACGTAATTTGACGCGAGCTATAATTGATTCCAGTCCGTTTGGAAGATTTGATATTGAGAAGCTGTAAAGACCAATTAGTACCTGTATGGAGATTTTGAAATACAGATTTTATTTGGATAAGCGACATGTAAATTTGCCTCCGCTCTCGTATTGAATATAATTCTCGATATCAACATGATATGCCATGATCGAAATTATATGCATGTAAAACGAAAAATTCCGGAGAAAATCAATCTTGAGCGTATTCCTTGTTTTCCAGCAACCTCATCGCCCTTTTCCGAACCTGTTCCTCCATGAGCTTGAGTCTCTTGGGCGGCAGATTATACCGCACATGCCGCTTAAACCGAAAGCCCAGAAGCTTTCGGAGCTGTTCTCGGTTTTCGTCGGTCATGAAGCGTTTGGCGGTGGCGAAAAAGTCGTCATATACGCACGGAACGAGGGTGTCGATGTATTGTTGAAATGCTTCCGCGCTTTCGTAATCCTCCGGCCCTGCCTGATTGAACAGAGAATTTCCGTGGTCAAAGAGCGGGGCGGGCGCGGCGATGGTGTTGGTTTTGTTGTCGATCATAAAGCCGAAATTGCCGTAGTGTCTGTCTGTGTTGCAGATGACCGCATCAAACACCAGCATATCGCGGAAAGCCTTCTGGAACGGTTCGCCGAGTTTTTCATAATAGGCGGCAACCGCATCGAAACCGCCCCTTTGCACCAGATTGCCGATGGGCATATAGGCGTGGTCGATGTCGGTAAACAGCTCGCAGGTGGAACAGAGCCGACCTTTCCATTGCGACAGACCGTATGGAATCGCGTCAATCCCCATGGCGGCGGCGACCTGCGCGGCGTAGTATTCGCAATATGGCTCTGCGCCCGTGTTGTAGCCGCCGTCTGTGCCGCCCTTGTACAGCGTGACCTTGCCGCTGATTCTGCGCCAGCACTTGGGCAGCATGCCGTTTGTCGTAAATTCCGGGCTGGAAGCCAGCGACGAGCGGTTGCTGCTTCCATAGCCGGTGAAGGCGATGAGCGCCAGCACTTCGCTGAAACGATTTTCAAAAAGGTTGTACTTTTCAAAGGTGCCTTCAAAGCCTTCCTCGACGACCCAATAACTGTCATCCACGGAAAGCCCTTTGCAGAGCGCGAGAATCCCCATCGGGCGGTTGGCGTTCAATCCGCATTTTGCCAGAAGTCGATTGACATAAGCGCGGTTGCGGGGGATGGTGCGGCGGCGCATCCAGCGGCTGATCCCTTCCGGCGACAATTCCATATCCAGCGGCAGAAGATGCCTTTGATCTTCGTTGATCCAATGCACTTCGATTTCGGGCGTGCTGGAATCGTTGGTCGCGGAAAAACGCAGAAGCGGGATGTCATACTGCTTCAAAATAAGTTCCATATTGCCGCCTCCCTGTCCTTGTTTTTCTGATTCCTACTCTACCACGAATGGCGCGAACGTTCAAGATTTTTCAGAGTATAGATTACACAGGATGCAAAAAGAAAATCCGTCCCTATCGACCACCCGACAGGGACGGATTTCCTTCTGTTCAATTACCGCGTAACCGCTTTCAGATATTCCTCGCTTTTCCCGCTCATAACCAGCTCAACATACGCCAGCGGGTCGTTGTAGATGAGCCAATCCAGCTCAGAACGCTGCTGCATGGTGTGCGCGACCGCGTCTTCGACGGCGGGTGTATAGATGGAAAGCACAAAGCCATCTTCATATTCGACATCCACGCAGGCTGTGTCAATGTTGAACTGGCAGGATATAATTCTTCTCATAGCGATTTCTCCTTGTGTTTCGGTTGTTCCTTCGGTGTTTCGCTCAGCAGCTTTTGCAGAACATCGTTCCCGATTCTGCCGACCAGCGCATCCAGCTTGCTTTTGTCCTTTTTCAGTTCCTGATTCTCCGTTTTCAGCCGAACCATTTCGTGAGTCTGGTTCCAGTTTGCTGATTTGAAAGCGATATTTTCTTTTTCGAGCTTCTGCACCTTGGCTTTCAGTTCGGTGTTTTCCCGAAAGAGCGAACGGGCGTATTTCAGGAGCTTTCCGAGAATCGGAAGCGCTTTCTTCTCCCGAAACGCCTTGCCGGATTCCAATATTCCGGCTTCCGGAAGCAGCCGTTCGGGATCGTCGTATTTCCGAACAAACTTCTCGGTATTCTTGAGAATCGGCGCGATATCATCGAGCTGTTCCTGCTTTTCGGAAAGTGTAGTTGCAGCGACAGCCGTTTGTTCCTGTAAGGTGTCAATCTGATTTTCAAGCGCGGCGACTTCTTTGCTTCGTTCCTGCTTCTTATAATCCAGAACGGAGAGATGTTCCTCATGCGTTCCTTTCTGCTCCCATTCGATATCATGCCGTGCCATGATGGAGGCGAGTGCCTGCTTTTCGGATTCGATCCACTGGTTCAGCTCAGTGTGGCTTTTCGTGCCGCCCGTAAAGCCAAGCGCTTCCAATGCCTTTTTGAGCGACACACGGGTTTCGAGTCCGCGCTTGCTGCCGGTTGTGAATGGAATGAAATCAATATGAAGATGTGGCGTAGCTTGCGCTCACTTTCTTTTAACAATTTGCACTTATAACTGCGAAAAAAATTGACGAAATCCTCTATTTTGTCTATAATGAAACCAACTTGAAAACTTCGGAGGAAGAAGCCATGAAACAGAGTGGGAAGAAAACGGCTTTGG
>OGRT01000761.1_pt1 | contig 31760 bp, 38 predicted proteins | sample 1553581 | NCBI WGS metagenome assembly OGRT01 (sample SAMEA2580113, study PRJEB22360) | human gut metagenome | biome: human gut; feature: human-associated habitat; material: faeces | place: Denmark | collected 2008/2010
TGGATGAAGACGATGAAGATAAGAAGGGACACTACATCAGACGTGAACGTTACGCAGGAGCCTGCGAGCGAAGCTTTTATGTAGGCGAAGAAGTGACTCAGGAAGACATTAAAGGTGAATACAAACATGGTATCCTGAAACTGTTTGTTCCGAAGAAAGAAGCAAAACCAGTTTCCAATGATCCGAAATATATAACCATTGAATGATAATGATAACATCTGATTGATAAAAAGCTCGTGGTGTTGCCCGAAGATTTCGGGCAGTACCCTTTAAATATAATTGTAAGTAACAGTCGAAAGACTTGAATATAGATTTGTTTGTCATGAAAAGGAGAGATGACTTATGTTAATGCCTAGTATTTTTGGAGAAAACTTATTTGATGATGATTGGATGAATTTCCCGTTTAACGATGAGTTTTGGGGCAAGAAGAATCCGCTTTATGGTAAACATGCGCAGAACATGATGAAAACGGATATCCGTGAAACAAACGGTAGCTATGAACTGGATGTCGATCTTCCGGGATTTAAGAAAGACGAGATTCAGGTACAGCTGAAAGATGGTTATCTGGTACTTTCTGCTGCAAAGGGACTGGATAAAGATGAAAAAGATAAAGAAGGTAATTATATCAGGCGTGAACGCTATGCGGGCAGCATGTGCCGAAGCTTTTATGTAGGCGATGCAGTAAGCGAAGAAGACATTCATGCAAAATATGAAGATGGTATTCTGAAACTGTCCGTGCCAAAGAAAGCACCTGAGAAAATAGAAAAAGATGGTTATATTGCCATTGAAGGTTAAGGAAATCTCCTTATAGTCGGGCTGTCGCATCAATGATTAGGAAATCATAGGTGCGGCAGCATCTTTTTGCCGTTTTTAAGGCGAAATATTCTCTCCTTTCATTCTGTTTCTACAAGAAGGCGAACTTTAATAAACCTTTTCTGGAAAAAGGTTCGTTTTCAGGATTTACTTTTGACCTGTCAAAATCAGGCGGTTTGTTTGAGTGGAAATAAATGCCGCCCTGTCCTTCCTGCCTGAATCTTATGATGAAGCTTGTTTATGTTATACCCGATCGCCAGCAAGATACTCTGGGCGGTTACATTTGCTTTCCTTCGATATAAATATCGCCTGAATTCCATATACAAAAGTTCTTTTAATTCTATTACTATCTGTTCGTTCTCCATTTTCACCTAATCTCTTTCTTCCCAGTAATCATAAGCATCGTCATACCCCTCATCGTAATCTCCATCCCCAAATTCTTCTGCGAAATCATCTGCATTATCATATTCTTCGGCATCATACGGATCATAATTTTTTTCTGAAGATAAACATTTCTTTGATTTTTTGTATTTAATATCTGAGAGCTAAGAATAGCAGGGACAGGCAGTGTATATACACTGCCGGGCATTCGCCTCAAAAGCGGGACCCTCCCCACTTTTGGAATCTTCGCTTCGCTCGATTTTATGAAAACATAAAGGAGATTTTTATATGGCAAACAGAAAAAGAGATGTACAGATACTGCTCTGGGTTACTCCGGAGGAAAAGAAGATGATCCGCAAGAGGATGATTCTATCCAAGACCTCTAACATGAGCGTGTATCTGCGTAAGATGGCGATTGATGGCATGATTGTCAATACAGATACCACTTATTTGAAAGCAATGTATCAGGAAATGCACAAGATTGGTGTGAACATCAACCAGCTTGCCAAAGTTGCAAACACCGTAGGTACTGCCACACCGCAAGATATAGAAGAGCTGAAAGAAATGGTGAAAAAGATATGGCTTACATTAAGATCTTTCCAATCAAATCTACAGTGAAAAAGGCTGTGGCCTATATCACGAATCCAGATAAGACGGATGAACAAAAACTCGTCTCTTCGTTTGGCTGTTCTCCGGAAACTGCGGATCTGGAATTTGCCATGACAGCAGAAATGGGAAAAAATAATGTCATGGAAAAGGGAGATAACCTCGCCTGGCACATGATCATTTCCTATCATCCCAATGATCTCACCGATCCAAAACTTGCCCATGAGGTCAGCACCAAAATCGCAGATTCTGTTCTGAAGGGAAAATATGAATATGTGCTTACCACACATACAGATAAAAAACATATTCACAGCCACTTGCTTTTTAATGCTACCAGCTTCACGGATTATCATAAATATGTTTCTAATAAACGCACCTACCATAAGATCTGCCAGATCAGTAACCGCATCTGCAAAGAACATGGGCTGTCTACTTCTATGCCAACTTCTGAAGCCGGACGTTCCTATAAAGAAGATATGGAATATAAGCGAGGACAGAGCTGGAAGGCAAAACTAAAATATCAGATTGACCGTGCCATCTGGACATCTGTGACTTACGATGAATTTCTTTTGAAGATGAAAGAAGCCGGTTATGAAACTCGTCAGGGAAAGTACCTGGCGTTCCGTGCGCCAGGAGCTGTCAACTTTATCAATGTGAAGACACTGGGAACCTATTATGCAGATGATCATTTACTGGTTCGTCTTGAAAAAAATCGTTGCAAGGCTCGCACTCCTCAGAAAAAAATAACCGTGTCTGGCTTTTCGTTGAAATGACCACTTACCTGTCCGATCATAATAAAGCAGGATTTGAACACTGGGCAAAGTTGAATAATCTGAAAGAAGCTGCCCGGACTTTCAACTATCTATCTGAACATAATCTACTGAATTATGAAGATTTTAAAAATCATGTAGCTGATTCCGCTGATGCAATTCAAGCTACAGAATCCAAAATACAGTCTCTGAATAAACAGCTGGATGCACAACGGCTGCTCCAAAAACGCTGTGATGTTTACCGCCATTGCAGAACTGTTTTACTTGCTGAAAAAGATGCTCCTGATAAAAAAGCATATCAGAAACAACATCAGGCAGAGTACCAGCTGCATGATACTACCCTTCAGGAATTATCTGGTCTTGGAATAAAAAAACTGCCCTCACAGGAAAAATTGCAGAAGCAGCTTCAGCAACTGGAAACAGAACTGGCAGCTACCCAGAAAGAACTCACACAGCTTCAGGCAGATCAGCGAACTCTGCATATTGTACAAAGCAACTTTTCCTCTATGCTCCAGGATGCTAATATTCTTCCAGAATTATCCTCTGAAAATCCGGAGCAATCCATTTAAGCAAAAAAATAAGAGGATACCCGTACTCGATTTTCTCAAGTTTGGTATCCTCTCATCTATTTTAGCTTTCGTTCCTTAAGTCAGCTCAACCCCTTTCTGTAGATTATCTTTTCCCGACTTCTGACCAAGTTTTTCTTTGTTCTCTTTTAGACGATCATGGATGGATTTCTTTTTTTCTCCTGCTGATCTATCGGAGTTTTTTACAGTAACGGCTTCTGACTGTACCTCTTTATGATTAGCTGCTGACTCTTTCTCATTTACTTCTGTAGCTATATCAGGAGATTTTTCCACCAGTCCACAATATTCATACAGGTAAGGTAAGATGTGTTCCTGGACATCTCGCTGATCTTCGATTCCTTTCATATGTTCAATGATATCGCCCTCACCGGTACCCAGCATGATCTTTCCTGTTACCTTGTGAATCTCTGAATCTATAGAACAAAGCACCATATATCCAACCGAATACAGGTCATCCCATTTATCATTTGCCTGATTTTCCTTCAAGAAAGTCTGATCCAATGCTCCAAGTTTTTCATTTGCTTCTTTAAACGGCAGATACTTTCCGGTTTCCATTTCTCTGTATTCACTAAATACAATTTTTACCATTGGCTCTAAATCCTTTTTTTCAGGAATGGAATAATCGTTGATTCTCTGCAAAAGAACCTGTGCCTTTGTACTTAGTTCATCACTTTCGTCCATCACATCTTTTAAAAATCCGGAATATTCTTTTTTCCCACGTCCTGCATACAGATCATATTCTATTTCTTTGACCAGTGTTTCCTTATCATCAACGTTATCCCGGAACTCATAAGTATCAAAGTCTTCTGCCAGGTCTACCAGCGCATAAGCGATTGCTTCCGCTGTCATATGCTCCGGATAAATATCCTGCTTTTCCTGGGCTGTCATAAAATATTTGAAGTCCGGGAACCGCTCTCTAAGCTCCTGTATTGCTTCCAGAACCAATGGATGCTCACGGTAATATGAAATTGAATCAATGTTATCCGCATAAATCGTATGCCCTTTTATTAAGGTCATCGGACCATCCAGATAATCCGGAAGGGATGAATCGTGTAACTCAAATCCCATTCCATTTCCCATATAGCTTAATCTCGGATCTGCCAAGATCTGCTTATATCTGTCCGTGACCTGTTCAACGGTAAGCCCGTCAAAATAATTTCCCATAGACGGAAACTCCTCACATACAGCTGCAAAGAATGTGATAGTTGCTCCCGTTTTCTGCTGATAGCTCTCTGCTGCTTTTCTGATTTCTTCTCTCCGCTCTTTCTCTCCAAATCCGTTGTTCAACACATTATCAACCATATTATAATTCTGCTCCTCCAGTTCCAGTTATTTTTCTCTATTGTCAACTACAATCAATATCATTTCCCTTTGCTGTTTTATCATGATCATGTTCCTGTTGACCTTTTTGTTTTATTGCATTCAGTTTATCGTGAATGCTCTGCTTTCCGCTGTTCTCAGGCTCTTCGGAACTTCCTTGCTCGTCCATATTTAAGAGTGCATTTAACTCTGACAGACGTTCCATCATCTGATTCAGCTCCTTCTCTTTTGGAAATGGCTTTACCACTTCCTGTTTTGCATTTTCCAGCTGTTCTTTTACTGTTTCTAGTTTCTGCTCCGCATCTGCCAGTTTCTTCGGATAACTTTCCAATAAATTGTTAATACGGGCAATGTTTCCAAGTGGATCTGAACCTAATGGAAGCGAAGATACTGCTGTGTGTTTCACTGAAAGAATAAATTCTTTATGCGAATAATTCAGTTTCAGTAATTTTCCCTTCACAAAGCCTGCCGGATAATATTCGCCGGCGATCCGTATCATATCCTTTTCAGTTTGAACGGTCTCCAGAATCAACTGATATATTTCTTCTACCAGATCCTGCTCTCTGCTATATGTATGCAGTAAAACATCAAAATCAATATTTTTCTTTACCAGTTCAGCATAAGCATTGATTGTCTGTTCTTTTTGATCACATCGAATCCTATCGCCATCTGATTTGATATGATTCGATGTGATATTACTCTGATTATTATAATTCATATAAGTCTTATTATATAGCGGTACCGTTTTGGGAACCTCTTGAAGTCCGTTTTGGGGCACTTCTGAGGTATCTGTTTCGGCACCTCTGAGGTGCTTATTCATCACCTCAGGAGTTCCCCTTTCGATACTTCTATGTACCACATCTTTTTCCTGTGAAGTTCCCATTTCATTACTTCTTTGACTACTCTGATGTGCCATAAAGCTCTTAACATATATAATGTTCGGCAATCCAAAGCCTCTCTTTTTCTTTTCAATCAGTCCGATTTTCTCCAATTCTGTGAGATAATCCATTGCTTTTTTCTTAGAGAATCCCAAGTCACTCTGTATCTCCGTGATCTGATAGATAATGTACACCTTGTTTTCTTCGTCAAGCCATTTATTTTTCATTGACAGTCCCATTCTATCCAGAAGTACCGAGTAAAGGACTTTAGCTGATAAAGACAGTGCGGAAAATGCTTCATCTAATAATAATATCCTTGGAATCCGGATAAAACTGAACTGATCAGCCTGAGTGCCATAATAGTATTCAAAATTCATACTGTTATCTCACCTCTTTTCCATTGATCCAGAAGTTCCAGAATTACACTTTCCATATCTTCTGCCGTATATTTATCAGAGAAGAAATTTCTCAGTTTTTTCTCTGACAATATGATTTTCTGTTCCTGCTTCCTTCCAGGCTGGCTGTTTACCAGTATGGAAATCATTTTCGCCTGCGTCATCGGTTCTGCTTCAAGTGCTGTGCGGAGTGCCGCTACCTGAACTGCTTTAACCGTACCATTTTCTTTGATGTATTCAAATAACCATGTTTGAATCTCTTTGTCAATATAGGAAATGTCAACCGCAACGGTAAAGGGCAGCCGCTTCTTGTCTACATAATCAAGTAATTCAGGAATTAATTCAGTCAAACGAATAAACCTCCTGATTGTATTTTTACTTTCCCCGGTTTCTTTTCCTATCAATTCTGCCGTTTCAAAATTCCGCCCAACTTGGGTGGAATTATTTTTTGATGGTCTTCCTGCCTGTCTTTTCATAGCATCCATTTTCATTTTATATGCAAATGCTTTTTCACTTGGAAGCAATTCTTCTCGTTGAATATTAGCATCTACCATTACTACTACTGCATCATCATCGTCCATATCCCGCACAATGGCCGGTATTGTTTCCAGTCCTGCTTTTATCGCTGCGTGCATTCTTCGATGCCCGGATATCATCTCATAGCTGCTATTCTTATCTGGCCTTACTAAAACAGGTGTCAGCACACCATTCTGTTTAATACTCTCTACCAGGTCATCCATCCTGGATATCTTCAGCAGTCTCAATATCGTATTCTTCGAGAAGCTGACGAATGATATTTCTTTTTCCATCGGTCATTTGTACTCTGTGTACAGGTTTCTTTTGTCTTGCCATAATAAAAGGCCCTCCTAATGATATTTATTTTATCATAGAAGGACCTTATGATGGTTATTTTACAGAAAAAGGTTCACAGGCTCGGTTCTTTTTCAGTTACCTATTTTTTCATTCATTCTTTTGTTTCTTCTGACCACTAACAAAGCATCCAACAATTCCTAATATTGCGGTAATTGCTGTGATAATGACTGTCACATTCATTTGACCAATCAATTCTGAATGTCCAAACGCAACAATATTATTCAAATAGTCTGCATAACTTCCTACGGTTTCCGTAAGCGTGACGAAATAAAATAGCGTCACAGAAATAATAATGGAAGCAATCAGTTCTATGATACCTGTTTTAACCCAAAATTGTACTGTACTCAGAGCGCATCCTATTCCTAACCCCAGTATTACTTTTACGTCATATTTTCCAAGTGCAGACGCATATACCAGATAGGCGACCAGTGACACAAGACATAACAAAGGAATCGCTGCCTGAATATAAAAACCTATTGTTCTATTTTTTAATGATTTCACTTTTTCTCCTCCTTTCCTGCATCAGAACTTCTTTTCACTTCACCTCGTACATATAATCCTATAAATGCAATTGTCATAATTGCAAATACAGCAATCAATACTTTTAATGTAATACTCCACCACGGTGTGATTGATACGATTCTGCTGTCCTCGGACAATCCATTCATTGCTGCTGAATGGCTGAATGCATAAATTGTATTTTTCGTCATATCACGCAATCTTAAAAGGACAATTCCATCATCGGTCTGGTTAAGATAATCCACAATCACAGGTCCTGAAACCTTATCAAAGTCAAAACAAATCATATCTGTATATCCCATCAACTGATCTACAAAATGTGAAGCATAATCTGTCACAGCCGCATCTGTAATCAAATGTCCTTTGAATCCCCATTCGCCTCTTACAACTTCGTAATTCAGTGCTGCGCAAGCAGGTGAATATGTCAATCCCTGTCTTCCATAAATTTCCATTGCGCCCAAAACACCACCAAGATCATTTCGCATTGCTCCCTCAAATCCTCTCAATGATCCTTCTCTGAATGCCTGCTCACGATAGAAATAACTAATACCACCTCTCTGAGTTTCAAAATCATTTCCACAAAAATGCTTTGGTCCTGCAATAACTCCTCGTTCCTGCTCTGCAGATAAAACAATCGTTCCAACATAATAATTTACATTAGAATCCTCAGAATAATATTCCTCGTTTCTTCCACTGAACGGAGTACGTCTCAAATCCAGTCCACCAGTCCATGCCTCATTGCATCCCTGAAATAAAACTTCCTCACCTTGAAGAAATCCTCTTTCCTCCTGTAGTTCTTTATTCCAGCTTGCTGCAATAACAGAGGTATAATTACCTCCAAATTCAGTATACGAATTCGGATTCTTTTCCTCATCCGTTCCAAATCCTAATAATTCAGGGAATGATGCATCTGATCCATTGCATCCGTCACTGGAATGTGTTTCAGGAAGCACAATAGAATTTATCTCTGAAGTCCCCTGTACATTTGGGAATAAAGATGCCATTTCTTCAATTGTCATTTGGTCTAAAAATGCATTCCATGTTTCAGTATCATCATAATCGACATCCCGCATCATTGCAAATGTAATTCCATTATCTGCTTCTCCCTGATTCATTTCTGAAGCGGAAGGTGCATCCTCTGCTTTTTGGTATACCTCTCCCTGTAGTTTTGTTTTCATTTCTTCTCCAACTACAGGTACACTGACTGCCTCCGTCGGGAATGTTGCTGCCCAGTCTGAACGACTGAGATAAGTAACGTTAACTCCAGTATCCTCTGACCAATAGTTAATGTCCTGTTCACCAAAACGGTTTGTAACTCTTTCCCCAGTTGCTTTGCTATACGCATAACTGTCTGTATCTGGTTTTTCATTGTCCGGAATCCCATCAGTGAACTTATAAACACAACTTTCATTCAAAGTAACGTCTTCTGTTCCATCCTGATTAAACATTCCGACATATCCCTGCACCGCCAATATATTATTCAATGCATCGTGAGAACTCTCTCCCACTGCAAAATAATAATCTCCTGCACTTAGAATATATCCTTCTGCCCCATTCTGATCATAACTTGCAAGAAGGTAACGATCCACTGGCACCTGCACAGTCTCCGTTCCATCTGGATCTAACAGACTGCTCTTTTCATATCCCACAAACTGAATCGCACTCTTTTCCACTTCATTAAGACGCTCATACTCTCCATATGGAGTCTGTGCATAAACTAAAACTGCACATTTTCCTGGTTTTTCACCTATATTGCGGACTTCCACATTCACCATATACTGGTCGGTTTCTGCATCATACTCTACCCCTGTGATCTGCTGTTCAAAATCCGTATAAGACATTCCCCATCCAAATGTAAAGCACATTTCATCCGCATAATTCCATGCACCTGCCGAGCGGAAACAGCCAACATCTGAAGCTGCATTTCCACTTCCTGTAATGCAGTCTGCATACCTCGTCTCGTAATATTTATAACCTATATAAATATTTTCCTGCTCAACAGTCACATACTGTGTGCTTTCATCCGTCACAATGCCATCATCATACATGGTATCAACATTAGACCATGTCGGAGCATTTCCACATGCGTTCACAATTGCCGGAGAAGACAACGAACTGGCTGCGAATGTATCACTTAAACGTCCAGAAGGATTTACTTCGCCATCCAGTATTTTTGCCACACCAGTTAATCCAGTATTTCCAGGTGAACCAATCCATAAACATGCATCTACATTATAATCATCTAACCAATCCAACTCCATAAAATAAGTTGTATTGATAACCACAATAATCTTATCAAAATGCTCTTTTACAATCTCTAACATATCTTTTTCATTTTGATGCAATGCAAGACTGCTGATTGTCTCTCCTGTGGTTTCATCCACCTCGCTGACCGGCATATCACGTCCTTCTCCCGCTTCCCTTGCAAGTACGACAATTGCCGCATCATTATAATCATCCAGTGAATCTAATACTTCTTCCGTGTAAATACTCTTAGGTGCTTCACAGTTGCCTGTTCCCATATAATTCTTGATACCATCACCCCAAGGTGGAAATCCTCCCTCACCTGTTCGTGGCTCCATACTGCTATAGGCATTGTACAATGTATCATTTATCTCGAATCCTTCATTGCTCAAGGCTTCATAGAAGTCAACAGTCAAATCCCCATTTTTGTATGTTCTCGATCCTGCTGCTGAAGTGTGATATAGCGGATTATATGCAGCAAACCCAAATAAGCTGACTTTTTTCCCAGTTTCCAATGGCAGTGTTCCATCATTCGATAATAATACTGCACCTTCTTCTTCCTCTCGCTCGATGTGATCGTAAACATCAGCCTCTAACTTTTTTAAATTGTCTTCTGTAAAATCCCCATACGAACTTGCATAAATAATCCTCGTATCTGTATCAGATACCATCTTTGTCGTTTTTACCCCCAAAAATGAATTTACCTGTGAGGCGTAACTCTCCGCACATACACTTCCAAAAGAAGTAAAAGCCAACAAAAATGCTGATACACTGGCGAATCCTCGAAATGCCAGATTACTTTTATTTCTCGTTCCCATAATTTTCCTCTCTTTCTTTAAATTACGCTATGTGTGCACCATTACGTTGTAATCATTGTAAGAGAAAAGCAATAAAAGCTCAATATATTATGCATATCCTGTCTTTATCGGTACATATTCTGTAAATTCAAATTATCTTTACTGAATTTTTATTTTTAAGTATGATTTCTGATGCCAATTTGCATTAATTTTTCTGACAAAATGCAGTATGGTAAAGAAAGTATAAGAAGTCAGGAGATTTATCATGAGTCAGGCAAAAGTAGATCGTTATAAAGAAGAAAAAAAGAACCGAAAAAAATCATGGCAAAAGAAAAAAGAATCCGTATCTTTGTTTTTTACAATCTGCCGTGCCTCATCTGGCTCATGCAGAGTTCGGCACCGGAATCAAGATTTGTAACATAAAAATCTGATTCTTTGTCTGAACAGTAATAGTTCCATTGTATTTTTCAGCAGTATAACGGATACTCTTCATACCGTATCCATGATCTGCCTTGTTTTTCTTAGTTGTAAGCGGAAGACCTTTTTCAAATTGCAGCTTTCCCTCATAGTAATTCTGAACCTGAATTACCATAAGATCACTCTGAATGATTAATTTTGTACTTACGACACGCTTATCCGGATCTGTCACTTTCATGACTGCTGTAATAGCATTATCCAATGCATTTCCAAATATTGCATAAATATCTTCTACCCTCATAAAATCAAGATGTTCTCCATCTGCCATGCAAGTCCAGCAAATATCATGATTTTTGCAGAACAATGCTTTTTCCATCAATACAATGTCAAGTGCACGGTTTCCTGTCTTTAACGCAGTATCATAAATCATGATGTCATTTTCAAGTTCTTCCAGATACTCATTTTTCTCTTTTCCATCATCCATACTTTTTAATGCACGAATCTGATGTTTTAAATCATGGCATTTCCGGTTAATATTTTCAATGGTATCCGCAGTCATTTTATATTGCCTGTTTTGCAAATAAAGAGCCGTGTTAATTCCATTTAACTCCCGATGAAGCTGAATCAGATTTTTCTGATTGATCTGAACAATCAATGCATACACACAGCACAGACAGTCCATACCACAAAGAATCATTCGATACCATCTGCCAACCTCAAACCCAGCCACCTTTGCTCCCTCTAGAATCCCAAGCAACCATATAATTACAATAATCGTCGTCAACGGAAAAACCAATTTCTTGTCTGCCACAAATCTTCCATTATCCGGTATTTTTTTTGCACAGAAAAAATATGCCATTACATAAACCAGCACATAGCACCCTACACTTACCACCTTGCTTTCCCCTCCGGCAAGATTATATATCTGCATAAGACTATAAGATATATGCTGTACTGCAAAAGCACAAGTAGAACAATATACCGCCTGCACAATAGACTGCCCCATGCATATCCATACAAATAAAATGCTTATTATCAGATAAACTGCCCAGTAGAAAATTTCTCCAGCTACTGAATCCGGTTTTCCCACAAATTCATTATAAAAGCCGACCAAAATCAACATACTTATACTTAAAACCGTTGCAATCAGTACGAAATGTTTTCTTTTCCTCACAGGTTTTAAGAAAAGAAGACACGCACAAATCAACTCGACCATATAGGAAACATTTAACCAATATTTCATCATATCTCAATTCCTCCCATATAGTTTGCAAGTGCCTGTAAAAACTCTTTTTTACGTGGACGGCTGATTTTAAGATGTTCACCTTGAAGAATTACATCTTCTTTCTCCACACCATTTACATATTTCAAATTCACAAGATAACAATTATTACACCGTTTAAATGAGAGTCCTTCCAACTGCTGCTCCAAATCTTTTAACGAAGCTTTCTGACAGAATTCTCCATGTTTTGTGTGGTATAAAAGATAATGTCCGTCTACTTCCACAAAAAACAGTTCATCCGATGAAATAATCTGCATTCCTCTTGGTGTTGTCAGTACAATATTTTTTGACCGCTGATTAGAAATAATATCTAAAGCATTCAAAAGCTTCATGGCAAAAGAATAGTAGTTCACTGGTTTGATTATAAAATCAAGCGCCCGCACCTCATATCCCCGGATTGCCATCTGAGCCATATTGGTTACAAAGAAAATAAGAACTTCTTTGTCTTTCTGTCTGATTTTCTTCGCCGTGTCAATTCCATTAGTTCCGTCCATGTCAATATCAAGACAGATCAGATCATACGATGCATCAAATTGCTGCAAAAATACGTCTCCAGAACAATAAGTTTTTATCTCCAGTTTTATGGCATTTTCCTTTTGAAACTGTTCAAAACATTCCTGTAAGGAATCCCTTTCTTCCTGCTCATCGTCCACTATTGCAATTTTTCTCATATCCGCTCCCCATATTACTATCTGTCATATAAAAATAATTTACAGAGTATGCTTGTTTCAAACATACTCTGCATTCTATTATAACAGATTTCTTCTTTTCCTTAAAGATTAATTACTTTCTCTCCTTTTTCTTATTAATTGTAAAATATAAGCGTACTAAGAAATGAGCGTTTAACAGTCCATACGTTTGGACTGGGAACCCTAAGAAAGGATAGGCAAATATGGAAAACAGGATTTATTACAGAGTTACTTTTTACAAGCCCGGCTGTTGTTATGACAGATGTTTCACCAATGAGGATGAAAGAAACAGACTTGCTGACAGCATGAAAAAGGCAGGCTTTAAAGTAACTGTCTATAATTCATAAATCTATAGAAAGGATGGGCTATATATGTTTACGGCATGGGTGATGGATTCAGATGGTGAAGTACGAAAACAGTTTGACGATTGTATGCAGGTTTCCGTATTGTCAGAAGAACAGATGCAAATGAAATACCCCGAGATCATTGACGCAATCGGCTACACTAGCAATTATGTCTGCCTGGTAGACTCGCAGGGACCTCATTTTTACCCCCTGTACGTCTATAGTGTAAACATAGGCTGAGGGTTACGGCATGGACTTACTTACACTTTTGAAAATGTTTCTTTTCCTGGGGTGTGTCTGTTACACATTTACAATACTGTCCTTTATTAAAAGGCATTTCCCCAGGATAACCTGGAAAAAGGATTCACGGAAAAAGGAGAATAAAGAGGATGGGCGAAACACAGAAAACTGAGATTGTTGCCGAAATGGAAAATACAGAAGTTACCGCTTTCGGAAAGAAAGATTTACGAACTTTCAACACCTTAAAGAGCAATATCGAGAAAGGCTTTTCAAGAGCCAGTGACGCGTATATCACTATCGGCTGTGCCCTGTGGCAGATTCACCACGGCGAATATTACCGCATTGACAATTACAAGAATATTGCAGAATTTGCCCTGGATGTCTACGAACTGAAAAAGGCAACTACCCACAACTACATAAAAGTGATTGAAAAATTCGGCGAAATCGTTGATGGTAAAGCTATCGGCTTAAAGGAAGAATACAAGCCCTTTAAGTGTTCACAGCTTGTCAACATGACCGCATTCACCCCGGAACAGTTGGAACAGGTAAAGCCCGACTGGTCAGTCCGTCAGATTATCGAATTCGGTAAGGAACCCCTTTCCATAGATACGGACGCAGATGGTGAAGAGGTCATTGATTCAGATGCAGAAGAAATTGAAGAGAATGACAGCCAGGACGCTAGTGCTTACATGACCGCCCCAGAACTGGAAACAGGACGTACACAGCTTATGACCTGTGACAGCCTGGATGATTTAATCAAGAATCGTGAGGTATTGGAAAATGCCTTTAACGATATGAAACAAGACAAGAACTTTGCAAAGAAAAAAATCCGCTTTGTTTTGGAACTCGCATTTGAATAAGGACAGCAAGGTAAAAGATAGCGGAACCACGAAAAGAAAAGGAGAAAAAAAACTATGACTATTTACACAACTGCAACTAAACCTGTTGAGGTTATCACAAAGAATGCTACCCCATATGACGTAGATGGAAACAAGGGTATTACTTACCGCCTTGTAGTTATGGCTGACAATGACGTGGAAAAACTGAAAGTCGTTGACGAGAAAACCTATAACCTGTTTCAGTCAGGACAGAAGTATCTGCTTACCGGACAGTTTGACGTTCGAAACGCACGTTGTGGCGAATGGAAGGTAAACGGCTACGCGCAGAAATAATGGTAGTCAGTCCATACGTATGGACTTTCTATAAAAACCTTTTTATCCCATGGGGTTAGGAAACGCCTATCCCCTAGCCCCATGTAATCCCGAAAAGGAGAAATAGGCGTGAATGATACATTTACAGACGAAACACAATTAGACATAGATTCATCTTTCACGGATTCCCCACCTACTGAGGAACCGTCCACGGATATTGTGGAAATCCTCCCGAATGGTGACGAATCTGTGATAACTCCACCTGTGGTACAGATCACGGCAACCCCTACGCCTGTTATGGTAACGGCAACGCCAACCCCTGTGCCAGAGGTAACCACAGCTCCCCCAGAACAACCAGAAGCTTCTGCTCCCTCCACGGATGCGGAAACTTCCCTGGGGGATTCCTCCGAAACTGAAACAGACCATACAATTGATGATATCTACACCCTGTTGTCAGAGCGCGTCAAGGCGCTGGAAGAACAAGAACTAAAACAGGAAGAAACAAGGGCAGAGGAAACACAAGCCCTTACCGGATACCGTTCCTATATGGTGGAACAGTCAAAAAACGTCCTGTCTGTTTCTTCCCTTATTTTTATAACCCTTGCGTTCCTGTCCGGTCTTATCCTTGCAAGGATAGTCTGGCGTAAACTGTAGTCCATACGTTTGGACTGCCCCGATATCATCCGTTTCTAAGGAGTGACAAAAATGCAATTTCTATCTATCGTGAGCACTGTAATAAATGACGGTGAAGCTTTCATATCTGGAAATGAACCCGAAACATTTGTAGGCGCAGCCGAAACTGCCGGTTCTGTAGCTTCTGACTTCCTAGATAAGTTTATGAATATGGATTTCATCAAGGAAATTTTCACAAGCTATGCCGGTGTCTTTGCAATCGGCTTTGCCTTTGCAACAGTGCTCATATTAATTACCTTTGGCGTTTTCAAGGCTTTTAGCCTTGTACGCATAGATTAAAAATAATTCAAGGAGGTACAATACCATGGGTGAAGCGTTAACAGGTGCTTTTACTACTGCTGTAGGCACAATCAAAACTGACGTTACTACAATGATTAGCACAGCCCTCCCGGCTGGTCTTGCTATCATGGGTATCGGTCTTGCGGTTCGTATCGGAATCAACTTCTTCCGTTCTATCGCGAATTCCTAAGCAGGAATTGCCAGGGGTGCATTGCTGTTCAAGGTCACAGCTTTGCAGTTACCCCATGCGCCCCTGGCACTATTCAAACAACAATATACTTTCGTATTAAGTATTAACATCAAGAACACAAGTAACATCAAGAAGTATATAATAGTAAAATTAAATAAAATGAGGGTATTCTTTCCCTATCCCAATTCCCCCTACTCTTGGGATAGCCTAACCCCTGTCAAGTAATTTACTCTTTTCCCCTCACAGCTTCTCTTAGGATAAAAAGCCTCCTGTGGGGAAAAGGAAGAAATTACTTTACAGGGTGCAGGGAAATAAGAATGGATGTTGCAAGGGCTTGACGGTTTTACCATCAAGCCCTTGTTAACTACCAGGGTTTTGGTTTTCCCTGCCCCACTGCTGTTCAGTCCATACGTTTGGACTGTCCACAGCCAGGAACAGGGAAGCCCAAGCCCCCTATGGGAGTCGGGCAGAGGGGGTTGGGGGTGACGGAATGGTACCCAAATAATTATTATAATTATCATAAATATAATAAACCTAATATCCATAATAATCCATTAATTCATATAAACAGAACCTTGATAACAAAATACGGATAATAATAGTTAGCCCTAGCTTGATATAAATTCTCATATACTGTATAATTATATTATTATACATATGGAGGGTAAGGGAATGAAAAAGAAAGGTAACATGGATTTAGATAAACTAAATCAGTCTCTATTAAATGGCAATCAAAAAACCATTAAAAATATCGACACTCTTACACGCGATTCTGCAATGAATAAATCAGAAAAGAAACTGCATAAAACAGTTATTAAACTTTTCGGAAGGTAGGACAAAATGAAAAAGAGTTCGTCTAAAACATTGATTATTGTACTGTTGTCCCTGGTTATTATCTACATGATATTTAGGTATGTAATTCCCAGGCTGTTCGCTTATGTGTTTTTGATATTTGCTTTCATTCCTCCTTTAATTAGTTCCATTGCAGGTATTGCAGTTATTATTTTGATTTTCTATCTAATATATAAATTATTACGCAAGAAGTAGGGCAAAAACCTACTTCTTTTTTTTGTGAGGTGAGTTCTTGAAAAAAATAATATGTTGTATTCTTGTTTTTACTATTACCCTTTGCAGTTTTCATGTTCCTGTATTTGCTAAAGATTGGCTATATGCTTCTGATAGTATGATAGATGCCTATAATAAAGCCCAGCAATTTAAAGAACAAGCGGTAGAGGGCATTGATTGGTATAACGGCATGGTTGGCAATTTTGGTTCCGGACTTGGTCATCTTATAGGCGGTTCTTTTAGTATTGTAAAAAATGCTGTCCTCAGTCCTATTGATGGTTTTATAGAGGGTTGGAATACAGACTGGAAAGATGTCGTAGACAAAGGTATTAACGACGGTGAAATTCGCGCGGATGATGATTATATTTACATCCACCAAAATGTTATTAACAACATCAATCAGAAAGTACAAAGTCGTGTTCATGCTTTGGATGGTTATTATTTATTTGATTCTGTAGGAAAACTTGATTACGATAATCTAAATAATATTTGTAAACATTTTATAAACGGTTTCGATAAGCTCGACAATGCTTCAGAAACTAAACGCAATAATGTTATCCAGTTTTTGTCCCAGGATGGAGTATTTCTTTTATCTGCTTCTGAGTCTGTTGTTCATTTGTTTTACCTTCCAATTTTCAATTCAAATGAATATTTCTATTTTTGCGATAGTTCTAATCGGATTAGTTGTTATGACGTTTTGAATGGTTCTATTTTATCGACTTCATCAGCTTCTCGCTATTCTTTTAGTTATCGCAGTATTACTTTTTATGATTCTTGCCCTATTGACTTTAGTTTAAATTATGTTTGTTATGGTTCCTTATTAAAAGTTTTTTATGATTCATCCAGCGGAATTAATTTTTTAAGTCAAGGTCAACAACACTATTCCGCAAGCCTTCCTAAAGGTTTATATCGTATCCCTATAAATGTTGTAAAAAATTATAATACCACTAATTCACCTAATATCACCTACAACAATAATGTTACCAATATGGATGCCCCAGACATTGAAAACAGTCTGAATATTACTTTGAAAGGCTATCTTGACAAGCTTTTTAGTGGTGAGTTTAATTCTAATAACCCCACCCCTACGCCTGGTTCTTCCGGTGGTAGTTCCGGTGGCGACCATGGTGGAACCGGTGGGGATTTTGGCAATCCCACCCCCACGCCAGACCCGGATGGCGGTTTCACTTCCGGTACTTATGACCTGTTAGACCAGATTTATAAATGGCTTGTTTCTTTCGGTGAAAAATATGATATTTTCGCTAAGAAAATCACGGATTACATAGAAGCAAATGACGGTAAGCTAGACCAGATCATTGAAGCTATTAACGCCCTGGCAGATGGAAAAACAGAGACTGAAAATAACGGCTGTAAATACGATTTTACCGCGCTTTCTGATTTTATGACAAAACTCTGGAACGATTCCGACCAGAAGTTTGACACAATGGTTTCCCTGTTAGAAGAAAACAACAAGTACCAACAGAAACTTGTAAATTCCCTAAATGAAATCAAGGCTATCCTTGTTACCCAGACCGTCCTTGAATTGTTCCAAGACCGTTCCTCAGAAACAGCGAACAAGGCAAAAGACAAGTTTCCCACTTCCCTGCCCTGGGACATTGCAATGGTAGTCAATGCAATGGCTGCTGAGCCCCAGGAAATCAAGATTGATTTACCCATTGAAATACAGTCCCTAGGCATACATGAGGAAATCAACATAGACCTATCAAGTGGAGAATGGGAAAAGCTTGCAAAAACCTGTAGGTATCTGCTTTCCATCCTGTTCATTTTATTTATGATACATCTGTCAAGAAAGATGTTCTTTAATGGAGGTGAGGACTAATGGCTGAAGCGGTTGTATCTGAACTTGCGAAAACGGCAATCGGTTTATTTTTCGATATTGTGGACGTACTGATTTCTTTACTGCCCTCTGCCCCTTTCCGTATAATGCTCTCACAGCTTTCAGAAGATTCGGGTATTAACGTATTGGGCTATGTTAACTATTTTATACCGTTCAAATTCTGCGCGACCTGTATCAATGCCTGGCTTGCCTGTGTACTGGCTTATTATGTTTACAAGTACCTAAAACAGGCAATCACAGACTACAGACAGAAACACAACATTTAAGCAGAATGCTATTGTGTCTATTTTAGGCACAATTAGCCTTTCTGCAGAAACTATTATCTGACAATTCACAGTCCATACGTTTGGACTGATACCAAAGGGGGAAAACATATGATTTACTTTTACTCTGGGCGTCCTGGTTCCGGGAAGTCCTTACATTGCGCTAAGATGATTGACACCTATCACAGGAAAGGAAAAAACGTTATTTGTAATTTTGAAGTAAACGAAAACTTCTGGAAACACCGTCATTGTAAAAAGAACAAGCTTCTAGGCGATTATGGGAAAATTGCGCAGCTTACCAATGAGGAACTTACAATAGACTACCTCATGGATTTTGCCAACAAGTACCACAAGCGGAACGCCAGGGGGCAGATTATCGAAAAACAGACTCTTCTAATTATTGATGAGTGCCAGACCATGTTTAACTCACGTTCCTGGAATCAAAAGGGTCGTTCTCAGTGGGTAATCTTCTTTACACAGCATAGAAAGTTTGGGTATACCGTTATCCTGGTATCGCAGCACAAGGACTTGATAGATAAACAAATACGTCATATCTTCCAACACGACTATGAGCATAGGAACGTAAAAAACTTTAAACTTATCGGGTGGTTTCTCGCCCTGCTCTTTGGCGGTAATCTTTTTGTCATTCCAGTAAAGTCCATGGACACTGGAAAAAAAGACCATACCGAGTTTATGATAGCGCCACGGAAATATTATAAGCTTTACGACAGTTACAAGATTTTCGATACCACTACACTAAAACAGTTGTAAACGTTAGCCAGGTCTTGGGCTGTTCTGCTGTCTGCGGAGCTTGGGGATTAAGGGGCCCCAACTAGCGGACGGCAGATCAGAACAAGACCCGGCTAACGAAAAAATTGTGTTGCGTACTTGACAATAGCAACACTTTTCAGTCAAGGGGGAAACTAAAAAGTGAATTACAATGTCAAAACGATTGAATACGTGGATTCTGTACAAGTCCGCACTTATAAACGACCTGTCACAGTTTCCAATAAAATCAATCTTCCACAGCCAAAACAAAAACACATATCAGAACCTAAAGAGAGAACCCAGTACCAGATTGAACACAGTATAAAATCATCTGTAAACAGAACCGTCAACCAGATTTACACCATTTCCAGGGCGAACAAATGGGAATATTTCATAACTCTTACCATTGACCCAAAGAAACTGGATAATACGGATTTTAACCTGGTATCGGAAAAACTGAACATCTGGACAAATAATCTTAAAAAGCGGTATGCCCCAGATTTAAAGTATATCATTGTCCCAGAACTGCATAAGGATAAAAGCAAATGGCACTTCCATGGACTGTTTGCTAATATCGGTAAAATGCCCCTTACCTTTTCCGGTAAAGTGTGCGTTGGCAAATTCGTATACGATTATGTAAAAAAGCCTTTCGCAACTAAGATTTACAATATCCCATTATGGAAATATGGCTTTTCTACTGCTACTATCATCCGCGACAGCTCAAAGGCAAGCTCTTATATCACGAAATACATTACTAAGGACTTATCCCATATCCTGCAAAATCAACACCGGTATCTGGCAAGCCAGAACATAGACCAGCCCCTGGAACGTGTATTCAATATTGATTATGATGAGCTGACACGGATTTATAGCAAATACCTAAGCCATATAACCTATATGTCAGATGTAAAAATCCCAGGTGCAGGACAGGAGATTATATACATGGAACTGCAAAAGGGAAAAGGAAATCCTGCTCCATGCAAAACAAACTTTTCCATTTTCGAACCGGAGCTGAAAAAGCCTGTCTGCATGGATAATGATACCCAGATATCCCTTGCAAAACAACAATACCAAAACTCCCCACAAAAGGAAATCAAGCTTTCCCCTGTTCCTGCATCCGCAAAGAAATACCTACAGCAGTTAAGGGAACTAAAATCCTTTTTAAAGGAACATCCAGAAGTAAAAAGCGTATACCGCGATATCAACATAGACTTTTTAATATTACAGACCAAAAGAAAAATCATGTATGAGGAGGAAAACGAAATTGAACAAGATAGACAAATTAGCAATGACTTTATCCCGGCAGTTGGAGTACCATTTTTATAAATTCCTGTATTTTTTCATGTTCCGCGATTGCAAAAACTGTAAGTCTTTCTGTCTTACCTGCAAAGAGTTTGACAAGTGCATGGAAACAGTTAAGCGAACCTATAAACAAAAACACCCTGCTTAGAACCAGTCCATACGTTTGGACTGAGTAATCCCAGGAGGGCGCAAGCTAAGGTAATAAATAAAAATAGTCCTGTCAATGATTCCAAAGGAACAAAGCCTGTCATTGACAGGACTATTTTTGTTTATTAGGCTCCCCAGAATAAAGGGGGAACTATGAACATGCGAAAATATTTCAAAGAATGGGAAAGATACCAGTTAGAAGCTTTATTAAAAGCTAAAACACCGGTAAAGGAAATCTGCAATATCTTAAAGCGTTCGAAAACCTGTATTTACCGTGAGATCAAAAACGGCACTGTCGAAATGCTGGATTCTGACTTAAAGCCTTATACGAAATACTGCGCTGACCGTGGACAGCAAGTCCAGGACGAAAAGTCCCATAACAAAGGCAGGGAGCCCAAAATCGAAAATGACCTGGATTTTGTAAGATTCATTGAATCCATGGTATTAGAAAAGAAATACAGTCCTGTTGCTATCCTGGCATATATCAATAAAAACCACCTTACTTTTAAAACAAAAGTCTGTTTTAAAACAATCTATAACTATGTCCACAATGGCATTTTCCTAAACATTACAAGAACTAATTTGCCTATGCCTAGAAAGAAAGTCGAAAAAGAAAAACCAAAGAAGAGGCAAGCTTATTCCCATATTCATACATCTATTGAAAAACGGCCAAAAGAAATCTATGACCGCCTTACCTACGGTCACTGGGAACTTGACACAGTAGAATCTGGCAAGGGTGACAATACCTGCCTTTTTGTATTCACGGAACGTATGACAAGGGAAGAACTGATTTATAAAGCGGAGGGCAAAAACCAGAAATCCCTTTTAAAAATCCTTAACCGTATTGAGCGCAATCTTTCCGCTCCTGTATTCCGTGAAACATTTAAAACAATTACCTGTGACAATGGCGTGGAATTTCTAGATATGGATGCCATGGAAAAGAGCTATTACAACAAAGTAATGAAACGAACTAAGGTTTATTACTGTCATCCGTATAATGCTTGTGAACGTGGCAGTAATGAAAATGCAAACAAGCTCATTAGGCGTTGGATTCCAAAAGGTTCCCATATCAGCAAATTTACAGATAAATACATACAAGATTTACAGGACTGGATAAATACATATCCCAGAAAAATATTTGATTACCTCTCATCCCAGGAATACAAAGAATTAGTCCTGGTATCGTAGTCCAAACGTTTGGACTGATAGTATAACATACATGCGCAAATTAAGGGACACTTTGCAGTGTTCCTAAAAGTCGTGCTTAAAAGAATAACGGCGACTGACCTTTGGGGCGTGATCTCATGTGAAAAATCTTTCGTATGAAATCGCGCCCCATTGGGAAGTCGCCGTCGCCAAAAATTTGTCAATTTTGTTCAAAAATCTTTTATTTTTTTGTGCAATTCATAGAAAGTCAATTTTTTTCCGCTTTCCTATTGCAATTTACATTCTCTCCTTTTTCTCTCCTTCCGGGAAAATAATCTTGAATACAAAAAAATAGATAACCATGGATACTCCACCCGTAATAAATGTAACTAATAAATTATAGACTGCCGGTGCAAAAAAATGTTGTGCAATCGGCATCCACAATCCATTAATCCCATTGCAAACAAGCGAAATTAATATCCATGCGATAAAATACCATAAAATCTGCCATGCAATATTCCCATGACTTTTAAACGTAATATTTCTCTGTAAAGGAAAATTGACACACTGTGCCAAAAATGTTCCCAGCTCATAACTGATAAAATATCCCAGTCCACCGCCGATGATTACCTCTCCCGCTGCATTTCTTGCAACTTCATAGCCTAAAATATTCCACTTATAATCTATTCCAAATACATGCATCGGAATCTGAGGCCACATAAATTCTTGTCCAGCATATTCAATACCGAACATGTAAGGGAAAAATGTAAACATCAGATACTGTAAGACTGTAACTCCCATACTAAAAACCCAGAAATATAACAACTGTATCAGAAGTTTTGCGATTTTTTCATGTTTTTTCTCAAATTCTTCCCATTTCTTACGCATGGCACACCTCCTCAATGTACGCTGTAGCTTCCTTATTTTTCATTACCAGCACTTTTGCTACTGCACTCCCATAAGGACTTTCTGCTTTAACAAAAAGTTCCTTTGCTGTATCCGGTTTCACAATCACCATTGCTTCTCCATAATAAGTATCTGCTGTATCTCCGTGATAACTTCTTTCATAATATGGACATGCGCTACCAATACCAAGAATTTTTCCACCTTCAACAGTTACTCTAATGCTGCCACGTATCATTGGCTTCCACTCACCCTCGAAATCTGTATACTTCATTCTGATATAAACAAGATCATCCTCTCTCACAATTTCCTGTTCTGGTGCTAAAGTCAATCTAGTTTCTGCATCTGCTGTTTTCAAAATCTTTTCTGCGATTTTGCAATTATTTTCATCGTAAGAAACCGCTTTTAATTCTCCACTGTGATACGCAACATGAAAATTTGTTTTACAATCTTTCTTTATATTCTTTGTTCCTACACATTCCCCATTTACATAAAGTGAAACATGATGTGCTCTGGCATACACTTCCACAGAAGTTTTCTTTCCCTCACATCCTTCAAAAGACCAGCTCTCTATTGCATTACTCATCTTCCATGCGGAAGGAGAATGAGCTTCATGTGCATAATGCACCGGGACAACGCCAATTCCTATTTTTTCCAGACCAAATGCAACTTTCGTATAAGTCAATTCAGCCAATGGTTTTCCCGTAAGATCAATTCTTCCGGAACCTGCGCTTACCCATCCAGGTCCATTATCAAAACGCTTTGCATATTCTTTGTATTCCCATGAACCAATTCCTACCTCTCCAAGATAATCCATGCCAGCCCATACAAAATCACCTATAATTCGCGGTTCTTCTTTTGCCATTTCTATAAACTTATATGCATCTGCGCAGAAAGTTTCACTGCCTAAAATAATACGATTCGGATATTTTTTCAAATCATGACGGTAACGCTTGATTCCGTAGTTATAGCCTGCCACATCCATTTTTGCAAAAGCATCCTTCGTCTTCACATCACATGGATACAATGTTGCACCTGTTTTCATGAAATCGGCTCCTAAAACTCCTGCCAGTTCATTAAAAAATTCGCTGCCGACAGATTTTTTCTTCTTTACATCCTTTGCTGTCTGATCTGCCTTTTTGTCACTGTATACACCTAATCCCATCGAACTTAAGAAATTAAAGAAAATATTGATTCCACAGGTAACAGGTCGTGTACCATCCAGTACATGAAGTGTCTCTGTCAGATTTTCACAAAGCTTAATTCCTTTTTTCTGTGCAGTCTCTGACACTTCATTTCCAGTAGAATACATAATGACAGAAGGATGATTATAATCTTTTGCAACTAAATCAGCTATATCTGTTTTGTAATTATCTAAAATTATATCTGCATAATCGTATTTTGTTTTATGAATATACCAGCCATCAATATACTCATCCATTACAAGCATACCAAATTCATCACATGCATCTAACATTGCTTTTGAGCACGGATTATGTGCACTCCGGATTGCATTATATCCATTTTCCTGCAAAATACGGATTTTTCTGCGTTCTGCAAAGTCGTATGCACACGCACCTAACAATCCATTATCATGATGAATACATGCCCCTCTTAAAATGACACGTTTCCCATTGATGCAAAAGCCGTGCTCTGCATCACAAGTAACAGTACGGATTCCGAATCTTACTTCCTGAATATCCTCACCAAATGTAACCCGACAAGTATAGAGTTTCGGATATTTCGGACTCCAGAGTTCTGTTTGTTCAAGTACCATTTCTGTGTGATATTCCACAGTTTTTTCTTTTACATCACAAATGGCGTTTTCCACAGTATCTTCTGACTGTATTGTCTTGGAAACAATAAGTTTTTCTCCATCAAATATCTCAGTACAGAGCATTCCCACGCCAGTTGTCTTTACATCTACCGCAATCTTTTTTTTCTGATAATCAAGTGTTTTTACACGAATTTCATCCCGTAAAATATGCTCCGTCGGAAATATGTAAAGCCATACCGGACGATAAATTCCCGTTCCGGAATACCATCTGCTGTTCGGCTGGTCACTGTTTACTACAGTTACTTTTATCTCATTATCTGCCCCATAGTTCACAGACTCTGTGATATCCACATAGAATCCTGTATATCCGTATTCATGATAAGCGGCTTTTTTCCGATTTACATAGACAGTCGCTTTGCGATATATCCCTTCAAACTCTAAGAGCAGTTTTTTTCCATTCCATTTTTCCGATATATGTAAATTTCTCTCATAAGTATAATCCTGTGCCTCAATCCATCCCGTATTTACACCTCCAGCACTTGTCTCACTTTTTTCATCAAGAAGCATTGCATCATGCGGCACATCTGTTGCAAATTGTGTCTCCCTTTTTCCTGTCACATAACAGATCCAGTTCTTATTCAAAGATAATTTTTCCATCTAAGTAATTCCTCCCAAAACCACATATTTTTTGTCCGGATAATTCTGACCAAGAAACTTCTTTTCACTTTTTCAATCATGCTCTATCTATGGCTTGTTACCTTGCAAAAAACTGATGATTTTATTTTACTTACCTCCATCAAAATAACAAGAGGCTGTGCATGCATTGCAGGATGGCGTTCATAAATTGCAGTCTTTTTTCCTATTTTTTCTCATTTGTGCTGCTGCATTTTTTAACATATTAAAATATATCAACCAAAATGGTTAAAATATCACAATCAGCTTTAGTACAACAGAGTGGTACTTTAATACTCGAATAGAGAGCAAAATGCGAAAAACAGAACAGGGTACTTAAAATCCTGTATTTCAGAGAGTTGCCGGTATTCTACCGTTATTTAGAAGCTTATTGTTGTGGTATATGCCACAAAGATAAGACTATGAGAAAATCTCTGTAAATTAGATTCTTCTATGATAATGAAGGGTGAAAAGCTTACAAATCAGGCTTTTCACCCTTGTTTTATATATAACAGTTACTGACAGGCATGTCAAGAGCAGGCGGCTGGCCGCCTGTCTTAGACTATGTTTTTACTTATTCTGGAAGTCGTCCTTCGTACATGATACTCAACTCCCCATAGACCTGGCCCCAGTCCCGGATGGTAGTTGTCCATTTCTTAGTAGCCTCGAAAGTGGCCAGATATAAGGCTTTTAATAGCGCTGTATCACTTGGAAATACGCTTCTCTGGCGATTCAGTTTCCGGTATGTGGAGTTCAGTGATTCTATCGCATTTGTTGTATAAATGACCTTCCGGACAGTGGTTGAAAACTTAAAAATTGGAGAAACAGCATCCCAGTTGTCCTTCCAGCGTTTCATGGAATTCGGATATTTCGGACTCCATTTTTCTGTCACACGGTCTAAAGCAGCCAGAGCCTTCTGCTCATCAGCAGCCTGATAGATGGTTTTTAAATCTGCAGCGAAAGCTTTCCTGTCTTTATCCGGAACGTATTTCAGCGTATTTCTTACCTGATGGACAATACACCTCTGATATTCTGTCTTTGGAAATGCCGCCGAAATCGCTTCTTTAATGCCTGTAAGGCCGTCTGCACAGATAATCAGGATATCTTTAACCCCTCGATTTTTTAGTTCATTTAAGACAGAAAGCCAGTATTTCGCACTTTCATTGTCGCCAATCGTGATGGTCAATACTTCCTTTTTGCCCTCTGTGTTAATGCCCAGAATTACATAGGCTGCAAGTTTACGAATCACTCCGTTGTCCCGCACAGAATAGTGGATAGCATCAATGTAAAGAATCGGATACACGTCGTCTAGCGGTCGATTCTGCCAGTCTTCAATCTGCGGAAGTATCTTATCTGTTACATCAGAAATAAAACTCTCAGATGTTTCAAAGCCATAGATATCTTCAATCGTTTCCGAAATTTGGCGTGTAGTCATTCCTTTGGCATACATGGAGATAATCTTCTGGTCAATGTCAGAAATATCCTTCTGACGCTTTTTGACAACCTGTGGTTCAAAGGTGGACTTTCGATCTTGTGGTACTTCGATTTCCATAGAACCATACCGACTGTTTACCTGCTTGCGTTTATAGCCGTTTCGATAATCGTCGTTGTCAGAACGCTCGGATTTCTCATATCCGAGATGGTCATCCATTTCTGCCTCCATCATTTCCTTGATGGTGCCACCAAGGAGATCTTTAAGAGCATCCTGGATATCTTCAGCAGTCTCAATATCGTATTCTTCGAGAAGCTGACGAATGATATTTCTTTTTCCATCGGTCATTTGTACTCTGTGTACAGGTTTCTTTTGTCTTGCCATAATAAAAGGCCCTCCTAATGATATTTATTTTATCATAGAAGGACCTTGTGATGGTTATTTTACAGAAAAAGTTTCACAGGCTCCTTTTCTTTTTCATGATACATAAATTTATACTTAAACCAGCGTAATCATCTACACCGATAATATTTCAAATAAATGACCACATATTACTCCAATGGCATATTCGATGATATCCCACAATTTCAATATCATACAGCTTACAGCAAGAACAAACACTGCTATTCCAAAATTTTGCCACTGTTGCAATGACAAAGCAATCACTGCGCACATTATGAAAATTGCATTAACCAGAACCGCTGCCAGATAATGTATTTTCGATAAGATACTGACTGTAAAAGATAAAGCAATCAAAATCACCATCACTGGCAATACAATCAATTTTGCAAATATTTTTAACATTTTATGCGTCCTCCTCTTTTCTGACTTATTTCCCAGATGCTGATCGAACAGCCAATTATTATTTATCATTTGCGGCATACTGCGGCAGATCATGGTTTACTTCTGCCTGATAATAGCCGCTGATGGTACTCGGTGCATTAAACAATGCCGCCAGCAGATATTTTTTGATATTATGTATTTTTGAGGTATTCTTTCTCATGCAGTCCATCGCATATTCCACATGGAACATATTCAGTTTCAAAAATTTGCTTCTGACCAATTCCGCCGGATACTCACTGGATGCAACAACGATGGACTTATTCTTACAAAGAACCGTTTCCAGAATCAGATCAAAGATACCTGTCAGCAGTTCTCTGTCATAAGGGTACCGCTCTAAGAGAATGTCCAGTTCAATATTCTCTTTGATTATTTCCGTGTATCCTTCCACATCGAATCCTATCCCATCATTTCCCGATATGATATGATTAGATTCAGTATTACTTAACTCAGTATTATTTATATTATTCTTATTAGTGTGTAATTTTTTCACTTCTGGATGTGTAATTTCTTCACTTCTGGACATGACATTTTTACACTTCAAGACATGTAAATTCTTCACTTCTGAAATTGCTGATTTTTCTCCAGAAATGTAATTATTACACTTCTGAGCATCCTGGATCATAAACTGTTTCAGATAGATCATGGTTGGTTTTCCCTGTCCCTGGCGCTTCTTTTCAATGAGTCCAATTCCAGATTCTATATCCAGTTCTTTCATTATGGAAATGGCTTTTTTATTACTGCATCCCATAGCATCCATGATATCCTCCAGCGAATAATATATGTAGGCACGTCCTTCTGTGTCAAACCACTGATTTTTCATTGATAATGACATACGATCCAGCATAAGACCATAGAGCACTTTTGCCTCAACAGATACTTTTTTGAAATACTCTTCCGTAAACAACAACTTCGGTATTTTATAAAATGAATACTGATCCGCTTCCCGTCCATAGAAATAGGACAGCTTTATTCTGTCTTCCATTCGTCTCTCCTTCTCATTCCAGAAGTGCCTTTTATACACTTCTGGAATCCTGTTCTCTTTATTGAATTTCTCTCTGTGCTTCACTCCACTGTTCCAGTAATTGTATGATTACTGTCTCCCGATCCTTTGCTGAATAGTTAGATGGAAAATATTTATCCAGCTTCTTTTCTGAGAATGATACTTTAGCTGCCGTGTTCTTCTTTGGAAGTGCATCGTTCATTATTGAAATAACGCTATACTGAGATGCCTTGGATAAATCCTGCTGATTCCGTAATGCTTCCACCTGCACCGGCTTTAAAAATCCATTGTCACGGTAATATTCATAGACCCATTTCTGAATCTGCTCATCCAGATAAGAGATGTCAACTCCCATTGTTAATGTAATTTTCTTACTATCCACCAAATCAAGTATTGTGGAAATAAGTTCTGTAAGACGTATATATTTTGTCACTTGACGTCCTGATATTCCTGCTTCCATTCCTATTTGATTTCTTGTTCTCTTGGAATTTTCATCCAACTTCGGGAACTCAGTTCCCAAAGTTAAATCTGCTCTTGCTCCCTGTCTTCTTATTGCATCCAATTTCATTTTAAAGGAAAAGGCTCGCTCACTCGGAAGTATCTCCTCCCTCTGAATATTGGCATCCACCATATTTATAATGGCTTCATCATCAGACATTTCCTTTACAATAGCAGGTATCTTTTGAAGTCCAGCAATTCCTGCCGCATGTAATCTGCGGTGACCAGATACCATTTCATAATCACCATTCTGATCCGGTCTTACAATTACTGGATTCAGAATGCCATTCTCCCGGATACTGTCTACCAGCATATCCATTCTTTCATCATCCAGAACCTTAAATGGATGATTCGGAAACGCATGGATTCTCACAATTTCTATTTCCTGAGTACCGGAAATCTCCGGCACTCCCAATAATTGATCTACTGACTGCAATTTGATTTTTCCAGCAACTCTGTTTGTCATTATCTATGCCTCCTTCAAAACTTCTTTGGTTAACCCCTTATAAGCACATGCTACTTTTCCCTTTGGATCATAGGAATAGATACTTTTTCCTTCCACGCTGACTTCCGCAGCTCTGACTGACATCGGAATTTCCGAACCAAATACCTTGATGGATGCAGAATATGTATCGTACACCATCAATGAAATATCCCTTGCATAATTTGTCCTGTAATCTACCATAGTCAGTAAAATTCCCTCAATTTGTAGTTTTGGATTCAGCTGTTTCTTCACCCTACCAATAGTCTTGATCAGCTGCTGTAATCCTTTGACCGGAAGATACGCTGCCTGTACCGGAATCAGCACTGAATCTGCACATGCCAATGCGTTGATTGTCATCATTCCCAGAGACGGCATACAGTCTATAAGGATGAAATCATAAAACTCTCGCAGCTTATCAACCAGTGATCTGAGAATCAGTTCCCTGCTCATAGCATTTACCAAAGAAACCTCGATAGCTGATAATTCAATGTTGGCCGGGATCAGATCCACACCCTCTCCATGATGAAGAATCGTTTTTTCCATATTCAGTTTTTCATCATTCACAACGTTCAGCATCAATGTAGCCAGCGAATACTCCATCTCATCCGGTTCCTCATATCCTAAGCTGATTGTAAGGCTTCCCTGTGGATCAGCATCGATCAGCAACACCTTTTTTCCTTCCTGTGCCAGTCCTATTCCCAGATTCACACATGATACCGTTTTACCAACTCCACCTTTTTGATTAGATACTGCAATTACTCTACACATATGTTTTTCCTCCCATTATTCAAATGTCATATTGATTTTTAATAGTGTCAGTATTTCTCTTTTCATCTGTTCAGCAGTGTAATAGGATGGAAAATACCTGTATAACTGCTCATTTTTGAAAACCACTCGGTCAATATCTTTCTGCTTAATCTCGCTTAAAAGCTCCTCTATTTTCTCCTGACTAAAATCCCCATCCTCCTGTAATTTTTTAATTCTGATTGCCTGAGACAGATTTGGTGTTCCCAATGTACTCTCCATTGCATCCAGCACAGTCTTCTGATTTTTTTCAGTTAATGATGCCAGTTCCACAGCTATCGTAAATCCCATCGTCTCATCATCCACTTTTTCAAGCAGCTCTGGAATCAGTCTGGTAAGTTTTAAATATCTCTGTACCTGCTTGGGACTGTCCCCACATTCTTCGCTTATGACCTCCACACTCTTTTTCCCGGTCAGATAGTCAACCTGGCTACATTTTCGTCTGCCGGCCTTTCTCTTGAGCACATCATATTTCATCTTATAAGCAAATGCTTTTTCGCTCGGTGAGATCCGCTCCCTCTGTAAATTGGCATCTACCATTGAAATAATGGCATCCTCTTCAAGCATGTATCTGATAATGACCGGAACCTTCGTATACTTCAGTTGCTGTGCTGCATACTTTCTTCTGTGACCTGAAATGATTTCATAAAATCCTTCCGGCCTCGGTCTCACAATCAGAGGATTGAGAATCCCATATTTCTTGATGGATTCCTGCAACTCTTTCATCTGACTGTCTGCCTGTACCTTGAATGGATGATTTTTAAAGTCCCTGAGCCGTTCAATCTCTATCTCAACGACTTTCTCATCTGGATCTCTTTGATCTTCTTTTCGTACTTCCATGTAATCCTCCTTTTCTCCTGGACAAAAAATGCCCAGACTAGACTTGTTACATCTAATCTGAGCATCTATCTTTCTCAGGTCTGAATCGTACAGACAAGAAAACCAAATTTACATCCATTGACAACCCTTTTTCTTCCCTACTCCATATGCCACACATCCGGGTGGAAAATCATAATTTTCAAATGGGTGGCAAAATCTTATTTTGGGTGGATGAAATCCTTCTGTTTTTTCAATTTCGGGTGGAAATTTCCACCCAAGATACAAAAAAAGCAGCAATGACTTTTTCAATCATTACTGCTTAAAATGAGCGTCTCCTATAGGAATCGAACCTACAATAGAGTCTTAGGAGGGCTCCAACCTATTGTCACTCTCTGTCAATCTGAGGTAAGGTAAACCCATATGGGACACTATTAAAAACTGTTTCCGATTCAATTTGAGTTATTCTGAATACCCCCTCTGTCAAGCTCTGTAAAGCTCTGAAAGTTAGCTG
>OGRT01000800.1_pt1 | contig 30651 bp, 27 predicted proteins | sample 1553581 | NCBI WGS metagenome assembly OGRT01 (sample SAMEA2580113, study PRJEB22360) | human gut metagenome | biome: human gut; feature: human-associated habitat; material: faeces | place: Denmark | collected 2008/2010
TGAAGCCAGGCGACTGCATTAATATTCCGGCAGAAGTGAAACACTGGCATGGCGCCGCACCAGATGAATGGTTTAGCCATCTTGCAATAGAGGTTCCGGGCGAAAATGGTTCTAATGAATGGCTTGAACCAGTAAGTGATGAAGAATATGGGAAATTATAATAGGAAGGTGAATGAAATGTTTGATAGAAATATTGAATTGAATAATGGAGTAAAAATTCCACAGCTTGGTCTTGGAACCTGGTTTATTGATGATGATAAGGTTGCTGACGCTGTAAAAGCAGCGGTAGAGATTGGATATAGACATATTGATACTGCACAGGCATATGGTAATGAGCGTGGCGTGGGCAAAGGTTAATCAGTGCGAAGACAGATATGTAGAGGGAAATCGAGCATCATGGAAAGCTCTTGAGGATGTAACGGACGAATTGAAAGAATAGAATCAGATGGCGTGGATACAAGCTATGAACAACATTTACAATCGGGCGGAAGAGATTGTGATTCATTAGTTGGTTCTGTAATAAAAAGTAAAATAAGCAAGACTGGATGTTATTTATACATTATGTGAATTGGAACCAGCTCGGAAACGGGCTGGTTTCTTTATCGGCAAAATTGCCGCTAAAACTTATAACAAGGTTTTGCTTAAAAATGAGCAAAAAAGGAAAAGTATGCCTTGTAAAACAGATTTTTGATTTACAAGGATAGTTTGGTATTTAATTAAAGATAAATGATGCCGAAAACGGCAAAAACATAAGATATAAGCAAAAATAAATGTTTAATAATTTGCCGATAATGTGATATACTATATAATAAAGTGTAAATTTTGATTTGAATTATAACGGAGGAGAACAGATGCGATACCTTTCAGTTACTGAAATAGCAAAAAAGTGGAATGTTTCAGAGCGCAGCGTCAGAAATTATTGTGCACAGGGACGTGTACCAGGTGCATTTCTTACCGGTAAGACTTGGAATATTCCTGAAAATGCAGAAAAACCGGAGCGCTCAAACAAAAAGAAAGAGCAGCCAGTTACTTTGCTGGATATTCTGCAGGAGCAGAAAGCAAGTAAGTATTCTGGCGGCATTTACCATAAGACACAGATTGATTTAACATACAACTCCAATCATATTGAGGGCAGCCGTCTGACCTATGATCAGACCAGATACATCTTTGAAACCAACACCATAGGCGTAGAAAACGAAGTGCTGAATGTGGATGATGTGATTGAAACAGCAAATCACTTCCGTTGCATTGATATGATTATTGATAATGCAAAAGCGGCTTTAACAGAAAAGTTTATTAAAGAACTACATTTGATTCTGAAAAATGGAACCAGTGATTCCAGAAAAGATTGGTTTGTTGTTGGTGATTACAAGAAATTGCCGAACGAAGTTGGCGGAATGGAAACAGCACTTCCAGAAGAAGTTGCCGATAAAATGAAAGCTCTGTTGACTGAGTACAACGGAAAAGAAGAAAAGACTTTTGAGGATATTTTGGATTTTCATGTGAAGTTTGAACGGATCCATCCATTCCAGGATGGCAACGGTCGTGTAGGACGTCTGATTATGTTTAAAGAATGTTTGAAATACAATATTGTGCCGTTTATTATCGAAGATAATCTGAAAATGTTCTATTATCGTGGACTGAAAGAATGGAACAATGAAAAAGGTTATCTGACAGATACCTGTCTGACCGCACAGGATAAATATAAAGCATATTTGGATTATTTTAGAATTGTTTATTAAAAGCGATTTCTATAAGTCCTTTTCAAAGTGTCATCTCACACTTTGGTTTGAGGAAAATCATTAGATGAGAGGTACAGCAATGACTGGTGAAAAATTTACATTAATGCAGTATTCGGTTCACGCAATTCTTGGACTGATTGATGCAGAAGATTTTGTTATTCCTGAAATTCAGCGTCCATTTGTATGGAAGCGCAGTCAGGTTAGAGATTTAATAGATTCTTTATATAATGGCTATCCTACTGGCTACATTATTACTTGGAAGAATCCAGATGTAAAAACTAAAGATGGCGGTAAAGCGAATGGTAAAAAAGTGCTGATAGATGGTCAGCAACGAGTAACCGCTTTAATGGCCGCTATATCTGGGAGAGAAGTTCTGGATGATGATTTTAATAAGGAACGTATTAAAATTGCATTTAATCCTTTGGCAGAAGATGAAACAAAAAGATTTGCGGTACAAGATGCTTCTCATCTGAAAGATAAAAAATGATTTCCTGCTGTTTTCGCCAAATTCTGCGTTTTTTATTTCATATCCTTTAGCTTCCATAAATGCAAGAAATTCTGAGTAAGTGGAAACGATTCGGATTGTCTGGTTGATATCTTTTCGCAGCTGCGCTTTTTTACTGGATTCAGATTTATTTGCAGCCCATTCATTGTATTTCATTCCTTTTTTACCATCTGGCATAATTGTGGACAGGTTATGTTCCTGGCATAAAGTGTCGCTGAGATTTCGTATTTTCCAGTAATTCTTTTTACAGTCATGATAATGAGAAAAAGTGATATTATCTGCAGAACAGAAAATCAAATGGTTATGTACATGACCTTTATCAGTGTGTGTTGTCAGAACATAGGAGTATTTTCCCTCCAGTAAGCGATCCGCAAGTTCTTTTCCAATCTGATGGGCTTCCTCATTGGAAACTTCATTAGGGGAAAATGCCTGAATCAGATGAAATGCCTTATTTGTATTGTGTGGATCTCTGCAATCATGTGTATGATCCAAAGTGTATTTAAAATCAAGAGCGGCTGTTTCGGGAGAGCAGGCAAAGGAAGAAATATATAGATTCTGGTCTGTTTTATCTGGATTACAGATAAAATGTCAATGGGGCGGTCGAATGTTGTTAATTGTTCTGCACTATTGTTTTACGGTACTTATCTCTTTTTTCTTCCGGAATTTCAAGCATATCCATTGTTTGTTCGATAGTCCAGTTCGTGTTTTTCATTAACTTTTTGATGTTTTCCAGTTCTTTAATTTCCATGCCATCGTCCATTAGCATCTGTCCCAGTCTGGTCATTCGCATTACCTCCCTGATCTCATCTAAATCTGACTTATCCAAAAACTTATCTGCCAGAGCATATAGTATAGCTCTTGTTTTTTCTGCTATAAGTTCATTACTCGGTTTCGTTAGATTTATTGCTGTTTTGAACATTTCTTTACGGCTCATATTCCCAGACATCAATGGAGAAAGAGCAACGTAATCATTTTCGGTGAATTTTTCGTTATTGCTCTGTTTTTGTATTAGTTTTTGGAATATGTCATCTGCATTTTTATCTTTTAGATAAATTGGCTGTATCCGATAATTGTATAATCCGCAGTCCAATTCGGATTTTATGTCAGTAATCCCACCGGAATAAATGACATATGTAATAACTTTCTTACCGGTCTGGTTGGAATAAACTGCATCATATGCATGGAATCTGCGGAGATCAACCTCTTTTTTATCTGTTGTTTGAAATTCAATATGTACATAAAATCCATGTATAAAGAGTGAATTGTCAGTTCTATCAATTCTGTAGGACCTATTTCTTCATATTGAAAATTAATCCCCAGTGCTTTCAGAATTGTATCACGAAAATAATTGAAACCCATTTTTATAACGGCATCTTCATGTTTCGTATTTGTCATGAGGCACCTCTATTATTCGTCCAGTATAGTCCTCATTGGTGTTCTGAAAATGTATTCACTCGTTCTTTTGTTTTTTGTCATTTGTAAGGATGTAGACTTTTCCTCCTTCTGTATGATTATTTTAACAGAACGAGTTTGGAATTGCCAGTACTGATTGTTGTGCGAAATCAGAAATCAATTTTGAAACTACCGTTACATGTTCATTTTAGATTGGTCATCCATATAACTTTCGACAGGGTTGCAAAGATTCGCAACAGAAGAATGCCAATGGGTGCATGACGCTTGTTTCGTAGCAAAAATACCAGCGGCATATTTGCTTTTGGGAGAAACGATTATGTGGTCCCATGTTGTCAGGTATTGTGATGGATTTCCGCTATAATTTTTTAAACGATAATATTAAAAGTGCACAAATAGTGACGATAATAATGGTGAAAAATGTTAATTATTATATTGGAGATTGACAAAAAGATAAATTCGTGGTAGATTAACAATAAAGAACCGGTCCCATAATGGAGAGTGAGAATGTTGAATATAAGGGAAATAGCTAAAATAGCTGGGGTTGGAAAATCTACCGTATCAAGAGTAATCAATCAAACTGGATATGTGAGTGATGAAACTAGAAAAAAAATAGAAGCGGTAATGCAAGAGTATGAATATTCGCCATCTGCCGTAGCAAGAAATTTATCAAAACAGCAAACGAATTCCATCGGAATTATTATTCCTCAGGCTAATAATCCATTCTTTGATGAGATATTAACAGGCGTAGAGAGCATTGCTGGTGAGAATGGATATACTATTAGTTTTAGTAATACTGCTAATGATCCTAAAAAGGAGAGAGATGCTATAAAGGCGTTCATTGAACAGAGAGTTAGTGGAATGATTCTTCAGCCGACTTTTTCTTATGAGGATTCGAATTATCAGGCGCAGTTAAGAAAACTCCTTATGCGACTGCATGCACCAGTAGTTGTTGTGGATCGACCGCTATCATATCCAATATGTGACGGAGTGTTTTTTGATGGATATCTAGCATCATATCAAGCAACAGAAGCACTCATTAAAGGTGGTAATAAGACTATTGGAATTATTACCGGTAATTTAAATATGAAATTGGCGAAAGAACGATTTGACGGGTATTTGCAAGCTATGCAAGATTATAGTATTCCAGTACATGAAGAATACTTTTTGATGGGTGATTTTACACTGGAAAAAGCATATGATTTGGTAAAAACGTGTATTCAAGAGGACAAACTTCCAGATGCGATGTTTACAACGAATAATTTTGCGACAATTGGTTTTATGAAGGCTATTATTGAAGAGAATATGCAGATAGGTAAGGATATTAGGTGTGTATCTTTTGATTATTTGGATTTTGCTGATGTTCTCGGTTTGAATTTGAGTTATGTCGGAAGGCATGAAAATATGGGGGAATTGGCATGTAGAATGCTTATAGATAGGATAGCGAATCCTAAACTTCCAAGGAGGACAGAGATTGTACAACCACATTTGGTATTAAAAGGTTCTGAATTGAAGAAATAATAGTAGGAGTTTGACTGTGGGACCGGTTACTTATTGCTGGGAGTAAGGAGGTGAACAGGAATCTTATAATAAATGTGCAGGAGGCGTAGTACAGAATCATATACAATGAAATGAGGTGATGAAAAATCTATGAAACGATAAAATTTTTTTATTTATATGTGGGACCGGTTACTTATTAATAGGATACGGAGAAAAACATATTTTTTCGGTAGGTATATTGATTTTGAAAGTTGATGTATAAAAAATGACAGAGTATTGGGAAGGTGGGAAATTAATTTATGAAGTGGAATATTAAAAGATGGTTAGCTATTGGCCTTGTATCAGCTTTGACAGTATCAATGGTGGGATGTACTAAAGAAAGCAGTAACAGTAGTAGTGAAAGCGGTACTGACACGAGCAGTAATGACGCAAGCGGTAATGACACAAGTAATAATGAAAAAGTAGAATTGACAATTTGGCAACATGAGCCTACAGAACAAAGAGTTACGGCTTGGAACACAGTCATTGACAAATTTCAAAAAGAAAACCCCAATATTATTGTCAATATGGAGGTTGTATTATGGAGTGATGCTCAAGCCAAAATGATGAGTGCGATTCAGAGTTCAACTATGCCAGATATGAATGTGGTGTCTGACACAAGTTGGTCATCAGCATATCTTGCAGGAGGTATTGTAGAGGTTGACGATATTGTAGAGACTGTTGACAACGAACAGGATTTTATTGATTCTACATTGTTAAGTTATAAAATGGATGATCATTATTGGGCAGTTCCAATTGATAGTATTTGTTATTCTCTCTTGTATAGACCAAGTGCTTTGGAGGCAGCTGGTTATACTGAACCGCCAAAAACGTGGTCTGAGTTAAAAGAGTATGCAGAAAAAATGACAGTGGATACTGATGGTGATGGCAATATTGATCAGTATGGAATCGGTATCACTTGTTCAAGAGATGCTTTAGCGACGGATACTTTTGGAGCTTTTATGGCTTCAGCAAATACAGATATTTTTGATGAAGATGGAAAGATTGTGTTTGATAATGACAATACAGTGAAAGCATTGGATTTTTATAATGAATTGTACCAATATGCACCACAAGCAGCATCTGGATGGTCATGGGGAGAAATAGAATCCAATTGGGCAGCAGGAACATTTGCAATGATGCCATATCATTCACCAAATCTTGCAGCATTTTTTGAAAATGGAGATTTTGATATTGCCACAGCACCTTTCCCTAAACCTGATGATGCTGATGAGAGTTTCAAAACAAGCTTTAATCATGCTATAACGGTTACTAAAGGGGCGAAAGATAGGGAACATTATGAAGAATGCAAGAAATTTATAGAGTTTCTTGAAAGACCTGAGATTAGCTGGATTCTTACTGTTTGTCAGGAACCGGGATTTTATCTTCCGACTACAAAGGCAGGAGCCGATTTAATTGAGTCAGGATATTTCGATGAGGAGAATTTTCCACTTAAAGAAAACTTTGATGCAAAAGAAGGATCTAAGAGTAGATCCATTGTGGATAATTTCTTAAAAGTAGCAATGGAATCTTCGAAGGAAGCTTATGCACTAGGTAATAAATATGGGGCCGTTAATATGAATATGGCAGAAATTTATAATTCGTATATCATATCAGATATGATTCAAAAGGTTCTTCTAAATCAAGAGAATGTAGAGGAAGCAGTAAAATGGGCAAGTGATAAAATGGAGACAATAGATTAACAATAGGTAGTGAAACAGGTATTCTCAAAATACGTTATTTGGGAATGCCTGTGAGAAGAAAGGAACTAAGAAGAAAGGGACAGGAAATTGGAACAAAAGAATCAAAAAATAGGTTATTTATTTTTGGCTCCTTTAACAATTATAGTAGCAGTTTTTTTACTATACCCATTTGTAAAGGGATTTATATTATCATTTTTTGAAACCAAATATGGTTTTGGAAGTATGAGTTTTTCCGGATTGAAGAATTTTATTTCAATTGTAAAGGAAGAAAAATTTGGCGTTGCAATTAAGAATTCGATGATTTGGGTTGTTTTTGGATTGATTTTAAATACTGTTTTTCCAATGGGCATTGCAATATTGATTAATCGAGATTTTGTGGGAAAAAAAGTATGTATGGGCGCTATGCTTATTTCGTGGATGACTCCAGTAGTGGGTTTTTCAATGATGTGGAAATGGTTGTTAGAACCTCAGTTAGGTATAGTCAATAAGATTTTGAAAAATGTGGGACTTATTGAAAACAGTATTAACTTTTTAGGGGACAGTAAATGGGCTTTAGGGATTTGCATATTTCTAAATTTTCTGCAATTCTTTCCATTTGGAGTGCTCTTGATGTCTTCGGCACTTAGTGTTATTCCGAAAGAACTATATGAAGCGATGAGAATTGATGGTGCATCTCCCAAAAAAATCTTGTCTAACCTGATTTTACCAATTGCAGGTCCAATGATTAGTTTCATGACTTTTTTGGGAATCGTGTGGACTTTTAGTAATTATTCATTAATATATATTCTTACCAAAGGGGGGCCAAATTATTCTACATATACAGTTCCAATCCTTATATATGAAAAGGCATTTTCAGAATTTCAGGTCGGACAGTCGATGGCGTTGGCAAGTATGGTAGGGACACTTCTCATTGCATTAGGAATCCTGTTTGGTAAAAGCTTTTTCAAAAAAGTGGAAGTCTAAAAGGAGGAGTTATGAAAAGAAAAAGTTGTAGGGTGCAGCCATTTCACAAGAAGAGTCATACGATATTATTTTATGCAAGTATGTTTTTGTTTACGTTGATACTTATTTTACCATTTATTTACGTTGTTGATGCCTCTTTCCAGAATGAGTGGGCTATAAAAATAGGAGCCGTAAAAGTGTTTCCTGCAGCTGTGACTTTGCAAAATTATAAAGATCTATTATTGGAATCAGTAGGCGTAACAGCTTTTCGGGAGAACCTTTTTAATAGCATAAAAATCAGTTTTGGGGTTACAACACTTTCCGTCGTTATAGGCGTATTGGGGGCATATGGATTATCAAGGTATGAATTTAAAGGCAAAGAAAAAATTGCAAAATTGATGCTTTTTATGTATGTATTTCCTACGATTCTGGCAATATATCCAATCTATGATGTATTGGCTAGCATGCATTTAATTGATACGCATTTTGGGGTAATACTTGTACATACAGCGTTGGTTGCACCATTTTGCACATGGTTGATGAGATCTTTTTTTGATGCAATTCCAAGGGAAATAGAAGAAGCAGCCAGAGTAGACGGCGCAAATAAATTTCAGATTATTGTTAAAATCATTATTCCACTAGCGGCACCAGGAATTTTGGCGGCAGGCATGTACGCATTCATTTATTCATGGGGTGAATATATGTTTTCATCAATTCTAATTACTAGCGGATCCAAAAAAACGATTCCGTTGGCACTTCAGGCATATATGTCACATACAGATCAGAAGTGGGGAAGGCTATTAGCTGGTTGTTCATTAAATTTTGTGCCACTTTTGATACTATTTGTGCCGTTGATGAAATCATTTTTAAAAGGCTTCATGGAAGGTGGAGTAAAACAATAACAGCAGTCAGAAAGGATGAGAAAAAGATGAGAAAATTAAAAGTTGGTGTAATTGGCTGTGGTCAAGTTGCACAGATTGTTTGGCTACCATATATTCACGAACTTGACGAGTATGATATTGTGGCAATTTCAGATATTTCACTAAAACTGTTGGATTATTATGGAAATCTTTATGGAGTAAAAAAGTGTTATAGAGATTGGCATGAATTAATAAATGACAAAGAGGTTGAAGCAGTAATTGTGTTGAACAGTAATCATACTGAAGTGTGTATAGAAGCGGCAAAAGCTGGAAAGCACATTTTGGTAGAAAAACCATTATGTGAGAATATAAGACAAGCTGAGGAAATTGAAAAAGCTGTAACCGAAAATAATGTGCTGCTCATGGTTGGGGAGATGAAACGATATGATTCAGGATATAAATACGCACGAAATTTAATACAAAATATGAAAGGGTTGCGTATGATTCGGTCAAGAGATGTATGTGATGGCCTTGCTGCTTCGCAACCAGAAATATATGAATCCAGGAGAAGGACAGACGTAGAACAGAGCGTGAAGGAAAAAATTAATCAGAATTTCAATCAAGGCCTGAAAGAGGTTACGGGAGAATTATCGGAGAATCTATATTTTAGATTATTGCTTGCAGGAGTACATGACATTGATATTTTGAGGGCTGCGTTTGGAGAACCAGAAAAAGTAAGCTATTCGGATATTTGGGATGATGGAAATATGTTGATGGCAGAATTGGATTATGGTAATCATGTAAAAGCAATTTTTGAAGTAGGTTACACTAACCAAAAATGGTTTGACGAGGAGTTGACAGCATATGGGTTAGATCAGACAATTACAGTGAAGTTTCCGCATCCATATATTAGAAATTGTCCGACAATTATTAAGATTATTGAGAATAAAGATGGAAGAATTGAAGAAAGAGAAGTTTCAGTAGCTTTCGACGAAGCATTTCGCAATGAACTTCTTCATTTCTATCAATGCGTGATTGAAAATAAACAACCAGAAACGAATATTGAAGAAGGAAAAAAAGATATTCGGCTATTGAATGATATTTTTCAATGTTATGCAAGGAGGATAAACAAATGTTAGTTATTGATTCACATGCACATCCACCCAGAAAAGGAGTTCCTGGAATTGACAATAGACCAAGAACAATTCCAAAAAGTTTAGAGCAGATAGATAAAATATTTATAGAAGATGTAAATGAAATTATAGAAGATATGGATAGACATCAAGTCGATGCAAAAGTAATGATTGCAATGCCGCCAGATATAGAAAAAGACTTCCACTATGGAGAATATATCCCAGAATATGGTATTACAACTATGACATCACATGAGTGGATCAGCAGAGCAATTGCACTTTATCCCAATCGATTTTTTGCTTGTGCATGCTTAAATCCACTTGAAGAGAATTCCAGGGAAGAATTAGAAGATTTAGTTGTAAATAAAGGATTTAGAGAGGTCAAAATACATCAGGCACACTACAGATTTGAGGTGAATGACAAACGAGTTTATCCATTTTATGAAAAATGCATTGAGCTGGATATTCCGGTAGCATTTCATACGGGTTTTTCTCCGGTACAGTTAATTGATAGATACATTCCGGCAATGCCTCATAATATTGATGAACTGGCATATGATTTTCCAAATTTAAAAATCAACATGTGCCATGGTGGAGGTAACTGGTATCAGGATGGAATTATGATTGCTCTGCGTAATGCAAATATTATGATAGACATCGCAGGAATCACCGATTTATGTGAGAAAATGGTTTACCCAAGAGTTGATGCAAAAGATCTCATACGAAGGTTTGTGGAAATATTGGGAGCAGACAGAATTTTATTTGGAACGGATAATATGGATGATGAGATAAATTATAAATTCATGCAGGAAATTGGATTGGCGGATGCTGATTTGGAAAAAATCATGGGATTGAATGTAAAGAGGTACCTGAGATTGTGGGAATAATATATTTTTTTGATGATTGGAAAATATTAAGAAGGACAAGAATGAATCGTAAAATGGGAACGCCTGTACTGTGTAAAGAATCTATTTTAGAAGATGTAAAAACAGAAGGCGTATGGAATTATCCAACCGTTTGGAAAGACATAACTACAGGAAAATGGGTAGCAATATACGGAGGATGTGCACCATTTTCTTACGATGAAAGAGCTGGATTCTGCATAAAAACAGTAGAACTTTATAGGGCGACTAGTGAGGATGGTATACATTGGAAAAGTGATTGCGAGAATCCTGTGTTTTCAAGGGAAATAGATTTAGGAATGGATGAACCAGGTTTATCAAGAATTGATGGCGGTCCAGTGTTTTATGATGAAAAAGAAAGAAACGAACATAAGAGGTTGAAGCTATTATACCGTTTTTTTGATACCAATGGAGTTCCAGAGGAACGAATAGCTTATTCATCGAATGGAAAGACGTGGAAAACAGAAAAACTAGCATGTGGAAATGAAAAATTGTTTCATTCTCCATCCTCTATTTTTTACAACGAAAAAGAAGGAAAGTATTATATTTCCAATTGGTTTCATGTGCATGACAGACGCATTGTATTTTATGGAACTCGTGATTTTAAATCAGTTGAAGAGCCTTTGCTTATCTTACAGGCAGATGGAGAAGATGAGTGTACAGCAGAAACATATGCTTTAATAGTAATACCCTATGAAGATATGTATATAGGTTTGTTATGGATGTTTCATGGAGATGCTGGCGAGACAAAATTGAATCGTCTTATGGGATATATGGATTGTCAGCTGGTATACAGCTATAATGGAAAAATATTTCAAAGGATATGCCATCGTCCATTTATTGCTCGCAGTAGGCAAGGAGAGCATGGTGGTGGAAGCGTGTTTCCAACATCTGTAGTTGAAGACAAAAACCATATATATATATATGGTAGTGGATCCAAAGGTGAGATGTTTCGATATCAGGAAGAAAAAGATGCTGCGCTATTGAGATATAGTCTCAGAAAAGATGGATTTGCGTATTTAGCTACGGAAAGTACAGGAGACATTTGTACTAAGGCACTTAGATTTTATGGAGAGAAGCTTTATTTAAATGTTTGCGCACCGTATGGAGTCATCAAAGTACGAATACTGAATGAAGATGGGAAAGAAATGGAGGGAATGTCTTATGAAGAGTGTACATATAAGTGTATTGATTTGATAGAGTGGACACCAGTATGGATAAGTAATAAGACAGTTAACAGCTTGAAAGGACAGGTTGTTTTTCTGGAAATTGAAATTACGAATGGAGAATTGTATGCAATACGTGGAGACTTTGATGTATTAGGGGCAAACTATATTAAATTGGAGTGATTGCATATCATGATAAAAATAGCGGTAAACGCTGGTGAGAATGACGGAATATCAATTGTAGATAGGAAGAAGGACATTGAGAAATTCATCGGCGATGAAATTGTAGTAGAAGAACCCCCGATTAGCCTTTTCCATGAAAATCTATTGAAAGGAATTCAAACAAAAAAGGCTGCTTATGATGTGTGTGCATATGCACCTTTATGGGCACAGGATATTGCACAGGAAAAACATCTTTTTGATTTAAATCAGTATGTTATGAATAAAGATCTGACATGGAAAGAGACAAAAGAAGGATTGGAGGGCGATTTTTTTAAAGCATACATCAATTATTGTGGCTGGCATGATATGAACAGAAAAATACCGGGAAGAGGACAAGGTGAAAAACTGATAGCGCTTCCCGGAACACATACAGGTGCGACTTTTTTGGTATATAGAAAAGATATATTTGAAAAATATGGTTTAAAAGAACCGTCAGATTGGGAAGAGTTTCAAAAAATTGCACTAGAGTATGCGGATATTAAGAACGGCTTATATGGAACTGCAATTGCTGGAAAACGTAAAGGCCTTTTCCCGGTACTTGACTGGTACACAAGAGTGGTATCCACAGGAGGCAGACAGTTTAGCGGATCGATTGTTGATCATAATCTGACATCAACTGCTTATAGTGAAGAAGGCGTTAGAGCATATGAACAAATCTGTTTATTGCTTTCCTGCATGCCGAAGATAACCAGGAGTTTTACTGTTCACGATGTGGCAGAAAAAATGTGTAACGGAGAATTGCTTATGCAACTGAATGTATCTTCTTTTGTTTTTCCGCAAATTTATTATCGTAAGTCTAATAAGGTGTGTCCGGAACAGTTGGGGATTTGTCAAGTTCCTGGGTTGGGAAAATATAAAGGAGTAGCATATGGTGGGGGATGGTCTTGGGCAATTCTTAATGATGTCAGAGAAAAAGAAACTTCATGGAAAATTATACAATATCTTTCCTCGAAAGAATTTGATCAATTTCGTTGTATGAAATATGGAGTAACTCCGGTCAGAAAATCCACAGCGAGGAATCCAAAAGTACAAAAAATGCAACCATGGGTACAATATATAGAACCCATCATAGAAAAAGCCGTAGAACCAGAATACTTTTACATACCGGAAGCTTTTAGCATTGCAGCAATAATTACAGATAAGCTTTTGAATGGGATTTTTCGTGGAGAAAAAGCAAAATGGGTTCTGAAAGAAATAGATGAAGATGTTAATCGTGTATTAAGAAATGGTGGTTGGCAATGAGAGGGGGTGGAAAATTGTGAAGCAATGGGATGTTTTAACCGTAGGTGAAACAATGGTAGTTTTTATTCCAGAACAAAAACAGTTGCTGCGTTATGTGGATAGATTTAAAAAAGGAATAGCTGGAGCGGAAAGCAATGTTGCTATTGGTGTATCCAAATTAGGTCATACAAGTTGTTGGATAAGTAAGTTGGGCTGTGATGAACTGGGAGAATATGTTCTTCGAGAGATTCGGGGAGAAGGAGTTTATGTATCGGAAGTAATAAGGGATGAGAATGCTTCGACTGGACTCATGATTAAACAGTTTAGTGAAGCAAATGAAACAAGCGTTTTTTATTATAGAAGGAATTCAGCAGCGAGTACGCTGAACAAGGATAATATTAGCGAAGAGATGATTCAAAACTCAAAAATAATACATATAACCGGAGTTACATCAGCTTTAAGCGGTAGTTGTGCAGAGATGAATTTGACACTGGCAAAAAAAGCAAAAAAGAACGGAGTGCTGGTAAGCTTCGACCCAAATATACGATTAAGATTATGGAGTAAAAATGAAGCTGCAGAGACGTTACGGCCCTTGTTGGATATGTGCGACATTGTTGAAATCGGTTTGGATGAAGCAAAAGTATTATTAGATACAGATAATATTAATGAGGTCGTTCGAATTCTTCGTGAAAAAAAAATACACAAGATTGCTGTGAAGCTTGGAAGCAAAGGAGCAATTGTGGCAGATGAGAGTTCTATGTATGAGATTCCACCATATTCTGTGAAGGTCATTGATAATATTGGAGCAGGAGATGCGTTTGCTGCAGGATTTTTGTGTGGCATATTGGAAGAAAGGGATCTTTTTACATGCGGTAAGATGGGTGCAATGATGGGAGCACAGGCTGTAGGAACACTAGGGGATATAGAAGGATTACCGGATCGGAAAAGATTGGAATTGCTTTTAAACGGTAATAAGGAAAATTACAGGTAGAAACTACATATGTAGTTCTTATAAAACTATTATAATTAAGGAGGATTTTAACTATGGCAATTGAATGGACAAAGGAGCAGATGAAGTATTTTATTAGCGAGTATAAAAAATTGAATACTCCCCTTGTATGGGATGCATTGTTTGTTCAGTATGGATATCGTAATCAGATTCTTAGAAGAGAAGTAAAACCTATTTTAAGAGATATGAAGCTGGCTGGACCTGCTGTCACCATTAAAGGAACTACGAATGTTACTCCTTTTGAGGAAGAATTTGATCATAAAGGGCCTGGTCCGCTGGGAGGAATGTGGATTCGCGTTGGACAGGCTTTGAGTGAGGATTGTGTTGTAATCATTGACCCTGGATATACTGAAGTGGCTGTACTGGGAGACATATTTGGGCAGACATGGCATCATATGGGAATGCAGGGGCTTGTATGCGATGGCCCGATTCGTGACTCTTTTGGATTTCTTGAAGATGATATTCCTACATTTTGTACTGATACAATGTGCATTTGCGCAGAGGGACACTGGAGAATGACAGACAGCAATGTTCCTCTTTGGTTACATGGCCAATTGGGAGAAGTATTGGTTAATCCAGGTGATTTTATTTTTGCAGATGCAGATGGAGTACTTGTGATTCCGAATGATATGATTGAGAAAGTCTTAATTAATGCAAAAGAAAGAGCTGCCAATGAAATTAAAACGAAAGCAGATATAAAAGCCGGAAAAACTCCTGAAGAGATGTGGTATGAAGATGGTCATAGTGGAGTTCTTGATGAGGATAAATAAATGCCCGATGATGTAAAAAAAAGCATATTGAGCGATAAAATAATTGCAATTATTAGAAATGTACGGTCTGAACAGATTGAACAAGTTGCAGAAGCACTACTAAAAGGAAATATCAGATGCTTGGAACTGGCTCTTTCAGGTGGAGCGAATTATGACGAGAAAGATGTTCTGAATTCAATTGAAAGAATTAGAAAAAAATATGATGGTCAAATATATGTGGGAGCAGGTACAATTTTGACTGTAGAACAGATGAAATCGGCGTATAACTCGGGAGCACAGTACATGATATCGCCCAATGTAAATCCTGACGTCATTGCTCAGACAAAACAGTGTGGTTGTATCTCTATCCCTGGGGCGTATTCGCCAACAGAAATCATAAATGCCTATGAATATGGAGCGGATTTAGTGAAAGTATTTCCAGTTGGAAAAGCAGGGGCGTCTTACATAAAAAATCTTTCTGTACCGTTGGGAAAGATTCCATTAATAGCGGTAGGAGGGGTAACGCTTCAAAATGTACAGGAATTTTTACATGCAGGTGCTGTAGCTGTTGGAGTAGGGGGAAATCTCGTTGATATTCAACTTATTCAGCAGAAGAGATATTCGGAGTTGGCAGTGAAAGCAAAAGAGTTTCATCGTCAGATTTCCTGGAAAGTTGATAAATAACCATAAAAACTATCGGCTGTAAAGACTCATTCGATAGATTGAATTTGAGTAGATAGATATCAGAAAATTTTATGGACGGTGTGAAATTTTTTCTGTAAATTTAAATCTTCTATGATAATTGATGCGGCTTAACGGCAGATTTCTGTGGTTAAGCCGTTGTTTATTTAATAGCAAATTTAAATTGGTATGTCAAGAGCGCCCAGAGAAATCTGGGCGTATATTTACTCTTGACCGTCCAACTTTTATTGCTATATTAACCGATCCGGGTACATGATTTCCAGTTCACCACGTACTTTGCCCCAATTCCGGATTGGCATTGTCCATTTTTTTGCTATCTCAAAAGTTCCTAAGTATAGTGCCTTCATCAGTGCCTGTGAGCTTGGGAATACGCTTCTCTGCTTGTTCAATCTACGATAGCACGAATTCAGTGATTCAATGGCATTTGTGGTATAAAACGCAGTACGTACCTCTTTGGAAAATTTGAAAATTGGGGAGATTGCATCCCAGTTATCATTCCATCGATTCATAGCACTTGGATATTGTCCTGACCATTTCCTGGTTACTGCCTCCAGCTGTTTTCTGGCAGATTCCTCGTTTGCAGCTGTGTAGATCGTTTTTAAGTCTTTGGCAAAGGTTTTCATATCCTTGTTTGCAACATATTTAAGGGTATTTCTCACCATATGAACAATGCAGCGCTGTTGCTCCGTTTTGGGAAATGCAGCAGAGATTGCATCTTTGATTCCGGTCAGTCTGAGATGCTTTTAGGGCTATTCCAGGCTGGAAATTAAGGTGTAAGCATAGATACAATTTCCGGGGTCAACAGTTTTGTCCATTTTTGACGATAATCATATTCTCTCATATTTTTTTACCCATCTTCTATGATTCTGGTTTTCATCTGTATTTCGTTATATCTTTTAATCGTATCATCGTCAATTTAATTATATCAGAATAAATAAAAAGAAGCGAAAACCTATCAACCATGATGGTCTTCGCTTCTTTCAATTCATATCATAAAAACATTACTGCTCAAATCTGCCTTTCATCTTCACTTCCTGCTCCCACACAGCCACCTGGCCACGGGCAAACAGGCTGTTGATGTCGAGATTTTCATCCAGTACCAGAAGATCTGCGTCTGCGCCCTCTGCTACACAGCCCTTGACTCCTTCCTGACCAAGGAGCACTGCCGGAGTGCTGGTCAGAAGCTGTAAGGCAGCCTCCAGCGGCATACCCTCTCTTACCAGGATCTGAATGGTGCGGTGCAGATACTTCGGAGATGCGTATGTCAGGCCGATGCACTCGCCCTCCTCGTTGAAGCGTGGCTGGCTTCCGAATGCGTCACTGGATATGGTGACATGATCCAGTTTCACGCCTTCGCGGTGTAAGAGCTCGTAAAGCTTCATGGCATCAGATTCTACTTCTACATCATCGGCACCGGCGGTGCAGTCAATGTAACCGCCGCGGCGTACCAGATCCGCACCGGCATCAATCAGGCCCGGATTACGTAAAATATGGGTCGGTAGCAGGTTCTTGGCCGGAACATCGGAATGATCCAGAACATAGAATACCGGATCCAGTCTTCCCTCTCCGTCACCCATATGCATAGTCACCAGCCCCGGTGTGTTGCTGAGCAGACCGGCTCTGCGGGCTGCGGTAGCCAGGGCGATCAGCTCTTCCCCGCCCGGATTGGAGCTTCTGTGGTCAGATACAGCTACCTTCACACCGATCATAGGCGGAACCAGGATGATATCGCGCTCTACGCTTCCGGTCAGGGTGGTCGGTGGGTAACCGTAGGAGCTGGTCAGTGTATACACGGTCATGCCTTCCTCGGTCAGGGCACGGGCCTTTGCTACTAGATTCTCTACACTGCGGGTTACGCCATCTGTACCCAGAAGGCCAACCACGGTGGTAATACCGTTTTTTAAAAATTCGCTGAGCTGAGACTCCGGTACACGGGATGCCGGTCCCTGCTCTCCACCGCCTCCGGTGATATGCACATGCATGTCAATGTAAGCCGGAACAACGATTTTTCCCTCCAGGTCATAAGTCTCCACTCCCGGGAGTCCCTCATAGCCTTCGATAGAATCCTGCATCAGAAGGATTTTCTCTCCCTCAATGAGGATATCTTTTTTTCCCAATTTCTCTGGTGCGTAAACATTCGCGTTTTTCAGTAACTTGATCATAATGTCTATTCTCCTGCCTTTTCTTTATTCTTCAAAAATTCCACCGGAATCAGGAATCCCGGTGGAACAAGACTTTCGTATTTAGTTCTCCTTTTTCTTCTCATCAGCAAGCTTTGCGATACCGAATCCGGTAAAGCCCCAGATGATTGCAAAAATCCAGCCAGTGTAGCACAGGATTGCCCACGGAAGGTAATCCAGGGTCTCTACACCAAGGGTAGATGCCATATAGGCAGCTGCTGCGGACCACGGAATCAGCGGCACCACTACAGTACCGGCATCCTCAAGGGTTCTGGACAGGTTCTTTGCCGCAAGTCCGCGCTCTTTATAAGCGTCACGGAACATCTCTCCAGGAATCAGAATGGAAAGATAAGAGTTACCGGTAGTCAGTGCCATGGTAATGCAGGCTGCCACCGTTGCGGTAATCAGTGCGCCGGTACTCTTTGCCACGCTTAAAATCTTCTGAAGTACAACATCCAGACAGCCGGCCCGGCTCATGATGCCTGCAAAACAGAATGCACAGAATACCAGAAGTGTGGTACTCATAATGCCGTTCATACCACCACGGTTTAACAGCTTGGTAACCGCCTCGGAACAAGTCTCGGTGTCGAAGCCTGCGCGATGGATCATAGATACACTAAAGCCGTTTACCGTTGCCTTTAACACATCACCCATTGCTACATGCTGAATGAAAACACCCTCTATGCCAGCTACAAAGGTGGAAAGAAGCATAACCGGAATGGTTGGCTTCTGAAACAGGGAACCTCCCAGCACGATTAGCACCGGAATGATGAGCAGTAGGTTCCAGCTGTACATGGAAGAAAGCTGGCTCAATAAGGTAGTAACAGTATCAGAGGTGATATCTGCACTTACATCTGCGTTCATACCAACAATGGCATATACCACCAGAGAAACGATGGTTGCCGGAACGGTGGTGTAAAACATATGTCCGATATGCTCATACAGTGTGCTGCCTGCCGCGATCGGAGCCAGGTTCGTGGTATCAGACAGCGGAGACATCTTATCACCGAAGTAGGAACCTGCGATACATGCACCTGCGGTAGCCGGAAGAGACACACCCAGAGCACTTGCAATTCCCATCAGGGCAACCCCCATGGTTGCGACAGAACCCCAGGAAGTACCGGTAACAACCGATACAACAGCCTCGATCAGAAATGCTGTAACCAGCATGAATTTCGGGTTTACAATCTGAACACCATAGTAAATCATCATCGGAATGGTACCAGCTGCCATCCAGGTACCAACCATAGCGCCAACGCATACCAGAATCAGAATTGCCGGCATACCTTTTGCAATCTTGGTACAGATCTCATCCATCATCTCATCCCAGGTAACACCCACACGGAACGCGATAAATGCCGCGATTGCTGCTACCATGATCAGGAGCGGCTCCGTGCTGTAGCCGAACACGCCCTTTCCAATGGTAAGGATCAGAAGCATTGCGATGATCGGTGTGATCGATTCCGCAAAGGTGGGCAGACGTTTGGCCCGTTTTTTCTTTTCTTTCATTTGTAATTCCTCCTTTTAGCCTCATTCGCGACAGTTTCACATTTTATCACGGCAGAAGTTTAAAATCCGGACTTATTATATCAGAAAAGGAGAAGGGCCACAACTAAAAGTTTGTACTTTTTTAATTTTCTTTCTCTCGTTCTTCCAGAAGCTGACCGATTTTTGACACAAACAGATCAAACTCCACATCATTCTTACCACTGTTGATGACCACATCTGCCTTGGAACGGGTCGGTTCTACATAGAGATAATGCATCGGCTTTACCGTGGTCAGATACTGTTCGATGATGCCATTCAGATCACGTCCGCGCTCCGATACATCTCTGGAGATACGGCGCAGGATTCGTTCATCCGAGTCTGCTTCCACATAAACCTTGATATCCAGCAGGCTGCGCAGGCGTTCATCGGCCAGAAACAGGATTCCCTCTACAATGATGATCGGCTTCGGGTCGATCCGGACTGTTTCGTGGGAACGATTGTGCTGGCTGTAGTCATAGACCGGACTGTCAATGGATCTTCCCGCTTTCAGTTCCTTCAAATGCTCGATCAGAAGGTCGGTCTCCAGAGAATCCGGATGATCGTAGTTTACCGTCACTCTTTGCTCGAACGGGACACCATCCTGACAGCGATAGTAATTGTCGTGGTATAAAACCGCCACGTCATCCCCAAAATAAGCTTTGATTCTGTTTGTAAAGGTAGACTTACCTGAGCCGGATCCGCTGGCGTGCGAACCGGCAGTCCACTTCATATTCGATCTGGTCAATGACGATGACACTGTCTGCCGAAACACGCCGTTCAATCTCCAGAAGGAAGTCTTAGTCGATATTATCCTGCGTAAGACAGCGGATATGATCTGGCTCAGAGAAGAAACGATCCTGTGGTGACATGCCGCGCAGGGAAGAATGAGGTGCCAGGTTATAGCTTTGCACATAAGCATACAGGCTTCCGCGCAGTTCATCCAGCGAGCGGAAATCACGCATATCAAGGCCAGCCATCCACTGGTCTTTTAATGTACGGAACCAGCGCTCGATTTTGGCTTTTGAAGTTGGGGTATATGGCTGGCAGTAGCTGAGTGTTGTACCGATCCTGGCAGCAAGGAGTTCCATCTGCTTGTTTTTATAAGATTTTCCATTGTCAAAGTTCAGTACCTTTGGCCGGCCATACTTTGATACGGCTGATTTCATGACGGACATCAGATTGATGAAGTTATCATTGTAGAAGACGTCAATCCCGGTAATAAAACGGCTGGCATCATCAATCAGGGCAATGATGTAAATACGGTGTTTTTTGCCATCTGCATCAGTAAGGTGTGGTCCGACACTGCTGTCGCCGCACCACACCTCATTGATATGCGGGCGTTCATAACGGCGCATATCCCGGTTTGGAGTCTGCCGCAGTTCGATCTGGAGCTGGTTGACGAAGCGGCAGACTGTGGATTCGGAAACCTGTCCGTTTATGATGAAACCATCATTTTTGAGCTGTCTGTAAATGGCTGCCGCCGACATGCGTGGATAATTCGTTTTAAAATACCGGATCCGTTCCTGCAATTCATCATCAAGTTTACGGCTCATACCTGCATCAGAGCGTCCTTTCGGGATAAGGGCATCAAACCCGTGGTTCTGATAATCCAGATACCATTTTTCGATGGTTGAGGGTGCATAGTGATGCACGCGGCCATCCGGTCCGACAAGTCCTTTGGTGGATAGTTCCATGTAAAAAGCGGTCTTGCTTGGATAGTCTTCATCCAGACCGGCAATAAGTGGTGCGATTGCGCCATAGCGCATCAGTGCAATCGCCTGCTGTTTTTCCTGTTTCATTTAATTTTTCCTCCTTTTTCTAAAGGATAACGGACCAGGAAGTATCTGTCGTGTAAGGTTATGTTGGTAAAAGAAAAAGTTTGTTGCAGGTGGTTTTAATCTGCATAAACTGCCTACGGAAACAGGAAAAGCAGCCTGTTACGAGCAAAGCAAGTTTGAAAAGTGTCAGACCGGCAGAACGGAGACGTTCCTGCCAATGGAGCCGGTAGGAACGGAAGATGGATCTGATGTTGTTTTCGTCAACACAGCATTGACCTGCAAGAACGGGACGAATAGAGGAGTTCTGTTCACAGGCAAGGATACTGGATATATGTACTGTCAGGGGAATCTGGGAATAAGGTACAAATGAAGACAGAAGAAGGGCATGGGTATGTCCGCAGTGTTTGCAGTAAACACGAACAGCAACTTCCATTGTGGATGTAATGACTAGAAGCCAGCAGATGGAAAGAGTTTTATTCTTAGCAGATAGAAAAGAACTTGTTAAACAAGCAAAGAACGTATTTGCTCGATATATCCCAAAGACGACTATGTGTAACTTGTTATTAAATAAAGAAGATCGTAATGCGAAGTTTGTATTTTCTACTTATCCTACGATTTTGAATGCAATTGACACTATGAAAAATTCTGACGGATCACGTTTTTTTTCACCAGGTCATTTTGATTTAATTGTAATTGATGAGGCACATAGAAGCATTTTTAACAAATACAGAGCAATATTTGAATATTTTGATGCATGTTTGTTGGGGCTTACAGCAACACCAAAGAAAACAGTACATCAGTCAACATATGAGTTTTTTGATATGAAGAATAATATGCCGACAGATGTATATGAGTATGATGAAGCCATAAATAAAGATCATGTATTAGTGCCATTTTACTTGATTGAAACGGCAACACGAATTCCAGATGATGGTATTACATATGAAAAATTGGATGAGGAAGAGCGTGAAGAATATGAGGATGAGTTTTGTGAAGATGAAGGAATGCCAGAACATATTCCACCAGAAAATATCAATAAGTATATTTTTAATATTGATACTGTTGATAAGATGATTTCAGAGAAAATGAAAATATATTTTTTATCTGTATAAAAAAGAATGATGTTATACAGATAGAAGGCCCAAGTTTTAGCGAATCTAAACATGTAATAACTGCAAAGGATTGTATGTGTGAAGATAAATTCGAACAGTACATGAAAGAAGAAAGAAGATATTTATATGAACGAATTAATCTGCTCAGACTGTTTAAACCAGGTAATATCGGCTTTAGAGATGTTTTCTTTCGTTATTCATTTACTGTAATGGGTTTTGAAAATATGGTAGAGCATTGTAGTTATAATCAAACACGAAATTTTATAGACAGTAGAAAATTTACATTAAGTGAAGAAGAAATTGTCTCATGCAATCAGTGGTTGAATGATTATTGTAATGCACCATATACTCTGTTAAAAGAAAGTATTGATGAATTTTCTTGGGGATTGGAACAAGATGATACGCCAACTGGATTTGAACAGCATATAACGGCATTGGAAATGACTCTTTTGCCACAAAATCAAACTGGAAAAAAACAAATGTTGGCTAATAGAATTAGTGCGATGCTAGGAAATAGTCCAGCAGAAATTCAACAGCTTTATCAAAAGGTAATGAATTTTTATAGATTTCGTTCAGAATCGTTGCACGAAGGTAATGATTCTAATATTACAGATACCGAGTTACACGATCTTGAAAATATAACAAGAGAAGTTTTGAAAAAATGTCTTATTCGTTGTAAAATTGAGTATGATTTAGATTCCAGTATTACATGGAATGAAATAAAAAATCAGATTATGAATGACTTGATTAGACAAGTCATTTCATTAAAAAATGAAGGTATTCTTCCAGCATAAATTATGCCGACTTCCAATTTGATGTTTTAGTGTTTATAATAAATAGGTTGTTGATAATTTCTACACTTTTCGTTAAATAATGCTCCCTTATCAGTAGTCTGCACCCCCTAAACTGACTACGATTTGACTACTACAGATGGAAGTGATTTACTCCGTTTTGCGGTATTTTGCAAAAAGTGTAGTCTATATGATGAAAATAAATGCTCTCGTCGAGTAGGGCAAAACGCCCCAAAACTCGGCATTTCAAGGCAATTTGAGAGGAGAAAAAACAATGATTCGAGTACTTTTCGTATGCCACGGCAATATCTGCCGAAGCACAATGACCCAATTTGTTTTCCAACACATGGTAAACAATCAAGGACTAAAAGACAAATTTTACATCGACTCTGCTGCAACGAGCAGAGAAGAAATCGGTAATCCACCACATTATGGAACGGTAAATAAACTAAGACAGGAAGGAATCCCAGTCCTAAAACACCGTGCCATCCAGATGACAAAACAAGATTACAAAGAATACGATTATATTATCGGTATGGATGCATGGAATCTAAGAAATATGAATCGTATTACAGGTGGTGACCCAGATGGAAAGATTCATCTGTTATTAGACTATTCCAAACATCCAAGAGACATCGCAGATCCATGGTATACAGGGAATTTTGACGATACATACAGAGATGTAGTCGAAGGGTGTGAAGCGTTCATGAAATATTTAGGGGAAGAACAATTATAAAACTGAAAATTACTGAAATTCTGTCATATGTTTCCGATACCACAATGGCATCAGATTTCTCTGACACTGATGATTTTCTCGTTCTTTAATCCCAATCGTATTGAAAAAGTCTTTCCATAGATCAATAAACGGATCGTCTGTCTGAATGGACAGCCGGTCCATTTCTTCTTTTGAAAGTGTTGTTAAATAATAATCTTGATCTGCAGGATGGACAACAGCAATGAAGCGTTTATCATCAATGATCATCCAGTTTTCAGAAGGCAGACGATCAGAAAAATGTGGTGCAACCAGAGTCAATACATTACTCTTTGGCTCAATATGACCTACCAACACATCTCCAGGCATATTCGCAAATCGGATAAATTCCACATGAAAATGAGCTTCATTTCCAACTTTACGTTTCAATTCAAACATCCGCATAACCACAGGTTCCTGAAGAAAATCCACAACATGAGCACCGTAATGGAATCCAGCAACAATAAAACGATAAATCGTATCTAATTTATCCTCGACATTAGACATCGCAGCTTCATAGATCATAATATAAGCCTGGTAAGAAATCTTACTCTTGATAGAACGAACGACACTGGCAGTTTTATCAGGGTCGGCATCCACATGCCGATAATCACAGAATAATTCCAGATTCCCAATCGGTTCTGTATTCAATTTAATATTGGAATGCCCAAGTCTTGATGCCCAAGCCTCATAAACACAAGTCATCATCGCATCAAAATTATCTTCACAGGTAAAAACAGTCATAATAGCCTCCAGAATACAAAAAATAATGAAAATTACATCTGTCCAAATAAAGTTTTCGAAGAATCTTCCACAGTAACTTCAGATTGAAAATTAAAATCATCAAATAAAGAAAGTTGCCGATAAGTCTGCGGATGATCGATCTCCCAGTTCTGCTTTCCATCTTCACCGATCAGCTGGCGTGTAATAAAATCTTCCTCGATCGGTATCCGATGCATCATCTTCCCGCTGCAAGTAATAAAATACTTCGCACGTTTTAGAACAACCCCCATCTTTTTTAAATGTTCAAAATTAAGAGTTCCATGTTTGCGTGCCTTCACAATACGAAACGCAGACTTTGTCCCGATTCCAGGAACACGAAGCAACACATCATAAGAAGCCCGGTTGATCTCAACCGGATAAATATCCAGATGACGAAGTGCCCAGTCACACTTTGGATCAAGCATCGTATTAAAATTCGGCCGGTCTACAGAAAGTAATTCATCTGCTTTAAATCCGTAAAAACGTAGTAGCCAGTCTGCCTGATACAGACGGTGTTCCCGAAGAAGCGGTGGTGCAGTTCCAAGAGCTGGCAGATTAGAATCTTCATTCAAAGGAACATAAGCAGAATAAAATACACGTTTCAAGTCATACTGCTGATATAATTTCTGTGTTGTTGATAAAAGCTGCAGATCATTCTCCCCAGTTGCACCAATGATCATCTGTGTACTCTGACCGGCAGGAACAAAAGAAGCTGGTTTTCCATTATTTTGCAAACGTAAGGTATTCTTAAGAGAAGGATCTGCAAGTGTCAACGGGGAAGAACCAGTCTGAATCCGCTGATAAGGATTCTCCTGAAAGATCGTATGCTTCAAATACTTATTACTTCGAGAACGTTCCATAGAGGCATCTTTCCCGATCATCAACCGATGATCCACGATTCCATTTTGAATCTGGCGGATCGGAGCAACAAGTTTCTTTGGATTCTTATGAGGAGCCAGCTTCTTAAGCCCGTCAATCGTAGGAAGTTCCAGATTCACACTCATACGATCGACAAGATATCCCATATTCGTGATCAATTCATCCGAAGCGCCAGGAATCGCTTTCACATGGATATATCCATTAAAGTGGTACTTTGTACGAAGCAGGTAAATAGCCTGATACATCAATTCCATCGTATAAGTCGGACTCTTCACGATCCCAGAGCTTAAAAATAACCCTTCAATATAATTTCTTCGATAAAATTCCACAACAAGTGTACAGATCTCGTCCGGAGTAAATGTTGTACGAACCCTGTCATTACTTACTCGGTTTAGACAATACTTACAATCATAAATACATTCATTGCTAAGTAAGATCTTAAGCAAAGACACACAGCGCCCATCCGAAGAAAAACTATGACAGATTCCAGCAGCCTCTGTATTCCCGAGCATTCCTTTCTTTCCACGGCGGGAAGAACCACTGGAAGTACAGGCGACATCGTATTTTGCTGCATCAGCTAAAATCTTCAATTTTTCATTTAAAGATAAATCTTTTGATGAGATTTCCATATCAAACAGTTCCTTTCGAATATATGTTCTAGTTTAACATAAATAAACGTAATTTACAAATTGTAATTTGATCTGATCATCACATATATTTGAAAAAAACCACCACATTAGTGACCATTAAGATCATAAATGTGATGGCTTTTTCTAACCAAGAATCTTCTTATTCGATACAGCTGCATCCTGATAAGAATATGACTTGGTTGTCAGAGATTCTAAAATCTGCTCAGGATGAACAATGGCATCTTCTAAAGATGTGACATAAAGCTTTTTATTACCGAAGCGGGAAGCTTCGTCGATCGCAACATCAGCAGCGATCACAATATAATCAGCTTCATCGATCTGTTCAGGGGAAAACTGATTTTGAATTCCCATAGCTCCCTGTGTTTCCACAGAAAGGTCAACGCCAAGTTTCTTACCTGCCTGTTCTAGTTTCTCTGCCGCAACATAGGTTTGAACCATTCCAGTCGGGCATTTTGTTACACACAAAATTTTCATGAAATCCTCCAATCGTATGTTACTCCTTCTTGATAGTCAGTATAGCATGAGATAGTAGAAAAGGAAAAGCAGAATGATAGAAAAAATGGTTTTTGTTAAAAGTGCATAGAAATAAAGTGAAAATATTGTTAATATCGACCATAAACAACAACTTGTAAAGAGGACCGTACAAGTTTTAAAATAAGAACCATAAGGAAGGAGGATGTCAAGCATGGGAAAGAACAAAGGAGAAATGAAATATCACACATTAAAGGAATCACTGAAGAATGATATTTTATCTGGTGTCTATCAACCGGGAGATAAGATGCCGTCAGAGAATCAACTAGTACAGGAATATGATCTTAGCCGCCATACCGTACGTAAGGCGCTGTCAATTCTGGAAGAAGAAGGTTATATCATTGCAGTTCATGGAAAGGGAACGTTTTGTACAGAACGGGCACTTCATAAAAAGGAATCAAAGAACATTGCAGTGGTTACAACCTATATTTCTGATTATATATTCCCTAGATTGATCCAAGGAATCAACAGTGTCCTTTCCAAAGATGGATACAGCATTATTTTTAAGACAACAGAAAATAGCAGACGAGGAGAGACAGCATGTCTTGAAGATATTCTTACAAAAGATATTGATGGCTTGATCATTGAGCCAAGTAAAAGTGAGATTGTATGCAGACATCCAAAACTTTATGAGAATCTTGATAAATATGAAATTCCCTACATTTTTATTCACGGAGTCTATGAGGAGATGAAAGACAAACCACACATTCTTATGGACGACTGTAAAGGAGGTTATCTGCTTACAAAATATCTGATCGATATGGGACATCAACATATCGTAGGAGTTTTTAAAGCAGATGATCATCAAGGAAGAGAACGACATAAAGGTTATGTGATGGCACTTCAGGAAGCAGGATATCAATATGATCCAGATATGGTTGTCTGGTTTCATACAGAAGATCGTCAGACGAAACCAGTAACATCGGTTGTTCAGATGATAAAGGATCAAAGAAAGATGGATGCAGTTGTCTGTTACAATGACCAGATCGCATTTTCAATCATTGGAGGATTGCATCAGATCGGTGTTTCAATTCCAGAAGACTTGTCGATCACAGGATATGATAATTCAATGCTTGCACATCAGCATCCACTTTCTTTAACGACTATTGCTCATCCACAGGAAAAACTTGGCGAGATGGCAGGACAGTTGTTGCTAGAAAAGATACAAGGTGGATCAGATAAAGACATGAAAACAGAGTATTTGATCGAACCGAAATTGGTGATCGGAAACTCATGTAAAAATAGGAATCAAGAATAGATATAAAACTGGGAGGCAAAAAATGGAACTTAAAAAAAATTACAAATTTTGGTTTGCAACAGGATCACAGGATTTATATGGAGATGAATGTTTAAGCCATGTGGCAAAACATGCACAGATCATTGTGCAGAATTTCAATGAAAGTGGTATCTTACCATTTGAAGTTGTATGGAAACCGACATTAATTGATAGTACTTCGATCAGAAGAACATTTGAAGAAGCAAATGCAGATGAAGAATGTGCCGGTGTCATCACATGGATGCACACATTCTCCCCAGCAAAATCATGGATCGCAGGATTACAGGCATTTAAGAAACCATTATTACATCTTCACACACAGTTTAATGAAGAAATCCCATATGACACGATTGATATGGATTTTATGAATGAAAACCAGTCAGCACATGGTGACAGGGAATTTGGACATATCGTAACAAGAATGGGAATCCCAAGAGAAGTTGTTGTTGGATATTATGAATCAAAAGAAGTGAAAGAAAAGATCGCATCTTGGATGAGAAGTGCAATCGGAATGGTGGAAAGTAAAAATATCCGTGTGGTAAGGATTGCGGATAATATGAGAAATGTTGCGGTTACAGAAGGTGATAAAGTCGAAGCACAGATTAAATTTGGATGGGAGATCGATGCATATCCAGTCAATGAGGTTGTAGATTATGTCAATGCAGTCAGCAAAGGTGATATTGATGCACTGACACAGTTATATTATGAAAAATACAATCTTTTATTAGAGGGCAGAGATCCGATCGAATTTAAGAAACATGTAGAGGTACAGGCAGGAATCGAGATCGGACTGGAAAAATTCTTAAAAGACCATGATTATCAGGCAGTTGTTACACACTTTGGCGATCTTGGTGGATTAAAACAGCTTCCAGGACTTGCGATTCAGAGATTAATGGAAAAAGGTTATGGATTTGGTGCAGAAGGTGACTGGAAGACAGCAGCAATGGTACGACTGATGAAAGTTATGACAGCAGGAAAGAAAGATGCCAAAGGAACATCATTTATGGAAGATTATACATACAATTTTGTTCCGGGAAAAGAGGGTATCTTAGAAGCTCATATGTTGGAAGTATGCCCAACGATCGCGGATGGTCCTGTTTCAATCAAAGTAAATCCATTATCTATGGGAGATCGTGAAGATCCTGCAAGACTTGTATTTACAGCAAAAGAAGGAGAAGGAATAGCCACTTCTTTGATCGATCTTGGACATCGTTTCCGCCTGATCATTAATAAAGTGGATTGTAAAAAGACAGAAAAACCAATGCCAGAGCTTCCAGTAGCGACGGCATTCTGGACACCAAAACCAGATCTTTATAAAGGAGCAGAGGCATGGATCTTAGCTGGTGGAGCACATCATACAGCATTTTCTTATGATCTTAGTGTAGATCAGATGGTTGCATGGGCAGAGGCTATGGGAATTGAGAGTGTTGTCATTGATGAGAATACAGATATCAGAATATTAAAGAATGAATTAAGATGGAATGAAGTAGTTTATCGTTAGAAAATGGAGGTAGTATCATGGAAACAAAGCAAATGATCGCAGATGGAAAAACAGCATTGGGAATCGAATTTGGATCAACAAGGATCAAAGTTGTACTGATCGACAAAGATCATCATCCGATCGCATCCGGAAGCCATGACTGGGAAAATCGTCTGGAGAATAATATATGGACTTATACATTAGAAGACATCTGGAGTGGACTACAAGACAGTTACCAAAACTTGGTAAACGACGTGAAAGAAAAATATGATATTACACTAACTAAGGTTGGAAGTATCGGATTTAGTGCGATGATGCATGGATATATGGCATTTGATAAGGATGACAAAATTCTTGTTCCGTTCCGCACTTGGCGCAATGCGATTACCGAAGAAGCGTCGGAAAAATTGACAGATTTATTCCGGTATAATATTCCGCAGAGATGGAGTGTTGCCCATTTGTATCAGGCGATTTTAAATGGAGAAGAACACGTAAAAGATATTTGCTTCCAGACAACATTAGCCGGTTATATTCACTGGATGCTGACCGGCAAAAAAGTGCTTGGTGTAGGGGATGCATCCGGTATGTTCCCGATTGATATTGCAACAGGAAAATTTGATGCAAAAATGGTTTCTCAGTTTGATGAAGCGATTGCAGACAAAGGATATCCATGGAAATTAATGGACATTTTCCCGGAAGTATTGTCCGCCGGAGAGGATGCAGGAACACTTACACAAGAAGGCGCAAAACTTCTTGATACAGACGGTGATTTGGAGGCAGGAGTTCCACTTTGCCCGCCGGAGGGAGATGCAGGGACCGGTATGGTGGCAACGAATTCTGTTGCACGGCGCACAGGAAATGTGTCTGCCGGTACATCGGTATTTTCTATGGTAGTTCTCGAAAAAGAACTGAGTAAAGTTTATAAAGAACTGGATTTGGTTACAACACCGTCCGGTGATTTGGTTGCGATGGTGCACTGCAACAACTGTACATCCGATTTGAATGCGTGGGTAAATATTTTCCGCGAATTTGCAGAGAGTTTTGGCATGGATGTCGATATGAATCAGTTGTATGGCACATTGTACAAAAAAGCGATGGAAGGCGATGCAAACGGTGGAAATCTGTTGGC
>OGRT01000853.1_pt1 | contig 29124 bp, 27 predicted proteins | sample 1553581 | NCBI WGS metagenome assembly OGRT01 (sample SAMEA2580113, study PRJEB22360) | human gut metagenome | biome: human gut; feature: human-associated habitat; material: faeces | place: Denmark | collected 2008/2010
GTATAAGCGTGGGTTCATCATATTTGGTGTGGTATCTTTAACTATGGGAAACTCCGTTTTCCCACTTATTCACCGCCGGAGTGGTTACTCCCAGACGGTTTGCCATTTCTTCTTGCGTGTAACCTAATTCTTTTCTATATTTTTTAATCACACTTCCAATATTCATCATATTTTTCTCCTGAGTCAAGCGGATATTCGCAATCCGCTTTGCTACTTGCTCATAACCGAATGCTGCTTCGCAGCTTATTCGGTTAAAATTCCAAAAGCTTTTGTGATTAAAGCATAGCAGAATTGACAGATGAGCACAATTGAATTGTTGTTAAGTACGTTTCATATTTTTTAACTGTTAGGAAAGTTAAAAATCCAGTTACAAATTTTATCAGAAGAGGCAGATAAATAACTTTTCTCGACCCTCTTTTTTAGCTTTGCAATATGCTTATTACGAACATATTTCCCATATTTTGCATATCCTAACAGCAGAAGTCAAAAAAGGAGTCACTGTATGAGAAATAAAAAATGGATTTCACTGGCAGTAGCCGTGGTTCTTACTGTAACTGCACTACCAGCCACAGTCTTTGCTGCAAAAGATGGAGAATCAAAAGAGGAGCTTACAAAGGTTACCTTAAACGAAGTGGCCCATTCGATTTTCTATGCACCGCAGTATGTGGCAATTGAAGAAGGATATTTCGCAGAGGAAGGGCTGGATCTGACACTTGTCACAGGATTTGGTGCGGATAAGACTATGACTGCTGTCATTTCCGGGGAAGCTGATATTGGTTTTATGGGGGCCGAGGCATCTATCTATGCTTATCAGGAAGGTGCCACTGATCCGGTTGTGAATTTCGCACAGCTCACCCAGAGGGCTGGAAACTTTCTTGTGGCAAGGGAAGAAATGCCGGATTTCACATGGGATGATCTGAAAGATAAGAGAGTTCTTGGCGGTCGTAAGGGTGGCATGCCGGAAATGGTATTTGAGTACATTTTAAGGAATCATAATATTGATCCGGCAACAGATTTGGAAATTGACCAGAGTATTGATTTTGGTTCTACTGCTGCTGCATTTACCGGTGACATGTCAGCAGATTTTACTGTTGAATTTGAGCCTTCCGCAACTGCCCTGGAAAAAGAAGGAAAAGGTTATGTAGTGGCTTCTCTGGGCGTGGATTCCGGTTATGTCCCCTATACCTCTTACAGTGCAAAGACCAGCTTTCTTAACGAAAACCCACAGATTATCCAGAGCTTCACAAACGCCCTTCAAAAAGGCATGGACTATGTACAAAACCATTCTCCTGAGGAAATTGCGCAGGTGATTTCCCCGCAATTCCCGGAAACAGATATGGATACCCTTACTACAATTGTCAATCGTTATTATGAGCAGGACACCTGGAAGGAAAATCTGGTGTTTGAGAAGGATAGCTTCGAACTGCTGCAGGATATTCTGGAAAGTGCCGGAGAATTGGAAAAGCGTGTAGATTACGAACAGTTGATTACCACAGAGTTTGCAAAATCCGCTTACTTTTAAAAGTTAGTGCCATAAAAATATAACAATATTTGCAAAAAGAGATATGGAAAACATATGAGATGCTTACTCATATTATACCATATCTCTTTTATTTACTCCAACAACAAGCCCCACTCCATGCTGATACAAAACCTTGTAACCAAAATATTTATTTCACCTGGTTCACCGACTCCCGGATGCATGGAATACACTCCACATAACAATTTCCTTTATCCAGTTTTACTTCTTCTTTTTTCAAAATACCAATAATAATCTGACAGGCTTTATATCCGATATCGTGTAACGGAAGAGCCATTGTGGTAAGCGGCGGTTTTTCATAGCATGCCATTTCACGGTTATCATAGCCTGCAACCGCTATATCTTTGCCGGCGTGAAGTCCCAGTTCCTCCAGTCGGTCATAAGTTCCTCCAGCCATAAAATCATTCATACAGAAAATGGCAGTGGCACCTTTTTCCAGAAGAAGGTCTGTGTTGTCATAGCCACTCTGACGATCCCAATCGCCATAGGTAATCATATCCGGATCATAGAGGATTCCCCCTTCGAACAGGGCCTTCTGATAACCTTCCAGACGAGACTGCGTATGAATACTCTCTTTCTTTCCGGCAATCACACCGATTTTTTTGTGTCCTTTGGAGACAATATAACTGACCAGATCATACGCACCTTTTATGTCTTTCACTACCACAGAAGGAATCTTCTCACTGCCTGTAAACCCGTAGGCAACCACTGTGGGAATGGGAAGGTCTTCGGGAATGATGTTGATCAGGCGCTCATGGGCAGCCACGTAGATGATTCCCTCTACCTGCTTTGCAAGAAGCTTCTGGATTTCCTGCCGCACAATTTCCTTGTGGCGGTTGTCACGATAATATTTATCCTGGAATTTCTTATAAAGGCGAAGATTTACAAGGAGGATCTGGTAATCTTCTTCCTCGCAGTATTCTGTAATTCCATCAATAATATCCGGAAGGGCAAAGACTGTCATATCCTCTGCAATGACACCAATGCTTCTGGTGTTCTTGGTTTTCAGATTCTTGGCCACGTAGTTTGGAGTGTAGTTCATTTCACGGATTACCTGCTCTACACGCTCCCTGGTGGCGTCACCAACACTGCCTTTATGATTGATAATATTGGAAACTGTGGCAACAGATACGTTGCAGGCTTTTGCAATTTCTTTTATGGTCGGCATGGGAATCTCCTTCCGTTTTTCTTATTGTACTAAAATGGCCTCACGCCCAAATCCCGAATTCTATTATCGGACAAATTTACTATATATAATCTTATCATACTTCATTCACAGCTACAATCACAACTTCAGTATCTAACTTCGCTCCAGGTAAGAAGTTTTTTCTCACTTCTCTGCTACTCCACCATTCTGCCTCTCAAAGGGCTGCAGGATTCTTCTCTCAACAGCCCGATTGACACAGGCATAAACAAGCATCTGTGGAAAGGAAACACCAATGGTAAGCAGCAGAAACAGGGAATATGGTGCCAGAGCCAGCAAAATGCCGCCAGCAATTACCACTGTCACCACAATCACAATACTCATTTTCCACTCCACTGTCATGAGGATCAGTGTGTTTTTCAACAATGCGCCAGCTCCCAGATCCAGCATGGCAGACATTACGAAATAGTAAGCTCCAATCAGAATCGCAAAAATCATTACTCCCATTCCACACCCAATAAGCACGTCATGAGTCGTTCCCCTGTCGAAATTACCTGCAAGGCTCATCAGATAATATGCGTAAAACCCAAGACCGCCTGTGAGCAGTCCGGCAGGAAGATTTTTCAGAATACCAGACTTAAATTCCTTCCAGTAATCCTCCAAGGAAAAGCCATATCCCACTCTGTAAATTCCCAGAAGATAACGATTTAAAGCTGCCAGGGCAGCGGGAATAGTCACTATAGGAATACAGCATAAAAGAAACAGCATATTCACCACAACCAGTCTTCCTACATAATTCCAGAGCACATAACCAACTCTCTTTATACCACCTGCTGGTGTTTCCTTTTCTTTATCGTTGTTTCCCTGATACCAGTCCATAAATCTTTTTGTCAGTCTCATAAGCATCTCCCAGACTTCTTTCAGGCAGGGCTTTCACCCTGCCTGAAATTATCAATATTGTTATATTTTTAATTTTTCATACCAGTGAGTACAATACCTTCCACAAAGCTCTTCTGCCCAAAGATATAGATCACAATACCAGGAAGAATTGTCATAAACGTTGCCGCCAGCGCCACCGGCCAGTTGGTTCCGAAGGAACCGGTAAAGTTAGTCAGCGCAATGGCAAAGGTAAACTTACTCATGCTGTTAATGTAAATGATCTGCTGAAGCAGGTCGTTCCAGATCTGAATAAACAGCATCATTCCAACAACCACTACCGCAGGTTTGATAGAGGGAACAAGGATCGTCCACAGGATTCTCATTCTTCCAGCACCATCAATGGAAGCTGCCTCGTCAAGTTCCTTGGGAATTGTCATCAGGAACTGACGGATCAGAAAAATATTGAAGAATCCGCCGCCAGTTAAGAACGGCAGGATCAGCGGCCAGTATGTATCACCCAGTCCCATTCCCTTCGTCCAGAAAATATACAGAGGAATCAAAGTTACCATACCCGGAAGAAGAATGGTTCCAACACAGATGTTGAAAATCAGCTTTTTCCCACGGAAACGAAGTCTTGCAAAAGCATATCCGCAGAAGATGGCAGTAATGGTACCAAAGGTAACTGCCGGAATAATAATGGTAAAGGTGTTCTTAAAATATGTCCAGTACTCAAAAGTCTCCAACGCTTTGGAATAGTTTGACCAAAGCCACTCGTGAGGAATAAAAGAAGGCGGGTACTCATTCAGTGTAGCCGTACTCATCAAAGAAGACCGGAATATCCACCAGATTGGTAGAAGCACCAGAGCCGCCAGAATCAATACAATGAAAAATGCCAGAAGGTTAAAGGCTTTTTCTTTTCGCTTTCTGCTTGCCATTTTTCCAGCCATTTCTCATTCCCCCTCTCCGAAAATCTGCTCTTTCTGCGTCTTAAAGAGTACTGCTGTAAAAATTCCAACCAGGATAAAGAAAATAACCGAATAAGCGGCAGCATATCCCAGCTTATTTTTCTTAAATGCATAAAGATAAATGACATAAGACATAAACATGGACTTTTTGCCCGGTCCACCATCTGTGAGCGCCAGTGCCGGATTGATAACCTGAAGGTGTGTGATCAAAGCTGTCAGTACATTATAAAAAATAATCGGAGAAATGCTGGGAATCGTAACATTCCAGAAACGCTGCCATGCATTTGCGCCATCAATTTCCGCAGCTTCCATATATACACGCGGAACATTCTGAAGTCCGGCAAGAAATACTACGATCAGGTTTCCACTTGTCCAGATTGCAATTACCACCAGGGAAGGCACAACCTGACTCGGACTGTCCAGAAACCTCTGGGGCTTCATTCCAAGCATTCGAAGAACAAAATTAAAAAGTCCGAAGTTGCCTTCATATAACCATTGCCATCCCTTATACACGCCAATTGCAGGTAAAAGGTACGGAATGAAGAAGATAGAACGGAAAATTGTCCGTCCCCATATTTTCATATTCAGGAGCAGGGCTACCAGAAGAGAATAAATAATAGCGCCTACCACAGCCAGAAGAGCGTACAAAATTGTCGCTTTTATAGAATCTGTAAAATAAATATCCTTTGTAAAAATACGCTGGAAGTTGTCCATTCCCACAAACTCCGGTGAGGAAAGACCATTCCACTTAAACACACTTAAAACAAACACTGCCAAAGTCGGTAGATAACTGATCAGACTTACTCCAAGAAATGCCGGTATCAGACAGAGATAAGCGGTCCTTTCTTCTTTTCTACCGGCTCTTGATTTCACTTGCATCTTGTTTTTCTTATTTGATTTCATGCCCGCACCTCTTAAAATAGGGCTGACCGTTATCTGTCCGGAATATGGGATATCATCCTTGAACAGTAACCGGTCAGCCCAGTTGCTTTTGCTACATTCCCCTAATGATCCAGCAGATTTCACTGCTGCTTCATTCAATATTTATGGCAATTTCAACCTTCACTGTTATAAGCCACAATGTATTTCCAATCACCTTTCAGGATAACATTTGTGCTTACGCATTCGTTTTATCAGCCATTGTTCTCAGCAAAAATGTCCTGAAGCTCTTCCAGGTTCTCGCTGATTGCTTCTTCCATGGTCTCTTCTCCAGCCCATACACTTGAGAATACAGAATCCAGAGTTGCGTTGAACTCTTCTGTTCCGTTTACATAATACCAGGATGTGGACTGTGCATTGTTCATAGCGTAATCAACAACTGCGCTCTTGTACATATCCTTATCCGGATAGTTCGGGTTGCTGATCCATTTGTCTGTTTTCTCAGGATCTGTATACCAGGAATCCAGGATCGGCATCCATGTTCCGGCTTCGATCAGTGACCAGGAATTCTCTTCCTGATAGTACCATTTCAGCCATTCCATAGCTTCTTCAGGATGCTCTGTGGTGGAGAATACCACGTTTGGTCCGCCAGTACAGATTGTAACTTTCTCTTTCATGTAAGGAAGAACACCTACGCCATAATCGAAATCAGCGCTTGGTCCAAGGAAGGTGCCCACGTTCCATGCACCATCTGTTGCCATAACCACTTTTTTGCTTCCAAGGGAGGACTCAAGGGCATTTGCAGCACTTGTTACAGGAGGTGCGCAGTGATAAACATCTGACAGATCTGCAATTCTCTGAAGCGCTTCTACTGTTTCCGGAGAGTCTATGGTACACTCAGAACCGTCTTCGCTGTAATATCCGCCGCCATTTGATTTCGCCCAGACTTCCAGCTGCCATGGCAGTGTATTAATGGTGCATCCGTAAATATCTACGTTATCCGGATCAAAATCTGGATCCAGAGCATTCTTTCCATTGATATCCAGTGTCAGCTTCTGTGCTGTCTCTACAAAAGTATCCCAATCCCATGCATTCTCAGCATCAGCCGGAGGCGTAACTTCGGATGGATCGATTCCCTGTTTCTCGCAAACCTCTTTCAGAAGGTCGTTGTTGTACCAGAGGTTCAGAACCTCGTTTGCTGCAGAATATGCAACTGGTGTGCCTTCATAGCGGAAGGTCAGACAGTCAAGTGGTTTGGCATCGCCTTCGCCATACATTGTACTGATATCTGCGAGAAGTCCGTTCTCAGCAAATTTCAGAACGCCGGCCTCACTCATAATACCGGTATCCGGAAGCTCACCAGCTGTTGCCATAGCGTTCAGCTTGGTAACGTAGGTGTCGTGGTCGATCTTCACAACTTCTACTTCAATCTTGTCCTGCTCGCTGTTAAACTTATCCGCAACTGCCTGTGTAGCGGCTGTCTCAGTTTCATTTCCCCACTGAGCATATGTGATCTTCACTCTGTCACCATCTGCCGCAAAAACCGGAACTGCTGCTCCAACCATCATTGTTCCTGCAAGTAAAATCCCCAATAACTGTTTTTTCTTCATTCTACTTCTCCTTTTCTTAGTCTTATTATAACGGCTTTGCCTGGCCGCTGTAAACATTTACTGTTTCTGACTTCCCCCATTTTTTTGCTGCATTAGATTTCAAATCCATGCATCAGTTATGCTGCTTTTAGATTGCACTATATTTTCAGCTTATATTTGTACCGGCAATCAATAGGTTACGAATCAGACCCGTAATTTATGCCATACGAGCATCTCACCTTCTCCCCGGTTGTTCCACATACAATACGGAACCGCCTGCAGAGAAACTTCTTCTTTTTCCAGCTCTACGTTTCCGTATAACTGGTTTTCACCGGCTGCTCCTTTGTTCCTTACACGGATTCCTTTATAGGAAAGAGTTGGAACATTTCCTACCAGTTCTTCCGCCGGAGCCGTTTCTTCTATAGAAGTATTCTCTTCTATGAAAATCTCGGAAAGGTATCTTCCGTTCTCCTTTTCCTCCAGACAATATACAAGAGGACCTTTCATCAGAGCGGCTTTTCCTGCATCTGCCCTCACCCCATTGTTGGCTCCCATCCACCTTGGGCTCACATGGAAGTCAAGACTGATATAGGTATCTCCAGGTGAAATGCTAAGCCTCTGATAGCCTTTCTCCGGCTGTATCTCGATGGAAATTCCATTCTGCACACATTCGCATTTCTCGCTATACCATGGAATACGGATGTTTAAATTTCCTGGTCCTGAGGACTGTACCTCAATCTGAACCTTTCCATCCTGCAAAAGTGTGGAATTCATTTTTATCTTCAGCCTGCTCTCCCGGACTTCTGTATCTGCAGTGGATGAGATGAACTGGTTAATATAAACACCATACTCGTCTTCTGCATATATGTACTGTCCAAGGGAAGCAAGTGTCCTTCCTACATTTGGCGGACAGCAGGCAACTCCAAACCATTTCTGCCTTACCGGCTTTACATGTTCCATGTAAGTGTGCTCTGTGCAGAATTCCGGAACCACTTCAAGAGGATTTACATAGAAATACCGGTCTCCTGCAATGTTGATTCCTGCAATCACGGTGTTGTACAATGCCTTCTCTACATAATCATAATAAGAGGCATCTCCTGTGATGGCTGCCATTCTCTGCCCAAACATCATCACACCGATGGACGCACAGGTTTCAGAATAATTGGTGCTGTTTGGAAGGTCATAGTCAGTAGTAAATCTTTCACGGAAACCGCTGCTTCCGATTCCTCCTGTGATGTACATCCTGCGGTCTGTCATGTTATTCCAGATTCTCTGGCATGCATCCTTAAGCTGCTGGTCATCATTTTCCCCGGCAAGATCTGCCATTGCGGAGCACATGTACATCTCCCGGACTGCATGTCCTACTGCCTCGTCCTGTTCTACAGGAGGCTTGTGAGCTTGTGAATATTCCAAATCGTATCTCTCGAACTCTGGAAAAAATTCCGGATGTCCTCTTCCCTCAATCTCTGCCTGAAGATAATTAGGATTTCTGCCTCGCTCCCGGATGAAGTACTCTGCCTGGTGCAGATATGCTCTTTCTCCAGTCACCCGGTAAAGCTTCACCAGTGCAAGTTCAATCTCCTGATGGCCCGGATAGCCTCGCTTCTGTCCTTCACCTGTACCAAATACCCGGCATATAAGATCTGCATTTTTTCTGGCAATGTTCAGGAATTTCTCCTTGCCAGTTGCCTGGTAATAGGCAACAGCTGCCTCGATCATATGTCCGGCTGTGTACAGTTCGTGGCCTTCCACCAGGTTGGTCCACTTCTTCGTAGGAGCATTGATGGAAAAATAAGTGTTCAGGTAACCATCTGGCTCCTGGGCTTTCCCGATCAGGTCAATGACTTCATCTGCCAATTCTTCCAGATTCTCTCCCCGTCCTCCGGCTATGGTGTAGGCAACGGATTCCAGCCATTTGTAAAGGTCTGTGTCCTGGAAAACAACTCCTTTTCTCTCTCCCTTTTCCTCTCCTGCGGCAATGCGGAAATTGCGGATACAATAGGTAGGCTCTGAATCTTCCAGCTGATCATTAAGAATCTTCCACTGATGGGGAATGATCTTCTCGCTTACTTTATTTACATACTCCCCAAACAGGCTGTCTGTGATCCGGATTCTCTTCAGATCCAACTGCTTCAAGTGTTTTTTCATTTTTGCACCTGCCTTTGTCGATTTTAATTAATCGTTTAATTTCCTTTGTAAAAAATAAAAAAACAGGATTAATACCTTGTTTTTCTTCTGTTTTACTGGTTTCTTGTTAATCGTTTTACTTGTCTTTAAACAGATAGTAGCACGCTAAATGGGATTTGTAAATACCATTTATTTTTTTCGGCTATTATTATAGATTTTATCTTTTTATTTTATGCATTATTACTATATTATGCTTGTAATTAAACGTTTTTCTATGTTCTTTTTTGCCATGATACGCGTATTTTCCAATTCAGTAAGCGTTTGGCGTTCACACCCTTTACAGCGACGCGCTTCATGATGCGCAAAGAGTCGTGCATTCGCATGATTTCGCGCCGGGTTTCTATTTTTTGCAGGCAAAGTATGGTTTTGTCAGATAATTTCTGTTATAATAATTTTAACTATATTTTTTTCGATTTGATATTCGACATTTCATTTTCAGGAGGCATCTATGAAATTAAATCCAAAATGTATGGCCTGTCAGCTTCGGAAACAGGAGGCAAAGATCCGTCATTTTGACGATGAGGACAGGAAGAAGCAATATATGGAAAAAATCCGCCGGCGTTTTGACCAGCCGAAAGAAGAGGACTGTGTTCCCAGCATTTCCACGGAACTTAAGAAATTCTACTGCTCCTTCTGGGGCGTTCCTATGGAGGATTTTTCCCAGATCAACAGGGAATATGACCAGCTTATGCTGGATCTGGAGGAGGACCTTCTCTCTGCCATCCGCTATTCTGCTGATCCATTAAGGGCTGCCCTTATTTACGCCCGCACTGGCAACTATATTGATTTTGCCGCACTTCCGGAAGTCAGCAAGGAAACTGCACTTTCTCTTATTAAAAGTGAAAATAAGGATGAACTGGATGAACAGGAATACAGGAATTTCTGCCAGGACATGAAAAAGGCATCAAATGTTGTATATATTACCGATAACTGCGGTGAGATCGTCCTTGATAAGATTGCCATTCAGATACTGAAGAAAACATTTCCGAATATACGGGTCACAGCGCTGGTGCGCGGTCTGCCTGCCGGAAACGACGCTACCATGGAAGATGCGGAGTTCTGCGGTCTTACAGATATTGTACCGGTGCTTGGTAACGGCAGCGATGTGGGAGGTACCTGGTTTCATGGAATCAGTACACATGCCAGGGAGCTTTTGCAGGGCGCAGACGTCATTTTAGCCAAAGGCCAGGGCAATTATGAAACTATGCATGGCTGCGGACTGAACATCTACTACCTTTTTTTGTGCAAATGTGACTGGTTTCAACAGCTTTTTCATGCAAAATTACTACAGGGAATGTTCATAAATGAGAAGCGGGCACCAAAGGCTACTGCTTTTTCGTCAGATTGACAAGAAACTGTTTAAAAGTTTGTACGATTCTGCCCTAGCCCTTTTGAGTGGTTTTCGCTATACTAACATCAGATGAAAAAAGCATCGAAACAATTTTGATTATAATAATTAATTGAGAAATTTGGAGGAAAAATCATGGCAAGCTTATCATTACAGCACATTAACAAAACTTACCCGAATGGTTTCCAGGCAGTTAAAGATTTCAACCTTGAAATCGAAGACAAAGAGTTCATCATCTTCGTTGGACCATCTGGATGTGGAAAATCTACAACACTTCGTATGATCGCAGGTCTTGAGGAGATCAGCGGTGGTACATTAAAGATCGGTGACAAGGTTATGAACGATGTAGAGCCGAAAGACCGTGATATCGCAATGGTTTTCCAGAACTACGCTCTGTATCCTCATATGACAGTATATGATAACATGGCATTTGGTCTGAAACTGAGAAAAGTTCCGAAAGATCAGATCGATAAAATGGTTAAAGAAGCAGCTAAGATCCTGGATCTGGAAAAACTGTTAGACCGTAAACCGAAAGCTCTGTCCGGTGGTCAGAGACAGCGTGTAGCTATGGGACGTGCTATCGTACGTGATCCTAAAGTATTCCTGATGGATGAGCCTCTGTCAAACCTGGATGCTAAACTGCGTGTACAGATGAGAACAGAGATCTCCAAACTGCATGAGAGACTGGGTGCTACTATTATCTACGTAACACATGACCAGACAGAAGCTATGACACTGGGTACCAGAATCGTAGTTATGAAAGATGGTGTTGTTCAGCAGGTAGATACACCTCAGAACCTGTACAATGCTCCAGGAAACCTGTTTGTAGCCGGATTCATCGGATCTCCTCAGATGAACTTCCTGGATGCAACTGTAAAAGTTAACGGAAAAGACGTTACTCTGCAGGTTGGTAACTACAGCCTGAAACTGCCGGAAAACAAAGCAAAAGCTCTGATCGATGGCGGATATGATGGAAAAACTGTTGTTATGGGTATCCGTCCGGAGAACGTAACAGACGATGCTACAGCTTTCCCGGAAAGCACAGTAGAAGCTAAGATTAACGTATACGAGCTGCTGGGTGCAGAAGTATTCCTGTACTTCGATGTTGAAGGCTTCAACATGACAGCCCGTGTAGATCCTCATACAACATCCAGAACAGGTGATACCGTAAAATTCGGTCTGGATATGTCCAAAGTTCATGTATTCGACAAAGAAACAGAACTGACAATCACCAACTAGTCAAAAGTAAACATATATGGTGCCGATTCCTTCGGGAGTCGGCACTTTTTACTTTAGTAAACTATTGCATTGATTTGTTGCAATTTCATGGAAAATACGATATTATGTAACTATTCGAGTGACTGCAAAGATACTGAACAGTTACCTGTTGAGAATCTATATCTGCAGATTTCTGGCAGTACCGGCAGATCCGGGAAACAGAAAAACGATAACAGATAAGCAAAAATGAGAGGATGTGAGCATTTGGTTTCAAGTCAGGTTTTACAAAAGACAATTGATGAACTTCGGGCAATCACCAGAATCGATCTGTGTGTGCTGAGTCTGGAAGGACAGAAAGTGGCTTCAACCTTCAGCGAAGAGGGGTTTGAGCCGGAATATGTAAGAGAATTTGTGAAATCACCGGCAGACAGTCAGGTATTGCAGGCGTATCATTTCTTTAAAATATACGATGATCAGAATGTGGAATATGTTCTGGTGACAAGCGGCGGAAGCGAAGATGCATACATGATCGGAAAGATCGCTGTATGTGAGATTCAGAATCTGATCGTTGCCTATAAGGAGCGCCTGGATAAGAATAATTTTATCCAGAACCTGCTTCTGGATAACCTTCTTCTGGTGGATATCTACAATCGTGCGAAAAAACTCCGGATCGATACAGAGGCGAGAAGAGTTGTATTTATTGTAGAGACAAAATACGAGAAAGACAACAGTGCGATGGAGACGATCAAGAGTCTGTACGCATCAAAACCGAAGGATTATATCACAGCAATCGATGAGAAAAATATTATCATTGTAAAAGAGGTCAAGGAAGCGGACACTTATGAGGAGTTGGATCACGTTGCAAAAACGCTGGTAGATATGCTGAATGTAGAAGCCATGTCACAGGTTCGCGTATCTTACGGAAATATCATCCATGAGATCAAGGATGTTTCCCGTTCTTATAAAGAAGCAAAGATGGCACTGGAAGTAGGAAAGATCTTCTATGCGGATAAGATAATCGTTCCATATAATAACCTGGGTATCGGTCGTCTGATCTATCAGCTGCCGATTCCGCTGTGCCAGATGTTCATGAAAGAAGTATTCGGCGAACAGTTGCCGGACACCTTTGATGAGGAGACGGTGACAACCATTAACAAATTCTTTGAAAATAACCTGAATGTCTCTGAGACATCCAGGCAGCTGTATGTGCATCGTAACACGCTGGTATATCGTCTGGAGAAACTGCAGAAGAGTACCGGACTGGATATTCGTGTGTTTGACGATGCCCTTACCTTTAAAATCGCCATGATGGTAGTAAGCTACATGAAATACATGGAAACTCAGGATTAACCGATCAATAGGAGGATTATGATGATTCAATTACTGGAAGGCGGTACCTACCTGGTCAATGGGACCGAACTGGTAGAACCGGCAAAAGCAGCAGCACAGGGACTTCCTGCGCCGGAAGAAGCAGCAAAACAGACCATGGCCTACAACATATTAAGAGACCATAATACGTCTGGAAACATGGAAAAACTTCAGATCAAATTTGACAAGCTGACATCCCATGATATCACTTTCGTAGGAATTATTCAGACAGCAAGAGCCTCAGGACTGGAAAAGTTTCCGGTACCGTATGTACTGACCAACTGCCACAACTCTCTGTGTGCTGTTGGAGGAACCATCAACGAAGATGACCATATGTTTGGCCTTACCTGTGCGAAAAAATACGGCGGTGTCTATGTTCCGCCACATCAGGCAGTTATCCATCAGTTTGCCCGCGAAATGCTTGCTGAGTGCGGCAAGATGATTCTTGGCTCAGACAGCCATACCCGTTATGGCGCTCTTGGTACCATGGCTATGGGAGAGGGCGGACCGGAGCTTGTGAAGCAGCTTCTTTCCCAGACATATGATATTAATATGCCAGGAGTTGTTGCTATTTATCTGAAAGGAAGTCCCCGTCCGGGCGTAGGACCGCAGGACGTTGCTCTTGCTATCATTGGTAAAGTATTTGCAAATGGTTATGTGAAGAATAAAGTAATGGAGTTCGTAGGTCCTGGCGTAGCTAATTTAAGTGCTGATTTCCGTATTGGAATCGATGTTATGACTACTGAGACTACCTGTCTTTCCTCCATCTGGCAGACAGATGAAAAGATTCAGGAGTTTTACGAGATCCATGGAAGAGCCCAGAGCTATAAAGAGCTGAAACCGGGAGATGTGGCTTACTATGACGGCTGTGTGGAGATTGACCTTGGCGAGATCAAGCCAATGATCGCTATGCCGTTCCATCCAAGCAATACTTATACAATTGATGAACTGAATGCAAATCTGGATGACATCCTTGCCGATGTTGAGAAAAAAGCTCTGGTAAGTCTGGACGGCAAGGTTCCTTATACTCTCCGTAATAAGGTTGTAGACGGAAAGCTTTACGTTGACCAGGGAATCATTGCAGGATGTGCAGGCGGCGGATTTGAGAATATCTGTGCTGCAGCGGATATTCTCCGCGGAACCAGCATCGGTGCAGATGCCTTTACTTTAAGCGTATATCCGGCAAGTACTCCGATTTATATGGAGCTGGCTAAGAATGGAGTTCTGGCAGATCTTCTTGAGACAGGTGCTGTTGTGAAAACTGCATTCTGCGGTCCATGCTTCGGTGCTGGGGATACTCCGGCAAACAATGCTTTCAGTATCCGCCATACCACCAGAAACTTCCCGAACCGTGAAGGCTCCAAGATCCAGAATGGTCAGATTTCTTCTGTTGCACTTATGGATGCCCGTTCTATCGCTGCTACAGCTGCAAACAAGGGATTCCTTACCTCTGCTGAGAATTTCACAGGAGAGTACAGAGGACAGAAATATTTCTTTGATAAAACGATTTACGATAACCGTGTATTTGACAGCAAAGGCGTGGCTGATCCGTCTGTTGAGATCCAGTTTGGACCGAACATCAAAGACTGGCCGAAGATGCCGGCACTTGCAGAGAATCTGGTTCTGAAGGTTGTTTCCGAAATTCACGATCCGGTAACTACTACCGACGAGCTGATCCCGTCCGGTGAGACTTCCTCCTACCGTTCCAATCCTCTTGGACTGGCTGAGTTTACTCTTTCCAGAAAGGATCCGGCTTATGTTGGACGGGCAAAAGAGGTTCAGAAAGCAGAGCATGCCATTGAGAACGGCGAATGTCCGCTGGATGCACTGCCAGAGTTGAAGCCGGTTATGGAAGCGGTGAACAAAGAGTATCCGGAAGCTGGCAAAGGCAATCTTGGCGTTGGAAGTACTATTTTCGCAGTGAAGCCCGGAGATGGTTCTGCCCGTGAGCAGGCTGCTTCCTGCCAGAAAGTACTTGGCGGCTGGGCAAACATTGCCAACGAATACGCTACCAAACGTTACCGTTCCAACCTGATTAACTGGGGAATGCTTCCATTCCTGATCCCAGCCGGTGATCTTCCGTTTGTAAACGGTGATTACCTGTTCTTCCCGGAAATCCGCAAGGCTGTGGAAGAGAAAGCCGACTGCATTACCGGCTATGTGGTAAAAGAGAGCGGACTGGTTCCATTTACTGTAACACTTGGAGAACTGACAGATGATGAGCGGGAAATCATCCTGAAAGGCTGTCTGATCAACTACAATAGAAAATAAAATGTTATGAGGCAGGTCATTCTTTTTGAGAGCGACCTGCCTTTTTATCAGAATTTCCTGTTACATAAAAAGTTCTACATGGTATGATCACACTGCAACGAAAAGGCAAATATCGCTCAATGTGTTTCTACATAGGCTAGAACGTGTTTAAAAAAGCATTTCCGCAATCTGCACGTCCCACTTTGCGGTATATTTTTCCCGAATTCGGTTGTCGTAGCCCGCTATGATACCCTCAACCGGACAAAATCTCCCACAAATCATGACGTATATCTTGCAGAAAGCCTTTTTTAAACACCCATTTAGACTTTTGCAAAAAGGAGCCTTTCTTGTTATATAAACAAATATTCTGAATAATTATAATAATTAGTAAAAAACACAGAAATACAACGTGAAATGCCAAAATAAAACAGAAATAAAACAAAAAATACACGAAAAAGTATTGACAAATAAGATCAGAGATGGTAATATAAGCTCATCAAAAGAAAAGAAAAACAACTTCATAAAGAAAGGAGCTTAGTGATTCCAATGGGAACATAAAATCTTTCTAATCAATATAAGAGAGACAGGAATCGCATTTCCTGCAAGAAGACCTGATACGAGAACCGTGTAAATAGAAAATAAAGTATCACTTGATTCAGCTGATACTTATAAACGTATCCAAGGTAAATAGAAGCGATTACTTATATTGAATAACTGTCCACCACTAATACAAAGATCTGGAACTTGTGTAAAGAAACATTTCTCCAGAGGATATAACCCCTTATCACAGATAAGCAGGATATCTTGAGATTCCTATTGAACCTTTAGAATATGAATCGAAACTTTGCATTAGAAGAATATCATAATTGATATTCCAGTCAGAAATAGATCAGGAACTTCCGCTCAAACTTTTTTGTATAATACATATAAGAGAGCATATGAACCAGTAAGTGGTTTTGGATTTAACCGAATTAAGTTTGAAATTGTTTATGATAATGATTCAGAGCCTGAGAAGTATATCCGATATTTCTGCAGAAGAAATTATAAAACGTGAATTATAATTTCAATCTATCAAACTTCTAAATAAACCGAATGATAAACATCATATCGTTTATGAGCAGGAAATAAGATAAGATATTTTAAATAAAAACTTAAAACTGAATATAGAACAACTGAATAAAGACCACGTAAATATTAAATTGTAAATCAATTTGAAAAACGAGGAAAAGACCATTGAATACTGAAGAATTTTAGGACGGTCATCATTTGAAATATAAGTAAAATGATGACCGTCCTTTTCCATGCTGTGAGAGACAAAAAAGCGGGATGATGTATTGGATACGAAGTGAACAGGAACCGATATGCAGCATAAAGCATACCGGAATAGAAAGTGTGAGCTTGTAAATCAGGCTTTAATCCGCTATAATGAGCGGAGAAAATTGGAAACTATGAGGGAAGCAGACGATGTTTAGTGGGAAAATAGAGGACTACATTCTTTTCGAAGATAAAGAAATTATAGTTTGCCGTAAGCCAGCGGGAATTGCGGTACAGAATGCAAGAATCGGTGCCATGGATCTGGAGAGCAGCTTGAAAAATTATCTGGCAATGCAAGCCGGTGGTGGGAGAAGGATTCCATATCTGGCAGTAATCCACAGGCTGGATCAGCCGGTAGAAGGTATTCTTGTATTTGGGAAGACACCTGAGGCTGCGAAATCGTTAAGTGCACAGATTACAGCTGGAAAGATGGAAAAAATTTATCTGGCAGTAACATATGGAAAGCAGGCCGAGGCTGGGAAAAAAGAAAAAGTTCTGGAGGATTATCTGAAAAAAGATGGAAAATCCAATACTTCTTCCGTGGTAAATGCGCACACTCCTGGTGCGAAGAAAGCCAGACTTTCCTATGAGGTTCTCGGTGAAGCTGTGGATGCAATTTCCGGAAAGAAAAAATGGCTGCTCCGAATTCATCTGGATACAGGCCGTCATCACCAGATCCGGGTTCAGATGGCTCATGCCGGAATGCCTTTGGCTGGTGATCGGAAATATGGTGCCGGAACGAATGTGACCATCGGGGCAGGCAGCCTGGCTCTGTGTGCCGCAAGCCTCACCTTTTTCCATCCGGTAACCGGAAAGGTGATGAAATTCGTGACAAAGCCGGAAGGGGCGGAATTTAAGGGGATTTCTATCCCGCAAATGTGAAAAAAACATAAAAACTATAGACGTGGAACCGAAATTGTGTATAATGTAAAAGCAAGATTAAACAAAGATGAAGACTGCGAAAAATAGTTATAAAAAGTTTCTATGAAAAACTTTAAACATTCAGATGAGGAGTGAATAAAATGAAAAAAGTAGCAGTGATACCTGCTGTTGTTCTGGCTGCATTATGCACCTTCACAGGCTGTAAGAAAGAAGAAGTGGAGAAAGTGATCGCGCCACTGGTTTCTGACGGGCAGACTACGGAATCCACAGAAGAAGCCCAGGAAGAAAAGGATCCTCTTATTCCTGAAATTGATACATCTGTAGAACTCCAGGCAGGATCCCGGGTGGCAGTTGTAAGCAAGAGTACAAGCGGAGAGTTCTGGGGACTGGTTAAGAAAGGAATGGAGCAGGCAATTGCCGATGTAAACGAGGCATATGGCTTCAAGAAAGAAGATCAGGTGACCATGACCTTTGAAGGCGCCAGCGATGAGAAAGATGTGGAGAGCCAGGTAAATACCATAGATGCGGTAATTGCAGAGAATCCGGATGTACTTTGTGTTTCTGCCAGCGATATGGATTCCCTTCAGGCGCAGCTGGAAGCTGCCAAGGAGAATGGAATCCCGGTTGTGGCATTTGACTCCGGTGTTACAGACAGCAAGATGGTCCGTGCATTTCGTGGTACGGATAATACCAGGGTGGGCGAAATCGCTGCGTATAGATTAGCCACAGCCATCGGAAAAATGGGTAAGGTTGCAGTCTTTTCTGCGCAGGAAAAGACGCAGAGCATTCAGGAACGTGTAAGCGGTTTTACCAATTATATCACCAATTATCCGGATATTGAAGTTGTGGAGATTGTTTATCAGGATCAGGTAGATGATATGACAGCTGCCATGCAGGAGGTTCTTGACAAATATCCGCAGCTGGACGGTGTTTTCTGCGATAATGCAGATATTGCCGATCTGTATCTGGACATGAAAAAGGATGAGACAAAGGATTCCATTGTGATGGTTGGTGTGGATGCCACAGCGAAACAACAGGAGGCTATCCGGAATAGTAAAGAGGTCGGCGTGGTTTCCCAGCAGCCTTACGCGATGGGATATCAGACCATCTGGACAGCACTTTTGACTACAGCACCAAAGAAGAGTGTGGAAATCAAGCGGAATGTGCGTATCGACCCGGCATGGATTGATTCCTCAAACATTGATGATCCTACATACAGTTCTTATTTGTATGCAAATTGAAATAGCTTTCATAAGAGGCACGTCATAATTTTCAGGAATGATTTCACAAACACGCTCTACGAATTTGGGCAAAATATGCTGCAAACCGGGGCGTGCAGATTGCGAGAATGATTTTACAAATACACTCTAAAATAAGATAGAGCGGTTCATAAGAAACTATGAAAGAGAAACTGCTTTGTACAGCATGAATTTACCAGGAATGGGAATGCTGATACAAGGCGGTTTTTTGCATATCAAAGGATATTGCAGCTAGAGCGTGTTTCAAACACATTCTAGTACATCGAAAATTAAGTTTCTGCTATATTGACGCAGGATGATTTCTTCATATGCAAGGCGGAGGAAGGAGGCGTAGCGGTGGCTACGGCGACCGACGACAACGCAGCAGATGAAAAATCAGACAAGTCAATATGGCGGTTACTTAATATTCAATGTACTAGACAATACTACCTGCCGTGTCTGAATTTTAGTCAATGTTTAACGATTGTATAACGACAAAATAACAAGAATTTGTTAGCATGTAATTACTTTTTGAAGTGTGAAAAAATTGACGATATGCAATAAAATGGAAGTCAATTTTTAAATAATGTGCACAATAGAAGTTGCTATCCATACTGAATTGTGTTAAAATCTGTCTATAAAATGAGACTTAAGACAGGAGACTTTTATGAAAAAATGGGGAGATATTATCAAGAATATGACTTTGCTTAGTCAATTTAGCTTATCCTTTATCACTCCTCTGCTTCTGTGCCTGCTGATCTGCTGGTGGATGAGTACCAGCCTGGGAATAGGAGAATGGATTTTTATTCCTGGCTTTTTTTTCGGACTGGGAGGCTCCTTTACAGTAGCCTATAAGCTTTACCTGTCCGTAACCGGACATCAGAAGAAAGAGAAAGAGAAAAAGAAGAATAAAGTTTCATTTAACAGACATCATTAGAGTGTGTTTGAGGAATCATTCCTGCAAAGTGTGACGTACATTTTGCAGAAAACCTTTTTCAAACACGTTTCAGAAGGGAGATTTGTATGAGCAAAATGTTTGCAGATGTGCAGCCGGCAGTGAGGAAAGAGACGAAGAAGGTGGCGATTGGTACATTTGTATGCGTAGTCCTGATGTGGGCTGTATTTGGAATCGGACATCTGGCAGTGCCGGAGCAGATTCCGTTTGATTATACAGTGCTTCTCGCCGGATTTATTGGCGGGATGGTGGCAGTACTGAACTTTTTCCTTATGGGACTGACCGTTCAGAAGATAGTTTCCATGGAGGACGATAAACAGGCCGCAGCGAAGATGAAGGCCAGCTATAGTCAGAGAATGATGCTTCAGCTTATCTGGGGCGTTCTGGCGATTGCGGTTCCCTGTTTTCAGTTTGTAGCCGGAATCTTACCATTGCTTTTTCCAAACATTGTGATCAAGACAGTTGGAATCATTGGGGGGAGGAAGGCCGCATAATGATATATACAATTTTATGTAACTATTCAGCAGGTACTGCTCCGCGAAGTGTGTGACAGATGTGGTACGGAACAGTTACAAATTTATAATGACAGGAGGTGAGAGTACATGGATATCGAAATAACCGGTGGCAGGATATTCTATACGTTTCCGTTCGAGATTCCCATCCTGGGGAAATTCCAGATAACGGAGACTCTGGTTGTAAGCTGGCTGGTTATGCTGTTGATCACAGGACTTTGTATCTGGCTGACACATGATCTGAAAGTGGAGAAAATATCCAGGAGACAGGCTGTGGCTGAACTTCTGGTGGAGACAGCAAATAAGTTCGTCATCGGAAATATGGGTGAGAAATTCAGCTATATGATTCCTTTTGTGGCGGCGCTTTTTGCCACCAGTGTGGTATCCAACCTGATCAGCCTTGTAGGACTGCGAAGCCCTACAGCAGATCTTTCCACAGAAGCTGCATGGGCAGTTGTTGTATTTACCATGATCACGGCACAGAAGATTAAGACAAATGGTTTCGGTGGATATATGAAGGGATTTACAACTCCGATCCCTATTATGACACCATTTAATATTCTTTCTGAGATCGCCACACCGATCAGTATGGCGTGCCGTCATTTTGGAAATATTCTTTCCGGTGTAGTTATCAATGGTTTGATCTATGCAGCGCTGGCGCTGGCAAGCTCCAAACTGTTTGGATTGATTCCGGGTATTGTGGGAGATGTTTTGTCGAAGATCCCATTCCTGGACGTTGGTATTCCGGCAATTATGTCAGTTTATTTTGACTGGTTTTCCGGAATCATGCAGGCATTTATTTTCTGTATGCTGACTGTAATGTATATCGCGAATGCAGCAGAAGAGTAGCGTAAAGAAGGCGGATGTTCACGAAGTGGGCAGAAAATCGGAAAATGCAGAAAATATTTTGCAGTTTCCGGATGAATTGAATTTCTAACAAGAGAAATCATAAATAACAGGAGGATTTGATTATGGATTTTACAGTATTGGCAAAAGGTATCGCACTGGCTGGTTGTGCAATTGGTGCTGGTCTTGCACTGATCGCAGGTATCGGACCTGGTATTGGAGAAGGTAACGCAGTTGCAAAAGCTCTGGAAGCAATCGGACGTCAGCCAGAGTGTAAAGGTGATGTAACCTCTACCATGCTTCTTGGTTGTGCGATCGCAGAGACTACAGGTATTTACGGTTTCGTAACCGGTCTGCTTCTGATCTTTGTTGCACCTGGTACCTTCATGAAGTTCCTTGGATAATTAAGGACAAGTATCACAGGCGTTACCATTCACAGACCGCTGTTATGGAAGCTCCATAGAGACGGCACCAAAGCAGCTGGTTTCTATACTGGTAAGATACTGGAACGGTATGAATGGTAGCAGTTACAACAGGAGGTTAGAACATGCAGGTACAGGAACTTGTAGGAATTGTGCCGTGGACGTTTATCGCACAGATCTGCAATCTTTTTCTTCAAATGTATCTGATAAAAAGATTTTTGTTTAAGCCTGTCAATGAAATGCTTCAGAAGAGAAGAGCAATGGCAGATGCCGAAATCCAGGATGCTACAAAGGCGAAGGAAGAAGCTCTTGCCATGAAGACAGAGTATGAACAGAATATGCAGCAGGCCAAAGCAAAGGCCAGCGATATTGTCACAGAGGCACAGAGGACAGCTTCCCTCCAGAGTGAGGAGATCCTGAAAAGTGCAGCCCAGGAAGCCCGTGCTATGAAAGAGAAGGCTGAGAGCGACATTGCACAGGAGAAACGAAAAGCTGTCAATGAGGTGAAGAATGAGATCGGCGGCATGGCAATGGAGATTGCCGGCAAGGTGATCGAGCGTGAGATCAAAGAAGAGGATCACGCGAAACTGATCGACGAGTTTATTTCGAATGTAGGTGAGGCATCATGACGCAGATTGCCAGATTATATGGCAGCAGCATGTATGATCTTGCTGCTGAAGAACAGCTTACCGACACTGTGCTGGACCAGATGCAGACAATCCGGCAGCTTTTCCGGGAGAATCCCGATTATGTGAAATTGTTGTCAGAGCCTTCAATCCCGAAGGAAGAGAGGACAAAACTTCTTGATACTGCATTTGGAACAGAAGCAGAACGGTATCTGGTGAATTTTCTGAAACTGCTGTGTGAGCGCGGAATCCTGGGAGAGTATTCCGGATGCTGTGAGGAATTTACACGGCGGTACAATGTGGACCATAACATTGCCACTGCAGTGGTGACCAGCGCGGTTGCACTGACAGATGAGCAGATGGCAGCGCTTAAGGACAAGCTGGAGAAGATAAGCGGTAAGACCGTTACCCTGACCCAGAAGACAGATCCTACAGTGCTTGCAGGTCTTAAAGTGGAACTGGAGGGCAGACAGCTGGACGGTACAGTAAAGAGCCGTCTGGATGATCTTTCCAGGAAATTAAACGAGCTTATAGTATAAGGATGGATAGAGAAAATGCAGCTTAAACCTGAAGAAATTTCAAAAGTCATCCGCAGTCAGATCAAATACTACGATAACGCCATCAAACAGAATGAGACCGGTACGGTTCTTATGGTTGGTGATGGTATTGCCAGAGCCAGCGGTCTTATCAACTGTATGGCAGGAGAGCTTCTTGAGTTTGAGGACGGAAGCTTCGGAATGGCGCAGAACCTGGAAGAGAACAGTGTTTCTATCGTTTTATTTGGTGATGATTCCGGTATTGGCGAAGGTCAGACCGTAAAGCGCACCGGAAAGGTGGTATCCGTTCCGGTTGGCGAGGCTATGATCGGGCGAGTTGTAAATGCCCTTGGACAGCCTATTGATGGTGCAGGACCTGTAGTGACAAATGAATACAGGGCGATTGAGAGCCCGGCACCAGGTATCTGCGAGAGACAGGGCGTTAACCAGCCTCTGCAGACTGGTATTAAGGCAATTGACTCCATGGTTCCCATTGGAAGAGGCCAGCGTGAGCTGATCATTGGTGACCGTCAGACTGGTAAGACCACTCTGGCAGCAGATACGATTATCAATCAGAAAGGTAAGGACGTGATCTGCATCTATGTTGCAATTGGTCAGAAGCGTTCCACAGTATCTTCACTGGTTGAAACTCTTACCAGAAACGGCGCTATGGATTACACCATCGTTGTAGCGGCTACTGCTTCAGAAGCCAGCCCGCTGCAGTACATTGCACCGTATTCCGGATGTGCAATGGGTGAATATTTTATGTATAAGGGAAAAGATGTACTTATCATTTACGATGATTTAAGTAAGCATGCGGTTGCTTATCGTGCACTTTCCCTGCTGATCCGTCGTCCACCGGGACGTGAGGCATATCCTGGAGATGTTTTCTATCTCCATTCCAGACTTCTGGAGCGTGCCGCAAGACTGGATGAAGCACACGGCGGCGGTTCCCTGACTGCACTTCCGATCATCGAGACACAGGCAGGAGACGTTTCCGCATATATTCCCACTAACGTTATTTCCATCACAGACGGACAGATTTTCCTGGAGACAGAGCTGTTCCATTCCGGTGTTATGCCGGCTGTAAACCCTGGTATTTCCGTATCACGAGTTGGTGGAAATGCACAGATCAAGGCAATGAAGAAGGTTGCCGGTACTTTGAAGCTGATTTATTCCCAGTATCGAGAGCTGCAGAGCTTTGCTCAGTTTGGATCTGATCTGGATGCAGATACCAAGGCCAGACTGGAGCAGGGAGCCCGTATTGTGGAGGTTCTGAAGCAGAACCAGAATGCGCCGGTTCCAGTTGAGAAGCAGGTAGCTATCCTTTATGCAGTAACCAAGGGAATCCTTTCCAGGGTTGCTACAGAGGATGTAAGAACCTATGAAGCTGGTCTTTATACCTGGATTGACAGTGATGCACAGGGTGCTGCTGCAATGCAGGAAATCCGTTCCACAGGTGCATTATCTGCGGAGACAGAAGAGAAGCTGAAGGGCGCATTGGAACAGTATACTGAGAATTTTGTAAATACAAGACCTGAGAAATAAATTGTGACAAGGAGGACTTTTTATGGCTGCAAACATGAAAGCGGTAAAGCTGCGGATCAAAAGTGTGCAGAGCACTATGCAGATTACCAAGGCAATGGAACTTGTAGCATCCTCCAAACTGCGTAAAGCAAAAGAAAGGGCGGAAGTCTGCCGGCCTTATTTTGAGACCATGCATCAGACCCTTGTGGATATTGCCCGGGGGAATACAGATTTTTCCTCTGTATATGCCAGAGAATCCGGGAATGAGAAGCGCTGTTATGTGCTGATCGCCGGAGACCGTGGTCTGGCTGGCGGATATAACACCAACTTGTTTAAATGTCTGGAAGCAGCCTCTGTGAATCAGGATTTCCTGGTTCTTCCCATTGGGAAAAAGGCTGTGGAGTATTCGAAGCGAAATGGATTTGCCTGTGTTACAGAAAGCTTTGGCGAAATTGCCGATGTTTCTGTTGCAGACTGCTTTGAGATGGCGAATCTGCTCTGCGGGGAATTTAAGAAGGGAGAATTTGGACACATTGATCTTTGTTACACAAAGTTTGTTTCCATGCTTTCCCAGCAGCCATCGGCGATTCCGGTGCTGCCTCTGAAGGACCTGACAGATGAACAGGATACAAAGAGCATCCGGAATCTGATTCTGTATGAGCCGGATGCGTCGGAAGTATTTGATGCCATCGTTCCGGAGTATCTGGCTGGTTTGATCTATGGTGCGGTTTGTGAGAGCGTAGCCAGTGAGCTGGCTGCAAGACGTACCGCCATGGAGGCTGCGACCAACAATGCCGAGGAAATGATCGAGAAGCTGAATCTGCATTACAACCGGGCACGTCAGGCAAGCATCACGCAGGAGATCACAGAGATTGTTGGAGGTGCGGAGGGAGTATAAGGTAGGTGCAAAATATATTGCTGCCACGAAAAAGGCAGTATTTACAATAGTAGTTGATATTTTGCATTTATAGAATATTCATCCGCGTGCTGGCTGGAGAAAAAATAAGATATAGTGAAAAATATAACGAAATGTTACTATATGGATTTTTCGGATGGTCAGTCACAGAAATAATGATGATTATGAAGGATTTTATCCTTCAATCTATAAGGAGACTGCTAAATGAGCGAAAAACACATTGGCGAGGTGGTGCAGGTAATCGGTCCGGTACTGGATATCCGGTTCGGGCATGACGAGCTGCCGGCACTTCTCAATGCCATCGAAATTGATCATGAAGGCACAAAGCTCACAGCAGAGGTTGCTCAGCAGATCGGGGATAATACGGTACGCTGTATCGCCATGAATTCCACCGATGGTCTGGTAAGAGGAACCAAGGCTGTAGATACTGGTGAACCCATTAAGGTTCCGGTTGGAGAAGAGTGCCTTGGACGAGTATTTAATCTTCTAGGTGATCCGGTAGACAATCTTCCGGCACCAGAGACGAAAGAGCACTGGGCAATCCACCGTCCGGCACCATCCTATGAGGAGCAGATGCCGGCAACCGAGATCCTGGAGACCGGTATCAAGGTCGTTGACCTGATCTGCCCGTATGCAAAGGGTGGTAAGATCGGTCTGTTCGGAGGTGCTGGTGTTGGCAAAACAGTTCTTATCATGGAGCTGATCCACAATGTTGCCACAGCACACGGCGGACTTTCTGTATTTACAGGTGTTGGAGAGCGTACCCGTGAGGGTAATGACCTTTACAATGAAATGAAGGAAAGCGGCGTTATCGACAAGACTGCACTGGTTTACGGCCAGATGAATGAGCCGCCGGGAGCGCGTATGCGAGTTGGCCTTTCCGGACTGACTATGGCAGAGTATTTCCGTGACGTAAAGAATCAGGACGTGCTTCTTTTCATTGATAATATTTTCCGTTTTACACAGGCTGGCTCAGAGGTTTCCGCACTTCTTGGACGTATGCCTTCCGCGGTAGGTTATCAGCCAACTCTGGCTACTGAGATGGGTGCCCTTCAGGAGCGTATCACTTCTACCAGAAAGGGTTCCATCACATCTGTACAGGCTGTTTATGTACCTGCCGATGACCTTACAGACCCGGCTCCGGCTACTACATTTACCCATCTGGATGCGACCACTGTACTTTCCCGTGAGATCGCCAGCCAGGGTATTTATCCGGCAGTGGATCCCCTTGATTCCACCAGTCGTATCCTTTCTCCGGAGGTAGTTGGACAGGAGCATTATGAGATTGCACGTGCAGTACAGAGAGTTCTGCAGCGTTATAAAGAACTGCAGGATATTATTGCCATCATGGGTATGGATGAGCTGTCTGAGGAAGACAAGCTGACAGTAAGCCGTGCACGTAAGGTGCAGCGTTTCCTGTCACAGAGCTTCTCTGTAGCAGAGCAGTTTACAGGTATGCCGGGACAGTACGTTCCGCTGAAAGAGACTCTCCGTGGATTTAAGATGATCCTGGATGGCGAGTGCGACAGTATTCCAGAGAGCTGCTTCCTGTTTGCCGGAACTATTGACGATGTATTTGAGAAAGCAAAAAATAACCAGAATCAGTAAAGGAGGCTGCCTATGAGGACATTTCCCCTTAGAATCGGTACCCCCGACGGCCTGCTTTTTGAGGGAGAGGTGCAGCGCATTGTGTGCCGCAGCATTACCGGTGATCTGGCAATCCTGGCAGGACATTGCAACTTCTGTACCGCTCTTGGAATGGGCGAGGCCCATGTGATACTGGAGGATGGCACCAGCCGCAGTGCAGCCTGCATCGGTGGCATGCTCACCGTAATGGATGGCAACTGCAGTCTTCTTGCAACCACCTGGGAATGGCAGGAGGACATCGACGTCGACCGCGCCGGAAAGGCCAAAGAGCGTGCCCAGGAAAAACTGGCCAAAGGTGGTCTCTCCGATAAAGAATACAAGATCGTAGAAGCCAAGCTGCAGAGGGCGCTGGTGAGACTTAGTGTGAAAGGTTAAGGAATGATGAAAGAGGACAGTTTTGCCTGGAAAATGGTGTCTAAGGTGAGACTGTTCTTTTTATGTATAAAAGTTTGCGGACACCAATACATTGGTCTTTGTTACTGCGAAAAAAATCGTAAATTATCACCAATGATTTATTTTCGACTTTAAAACGTCAAACTCCCATCACATAAAAGCGTTGACATAAATGGGTGGGGGCGTTACAATAAGGTATCGGGGAAAATATGAAAAAGGGCTGGATATAACCGGTCCTTTTTATTACTTTCCAACAAAAACAAAGCCTGGAAGGTACAGCTGCCAGGCACTATAAAATGAAAAAGAAAACAAGGGGGACGATTTGAAAGAACGAGAAACATTTGGATCACGGCTGGGATTTATCCTGGTCTCTGCAGGATGCGCCATTGGACTTGGAAACGTGTGGAAGTTTCCGTATATGGCGGGAAAATATGGTGGAGCGGCATTTATTCTGATTTACCTGATATTTCTGGTTTTGTTGGGATTGCCAGTACTGGTATGTGAATTCGCAGTAGGACGTGCAAGCCGCAAAAGTACGGCAAGGGCATTTCACGACCTGGAACCGGAGGGCGCCAACTTCCATAATTTCAGCTACATGAGCATGGTTTCCAACTATGTGCTGATGATGTTCTACACCATGGTTGCAGGATGGATGCTTTACTACTGTTACGCAATGGCAGCCGGCAAACTGGCCGGGAAAGATTCTGCACAGGTGGCAGACTATTTTACAGGACTTCAGGATTCAGCTGGTACAATGACTTTATGGATGATCATTGTAGTTGTTTTATCCTTCGGAGTGTGCTCTTTGGGAGTGCAGCGTGGCCTGGAGAAAATCACAAAAGTTATGATGATGTGTCTTCTGGCACTGATCGTAGTGCTTGCAGTTCATTCCCTTACGCTTGACGGAGCGATGGAGGGAGTGAAATTTTACCTAGTACCGGATTTTGCCGCTATGGCCGAGATCGGAATCGGAAATGTGATCTTTGGGGCACTGTCGCAGGCATTTTTTACATTAAGTATTGGTGCAGGCTCTATGACTATTTTCGGAAGCTATCTTGGAAAGGACAGATCCCTTCTGGGAGAATCTCTGCATATTACGATTCTGGATACTTTTGTCGCATTGATGGCAGGATTGATCATTATTCCGGCATGCTTCGCATTTGGTGTGGAGCCAGGAGCAGGCCCGGGACTTGTATTTATTACATTGCCTAATGTATTTAACCAGATGACAGGAGGGAAAATCTGGGGAGCTCTGTTTTTCCTGTTTATGTCCTTTGCCTCCCTGTCTACTGTAATTGCGGTTTTTGAGAATATTATATCCTATTCAATGGACAGAAAAGGCTGGAGTCGTGGAAAAGCTGTTATAGTCAATATGGTGGCAATGATCCTTCTTTCTCTTCCGGCAGTATTTGGTTTCAACATTTTGTCAGGAATACAGCCTCTTGGAGCAGGAACGAACATTATGGATCTGGAAGATTTCATTGTATCCAATAATATTCTTCCACTGGGTTCTGTAGTATTTGTAATGTTCTGCGTGTCCAAATATGGCTGGGGCTGGAAGAACTTTATTAAAGAGGCGGATACCGGAGAAGGGCTGAAATTCCCTGCAAACGTACAGAAATACATGCTATATGTGATTCCGGCGATTGTAGTTGTGATTTATCTGAAAGGATATTATGATATGTTTAGCCCGAAGGGACCGGTTGTGCTGACCGTGTGGATGATTGTGAGTCTGCTGGTGTTGGGACTTGTAGGATGGATTATATTTGGGAAAAACAAAACGAAATAATAGAGAAATTTTATAATGTTGATTACAGGCACCTCTTTGAGCTATTGCGCAAAGAGGTGCAGTGTAATTAATACAAATATTGACGCGAGAAAATGGGAAGTTACTGTTCACTCCGTGACCAGTAACACGCTTCGCGATGCACAGAAATCATGCA
>OGRT01000855.1_pt1 | contig 29088 bp, 20 predicted proteins | sample 1553581 | NCBI WGS metagenome assembly OGRT01 (sample SAMEA2580113, study PRJEB22360) | human gut metagenome | biome: human gut; feature: human-associated habitat; material: faeces | place: Denmark | collected 2008/2010
GTTTCGCTTTGCCCCCCCGGTGGCCCCCCGGAAGCAGGACCCGCCGCTCGACGACGACAAGACCGTCATCGAGAACGTGCGCATGGCATTTGGCGACATGATCGCCAAGGTCGATCGCTTCAATAAGATCGGCGAGGAGATGTGCGACCCGGATTGCGACATGGACGCCCTCATGGCCGAGATGGGAAAGCTCCAGGACGAGATTGATGCCGCCGACGGCTGGGATATCGATTCCAAGCTCGGTCAGGCCATGGACGCCCTGCAGCTGCCCGATTCCGACATGCCGGTTAACGTGCTTTCCGGCGGCGAGCGCCGTCGCGTGGCCCTGTGCAAGCTGCTGCTCGAGGCTCCCGACCTGCTGCTGCTCGACGAGCCCACAAACCACCTGGACGCCGAGTCGATCCTGTGGCTCGAGCATTTCCTGCACAACTACCAGGGTGCCGTGCTTGCCGTCACGCACGATCGCTACTTCCTGGATAATGTTGCCGAGTGGATCTGCGAGGTCGACCGCGGTCACCTTTATCCCTACAAGGGCAACTACTCTACATATCTGGAGACCAAGGCCGCGCGTATCGAGGCACAGGGCAACCGCGACGCCAAGCTCGCCAAGCGCATGGAGGCCGAGCTCGAGTGGGTGCGCAGCTCGCCCAAGGCTCGTCAGGCCAAGAACAAGGCCCGTCTGGCTCGCTACGAGGAGATGGAGGCCGAGGCCCGCGCAAGCCAGAAGCTCGACTGGACCGACATCCGCATCCCTGTGGGCCCGCGTCTGGGCAACAAGGTGCTCGAGGCCCATCACCTGCACAAGGAGTTCGATGGCCGCGTGCTCATCGATGACCTTTCGTTCACTCTGCCGCGCAACGGCATCGTGGGCGTCATCGGCCCCAACGGTGTCGGTAAGACCACGCTGTTCAAGACGATTGTGGGTCTGGAACCGCTGACTTCGGGCGAGCTCGAGGTGGGCGAGACCGTCAAGATCTCTTACGTCGACCAGAACCGTTCTGGCATCGACCCCGACAAGAACCTGTGGGAGGTCGTCTCGGACGGCCTGGACCACATGATGGTGGGCGAGACCGAGGTCCCCAGCCGCGCGTACGTGGCGAGCTTTGGCTTTAAGGGCCAGGACCAGCAGAAGCGCGCCGGCGTGCTCTCCGGTGGCGAGCGCAACCGTCTGAACCTGGCACTTACGCTCAAGCAGGGCGGCAACCTGCTGCTCCTCGACGAGCCCACGAACGACCTCGACGTCGAGACGCTGTCCTCGCTCGAGGCGGCGCTGCTCGAGTTCCCGGGCTGTTCGGTGGTCATTAGCCACGACCGTATGTTCCTGGACCGCGTTGCCACGCACATCCTGGCGTGGGAGGGCACCGACGAGAATCCGGGCAACTGGTATTGGTTTGAGGGCAACTTCGAGGCCTATCAGGCCAACCGCATCGAGCGCCTGGGCGAGGACGCAGCCCAGCCGCATCGTATTCACCGCAAGCTGACGCGCGACTAGATTGTTACGCGGTTTTCCAAACCGCGTAACTGCTCGACGCTGCGCGGGCCGCAAGCACCCCATCTTGCCGTTCAAGCCGTCGCTCGCGTACCGAAGTACGCGTCGCTCCTCTTTCACGGCAACCTGGGGCACTTGCGGCCCGCTCGCTGTTGGTTACGCAACATCAACAAATAAAAACGGCTCAAATCCTGATTTGGATTTGAGCCGTTTGTCGTTACTGCTCGGGTTCTTCGACTTTATCGATGACCCAGGCGGCTCCGAGGCCGCCGGCGGTGTTGCGGCGGATGCGCACGGCAACCTCGCGGCGCTCGCCGGCCTGCGTGTAGCGCAGGGGGAAGCTTGCGCGGTTTCGCGCGGCCTCGATGGTACCGCGTTCGCGGGCGATCCAGTAGTACTCGCCGACGATGCCGAGCGTGTCGGCGCCGTAGGGGAGATAGGTCGACAACTGGTGCAGAAGCGGGCCGGGGCAGAAGACTTCGGTTGCGAAATCGATGGGGAAGTCCTCGGGGATGGCGGGCGCTGCGGGTGCGGGGGTTGGGGCCGCTGCGGGTACCGAAGCCGGTGCCGGTGCGGGAATTTGGTCGCAAGCAGGGGCGGGCACGGATTCGATGACGGGCGCGGGCTCCGGCGTCGTTTCCGGCTTGATCGTGGAATCTGCGGGCTCCTCGGTGACGGGCGCGTCTACAGCTGCGGTTTCAACCTCAACCTGCGTCGCGTTCTCGTTCTCGACGCTCGACTTTGCCTCGATGGGCGTGGATGCCATGGTGGTGATGCCGGCGTTGGCGTTCTCGGGGTCATAGACGACCGTGAGCGAGATGGCGGGCTGCGGCGTCTCGGGCTCCGGTGTCGACTCGGTAGCGTCTTGATCGTCGGGCTCGTCGGGCTGATCGTCCTCGGTCTCGTCGCCAAAGACATCGCTGTTTTGGAATGCAGGCGTCTCGGGTTGGTCAGCGGCTTCTTCGGCTGTCGACTTGGGAGCCTCGTTGAGCTCCGCAGTGGCTTCCTGCTCGGATATGACTTTGGGATCGGTCGTGGCGGCGATTTCGGTTTCGGCTTCTGCTGTTACCTCAATAGCGGCTTCGATCTCGGGCTCGGGCTCGGGCTCCGGAGCGACTTCGGCCACGGGCTTGGGCTCGGCGCGCTTAACGTGCTTGGGGCGCACGGCCTTGAGGTCCTTCTCGCCGCGCTTTTTCTTTTTGTAGGACTGCTTGGCACCCTTGGCTGCCTTGGGCTTGTCCTCGCCCTTGGCAAGGGCGGCATCCCAGGCATCGTTGGCGATGACGGTGGCATACAGGCGACCGCCCTTAAAGACGGTCAGCTTAATGCAGTCGTCGAGCTCCTCGAGTAACTCGCGCGTGGACTCGAAGCCCAGGTCATAAGCGGCCATGTTACCAGCGGTGAGTGCCTCCTCGACCTGCGTCATAAACGTTTGCTTGCCGCATCCGATTGCGTCGCGCAGCAGGCGATACAGATAGATGTGGTTGCCCAGCGATAGCGTGGGCCTAACTATTGTCTTGCTCATGGCAAATCTCCTCTTTACACACCAAAGCATCTTACCATCGCACGGGGCGTGCCACCTCGGCGCCCAAGGCAAACGGGCGCGACCGTTGCCGGTTCGCGCCCGTTATACAGGTCGGTTATCTATGAGAGACAAACGTGCTTAGTTGCCCGATGCCGTGCCTTGGCTCGAGCTGTCAGATGCCGTGCCGGACGCGGTTCCGCTCGAGCTGTTCGAGCTGTTGGTGTTGCTATTGTCGGTAGATCCCGTGCCCGATGTATTGCCGCTCGTCTGGTCGCCCGTGCTCGGTTGAGAGCCGCCAGTCGTTTGGCTTGAGTCGGTTGTGCCGGATTGCGTACCGCTGTTGGTCACAGAAGAATCGGCGCCCTGCGATTGATCGGGGGTGTTCGATGACGAGTCAGTGGATGCGGAGGTGCCCTGCGGGTCGTCCTGCTGGCTTTGCGATTGACCTGAGCTATCCGCGTCGTGCTCGGCCGTATGCGACGAAAGGATTGGCTCGGGGCGCTCACCCAGACCCTCACCGGCGGTGGTGATAAGGATGGCGCCGGCGCAGGCGATGACCGCGACGATGGCGATGGCGATCGAGAAGACGATGACCTTCTTTTGCGTCTGGCTGCGCTCTGCCGCGGCCTTGGCGCGCAGGCTGTCAGGGGCGACGCGGGCCGTGGTCGCGCGCCCCGCAATCTGGCGCATCTCCTGCGTAGTCGCGGCGCCGCCCAGGTGCTCCTCGGCATTAAACTCAACGGGCTCGTAGGCGCCGGCGGGGTAGTCGACGGCGGCGTGCGTACCTTTGATGGCTTCGGCGCTGGCAGAGATAAAGTGGCGGTAGACCTGCGAGGACACAACGGTGATGACCGAGCTCACGGCGGCACCAATTACTGAACCGGCGATACCGATCTTGGAGGCAAGCGCGACGCTCGTGGCGGCAGCCGCGGCGCCGGCGATGATCTGGGGAATGGAAATGTCGTCAAACAGACCCTTTTTGGGCGCGATGGCCATGGTCTGTCCGATGGAATGGTTCTCGTGCACGCCGTTGTTGAGCGATGCCGGCGTCATGACGCGCGTGCGCGGCGCGTCGGTGTACTTGGTTGTCATACGGGGTCCTCCCGGTGTAAATCTGCTTCGTTTCGTGTAGCCATCAGGGTACCCACCAGATGTGAATCGTACGTGACATTTAACAGATACCATCAACTCATCAATAGCTCACCAAGTTGGTGGGATGCGGTTGCGCCCGGCGGTTGAACTACAATAGGGCTTGCTAATTGTGTTGAATGGCGTCTACGCACGGGAGCATTCTTATGAATCTTCACCTTTCTCAGTCTGATGGCTTTTTGCGTGTGGCGGCGGCGTCGCCGCAGATTCGCGTGGCCGATGTCGAGGGCAATGCCGAGGTTACGTTAGCGGCTGTTCGCGCGGCTGTTGAGCGCGGCGTTCGCGCGCTGGTGCTGCCCGAGCTCAACTTGTGCGGCTATACCGCGGCCGATCTGTTCCATAACCGCACATTACTGCATGCCTGCGAGGCTGCTTTGGTGCATATCCTCGATGAGACTCGTGAGCTGCCGATTGTCTTTACCATCGGTCTTCCCGTTGCAGTTGCCGAGAATATCTACAACTGCGCCGCCGTGTGCTGCGCGGGCGAGCTTTTGGGCCTCACGGCCAAGAAGTATCTGCCCAATTATGGCGAGTTCTACGAGCGCCGCTGGTTTGCTCCGGCGCCTGCGGATCCCGTGTGGGTTGAATTTGCCGGTCAGGGTCCGGTTCCGCTGGGTTCGGGGCTTGTCTACCGCTGCTGCGACGAGGGCGCTGAGGACATGGTACTTGGCGTTGAGGTTTGCGAGGACCTGTGGGTGCCGGCGCCCCCTTCGACCGAGATGGCGCTTGCCGGTGCGACGGTGATCCTCAACCCGTCGGCCTCGGACGAGATTATCGGTAAGGCAGACTATCGCCGCAGCCTCATCTCCAATCAGAGTGCGCGCCTGTACTGTGCCTATGCCTATGCAGACGCGAGCGAAGGCGAGTCCACGACCGATATGGTCTTTGCGGGCGAGAACCTCGTCTACGAAAACGGCTCTAAGCTGGCGGCGACGAAGCTCCTTACCTGCGATATGGCGGTTGCCGATGTTGACCTCGACCGTCTGGTTGCCGAGCGCCGTCGCTCGACGACGTGGACGCGCGCGGACGATGCGCCTGAGGCCACGACTGTTGAGTTTTCGTTTGAGGGCGTGCTGGCCAAAAAGCCCGTCCTGCGCGATGCGTTCGACATCGACCGTGTCTTTCCCCGTGCTCCCTTTGTGCCGGCCGACCATGGCGACTTGGCCGAGCGCTGCGAGACCATCCTCGACCTGCAGACTGCGGGCCTCAAGACCCGCCTTGCCCACACGGGTACCAAGGCTGCGGTCATCGGCCTTTCGGGCGGCCTGGACTCCACGCTGGCACTGCTTGTAACCGTGCGTGCCTTCGATGCGCTGGGGCTGCCGCGCACCGGTATCACGGCTGTGTCCATGCCCGGCTTTGGCACCACGCACCGCACCAAGTCCAATGCCGAGTCGCTTGCCCGCGACTTGGGTGTGAGCTTCCGCGAGGTTTCGATCCATGCGGCTGTGGAGCAGCACTTCAAGGACATTGAGCACGATTCGGCCGTGCAGGACGTGACCTACGAGAACAGCCAGGCCCGCGAGCGTACGCAGATTCTGATGGACTTGGCCAACCAGGCTGGCGGTTTTGTCATCGGCACGGGCGACCTGTCGGAGCTGGCGCTCGGCTGGGCTACCTATAACGGCGACCACATGAGCATGTACGCCGTCAACGCGAGCGTGCCCAAGACGCTCGTACGTCATCTGGTGCGCTATGCTGCCGATGTCTTTGGCGGGCGTATTGCCGAGGTCTTGCTCGACATCCTCGATACGCCGGTGTCCCCCGAGCTTCTGCCGCCCACGGGCGATGGCGAGATTGCACAGAAGACTGAGGATTTGGTGGGGCCGTACGAGCTGCACGACTACTTCCTCTATTACCTGCTGCGTTTTGGCTTTGAGCCGGGCAAGATCTACCGCATGGCGCTCAAGAGCTTCGAGGGCGTCTACGACGCCAAGACCGTCCACACGTGGCTGCGTACGTTCTATCGTCGCTTCTTTGCCCAGCAGTTTAAGCGCAGCTGCCTGCCCGATGGTCCCAAGGTGGGCTCGGTGACGCTCAGCCCGCGCGGCGATTGGCGTATGCCGAGTGACGCCAGCTCACGTTTGTGGCTTGCGCAGATCGACGCGCTCAATGCAATTGACTAAGGTTGGCTAAATTGAACCAATACGGGGGTTGCAAGCGTTACACTTTTGCAATCTGATGGCCCGTATCGCGCGGCGCTCTTGTCGGAGCGCCGCGTTTTTCATATCGAAAGGTGGCACCATGCAGGCATCGCAGCGTCTTGACCGCTTTGGCGCGGAGGTTTTCGCCTCGCTCAACAACAAGCTTCTCGCGCTGAAGGCTCAGGGCAAGACCATTTACAACATGAGCGTGGGTACGCCCGACTTTAAGCCGTACGACCATGTGGTCGAGGCGCTCACGCAAGCAGCCCAAGATCCCGAGATGTGGAAGTATGCCCTGCGTGACCTGCCCGAACTCAAGCAGGCCGTGTGCGATTACTATGAGCGTCGCTTTGGCGTTTCGGGCATTACGCCGTCCATGGTGCAGTCGTGCAACGGCACGCAGGAGGGCGTGGGCCATTTGGGCCTGGCCCTGCTCGATCCGGGCGACACTATTTTGGTTCCCGATCCGTGCTACCCGGTCTTTGAGGCGGGTGCCAAGATCGCCGATGCCAAGCTCGAATACTATCCGCTGGTTGCCGAGCATAATTACCTGCCCTATGTGGCGGGTATCGATCCCGAGGTGGCCGATCGTGCCAAGTATATGATCGTGTCGCTGCCCGCCAACCCGGTGGGCTCGGTGGGTACGCCCGAGGTCTACGAGGAGATCATCGCTTTCGCCCGCGAGCACGACCTGCTGATCGTCCATGACAACGCATACTCCGACATCGTGTTCGACGGCGAGCCGGGCGGCAGCTTCTTGCAGTATCCCGGTGCGCTTGAGGTGGGCGTGGAGTTCTTCTCGCTCTCCAAGTCGTTTAACGTCACCGGTGCCCGCATCGGCTTTTTGGTCGGTCGCGAGGATGTGGTCTCGGCCTTTGCCAAGCTGCGCGGCCAGATCGACTTTGGCATGTTCTTCCCGATCCAGAAGGCCGCCATCGCCTGCCTGAACGGTCCGCGCGATGAGGTCGAGGCGCAGCGTCTGAGGTACCAGGAGCGCCGCGATGCCCTGTGCGACGGTCTTGAGGGCTTGGGCTGGGAGCGCCCCAACGCGCATGGCTCTATGTTTGTGTGGGCCAAGCTTCCCGGTGGCCGCACCGATTCCATGGCGTTTTGCGAGGAGCTTATGGAGAAGGCCGGCGTTGTGGTGACGCCGGGCGCGAGCTTTGGTCCTTCGGGCGAGGGGCACGTGCGCATGGCGCTGGTCTTGCCGCCCGACCAGATCGCTTTGGCTGTCGAGGCCATTCGCGAGGCGGGCCTGTATTAGAAAGCTATTTTGGCTCGTCAATATATCGAAACCGATTTCGTGCAGTTATTTTACGAATTCTGCAAACAATTTCGGTAAACGGTCGATTTTTGGCTGCGAATAGGAGCATAATCAAAGTCCCGATTGGATGTATTGGGATTACGACAAGCCGCTCGGGTCGTTCCCGGACGGCTTGTTTGTGGAGTGAGATGGGAGTTTCTAATGGTTAACGAGAAGAAGGTCGCTATTGTCGGCTGCGGTTTCGTCGGTTCGTCTTCGGCGTTCGCGCTGATGCAGAGCGGTCTGTTCTCCGAGATGGTCCTCATCGACGTGGACAAGAACCGCGCCGAGGGTGAGGCCCTGGATATCGCGCACGGCATGACGTTTGCCGAGCCGATGAAGATCTACGCCGGCGATTATTCCGATGTCGCCGACGCCGCCATGATCGTCGTCACCGCTGGCGCTGCCCAGAAGCCCGGTGAGACCCGCCTGGACCTGGTCAACAAGAACGTCAGCATCTTTAAGTCCATTATCCCCGAGATTAAGAAGTCCGGCTTCGATGGCATTCTGCTCATCGTCTCCAACCCGGTCGATGTTCTGACCTACGCCGCCATCAAGATGTCCGGCCTGCCCGAGGGCCACGTCATCGGTTCCGGCACCGTGCTCGACACCGGCCGCCTGCAGCAGATGCTTGGTGCCCACGTCGAGGTTGACCCGCGCGATGTCCAGGCCTATGTCATGGGCGAGCACGGCGACTCCGAGTTTGTCGCTTGGTCCAGCGCTCAGGTTGCCGGCGTTCCGCTGAACACCTTCTGTGAGCTTCACGGCCATCTGGAGCATGAGGCTGCCGAGAAGCGCATCGCTGAGGACGTCAAGAACTCCGCCTACACCATCATCGAGAAGAAGCACGCCACCTACTATGGCGTCGCCATGGCCGTCAAGCGCATCTGCACCGCCGTTATGCGCGATGAGCAGACCGTTCTGCCTGTCTCCTCGCTCATGGTGGGCGAGTATGGCCTGTCCGATCTTGCCATCTCCATGCCGACCGTCGTTGGCCGCGACGGCGTTGTCTGCCGCGTCCCCGTGCCGCTGAACGAAGACGAGCAGCATGAGCTCACCGTCTCCGCCAAGGCCCTCAAGGACATCATCGACAGCGTCGATTTTTCCTGCTAAATCAAGCTCGCTAGAGCGAAAAGCTACAATGAAGGCGTCCGGGTCCACACGGCCCGGGCGCCTTTTTGGTGCAAAGTAACCTGACCCCAATGCACCATCCCAATGCACCATAGTTGATGGGAGGGCCATGTCGGATTCGCCTAATTTTTTGACCTATGCCCAGACGGCGTTTGATCCGTTTGAGGAGCGGCCGTTCTGCGCGGTGGATAGCCTGGTCTTTGCGTGGTTGTCCTATTTGTGTTTGCCAGGTGATATGGCGGAGCTGACGAACTGGCAGGGCCTAGACGTACGCGAGCTGCTGCGTGCCGAGTGCTACCGGGACATGATTGACGACTTGTGGGACCCGGAGGGGAGCAGGGCCTTGTTGGAGGCCGTGGCAGCAAGTCCTCGCTACCGTGGCGTGCACGTTTGCGGCTATCGTGCCGTGAGCGATGTGGTGGCGACGGAGCAGTTTGCAGCCATGGCGTTTCGGTTTCCGGCAGGGTTTAGCTATCTTTCCTTCCGGGGGACCGACAGCACGATTGTGGGCTGGAAAGAGGACTTTAACATGGCGTTCCGGTGTCCTGTGCCGGCCCAGGAATCCGCGGCACGTTATGTGGACGAGGCGGCGGATGCGATTGACGGGCCGCTTTTGTGCGGAGGTCATTCCAAGGGTGGAAACCTTGCGGTGTACGGTGCGGCGATGTGCTCCGATGTCGCCCGTGAGCGAATCGAACGGGCGTATTCCCATGATGGCCCGGGCTTCGTCGAGGAGTTTCTGAACGGCGACGCCTTTGCCGATCTTTCCGGTCGAATCGACAAGACGCTACCTCGGTCGTCGATCTTTGGCATGATGTTCGAGACACAGGAGGACTATGCCATCGTTGAGAGCACCGAGTTCAGCCTGCTGCAGCACAATCCCTTTAGCTGGGTGGTTGATGGTCGCGACTTCGTGTACTGTGAGCGCCTGTCCGCCGGTGCTCGATATGTTGATGGCTCCATTCGCGAGATGCTGCTTGCAGTGTCGCCTGGCGAGCGCGAGCGTTTTGTAGATGCGTTGTTCTCCGTGTTTGAGGCAACGGGTGCTGAGCGGTTTGCGGATATCGCTGGGAATCTGCGCGAGAGCCTGCCCGTGATGCTCCAGGCTGCGCAAGGCTTTGACAAGGATACACGACGCTTTGTCTCGCAGACCATCGTGGCAATCCTTAAATGCGCACTGCTGCCCAAACGCCCTCAGATCGACATGCCCGCTGCCGGCAAGAGTTTGGCAGAACAGCTCGAGGCTTGGCAGTCCGAGCTCCTGCGCTAGCCATTGGCGCAAAGCAACCTGTCCCCGATGCACCAATCTTCGATGCGCCTGGGGCGGGCTCGACCGCTATACTGGTTCGTGCTGAAATCGATCTAGAACGGAATGCCGTATATGAAAATCAATCACGCGATTCTGCATATCCTGGACTTTGACTCCGCCGTCAATGTTATGAGCCAGCGCGAGCTCGATATCGAGAGCCGCACCGTGCGCAACTTCGTGACCACGCATCTGCGCCGCGCGCGTACCTCGGCCGACAATAAACGCGCCACGTTTGCCGAGAACTCTGCGTTTGGCGGCGAGCTCAAGGGCTATTTCTTTGGCGAGCGCGAGTTCGTGGGCCTGTCGCAGCAGATTGCGGAGTTTATTTCCTCCGAGCTCACCAAAGCCGAGAAAGCCGAGTCCACCGACGTGCTCGTGGCCGATTTTGACGACGATGAGGATGCCCGCTGGTTTGCCGTGATGCTGCTGGGCTCCAAGCAGGCTTTTATGCACGAAGTGGGCCGCGAGGAGGGGGAGGTGCGCAACGACATCGCGCGTCACTACGCCATTCTGCCGAACCCCTCGCAAAAGGTGCCGAGCTATGCCATCGTGCGCGCGAGTACCATGGAGATCGGCTACGTGGACAAGAAGCGCAAGATTGCCGGCGAGGACCGTATGCTTATCCCCGATGGCTTGCTGCAGTGCGACACGGGCGTATCGGGCAAGGAGGTCATCGACACCGTGACGCGTGTGGTCGAGGAAGTCGCCGAGGAGCACGGTGCCAACACGGCCGTAGCGCTCGCCAAGGTTAAGGCTGCCGTTGCCGAGAAGGTTGAGGATGACGAGGAGCTGCCGCCTTGGGATATCGTCGACGAGGTCTTTGAGGACGAACCGGTTATCAAGGAGAGCGTGCGTGCGGCACTGACCGAGGAGAAAGTGCCTGAGCGTGTGCCCGTGGAGCGCAAGCAGGTCGAACGCGCGGCGGTGCGCAATCATAAGATCCGTACCGACACGGGTATCGAAATCAGCTTCCCGGCCGAGATGGGTTCGAACTCCGAGTACATCGAGTTTGTCAACGAGCCCAACGGCCTCATCTCCATCGAGCTCAAGAACATCGGCAGCATCGAGAACCGATAAACTGCGCTTGGACGCTGCGGAAAACAAAAAGGCCGAAACCCTTCGGGACTTCGGCCTTTTTTGCTTGGGGCTGAATTGCCTTGCAGGTTGAGCATACGTCAGCGAAAACGCCCCTAGGCGAGCAAGGTGACGCGAAAGAGGAGGGCATTGACCTTCTGGTCATGCCCGACGATTGAACGTCAGATTGCCGCCTAGGGGCGTTTGCAACGTCGGGTCGTTACGGCGTTTGGTAAAACGCCGTAACTATTAAAGCTGGCGCAGGCCCTCTTCGAGGCCGGTCTTGCTGTCGGTCTGGGCATCGCGCATCTTGATGACGCGGGCGGGGACACCGGCCACGACGGCGCCGGCGGGGACGTCCTCGACGCACACGGCACCGGCAGCCACGACGGCGCCCTTGCCCACGCGCACGCCCTCCAGGACCACGGCGTTGGCGCCAATCATGACATCATCCTCGATGATGACGGGCGTGGCACTCGCGGGCTCAACGACGCCTGCCAGTACGGTGCCGGCGCCGATGTGGCAGTTCTTGCCCACGGTTGCGCGGCCGCCCAGGACGGCGCCCATATCAATCATAGAGCCCTCGCCGATAACGGAGCCGATGTTGATGATGGCGCCCATCATGATGACGGCGCGGTCGCCGATCTCGACGCGGTCGCGGATGATCGCGCCCGGCTCAATGCGGGCGTTGATGCCCTTAAGGTCGAGCATGGGGACGGCGGAGTTGCGGCAGTCATTCTCTACGTCGTAGTAGTCGATGGAGTCGGCATTGGCATCGAGGATGGCCTTGAGCTCATCCCAGTCGCCAAAGACGGTCTTGCCACGACGACCGCCGTAGACGTGCGCATTGCCCCACTGGACCTTCATGCCGGGCTTTTCGCGCACGTACAGCTTGACGGGCGTCTTTTTGGGCGCGGTGGCGATGTAGTTGATAATCTCCTGTGCATCCATCTCGGCTGCGTTGCTCATTTGCTATCTCTCCTTTGGGTGGATTCGGTTGATACCTGGTTAGGCAAACATGACCTGGTCGAACGTATAGAAGCCGGGTTCGCGGGTGACGAGCTTCTGCGCGGCCGCCAAGGCGCCGTTGACAAAGATCTGACGGCTCGTGGCGCGGTGGGTGAGCGTGACCTCCTCGTCCTGGCCAAAGAAACTCACCTCGTGCACGCCGGCGACGGTGCCGCCGCGCAGCGAGTGCATACCGATCTCCTTGGGGTCACGCGCGCCGCACATGCCCTCGCGGCCATAGACGGGGTGGTAGCCTGCCTCGGGCTCAGCTTCGACGATGGCGTCGAGCAGCAGCTTGGCCGTGCCGCTCGGGGCGTCAACCTTTTGGTTGTGGTGCGTCTCGACGATCTCGCAGTCAAAGCCGGGCAGCTCGCGTGTGGCCTGCGCTACCAGATGACGCAGGGCTGCGATACCGATGGAGTAATTGCCGGAGTGCATGACGCGGGCGTTCTGACCCAGCTCGCGCAGGCGGTCCATCTGATCGGGTGTGTAGCCCGTGGTGCCCGAGACCAACGCGGCACCCGTGCGCTCGACATAGGCGACGACGGCATCGAAGGTCACGACGTTCGAGAAGTCGATGATTACATCGGCGGCCGGTGCGTTCTCGAGCTCGCTCAAATCGAAGCCAATCTGGGCGACGATATCAAAAACGTGCTGACCGGCGGCGTCGACAACGCCTTCGGCGGTGGTGCGGATGAGCGAGCCCATGCGGCCCGTTCCCATAATGACGGTCTTAATCAAGCAGACCAGCTCCCTTCAGAGCGTCGGTAAGTGCGGCGCGCATGTCGTTGGCCATGGGGCACAGCGGCATGCGGTAGTTGGCTTCGATCATACCCATCTGGGCGAGCGCTTCCTTAACGGGGATGGGGTTGACCTCACTAAAGAGGGCGTTGATGAGCGGCTGGCCGGCAATCTGGATATCGCGGGCACGTGCCACGTCGCCGTCCAGATAAGCGCGGCACATGTCATGCACGAGCTGCGGCTGAACGTCGGCCCACACGCTGATGGTGCCCGAGGCGCCCAGGCTCATGAGAGGTACGGTCAGCGCGTCCTCGCCCGAATACATGCGGAAGTCGTCGGACAGCAGGTGAGCGATCTTGGCCGCGTAGGCGACGTTGCCCGAGGCTTCCTTAATACCCATGATGTTGGGGTGCGCGGCCAGGCGCTCTACGTTGCGCTCGCTGATGCCGCAGCCGCAGCGGCCGGGGATGTTGTACAGGATGCAGGGGATGTTCACGGCGTCGGCGACGGTCTTAAAGTGCTGATAGATGCCCTCTTCATTGGACTTGTTGTAGTAGGGGGTAATGAGCAGCAGGCCATCGGCGCCCAAACCCTGGTAGGTGAGCGACTTGGTGAGCATGGTTTGCGTGGAGTTGGAGCCCGAGCCGGCAATGACGGGGACACGTCCTGCAACTTGCTTGACCACGGCGGCGACAACGGAGTTGTCCTCGTCATCGGTCATCGTGGCGCTCTCGCCGGTGGTGCCCAGGGTGAGGATGGCGTCGGTGCCGTTTTGCAGGTGGAAATCGATAAGGCGCTCGAGTGCGTCAAAGTCGACACTGCCGTCCTTTTTAAATGGCGTAACAAGGGCGACGATTGAGCCCTCGAGATTGCGGATGTCCATGTTCTTCTCCTTCGCTTCCGCGATCTGGATGCGTTTGTTCCATTGGGCGGCGACGGCCAGGCGCTCGTCTTGGGCGCGACGGCGGGCACTTTCGGCGCGCGACTTTGCCAGCAGCTCTCGGCCGCTCGGCAGCACGTCGAGCGTGGCAAAGTAATCGCCCGGGCGCTCGGCACGGCGGATGAGGTCGGCCGATCCATCGGGGCGCAGCAGGACCTCGGCGGAGCGCAGGCGTCCGTTGTAGTTGTAGCCCATGGAGTAGCCGTGCGCGCCGGTATCGTGGATCACAAGCAGGTCGCCCATGTCGATCTGCGGCAGCTCGCGGTCGATAGCGAACTTATCGTTGTTCTCGCACAAGTTGCCCGTGATGTCATACGTGTTCGTGACCGGTGCTGCGGTTTTGTCAGGGCCACCCGGCTGTCCCATCACCGTAATGTGGTGGTAGGCGCCATACATAGCAGGGCGGATCAGATCGACGGCGCTTGCGTCCACGCCGATATAGTCCTTGTAGATCTGCTTTTCGTGGATGGCCTTGGTGACCAGGCATCCGTAGGGGCCCATCATAAAGCGACCCATCTCGGTACAGATCGCCACATCGCCCATGCCGGCGGGGACCAGAATCTCGTCGTAGGCTGCGTGTACGCCCTCGCCGATGGCGTGGATGTCGTTAGCCTGCTGCTCGGGCAGGTAGGGGATACCCACACCGCCGGACAGATTGATAAAGGCGACATGTGCGCCCGTTTCACGCTCCAGGCGCGCGGCAAGCTCAAAGAGAATGCGCGCGAGCTTGGGATAGTAGTCGTTAGTGACGGTGTTGCTGGCAAGGAAGGCGTGGATGCCAAAATTCTCGGCGCCCTTGGCCTTGAGCATGCGGAAAGCCTCAAAGAGCTGCTCGGTGGTCATGCCGTACTTGGAGTCGCCGGGGTTGTCCATAATGCCGTTGGAGAGCTGGAACAGGCCGCCCGGGTTAAAACGGCAGCTGACCGTCTTGGGGATGGGCCCCGCAACGCGCTCAAAGAATTCGATATGGCTGATGTCGTCAAAGTTGACGATGGCGCCCAGTTTATCTGCAAGGGCAAAATCCGCCGCCGGCGTGTCGTTGGACGAGAACATGATGTCGTGGCCGGCGATGCCCAGCGAGCGGGCGATCATGAGCTCGGTATAGCTCGAGCAATCGCAGCCGCAGCCGTATTCGTTGAGGATGGAGATGAGTGCTGGGTTAGGGTTGGCCTTGACGGCAAAGTATTCCTTAAAGCCCGGATTCCACGCAAAGGCGTCGCGCACTTCTTGCATGTTGCGGCGGATGCCCGCCTCGTCGTATAGATGAAACGGTGTGGGGAACTGCTCGACGATATGCTCGAGCGTTTTCTTGTCCACAAACGGCTGCTTGGCCGCATACGCTTCGTTGGGGGTCAATGCCATGTCCCGTAAACCTCGCTATCCAGACGGCGCCATCTGCGCATCGAATCCGCATAGCGTGGACCCAATGTCCGGATAGCGCTCCCGCATTGCTGCAGACAGTCCTGCGGGTGTTTCCCGCAGGCCCACCAGGCTGTTCGTGCCCGAAAAACCCAGTTCGGCGGGTTTCGCCTCCCCGCAGGGTCAAAGTCTGCCGACTCGCCCGCGGCTCTTCGTGCCCGCGCCTCTATCAAGTGGTAACGACCCTACCACGTTGCACTTTACCAAACAAGAGTATTCGTATATAACGTTTAAAAAATGCAGGGATATGCTGGAAATAAGGGTGCGGCAATCTTGCGACACAATAAGATGGCAACCGGTGCGCACCTATGAAAGGAACCTTTATGACCGAGCTCCAAGAACTCCGTCGCTATCGCCGCGATCTCCATCGCATTCCGGAGCTCGACTTCGATCTTCCGCAGACTATCGCCTATATCGAGGGCGTGTTGGCGCCGCTCGCTTGCGAGGTGACCCATCCGTGTCCCAGCTGCGTTTGTGCCTTCTTCGATGCCGGTGTGGGCGCTACGCGTGCCACGGCGATTCGCGCCGACATGGACGCCCTGCCCATCGCGGAGGCAACAGGCGCGTCCTTTGCCTCGATCCATCCCGGCAAGATGCATGCGTGCGGTCACGACGGTCACATGGCCATGGCGCTCGCGGTGGCGACTTTTGTCGACCGCACGATTCGTGAACAGCCGGGCGTCATCAAGCGCAACGTGCTCTTTGTGTTCCAGCCTGCCGAGGAGACGACCGGCGGTGCCAAGACGGTGTGCGAGAGCGGCGTATTCGAGCGCTATAGGGCAGATTGCATCTTTGGCTTCCATGTGTGGCCCGATCTGCCCGCCGGCACGTTGGCGAGCTGCTCCGGTCCGTTGCTGGCGCGCTCAAGCGAGACGCACATTCATATCCATGGCATGAGTATCCATATCGCCAAGACCTACGGCGTTCCAGTCGAGGAATCGCACGATGCCGCGCTGGCGGCGGCCAAGTTCTTAGTTTCCGAGCGCGAGCTCATGGACGAGCTGGGTGCCGACGAGCCCTGCATTGGTAAGTTCGGCCTGCTGCAGGCCGGCACCGTCTGCAATGCGGTGGCGGGGGAGGCCCATGTTGCTGGCAGCTTGCGCGTGTTTACGGACGATATGTTCGACCGAGCGCGCGAAGGCGTGCGCCGCGTGTTGGACGATGCCTGCGCCGCAACGGGCTGCACGTATGATCTCGACTTTGCCGAGGGCTATCCGCCGGTCGATAACGACCCCGAGCTGTTTGCCAACGTCGCGCCTGCCTTGTCCGAGCTGCAACTTGTGGACGAGCCGCTGCTAATCGCCGAGGATTTCGCGTTTTATCAGCGGCATTTGCCGGGCGTGTTCTTCTTGCTGGGCACGGGCGTGCCAGAGGGACATGAAAACCCGAGCGATCCGGATGGCTGTCCCGCCTATGCCACAAGCGCCCTGCATACCGATACCATGCTCTTTGACGAGGAAATCCTGCTCAAAGGCCTCGATGTCTACAAACGATTGCTTTTGCTTGCTTAAGTGGCGAAGAATACCTGTTCTAGAAAATACGAACAGATGTACGGTATAATAGAGATGTAAGTCTATAGAAACGTTTGACGTTATTAACGTAAGGCGATACTATGATTGCATCATATAAAGATGAAGACACTGAACGCTTCGCAATGGGTGTGCGGATTAGGAAGTTCATTCCTTTTGAGCGGGTCGCCTTGAGGAAGATTCGCCAACTGCAGATCTGCGCTTCGCTTGATGATCTTCGCGTTCCGCCAGGCAATCGTCTTGAAGCGTTGAAGGGCGATCGCGCTGGTCAATATAGCATCCGTGTTAATGAGCGCTATCGGGTCTGTTTTGAGTGGAGACAGGGGATGGCTTGGAATGTCGAAATCGTCGATTATCACAAGTGATGAGACCGCGCCCGATTTGCTGTCGCCGGTGACTCCTGGTGAACTTCTCAAAGAGGAATTTCTTGTTCCTATGGGCATTTCTCAATATCGCCTTGCTAAGGAGACCGGGATTCCGGCACAGCGTATTGGGCAGATTATTTTGGGAAGGCGTCGTGTTACGGCTGACACCGATCTTCGCCTTTGCCGCTACTTTGGCCTAACGGATGGCTATTGGCTTCGCGCTCAGATGGCGTTTGACCTCGAGGCAGAGAAGAGGCGCATCGAGCCGGAGCTGGATAAGATCGTTCCCGTTCAGCGGGCCGTTGCGTTGTAGTGCTCAAAGATATTGAAGTTGGAGTGACGATGGAACGACGCCGACAGACTGCCGTGTATAGTCCGGGTGGATGCGGGTGTGGCTTGCTGCTGATTCCGGTCATCGTCGTGAGCGTTGGCTTGATGTTTGTGCTTGCCGGGCTTGCCGCGGCGGCGCTCGTGCTGCTGATTGTGGCTATTGGCGTGACGATTTGGCTCTGCCGCAATCGCGAGCAACGTTGTGCCGACGGCAAGACCGATGTGGGATGGATTGTCTTTTTGGTTACCGCCTACCTGTTGAGCATCGGCTACCTTGTGTTCTTTGTTTTGCTGCTCGTTAGCACCTTTACCGGGGAATCCGTCACGGTGGGCTAGGCTTCGACGAGCCTTTTGAGGATGAGGCGAGGGGGCGGATGGGACATGTTGTTCAAGACGGAGTGCGACGCGCGGGCGGCAAGAAGATCGCGATTCCCATCGGCAAGCAGGGCGCGACCGTCTTCCGCAAGGTGATGAGCGCAAAAGACGCCATCTAAGAGTTCGCGCTGGCGCTAGGGACGGCCGATCAGGAGCGGGCACTGCGTATTGCCCGAGTGCGGGCGAGACGGATGGTGGCGTGGATGATTCGCACTTATCTTCCTTACTTTCGGATTATTCACCAAAAATAGCTGTGCGGGCACAACACGAACAATCGCCAAACAAGGCATAAACACGGGCGCGGGGCTTATCGGCTTCGTGCTCTTCTTCGCCATAAGAAACGACAACAGCAGAGCGGTTAGCCGAGCGCTAATTTTCGTCTGGAAAGCGAGTGGTATGATTCGACCTACAGGCTTTTCAAACTGAAACGGCGGAATTAACATGGGAAATGCTGTTATAACGCTCAGGGATTTGATGCCGGTGGCGCACCCAGAGAAGACAAAGATCAAATTCAACATGAACGCTGGCGACGTGAACGTGCGCGCGTACGACATGCTGCTGAAGGACACTTCGACCCCTGAGAGGACTGATCGCAGCTCGAAATGGTACGAGATGAACGCGTGGAGGAGCGCGACGGGGCAAGCGAATAACAACCTCAACCATGCGGATTACCTGCTCTCGTTCGCACAGTACTACACCTACGGGCCCGAGTACTTCATCTTCGGCGGCATGCACAAAGTGGAGAAGGCAGTACCCGAGGTGCTGGGCGGCGTGGGCTACAAGTTGACGCTTCTTCCCGACTACGAGGCCTACATCAAGCGCCTCATCATCAAGTTGAAGAAGCCTATCGGGCGCGACATCTACAACAAGTTCTACGAGAACACGATGCACGACTTCGAGCCCGTAGTGTACGAGTACTCGATGAGCCTGGGCAACGTTGCCCCTTTCCCTGGCTACAAGTACGTGTGCATCGACCACAAGACCTTGCAGGCCGTTATCGCCAGCGTGGGCTCCGACTGGTACTGGGCGCTGGACAACGTGAAGGGCGTCTACTGCATCACCGACACCGCGACGGGGAAACTCTACGTGGGTTCGGCCTCGGGCGACAGCAAGAAGGACGCGGGCGCGGACTTGGGTATCTGGCAGCGCTGGAGCGCCTATGCCAACCCCATGGACCCGACCGGCGGCAACAAGGAGTTCAAGGCCATCGTGGCCGAGCACGGAACTGGGTACATCATGGAAAACTTCACCTACTCCATCCTAGAGGTGTGCGACACCAAGATGACCACCGCCGAGGTGTGCGAGCGCGAGAGTCACTGGAAAGACGTGCTTTGCTCGCGCAAGTTCGGCATGAACTGGAACTAGGTGCGCGCCATGGGCTTGTTACGGACGGTGAGGGACTGCGTGTACGGCATGGCCGTGGGCGATGCGCTCGGCGTGCCCTATGAGTTCAGGCCGCGCGGCAGCTTTACCTGCACGGACATGGTGGGCCGCGGCACGCACAACCAGCCTGCGGGCACATGGAGCGACGACACGTCCATGGCGCTCGCGCTGTGCGACAGCTACCGCGAGCTGGGCGATATCAATTGTGATGATATCCTCGTCAAGTTCCGCAAATGGATAAACGAAGGCGCATACACCGCCGACGGGAACGTCTTCGATTGCGGCAACGCCACCAGGCAGGCGCTCGATACGGGTTGCGGGCTCACAAGCGAATACAGCAAGGGCAACGGCTCGCTCATGCGCTGCCTGCCTATGGTGTTCATGGAATGCTCCGACTGCGACATAAGGGAGGTCAGCGCGATCACCCACGCTACCGACGATTGCTGCCAGGCCTGCGTGGACATGATCGCCTATGCCCGCGAGGTGCTTTACAGCGGGCACGCCGGCTGCGAGAGTGAGGACAGAGCTGGTGCCAGCGGCGGCTACGTGTGGGATACTTACCACGCCGCCATCTGGTGCCTAGAACATACCGACAACTACCACGACTGCGTACTGACCGCCGTGAACCTGGGCGACGATACCGACACCACGGCTTGCGTGGCCGGTGGATTGGCCGGCATCCTGTACGGATACGAGGGCATTCCGACCGAGTGGTTAGAGGCCTTGCGCGGCAAGGACGTGATTGAGCCTTATTTGTTCGGCGGGGCTTACGGTGATGACCTGTGCAGGTTCGTTAAGCGCTTCGAGGATTCGCTGGACGGTCCCACCCGCGACTTCCACGCGTTGGCCCATGACATGTTCGGCCTGGGTTGGCACATGGACTGTGGCGAGGCCTTTGCCGGGGCATATCCGCGCTCCGGTACGGCCGAAGGACTGCGAGAGGACATAGACACCATAGACGACGTTGGGCTTCTGGGCAGCGGCGTCTTCTCTCGATGGCGCTATATAACGCACTGGAAGTACGATGGCGTGCCTGATGAGGACGATCTGGAGTGGTTCAGGCTGGCGCTCGGGAGGCTTCGCGAGCTGGCATAGGGGTGCCGTGATTTGAATCGCTTGCCTGAGGTGGCTGATGCCGACTTAAAGCACGGGGAGATATACCGCAGCGCTATTGCTTTATTGCCTGAGTGATCTTAGGACCATACCTTTTATTCGATAGCAGGGCGGCGGAATCGTCGAACACCATGCGCGCGCTATCTTCGACGGGCAGCCCCCCTCATGGGCATCTTGCAGGTGAGAGGGGTGCGGCTAACGTCGGCCAGAGGCGCGGCAAGGGCGCTTTGGCATCAAACTGCAGCCTCAATCACCGCTCCATCTGAACAGGCATCTTCTCAATCCAGTACCAATCTGGCTTACAAACCCCCATTAGCTCTCAGCTAATGAATTCAAGTTCAATCCTTCCTACGATGTGCTGTGTGCCGGCGCGGTAGCCGGATCGTAGGAAGGATGCATGATGAATAAGCTCGAAAACGAAGTGCTGCTGAGCCGTCGCGCTGCACTTGGCGCATTCGCCACTGTTGCCTTGGGGACTGCCAGTCTTCTTGCCGGTTGCGGTAGCGATAAGGCGACCGTCACCGAGGACGCTGGCGATGGCGACAAGAAGGAAGAGACGAAGAAGGATGAGCAGCCTACGACTGACCTGGCTGTTGGCACGACGGTGACCACGACTGCTGGCCTTTCCGTCGTCGTCGATTCCGTCCGGCCCGGTCTCACAAATTTTGACGGTTCGACCATGACGGGTATTCACGTCACGTACGTCAACAATGGCGATGAGGGCGCAGATTACAATATTTACGACTGGAAGGGCGAGGACGCCAACGGCGCTCAACAGAATCAGGGTTACTACAGCGAGGGCTCCGATGAGCTGCAGTCTGGTACCCTTGCCGCCGGTGGCTCCGTGGCGGGCAATATCTACTTTGATGGCGATATCAAGAAGGCACTGTATTTTGCCAACATGTTTGATAAGTCTGCCACTGCAAGCTGGGTGCTGGCCTAACATGTCGCTACCGTTGCGCCGTATGGGAGGTGAGGTCGTATGCCCAATAAAAAGCTGACGGACGAGTTACTCAATGAACTCCTCGACGCGCCAAACATCGATGGCTATATCAAAGAACACGACTTTGCCGCCCCGTCGCTTTCGGACTACTTAAAGCAGTTGCTGCAAGAGAAGGGGCTCGAGCGTTCGCGCGTGGTGCGTATGGCCGACCTCAACGAGACCTTTGGCTATCAGATCTTTACCGGTTCGCGCAATCCGAGCCGCAATAAGGTGCTGCAGATTGCCTTTGCAATGGCGCTGTCGATGAAGGAGACCAACCGCGCTCTGACGGCTGCCGGAGTGAGCGTCCTCAACTGTAAGGACCGTCGCGATGCAATCATTATCTTTTGCATCGACCGTGGCTGTAGCCTCCAAAAGGTCAATGAAGAGCTGTATCGCTTTGGCGAGGAAACGGTGAGTTAGTGGCCGATGGCTGAGCCGGCGGTGTCGCCAGAACAACCATGCAAACGAACGGGGTGCGGGCACCATGGGGTGTCCGCACCCTGCGTTATGATGGACACCATGGATACTCAGAGCCCAACATATTCCGATGACGAGCTGACTGCTTCACTTGTCGAGCATTTGGCGTCGCTCGACCGCGATGACAGCTATCGTGTGGAGCGCGTGCTCAAGCTCTCGGATGTCGAGACGACCGAGCTCGTCTATTTTGAGGGCTCTGGCGGCGGGTCTCTCGGTCCCTTTGTCCGCAAGCGCATCGATGCTTCGGTGCAGATTGGCGGAGCATATGAGCGCCTGTTTGCGGCCCAACGCGCCGGCCGTCGTTTTGAGCACTTGCCCCGAATCGTCGATTGCCGCCGTGTGGGCGACGAGCTTGACGTGGTGATGGAGTATGTCGAAGGCGAGACACTCGAGGCCCTGGTGGGACGCTTGGGGACGACGCCCGATTATGCCCGCGGGCTGTATCCCGTTCTGTGTGAAGCGGTGGGCGAGCTGCATGCTGGTTTTGCAGCTGCGGGGGAGCCGGGGATGCCGGTAATCCACCGCGACCTTAAACCCTCGAACATCATCGTATCGGGCGTGAGATACGCGACCGATGCCGGCATGACCTTTTCCTCGCTGGTGATTATTGGCCTGGGAATTGCGCGCGTTTGGCGCGATGGCGCCGACGCCGACACCGTCAAGTTTGGCACGCGTTCCTATGCGCCGCCCGAGCAGTTTGGGTTTGGGCAAACGAGCGTCCGCAGCGATATTTACGCGCTTGGCGCGCTGCTGTTCTTTTGCCTGACGGGAACTGACCCCAAGCCTGGGCGTGACATGCGCGAGCAATGCGAGGCGCATGGCATTCCCGTTCCGCTGGCGGATGTGATTTGCATGGCGATGGCGCTCGATCCCGCTAAGCGCTTTGCGAGTGCAAAGGCACTGGGGCATGCTGCGCGTGCGGCATATGAGCTATGTCTCCCTGCACCGTCGCCCGTGACCTTTTCTGCTGCCAGCGTGCCCCGGGCCGCGGTGCCACAGGTGCAGCGGGTACAGCAGCCGGTTGCCCTCACGCTTCCGTCTTCTGCAAGCCGGCGTTCGATCGTCTCTCCCGTGACATCCAAATGTGTGCGTCTGCTCTCGCGTATCCCCGAGCCCGTGGGGCGCATATGGAATGGATGCGTCTATGCGACAACATTGTTGCTGCTGATGGGCAGCCATTTTGCGGTATTTACGCCAACGGGCGAAAACCGAAACTATCCAACGTGGTTTTTGGCGCTTGAGTATTTCTTTATGGTCGATGGCCTGGTGCTGCTCATTGCATTCGGAATGCTCGACCGGCGTAGGCTTCGACGTCGTTTTCCCGTGCTCGATCGGTATCGGGGGAGTGCTTTTGTCGAACTATGGTTCAAGGCGCTCGGGTTTATGTTTGCCGTCATGTGCGTCGTCGTTGTTATCGGCAACGCGACCGGTATCGTCTCCTAGAGAATTGAAAAGGGGCCCCGTTTGGGGCCCCTTTGCAGTTGCACTTAAATACGGTTCATTTGATTGGCGACCTTGTTGTACCAGTCCTGCCACGTGGGCGGGCAGTACTTCTTGGCGGCTGCCGGGGTAAGCGTGGAACCATAGTTGGCGCCCAGGTAGGCAACGTGGGCGGAGACGCCCTCGCTCCAGCTACCAAAGCTACGCCAACCACCGCCGCGGGCACTCCAGCCCCAGGCGTTATAGGAGCCGGCGCAATAGAGGCCCTTGCTGCTCTCGATGCAAGCGATGGCGGGGGACCAACGGGGATCGACGCCGGTATTCCAGGCGGCAACGGCAAAGTTATAGCCCTGGCCTGCCATGGGGGAACCGGCGAGGTAGTTATCGATGCGGCTCGTCCACTCGTTAATGAACGAGTCGTAATCGGAGTTACCGCTATTCGAGCTGTTCACCGTGGTGTCGATGGTGGTGTTGGCGTTGTTGGCCTGGCTGTTGGAGTTGTTGCCGCTTACGCCCTCGCCCGAGATCTTCTCGGCAGCAGCGGCCTTGTCGGCCTCGAGCTTTGCCAGCTCGGCAGCATTTTCCTGCTCGGCCTTTGCCTGCGCCTCGCTGCGGAGCTGCTGAGCCTGCGCCAGTGCATCCTCGGCATTCTTTTGCTCGCCTTCGAGCTGAGACTTGGCCTGCTCGAGTTCAGTCTTGTTCTGCTCGAGCTCGGTCTGCATCTTGTTAAGCTCTTCGATCTCGTCGACGCTCGAGCTCGTAATCTGGTTGGTGTATTTGCAGGTGGTGATAAAGTCACCCAAGCTCTGCGTGTTCACCAGGAAGCTCACGATGGGGCTGGTGCCCTTCTGGTACTTATACAGATCGCGCATGGCGGATCTTGCCTTGGCCTGCTGCTCGGGTAGCTCGGCCTCAATCTTATCGATGTTCGCCTCATTGGAGTCGATCTGCTTTTGCAGATCCTCGAGCTTGGTTCGGGCGTCGTTGTAGGCGCTCGTGGCGTCCTCGATCTTTTTCTGGGCGGCGGAAAGCTGATCCTGCGTTGCCTGCGAGGCGGCATAGGCCGCGACGGGGGAGAGCATCGGCGTGGCCGTCAGCGCGACGGCGAGCGCGGCGCTCGTGATGATACGAGCCGGCTTCGACGCGATGAGCGCTGCGGTGCGATGGTTCGAATGCTGCATCCAGTCCCTCTGCAATCAATCGTAGGTTATTGGTCGAGGTGTATTCTACTACTGCTTTCGACCTCAACTTGAACCTTAAAGGTTCTAAAGGGTCAAGTTGAACTTGAGGCTTTGGCCTTGACCTGCGGGAATGGTGAATTGTTGAGAAACCATAGAGTTCAACTTTAACGTTACGGCACCCTGTTGTAACGGGATTCTTGGTTGTAAAAGCTACCTCAACGTGGGGTTTTGCAACTACAGGGTTCCTTCGCGACGAGCCTGCTCAATCTCTTTGAGTGCCTCGGCGGGAGTGAAGGAACAGGTGCCGTCGCCGAGCCTGACCACCTGGACGTCGTCACCGACATGGACTTCTCCGCCCTGCAGCACGACGCCAAAAATGCCCTCGTGGGGGAAGATGCAGTCGCCGGCGAGATAGTAGATGGCACAGCGGGTGTGGCAGACTTTGCCGATCTGGCTGATTTCGACGAGCACTTCGCTACCGAGCTTGAGCTGCGTGCCCAAGGGGAGTGAGAGCAGGTTGATACCCTGGGTTGTGAAGTTCTCGCCAAAGTCGCCCTCGTGCACATCGAGCCCGCGCGCCTGCGCCGTCTGGATAGACTCTGCAGCTAAAAAGGAGACCTGACGGTGCCAATGCCCGGCGTGCGCATCGGAGGCGAGGCCAAACTGCTCGATTACGGTGTCGTGCCCGTCGGCGACGGGTGTCTTACGCGTGCCTTTGTGCTCCGACGTGTTGATTGAGACGATGCGGGCAGGCCCGTTGTAAGCATCGTTTGCGGTGCGTAGGGGAGCTGCCGTTTGGGCACGATCCGCAAGTTCGCGCTTTGCGGCGTCAATGATGGGGTTGCTGATCGGATGAGCCTGGGGCACAGTGTACCTTTCGACGGGGCTGGCAACATGTTGAATCCTACAACAACGGTGGGTTCATTGCCCGTTGTCGTACACCGGTGATCGCCGCCTTCGTGCTGGACAATTACGCCGATTGCCATAGATACGGTGGAGCTTTGGGTGCCGGCGGCTCGGCACGCTAGAATAAATCAGTTGCACAAAGACCGCCCGTCGTGTGGGCAGTTCTAGATAGGAAGTTTCCATGGCATTGCAGTTTACAGAGCGCGAGTTTATCCCCGTGCTGCTCGGCGGCGACATCAACGCGTATTCGGTGGCGCGCGCTTTCTACGAGGAGTATCAGGTTAAGAGCCTGGTCTTTGGCAAGTATCAGACGGGCCCCGCGTATCGCAGTCAAATTATCGATTACACGCCCAACGTAGATATCGACACCATGCCCGTGATGCTTAAGACCGTCAACGGTATCGCTCGAGCTCATGCCGACAAGACGATTGTCCTGATGGGCTGCGGCGATAACTATGTTGCCCTGGTGGCTCAGGCCAAGGATGCCAACGAGCTGGCGGATAACATCGTTGCGCCTTACGCGCCCTATAGCATGCTTGAGCAGTGCCAGAAGAAGGAGATCTTCTACGAACTGTGCGAGAAGCACGGTGTGCCCTATCCGCATACGTTTACCTTTACTGCGCAGATGCTCAACACGCAAGGAGAGGCGCCTGCCGAGGTGCTCGACCAGATTGACTTCCCCTACCCGATGATCTTGAAGCCTTCCGACGGCATCATGTGGTGGCAGCATGAGTTCGAGGGTCAGAAGAAGGCTTATGAGATTGCCGACCGCGCCGAGCTGGAGCAGGTTATCCGCGATTCCTATGCCAGTGGCTACACCGATGACCTGATTTTGCAGGATCGCGTGCCCGGCAACGACGAGTACATGCGCGTGCTCACCAGCTATTCTGATCGCAACGGCAAGGTTCGCATGATGTGCCTTGGTCACGTGCTGCTCGAGGAGCATCAGCCCCATGGCGTCGGTAATCACGCCTGCATCATCACCGAGCCCAACGATGAGCTTATGGGTGGCGTGCGCAAGCTGCTCGAGGACCTTCACTTTGTGGGCTATTCCAACTTTGACGTCAAGTATGACGAGCGCGATGGCTCGTTTAAGTTCTTTGACTTCAACACGCGTCAGGGCCGCAGTAATTACTATGTCACCAATAGTGGCTTTAACGTTGCTAAATACGTGGTGGATGAGTACGTCTATAACCGCCCGTTTGAGCCGGAATTTGTGACGGCGCAGGATGAGGCGCTGTGGATGGTTGTTCCTATGGGCGTCGTCGACAAGTACGTCAAGGACCCCGAGCTGCGCGCGAAGGTGCATCGCCTGGACAAGGAAGGCAAGGGCGCCGACCCTTCGTTTATGAAGGGCGACTTTGTCTTTAACCGCTGGCTGCGCATGTGGCACACCAAGCTGCGTCACTTTAAGCTGTTCAAGACGTATTACAAGTAGACGAGCGTGGCGCCCGTCCGGTGTGTATCGGGCGGGCGCGGGTATGATACGCGCAATTGCGTGGGCGTCACCAAGGAGGCGGCGATGGAAAAGCTGGGAGTTATCGGCGGCATGGGCGCCGAGGCTACGTCGTATTACTACGACCAGGTGGTGCGCCATACGGCGGCTACGTGCGACCAGGAGCATATCGACATGGTGGTGCTTTCCAAGTCGACCATGCCCGACCGCACGCTGGCCATCAAGACCGGTGAGCATGCCGAGCTGCTGGCGACCATGAAGGAGTGCGCCCAAGCGCTCGAGTCGCTGGGCTGCGCGCACATAGCGATTCCCTGCAACACGTCACACTACTTCTACGACCAGATCCAGTCGTTTACGAAGGTGCCGATTATCCACATGCCGCGCGAGTCGGTGCGCTATGCTCTGGCCGGCGCGGTGATGGGGGAGTGCGAGTTCGACCCCAACCTGAGCATGCCGGCCGAGCTGGTGCACAAGATCGGCATCATGGGCACCGACGGTACCGTGGGCGCAGACGTCTATGGGCGCGAATGTGAGACCGCGGGCGTTGAGGTCGTCTATCCCAGCGAAAAGCGTCAGGCCGACGTGATGTCGCTCATCTACGACGATGTGAAGGCCGGGCGCGAGCCCGATATGGATAAGTTTGACCGCGTGATGTGGGAGTTCGCCCGTAGCGGCTGCGACCGCGTCATCCTGGCCTGCACGGAGCTTTCGGTGTTGCAGAAGTATCGCGAGATGCCCGAGATCACCCTCGATGCGATGGATGTCCTGGTGCGCGAGTCCATCATTCGCAGCGGCGTCCCCTACCGCCTCTAGCTTCCGACCTGCCAAAAAGGGACAGGTTTATTTTGACAGGTATTATCTGGGAAAACAGTAAAGGCCTCGGCTCGTTTGGTGCGAGCCGAGGCCTTTTGCATTTGCCGGTTGCTGCCAGCGATTGCTAGAACAGGAAGCCGATGGCGATAAGGGCGATGCTGATGATGAGTACGGCGATGTCTAGGCCCTTGATGGGGTAGCGCTTGTACGAGCTGGCGCGCGTACGCAGATAGAAGCCGCGCTGCTCGGCGGCAAGCGCGGTGGCATCGGTCTTGCCCACGCTCGAGATAAGCAGCGGCACACACAGCGGCAGCATGAGTTTGAGTTTCTTGACGGGATTCTTAGTGTCGTATTCGACGCCGCGTGCAGTCTGCGCCTCCATGATGGCGTTCATTTCCTGGCCAAATACCGGCACAAAACGCAGCGCCGTGGTAAAGGTGAAGGCATAGCGATATGGCACGTGCAGCACCTCGACGCAAGCGTTGGCGAGGTCGTTGAGCTTGGTCACCATAAGCATGAGGATGAGTGGCAGCGCCACGCCCAACAGGCGTAGGCAGGCCTTCGATCCGGTAATGAGGCCCGTGTCGGTGATAAAGCCCCACACCATGTTGCCGTCGCGCATAAAGGCCAGCTGAAGCACCAGCATGATAAGCGCGAGCGGAATCAGCAGCTTGAGTAGCGAGAGCAGGCGGTCGACGACGCCGGCGTAGGCGCCCAGTGCAAGGGTGAGCGCCAAAAAGCCCAACAGCGCCACGTAGGTGTCGGACAGGAAAATGCCGATGATGATGGCGGCGGCAAGGCCCAGTTTGACGACCGGGTTCAAGCGGTGCAGCAGTGTATCGCCCGGCATATAGTCGATGACGTTAACCACGGTGGACCATCTCCTCGGTAATGCGAACGATATCGGTGACCTCGCTCACCTGTGCAAAGGCGGGAGAGACGGAGGATGCCAGGCGACGAGAAAGCTCTATGACCTGGGGCGGCTCAACGTAGGCTCGCTGCATGAGCTCGATGTTCGAGAACAGCTCGTGCGTGCGGCCGCGCTCGAGGATGCGGCCGTCGGCCATTACTACAATGCGCTCGGCAAAGTCGGAGACGACTTCCATGTCGTGGCAGACCATGATTACAGCGCAGCCGCGCTCGGCCATGGTGCGAACGGTTTCCATGACGGTCATGCACTCGCGGTAGTCCAGGCCACTCGTGGGCTCGTCGAGCACCACGATTTTGGGCTCTACGACTACGACGGAGGCGAGTGCCACCATCTGGCGCTGACCGCGCGAGAGCGAGAAGGGCGCCTCGTCGGCCGGCAAGCCAAAGCGGTCGATGACGAGCTGGGCGCGACGCAGCGCCTCGGCACGGTCGATGCCGGCAAGCTCCAGGCCAAAGGCGACCTCGTCGAGCACGGTGTCCTTGCAGATCTGGCGGTCGGGGTTTTGGAAGAGCGTTGCAACCTCGCGGGCGATGCGGCTCCGCGGGCGGGGGGGTGCAGCTCGCGCCGGCTCA
>OGRT01000893.1_pt1 | contig 28093 bp, 33 predicted proteins | sample 1553581 | NCBI WGS metagenome assembly OGRT01 (sample SAMEA2580113, study PRJEB22360) | human gut metagenome | biome: human gut; feature: human-associated habitat; material: faeces | place: Denmark | collected 2008/2010
AAATAACAAGAGAACTATTTAATTTTCAGTTAGATAGCAAAAGCATTGTGTTTCCCGGTATGCGGAGTGATTTTTTTCCCAATCCCTGTTTCTTCCCGGCATCGCTTGATTAACAGCCTGACGGATTGTGAGGACAGCCTGTTTCCTAACCTATTTATAAAAAACATTCGGAAGGAGCAAACAGACGTTGATATTGCCTGAGTATTTTTAACACCTCCACCGAACAAATCTGTATGATCCGTTCCTTGCTGCCTTTTCCAAAAACTTTAATAGTTGCCTGCTTTAAGTCAACGGCATCACATGACAACTCGCACAATTCGGAAACGCGTATACCGGTGGCAAATAAAAGTTCTACAACCGCAATATCCCTTGTCTGTGCCTTATAGGCATAATCGCCCGTATCAGGATTATCCGCCCTTAATTTGTAAAGATATTTAAGTATCTCTTTCACCTCATTGCACGTCATTATCATCGGAAGAACATAAGGCTCTTTAAAGTGAATACTCAATTTTCTGAAAGGGTTCAGAAAGTCATCGTGCTCAAAATCATAGTAGTTAAACAGAGCCTTCAGGGATGCCAGTTTTCTCTTCACCGTTTTAGGCTTGTAAGTCGATATATGTTGCAGGTACGTTTTCAGCATATCTTTTGACACCTGCTCAAATACAGCCGAAGGATACAACTCATGAATATACCTTTTAAACATATACAAGTCAGAACGATAAGCATAAATTGTCTTTTCATTCAAGTTCTTTTCATATTGACAATGGAAAAGAAAATCTGAAATAACCTGGTCTACAGCTGTCTTCCGGCAATAACTCATATCCGATTTCATCATAATTTTATGGATTATAGTTTTTCCTGCGAAGAAACTACATTTCAAATTCAATTACCTATAAATGAATATCAGAAACCAAGTAAACCAACATCAATATTTAGACAATGATACGTAAAGCTATGTTGAAGAAGTGTAATGAAATCTGAAACATAAAGCTCTTAAACTTGATTCTCTGATGGTTATCACCTCACGAAGATTACATTATTGAATCCTTTGTTTTCTAATTTTTTATCTCTATATTTGCAATAGTACTCCAAAAACATGAAATTTTATGTTGTATCAAAAACTCTCTATAGACAATTTCTTGTGTTTCGACCATTTCGATATACAGTTTGCACCTAGTGTGTCCATTATTATCGGACGCAATGGTGCTGGAAAGACCACACTCATTAGAGCTATGGTTTACTCGCTTTATTTTATGTTTACGAATGACCGTTCAATGGGGGATGACTTCTTGTCGGCAGGAAATCCTGATTTAAAAATGAAATCCATCAAATATGATGAATTTCATAGAAGAAAAGATTCAGAGGATGTAACTGCTGATGCCAATTTTCATGGACAAATAACTTTTCAAGGAGAAAATATAGAATGGGATATGTATCGCCGTTCAACTAGTGGATCTTCACTTAATCCATCACGCTATAGGCCTGCTTATCAACATCTGATGCAATTGTATAGGAAATACGATGAATTGCCATTACTCGCATATTTTTCGGATTCTTTTCCGCATACACTCACAAATATATCCTCCTTTGCCAAGCAACAAATGGCTGCAAATGGAAAAACATTACGCAACTTTGGCTATTACCAATGGGATAATGAAACAGCATGTGTGGAAATATGGCAACGACGACTATTAAATTCAATGGCTAAACTAAAACAGCTAGATGATGATACAGACACATTCACACGTAATGAAGTTGCATTTGTTACTAAAAAGTTGACGCAGTTTTCTCTAGTACTTAATCGTGATATATGCGATACTGCTTTTGAGATAGATCGCCTTTTCTATTTATTTGATGAAGAACAAAAACCAGAACTGTGGCTTCGTTTAAAATCAGAAAAGGAAATCAAATTTGACAGACTTCCAGCCGGATATAAACGGTTATATTCCATTGTCTTAGATCTGGCATACCGGGCTTATTTGTTAAACAGGCGAGTAGATGTAGAACCTACAGGATTAGTTATGATAGACGAAATTGATTTGCACTTACACCCTTCGTTAGAAACAGAAATTGTAAAACGGTTTACACAGACATTCCCAAAATTACAATTCATAATGACTTCCCACTCTCCATTAATAGTAAGCAACTTGTCAGCGGACGAGAAACAAAATAAAATATTCAGACTTGTAGCTGGAGAGAAGCAACCGCATGAATTGCCAGACCTTTTTGGTATTGATTACGATGATGTATTACTGGATTGGATGGGAGGAGCTCCTAGAAACGAGGAGATGGAATTTCTACAAATGGCAATAAAAAGAGCTATGCAAATGGAAAATACACAACTACTCAACATGAGACGCAAGGAATTAGAAAAAATGTTGGGAGAAAAAAAAGCATTGCAATTAATCAATAAATGGAAGGAAGAATAACCTCGCATCATTAGATATATGTTTTGGATTGATAAGCATAATAAAGGAAGGCGGCGTAAAGGTCATCAAATTGTAAATCGTTTCCTATGTGAATCGTGGAATGAACAAGATGGACAATATGTAAATTGTACTTATGCTTCATTTAAGAGAAATCATAAAATGGAGAAATTGCTTTACAGGGAACAGAATGGATTCTGCTGTTATTGCATGAGGCATATGGAAGTAAATCAACACATTTCCTTAGAACATGTGATGCCTCATAACTCTGTAACCAAACAAAACAAGATAGATTTTAAGAAGATTAATTATTATAAACGGTTTAATAAGAATTTTAAACAAAATGTCGTTTACAAACATCTAAACGGTACAAGGCGAAAATGGCGCAGCGGACCACCATATCCTCATTTTTGCGCTTATGAAAACCTAGTATTGTCATGCAATGGTAGTCTTTTCATTGATGAAGACAAGGAGAAAAAATTATATCCTTCTAAAATGCATTTATGCTGTAATGAGCATAGAGGAAATAAATTGATTGTCCCATTATTTTTCATTCCTAATATAAACGATTTAATTATATACAATAAAAATGGAACTATTGGCATATCGAAAATAGTCAAGTCCTCCCAGCGTCAGATTGAATTATCTAATACTATTGAGGACTTAGCATTGGAGCATGAGCGCTTGAGAATCATTCGGCAAGCTTGGTATCATATAGCTACAAGTCGCATATATAATATAGAAGAAGTAAAGGCTGCTATTAGTGATGAACCTTTACGGCAAAATATTATGATGGATAGTGGCATTCCTCTTGATATCGTAAATCGGATTAAACATCCTATATACTGGTCCTTACTGTGTGAATATTTTTGGTTCTATAAACACTTCACACCATAAATATAAATATGCAATTTCCTCTCAAGATTCCTTTAAGGGGTATAGATGTAATCTTGATGGGTACAAAATTACTAATTCTAAGCTATGATATCAATCAATAATAAACAGTTGGACGGACTCTGTTATGACTTTGAATATCAAGTAACAGACAAGGATGAGTTAGCAAATAAAATTTGCCAACTCATCCTTGGAAATTGTGGTCATGTATCAAAAGTTATTAATGGATTAGCTTCAAATCCAAGAGAGGTGGACAAGAAAGCTGTTGATTTTTTGATTAAAGAGTTAGAAAAGAGAAATGTAACCAAAGAAGATATGTATAAGATTGATGGATGGTTATTTCAAATGATCTCTTGGTTACAATTAGCCAACCAGAATAAAGGTAATATTTTTTTTCAACAATCACCTCATTCACAGCCTTCCATGCACGGATTTGATGGTTTTGCTATAAAACTCACACCTGATAATATGATAGAGCGAATTGTGATAACAGAGGATAAATGTACAAATGATGCTCGCACAACAATTCGAGATAAAGTATGGCCAGAGTTTTCTGAAATGGAGAATGGAGTGAAAAATAATGCAATCTTCCAGCAAACAGAAGCGCTGATTGGGCATAGGTTAGGAGAACAATTTGAACACATTCAAAATGATATTGTAAATGAAAAATATCGTCAGTATCACGTCAGCATAACCCGTCAGAAAATTCACAATTCTGATGAAGGACGGAAAAGACTGTTCAAAGATTATGATACAGTAATTTCAGGAGGCGATGTTCACAGAAGATCGGCAGCAACAATCTGCTTAGATGACAAGGAACGGGAGTGGATGAGCGATTTGCAACAGAGAGTTTTAGCGAAACTGAAATCATACATCTAACACTATGTACAATTTCGTAACTGAAGAATTGATAAAAAAAATTCCTCATGTGGAAGGCTTTACTGAAGAGTTACTACCCGTAACTCTAACAAAGATTTATGCTCAAATAATTAGCCTTAGCGCAAAATATGAGGATGGTGAGATTCCTTTTGATTTGGAAGTGCTTCAAAGTGATGGGAAAAAACTTAATATACTATCTAACACCCTAGAACTGTATCTTTTTGCAAATTCCCAGACTGATAAACGAAAATCAATGGCTTTTGTTGCAGCAACTGCCCGAAAACTCTTGTTCAAAATAAAAGAAGTACACGAGGATGAGGTATTGGATTTGAATTATATTCCATCCGACCTTTATGCATCTCTCTTATATGTTATAAGTGGTAATTTTGCTGATGCACAAGAGGTTGCGGAGGGTTTCTGTGTACGCAGAGAGGCTGACCAATATGTGAAGAAATTATATAACTCTATCAAACTTCTGGTGAGCGGCAATTTACATGAACTACAAAGTTTGACGATCAATGAACCAAAGGAATATAATGATTTACAACAATATACGGAATGGCTACTTTGGAAAGAACTAGTGACGGGAATAAAGCAGTTTTCAATTTCGCTATTGGGTAAAAAAGCGTATACAATCAATTCTTTTTTAAAAGTCAGAGAACTGTCTGTTTATGAGGATAAGCTCATTGCTCTCAGAGACGTATATGTGGCTCCATATATATTGTCAACTCTGTTTATACTATCGTGTGAGGAGATGTGGAGTCATGCTGTGATTAATGTATCTACTCCCATAGGAGTGAAAAAGAAAAGTTGGCAAGAGGCATTAAAAAAGCAAGCGGTAGTAAGACCTTTTTTATGGGAGAACCATTTGGATGCAATCAGTAAGGGGATATTGAATGTTGGTGTGTCGTCAATGATTACTTACCCTACAGGTGCAGGAAAAACAACTCTTTCTGAATTGAAAATAGCCTCTTGTTTGCTGGCAGATAAGCGGGTTATATATCTTGTTCCTACTCATGCATTAGAAAATCAAGTTAACAACAGTTTGAATAAGTTGACTGAAAGAATGAATATGTCAATTCGGAATAGAGATGCAGAGTTCTCTTGGTTTGAAGAGGAGGAGGAAGATAGTACTATAATGGTGATGACACCTGAGCGTTGTCTTGCGTTATTATGCCTGAACCCAGAAAAATTGAATAATGTGGGATTGGTTGTTTTTGATGAGTTTCATTTGGTTAATGGCAATTTTGATGACAAACGTGCGAATGATGCTATGACGCTTGTTGTGGAACTGCTCGACATTATACCTAAAGCAGATTATTTTTTCGTTTCTGCAATGGTACGGAATGGAGCTGATGTGGCTGGTTGGATTAAGTCGGTGACTGGTCGCGAGTGTGTGTTACTTGACAACCCATGGAAGCCTACTTGTCAGTTGCAGGGATGCTTGGTCTATAATGAGGAAGAAATCAATAGATTAAGGAAAATTATTACTGTATCAAAGAGTAAAAATAAGAGTAAAAATCCGACAGTAGCACTACAAAGAATGCTGAAGGTAAATCCCCACTGCATATTCAGTTTGAAATCAACATGGGATGATGTAAACAAAGCAAATTATTGCTTGGTGGAGTTAACAGGCAGAGATATTCATCTGAAGGCAAATAGTGAGTGGAAACTTTCAGCAAACTACAACTATGTGGCTGCAGAGGTGGCAAGTCGTTATGCAGCTATTCATTACAAGACAATAATCTTTGCGACCACCAAACCTGTTGATGCCAATTCAATACGTAACCATATAAATGAACTTTTGAAAGGGAAAAATGTTGACTGGATAAAGCGCTACGAAAGTGAAAAGTATAATGCTATAACAATGGAATTAGGCGGTGAAAAGTATTCGTATCTTTTTGAATCAAATTCAGCTACTGTACATCATGGTAATCTGTTGCCAGAAGAGCGTATTATCTCGGAGCATTATTTCAAAAGCAAGGACGGCGTGAATGTGTTGGTGGCTACACCTACCTTGGCTCAAGGTATCAATTTACCAGCTGATATAGTTCTCATTGCTGGCGACAAAAGATTTGATGGAAATAGCATGGAGCAAATCAAGGCTCACGAGATATTGAATGCAGCAGGAAGGGCTGGTCGAGCAGGTTTCCGTTCGCACGGAACGGCTATTCTGATACCATCCATCATTGCGACCTATCTGGATAATGTGGTAAAAGGTAATTGGATGACGGTGCGTGATGAGATTTTTTCTAAAGGCGATCGCTGTCTAGATATAAAGGATCCTCTTGCAGATTACTTTAATGCCGAGATAAATGTGGATAGTGATTTAATATTGAATCATTTTAAGTCAGATGTGGCTGATGTGAAACGTAAGTATGGAAAGACATTCTATGCATATCAAATGAGCGTGAAAGGTAGGGCAACAGAGTTTAATACCCATTTGGATGCTATGGTTGGCAATTGGGTAGAAAATGTAGAGCAGCCCAAGTGGCTGTCTGTGTTGTCTGCAAAGACCAGTGTTGATCAGGATTTGTTAATGGTATTCTATGAATCCATCAACGTGCCCTTCATAGCTAACCTGGACAGTCAAAATGTTCTGTATATACTAGGACATTTGCTGTCTGTGATGAAAGAAAATATGGAATTGATGGATAAATTCTTTTCAAGTTCGATAAATGCTGAAAATGCTAGAAAATTTGTACTCTCTAAAGATATTAACATTTGGACGGAAAGTGGAATCAAAAAGTTCTTTACGCTTGTTGAAATGTACGTAAAAGGTCTGTCTTTATTGGAGATTGAACAGACCATGGAATGCAAACAAGATAAAAAGCTGTTACATGCGAGACAATTTGTACTCAAAATTATTCCAGATGTAAGTTATACTTGCGGTGCTTTTGTTCAGGTGCTTATAGAAAAACTGAATTTACATGAAGAAAACTCCGATTTACCTACTGATATAAAAGTTTTTGCCTCATGTATCAAAGAAGGAGTGTTAACCTATGAAATGCTCAAAGAGAAATATAATAAAAAGTATATGAGAGTAGAATGTCATTATAAATGTCGGAAAACAAAAACATAGAAGTGATTTAGAGCCCGTTTAAATTTTCTTCAATAATAATTTAAACAGGCTCTAAAATGATAAAAAAGCTATTTATATTTGCAGAAATCGAACTTTTTACCTACCTTTGTATCGTCAAAAAGATAATGATTGTCGAATTGATAAAGAAAAGCGATGAATTTAGTGTAAAGCTAATTCGATGGTTTTTATAAGATATAAAGCAAAAAGAGGATGTAAATCAAGGAATTAGAATAAGTCTAATCAAAAGGTTCGATTCCTGGTGGCACCACTTTGAAGAAAAGCAAAAAGCAGTAAAATCCTGATTTCCAAACGGAATCGGGATTTTTTGTTTCCGGGAGGGACGCAAAAAACGGCAGAATATTACCGTTTCCGGTGTTTCAATCGGTGGAGCAAGAAAGGTGGAGCGTGAATCTCCACCGAACAAGATTATTTCTCTCTGATTTGCAACATTTTGCGTATCAAGAAAGCGTGCATGGTTTCCTACTTTTGTCCAACGAAAAAAACTGTAGGAACATGAAACGAAACTCATTCAATGTGCTTTTCTTCATCAAGAAAGCCAAACTGCTGAAAAACGGGGAAGCCTCCGTGTGTATGCACATCACCGTGAACGGTGCGCGAGTGGAAAACAACATCCGCATGAGCGTTGAGCCAGCCCTGTGGAATCAGGCGAAGGAATGCGCCAAAGGCAAGAGCCGCAAGGCTTGTGAACTCAACCTCTACATCGAGCAAGCCAAAATCAAGTTGCGCAAGCTATTCGATGAACTGGAAGAACGGAACCACCCTGTCACAGCCCGAATCTTACAAGAAAAGTTCTTCGGAGCTAACGAAAACGTGAAAGAAGTCCGTACGCTCATCCAAACCATACAAGAGCATAACGACCAATGCCGTGAACTTGTAGGCAAGGACTATGCGCTGATTACCGTCCGCCGTTACGAAAGTTGCAAACGCTATCTGGCGGAACTTATCAAACAGAAATACGACAAGGAGGATTTGCCATTGGCGGAAGTCAACGGTGAACTGGTACGCGCCTTTGAGTTTTACTTGAAGACCGAAAAGGAGTGCCAGCAGAACACGGTCATCCGCTATATGAAGTGCCTGAAGAAGATTACCAACCTCGCACTCGCCAACGAATGGATAACCAAAGACCCGTTTATCGGAATCAAGTTCCACGAAAAGGAGGTTATCCGTGAGTTTCTGACAATGGACGAACTACTCACCATCTACAACAAGGAGTTTTCTTTGGAGCGGATTACAGTTGTGCGAGATGTCTTCACCTTTGCTGCGTTCACTGGGTTGGCGTTCATTGATGTGCAACAGTTATCCACCGAACATATCGTTCAAGACAACAACGGCAATCATTGGATTCGGAAGCCTCGCCAAAAGACGAAGAATATGTGCAACATCCCCTTGCTCGATATTCCGATGCAGATTTTGGAGAAATACAAAAGCCATCCCACTTGCCAAAAGAAAAATGTATTGCTCCCCGTCCCCTGCAATCAGAAGATGAACAGCAACCTGAAAGAGATTGCCGATTTGTGTGGCATTTCAAAGTGCTTGACCACGCACACGGCCCGGCACTCGTATGCGACCTCTGTGTGCCTCGCCAATGGCGTAAGTATTGAGAATGTGGCGAAAATGCTCGGTCATTCCAATATCAAAATGACGCAGCACTATGCCCGTGTGTTGGATTCTTCCATTCTCAAAGATATGATGAATGTGAAAAGTGCCTTATCAAAAAGTCTTTGATTATGAACAGAGGAGTAATAACAATCAGTGAAATGGGGACAATTACAATCCCTACTACGACCGTGTGGATGACCAAGTTTGAAATATCCGACCTATTCGGGGTGTTCTCGTGCGACATCCGTAAGGCGATACGGGCAATCTACAAAAACAAGGAGTTAAGCGAGGCTGATACGATGAAATACATCAAGCAGCCTGACGGCATCAGCTATGATGTGTATAACCTTGAAATAATTATAGCCATCGCTTTCAAGATATGTAGTAAGGAAAGTATCCAGTTCAGGCGGTTTGTAATAAATGAAATATGCGCCACCAAGAAAAGGAATCCGGTCACATTGTTTGTTTCCTATGACAAGGGCAGCAACCTATGGTATAATTGAGGTTCATCCCGTCAGCCACCCGTTCCCGATGCTCGGATGCAAAGGTAGCGTGTGGCTCTGACGGCATTGGCAAGGTCGGGCGGCAGAGCCGTTTCGGGCAGAATCTTCCTCAAACGGGGTTGAGCGTATTCCACCCGAAAACCCTGCCGCTGCCAGCCACACGCTTTTGGGGCATCCGGCAACGGAAACAAGCGACTGACGGGAAATCAGAAGAAATAGAGGAACGGCTTACAGACGAAGCTAAACATTGATGCTTCATCCGTAAGCCGTTCCTTTTTCTTTTTGCCGAAGTTCCATTGCTGCCGCAACATTGGGCAGACGGCAAACTGCACTCCTTCAAGAAAATCAGGTTGCTTTCAGTCGGTAAGCGGATTGGTAGCCGTCAGCCAGCATCCTTTCGATGTCGGATTCACGGTAGAGGATTTTGCCGCCCAACTGGATATAGGCAATGCGTCCCTCGTTGCGGTAGTCTTGGATTGTCCGGCGGCTTACTTTCAACCGTGCTGATACCTCCTTGTCGGTGAAGAAACGCTCCCCGTTCAGGGTCGGGCGATAGTTGGCGGTCAGACGCTCTACGTTGTCCAGCAGGCGGTCAAGGCTGCCCATGAAGTGGATTATCCACTCGTTGTCTTTGTTAATCAGTTCGTTCATATTACTCTGGATTTAGTGGAATTGCTGTTATTACTCTATACAGTATTTATATAGTCCTGCCTTTGAACTTCGCTTCCTTTCGCCTATCCTCCACAATGGAGACGATACGCTGCACATCTTCGGGGCGGTAATATATCTTGTGGTTTATCTGCGAATAAGCCAACGTGCCGTTGTCCCGAAGTGTCTGCAACGTGCGTGGGCTGATGTTGAGCATCCGGCACACGTCCTGATTGTCCATCCACTCGCTCATTTTCTTCTCTCCGTGCCTATGGCAGATGGCATCCATCCGGTTGACGAAGCGGTCGAACTTGGCGACCAGTTCCTCAAAGGTCTTTCTCTCGATTGATACGATTTCCATATTGTCTTTCTTTTAGTTGTTACTGTTTCTTCTGCCGCAAAGGAATATATAATCTGGTATCCTGCAATGGATTTTTCGGAAGTGGCAGCGTGTTGCGTCAATAGGTAGCCTTTGTCCGAGATGCCGTCTTTTCTTTAACCATAATCATTCCTTCGTCCACAAAGAAATACATAATCCGTCATCCGGCAATGGTTTCAATCAGGTCTGGCAGCAAATGGCACAGGGTGGTAGAGGTTGGCACAGGCACAGTTCAACGATTGCCCTTAATTCTCATATTTAATGAGGAAACCACAGCCGAGATAAGGGCTTAATTCAAATTCGCCTACGATCGTACCCTTGCCCTTTCAGACATCCACATCTAGTAAAACGGTGAAGTCCGCACCGCTTTGTCAATCACCATAAAGCAGAACCATACAAAATTGCCTAAGCGAACCCAAGTGCTTGACCGACTGCACCGAAGTGTCTTACTTTGCTCCCGACAAACGGTCACCCATGCGCATGAGACCACCAAGTATTAACTTTTAAAAATTAACAAGATGGCAAAGAAAAGAAACTACGAGAATGACGAAGCATTCAAGAATTTCAGGATAGAGGACTACCTGCCTGAAATGAAATGGCGTGAGCAGGAGGCAAAGGCTTCCGCACAGAAACAGGAAACAACCACGGTAGAGGCTACTCTCTTCCCTCCGCTGGATGGGACTGACACATCTGCAATGCAGGATACGGTATCCGATACAGACCTATCTGACAAGCCGGAGATACGGGATGTACCGGACGGAGAAACGGCAGAAGAACCCACAACCGATGATGTCGATGTTCCGGCAGAGCGGACTATCGCCAGACGCATCAGCGGCAAGCAGCGCAGGCTTTCGTTGGAGGAGTACCGCGCCACTTACCTGAAAGTCCCGAAGCTTGTCAACCGCAAGCCCGTGTTCGTCAGCGAGGAGGTGCGAGACGAGCTGGACAGGATTATCGGCAACTTCGGGAAGCGCGGCATGAGCGCATCGGGGCTGATTGAAAACCTCGTCCGTCTTCACCTCGACAGCTACCGTGAGGACTTCGGGCAGTGGCGTAAACTCTGACGGGATTTCGGAGAACCGGATGAATCAGTGGATGCACTTCATTGGTTCATCTGATTCTCCAAGTGAATGACTGCACCCAGAGACAAATCCGACAGGCGGAGGATTTTTGTGTCCTCAAAGACACAGCAAGATATATTTTCAGTTACCCGAATAATTCTAAGTAACTGAAAATACCTTCACCGCCGTGGGCAGAATTATCCTCCGCAGTCGGATAATTTCGGGGTTCATTAATCAAAGATTAAACAATGGACAAGCCATAAAATTGAAAAAATAAGAAGCATGAAAAAGAAGAGCAAGTACGGGAGAAATCCCAAGTTGAACCCGAAGACGCACTGTGTGATGGTGCGCTTTGACGATGTGGAATGGAACAGGTTCCTGACGATGTACGAGGAATCTAAGGTGTACGCGAAAGCCGTCTTTCTCAAGGCGCACTTCTTCGGTCAGAAGTTCAAGGTGCTGAAGGTGGACAAGACGATGCTGGACTACTACACCAAGTTGTCGGACTTCCACGCTCAGTTCCGTGCCATCGGCACGAACTACAATCAGGTTGTCAAGGAGCTGCGCATTCACTTCTCGGAGAAGAAGGCGATGGCGTTGCTCTACAAGCTGGAGAAGTGTACCATCGACCTTGTGAAACTGAGCCGGGAGATTGTGGAACTTTCAAGGGAGATGGAAGCTAAGTGGCAACAACAGCCACAACAATATGACTGCTACTAACTTGCGATACCATCAAACGTGTATCGGAACAATTAAAAAATGATTTTATTAGTTCTTCCCCGTCAGCCATTCTTTAGCCGCTTCTGTCAATCTGTATTTCTGTTTCGGGTGCTTGGGTTGGTTAGAGTAAAGCCGTTCAATCAATTCATCTTCTAATGGAGGAATGATATAGCTCTCACGGAAATATTTTAAGTCTTTAATATCACATACATCCGCCATATCCCTCATTGTCATGTAAGAATCTTCCATTTTTTGAATGAGCAATTCTACTTGAGGGGTACTTAGGGGGAGGCTCGCCCGCCTCTGCTATCTTTTTGTCCTCTTTATCATTCTCTATGATATCGGATTTGAAATCAGGTCGCTTGAACATGATAGTAACGAAACCTCCATCCGAAGACCATGTAGGAGTTTCCACTCCTTGCGTCTGACAAGCATCCATGATACGCTTTGCACCGCTGTCCCAATTTTCCAAATAAGTCATCCGATAAAGAGCTTTCGCCACTTTCAAGTTATGGGGATATGACTCGTGAGGCTCCTTTATGTTTTTAGGTGTTATCTAAGGTGGAAATATGCCTGGACTTGCAATTTCTATGCGGTCATCATAGATGGCAAGACTGATAGTCAGATTATGCCTCTCCCGATGACGTAAGGCGATATTTTTGCTTTGGATGATTAGGCTGTTGGGGATACATTGGCTCAATTGCTCCATCTCCCGATGCAGAAAGAAAATAATTTTCTCGGAATGATGTACGATGTATGAATCCTATATTTGACATTATTTCATTCATCGTCATATAGCTTTTGCTCATTGAAAAAATTACTTCTTGAACTTGGGCGGTACTTGAGTGGTAGTTCTCCCTACAGGAACTCAACCTTGTTATATTTATCTCAACTTCATATTTATTTTTCAGAAATTATCACTACCTTTGCAGATATGGTCAATTTATTGAGGTAGGTGTTTAATACAAAATATGAAAACTGATAGGATAAATCGAATAAAAGTTGCGTTAGCCGAACAGAATAAAACTGGAAAATGGTTGGCAGAGCAACTTCAAAAGAATGAGGCTACTGTTTCTCGGTGGTGTTCAAATACATCACAGCCTAGTTTAGAGGTTCTAACCCGGATTGCAGAAATTCTCAATATGGATAGGAAAGATTTGATAAACAGTAGTAAATAGCATTTGCTATTGAGTATATATAAAATTGCATAACGATAATGACAAGTAATACACAAAGAGCGCAATTGCAAGCTCAAATATGGAAAATTGCTAACGAAGTGCGTGGAGCTGTTGATGGATGGGACTTTAAGCAGTTCGTCCTTGGAACATTGTTCTACCGTTTCATTAGCGAGAATTTCACGGATTATATTGAAGGTGGAGATGAAAGCATTGATTATGCTAATTTGCCTGATAGTGTAATTACTCCTGAGATAAAAGATGATGCAATTAAGACCAAAGGTTATTTCATATACCCAAGTCAGTTATTTGTAAATATCGCTAAAACAGCGAACAATAATCCAAATCTAAATACTGACCTCAAGACTATATTTACAGCAATTGAGGGTTCTGCCGTCGGATATGATTCAGAAGGTGATATCAAAGGTTTGTTTGCGGACTTTGATACCACAAGTACACGATTGGGTAATACAGTTGAGGATAAAAATAGTCGTTTGGCAGCAGTTATAAAGGGAGTCGCGAGTTTAGACTTTGGCAATTTTGAGGATAATCATATTGACTTATTTGGCGATGCCTACGAATTTTTGATACATAACTATGCTGCTAATGCGGGAAAATCAGGAGGCGAATTTTTTACGCCTCAATGTGTATCAAAGCTAATCGCTCGATTAGCAATGCATAACCAAAGCACAATCAACAAGATTTACGACCCTGCTGCAGGTTCGGGTTCATTGTTGTTGCAGGCGAAGAAGCAATTTGATGAACATATAATCGAAGAGGGCTTCTTTGGTCAGGAGATTAACCATACTACATATAATCTTGCTCGTATGAATATGTTTTTGCATAACATAAACTACGACAAGTTTAACATCGCATTGGGTAATACTCTTATGGATCCTAAGTTTGGTGACGATAAGCCATTTGATGCCATCGTGTCTAATCCGCCATATTCGGTAAATTGGGTTGGCTCGGACGATCCGACGCTAATTAACGATGATCGTTTTGCTCCTGCAGGAGTGCTGGCTCCTAAGTCAAAAGCGGACTTCGCTTTTGTATTGCACGCATTGAGCTATCTATCAAGTAAAGGTAGAGCTGCGATAGTATGTTTCCCTGGTATTTTCTATCGTGGAGGTGCAGAACAGAAAATTAGAAAATACTTGGTGGATAATAACTTTGTGGAGACAGTTATTGCATTGGCGCCGAATCTTTTCTATGGAACTCCAATTGCCGTAAACATCTTGGTTTTATCCAAGCATAAGATGGATACAAAAACGCAATTTATTGATGCCACAAGCACTGATTTCTTTAGGAAGGAAACAAATAATAATGTTCTTGACGAGAAGCACATAAATAAGATTATAGAAATCTTTGACAAAAAAGAAGATGAAGAAGCTATTACAAAATCTATTGACAATAAACAGATTGCAAAGAATGATTACAATCTTTCGGTAAGTAGTTATGTAGAAGCGAAGGAAACCCGGAAAGAAACCAACATAAAGGAACTCAATGAACACATCCGCAAGATTGTGGCACGAGAAAATGAGTTGAGAAGCGAAATAGAAAAGATTATAGCAGAGATAGAGGAGGATGAACTATGAGCAAATTAAAAGAACTGATTGAGAAGTTTTGCCCGAATGGAGTAGAATATCAGAAGTTAGATGATATACTTGATTATGAACAACCAACCCAGTACATAGTCAAAAGCACTGAGTATGACGATTCTTATAACACGCCAGTACTCACTGCAGGACAGACTTTTATATTGGGCTATACTAATGAAGAGGATGGCATCTATAAAGCTGATAAAGATTCTCCCACTATAATCTTTGATGATTTTACAACCTCATTTCACTGGGTTGATTTCGACTTTAAAGTTAAAAGTTCTGCAATGAAAATGTTGAGACCTAAATCAACTTTTGAGGGTTCTTTTAAATATGTTTTCTATGCGATGGAGTGTATCCATTTTGAAGCAGTCAATCACACTCGACACTGGATTTCAAAATATTCGCAATTTGAAATACCACTCCCTCATCCAGAAGTGCAAGAGGAAATTGTAAAAATTCTCGACCGCTTCGCGGAATATGCAGCGGAGCTGCAAGCGGAGCTGCAAGCGAGACAAGAACAATACGAGTTCTATCGGAATAAATTATTGACATTCAATGAAATAGGGGGGGTATTCAAAGTGTAATATGGATGAAAATGAGTGAGATAGGTACATTCATAAGAGGAAAACGCTTTGTGAGGACAGACATTGTTAATGATGGTGTCCCCTGCATTCATTATGGTGATATGTACACATATTATGGATTGTATGCAACAAAGAGTAAGGGAATGCTTAGAAATGAGCTTGCCTCCAAAATGCGATACGCTCAAAAGAATGATGTTGTAATTGTCGCTACTGGAGAAAATAAAGAAGATATTGGAATCGGTATGGCTTGGCTTGGTGATGAACCCGCTGCAGTTCATGATGCTTGTTTTATATTCAAGAGTGATTTATATCCTCAATATGTTTCTCATTATTTGCGAACAAATTATTATCACAAACAAATCGTCAAACATGTTTCAGAGGGTAAGATATGTTCAATCTCTGCAAAAGGTTTAGGCAATGCTATTATCCCTATACCTTCTTATGAAGAACAGGTAAGGATTGCTACACTACTTGATAAGTTTGATGAACTGGTTAGAGACCTTGTACAAGGGTTGCCAGCAGAAATAGCAGCAGTAAAAGAGCAGTACGAATATTATAGAAATAAACTACTATCATTTCCAGAGTATAAATTAAGTGCTTGATATGGGAAAGACATTGACTGAAATAGCCCAAACGCTAAAAGATACCGACAAGAAGGTTCAGTTGATTTATGCCTTCAATGGTGTTGGAAAAACTCGCCTTTCTCGTGAGTTTAAGGAGTTGGTTGCACCCAAAACAGAAGGTGAAGAGGAAGAAGAGAAGCCAATAAAGGTTCTCTACTATAATGCCTTTACTGAAGATTTGTTCTATTGGGATAATGATTTGGATGAAGATACCAATAGAAAGTTAATCATACATCCAAATAGTTTTACTGATTGGATTTTCAAAGATCAAGGTCAAGAGTCTAATGTAATTACCCATTTCCAGCATTATACTAATGACAAGCTTACTCCGTCATTTAACGAAGACTTTAATGAGATTACATTTTCATTAGAGCGTGGAGATGATAATAAGATAGACAATATTAAAATCTCCAAAGGAGAAGAGAGTTGTCTTATTTGGTGTGTATTTTTTAGCTTGATAAAACTGGTTGTAGATACATTGAATGAGTCGGAACCTGCAAATCGAGACACCAACCAATTTGATGAATTAGAATATATCTTTATAGATGATCCTGTTAGTTCGTTAGATGAAAACCATCTGATAGAATTGGCTGTAAATATAGCTGAATTGATTAAGTATAGCCAATCCGAAGTTAAGTTTATTATAACAACTCACAATCCACTGTTTTACAATGTACTTTATAATGAGTTGGAGCTAAAGAAGAAAAACAAGAAAGGAAATGAATGTTGCTACCTGTTGAATAAAGATAATGATGGCACATATAAGTTAGACGGGAAATTGGGAGATTCAAATAAGAGTTTCTCATATCATTTGCATTTGATGCAAATTCTTCAAGATGCGGTTGATAATAATAGTATTGAGAAGTATCATTTTATGCTTCTCCGAAATCTTTACGAGAAGACTGCAAACTTCTTAGACTACCCACAATGGTCAGACTTATTACCTGATGACAAAAAGACATATTACAATAGGATTATTCAGTTTACAAGTCATTCTACATTGTCAAACGAGGCTATCCCAGAACCTATGGTGCATGAAAAGAATACTTTAAAATTACTATTTAAGCATCTTGTAGATACTAATTATTACACCGAAGAGCAAAATGGCACAGTATAATACCATAGCAGAATCAAATAATTTCATAGTACTTGATGACTATGAAAAGTACTCAGTGTTAAATGAGCCATCTGTTGGTTATCAAACAGAGGCTTCGCTTGAGTCTGAGTTTATTCAGGATTTAAGGAATCAAGGCTATGAATATTTACCTGATTTGAATACTCCTGATGCATTACTTGCTAATGTGAGAACTCAACTGCAAACACTTAATGATGTTGAATTTACGGATAGTGAATGGGCGAGATATATAGAAGAATATTTTGATAAACCAAGCGATTCTCTCGTCGAAAAAACAAGAAAAATCCAAGATGATTATATCTATGATTTCGTCTTTGATGATGGCCATATTAAAAACATCTATTTGGTAGACAAACAAAATCTATCAAGAAACAAACTTCAAGTTATAAGGCAGTTTGTACAAGAAGGCTCACATCTTAATCGTTATGATGTGACAATCTTGGTTAATGGACTACCTTTGGTTCAAGTTGAATTGAAGAAGCGAGGTGTAGCGATTAGAGAAGCTTTTAATCAAGTACATCGATATTCAAAAGAGAGTTTTAGTGCTAACAACTCGTTATATAAGTATATTCAGGTCTTCGTTATATCTAATGGTACAGATAGCCGATATTTTGCCAATACTGTAGAGCGAAACAAGAATAGCTTTGACTTTACAATGAATTGGGCTAAGGCAAACAACTCATTAATTAAAGACTTGAAGGATTTTACTGCAACATTCTTTCAGAAGAATACCCTGCTGAATGTAATACTAACATATTCAGTATTTGATTCAAACAATACATTGTTGATAATGCGACCATATCAGATTGCAGCAACGGAGAGAATCCTATGGAAAATCAAGAGTTCATATCAGGCAAAGAAATGGTCTACTACAGAAGGTGGTGGATATATTTGGCATACAACAGGTTCTGGTAAGACTCTTACGAGTTTTAAGGCTGCAAGGTTAGCTACTCAGCTCGATTTCATAGATAAAGTATTCTTTGTTGTTGATAGAAAAGACCTTGACTATCAAACGATGAAAGAGTATCAACGATTTTCTCCCGATAGCGTGAATGGTTCAGAAAGTACTGCCGGACTGAAACGAAACATAGATAAAGATGACAATAAGATTATTGTTACCACTATTCAGAAACTAAATAATCTGATGAAGAGCGAAAACGATTTGTCTATTTATCAGAAACAGGTTGTCTTTATCTTTGATGAAGCACATCGCTCACAGTTTGGTGAAGCGCAAAAGCAATTAAAGAAGAAGTTTAAGAAATACTATCAGTTTGGATTTACAGGAACCCCAATCTTTCCTGAAAATGCACTCGGTTCTGATACCACTGCGAGTGTGTTCGGGAGAGAGTTGCATTCTTATGTTATTACAGATGCCATACGTGATGAAAAAGTCTTAAAATTCAAGGTCGATTATAACAATGTTCGTCCTCGATTCAAGGGAATAGAAACGGAACAAGATGAGAAAAAGTTAAGTGCGGCAGAAAACAAGTCTGCACTGCTTCACCCTGCACGTATCAAAGAAATATCCCAATATATATTGGATAATTTCAAAATAAAAACCCATCGAAGTATAGGTGCAAATAAGGGCTTCAACGCCATGTTTGCTGTTAGCAGTGTTGATGCGGCTAAGTGTTATTATGAAGAGTTAAATAATCTTCAAAAGGGTTCTGAAAAGCCATTAAAGATAGCAACAATCTTTTCGTTTGCGGCCAATGAAGAACAGTCGGCAATTGGTGAAATTCTGGATGAGAATTTTGAGCCCACAGCGATGGATATTAGTGCAAAAGAGTTCTTGACTAATGCCATTAACGATTATAATGCTATGTTTAAGACAAGTTTTGGAGTTGACAGCAGAGAATTCCAGAACTATTATAGAGATCTTGCCAAACGAGTAAAGAATAAAGAAATGGACCTTGTCATTGTTGTTGGCATGTTCCTTACAGGCTTTGATGCTCCAACACTTAATACCTTATTTGTTGATAAGAATTTACGTTATCACGGACTTATTCAGGCATTCTCTCGTACAAATAGAATTTTTGATGCGACAAAAACATTCGGTAATATCGTTACATTTAGAGATTTAGAGCAACACACTATTGATGCTATAACTCTGTTTGGAGATAGTAATACTAGAAATGTAGTGCTCGAAAGGAGTTACAAAGAATATTTGGCGGGATTTAAAGATATTATTACGGGTGATGCCCGTAGAGGATATATTGAGGTTGTAAAAGAGTTAAATGAAAGATTCCCCGATGTTGATAAGATAGAGACAGAACAAGATAGAAAGGATTTTTCTAAACTCTTTGGAGAGTACTTACGAATCGAGAATATTTTGCAAAACTATGATGAATACACTCATCTTAAGGCTTTGCAAACGATAGACTTGGACAATCCTAATGCTGTTGAAGAATTTAAAAATATATATTTCGTAACAGATGAGGATATTAAGGATATGCAACAGGTAGAAATGTTGTCTGAACGAGCTATTCAAGATTACAAATCTACTTATAACGATATTAGAGATTGGTTAAGACGTGAGAAAGAAGGTGTAGCTACCGAGAAATCTAAGATAGATTGGGACGATGTTGTTTTTGAAATAGATTTGCTCAAGTCTCAAGAAATAAATTTGGATTATATACTGGAATTAATTTTTGAGAAGAATAATAAGACTAAAGATAAAACTGCATTAATTGAAGAGATACGAGGTGTAATTCGTGCAAGTGTTGGTAATAGAGCAAAGGAAAGTCTTATCGTTGATTTTATTAACGATACTAACTTGGACTCAATTACTGATAAAGCTAGTATTATTGAGTCGTTTTTTGAATATGCACAGTGCAAACAAGCGAAAGAAGCATCAGAGTTAATAGTATCAGAAAACTTAAATGAAGAAGAAGCCAAACGATACATTACTGTTTCGTTAAAGCGTGAGTTTGTCAGTGAGAATGGAACAGACTTTAATAGTATTTTACCAAAGATGAGTCCACTGAATCCTATGTACTTGACTAAGAAACATAAGGTATTTCAGTTGATTGCTGCATTCGTGGAGAAGTTCAAAGGTGTGGGAGGAAAAATATAGACATGTAATATTAGAATAAATATGAAAGCATTGATCGACGAGGCCAAGCAATACATTCAACGAGAAGTTGAACGTAAGAATGATGTATTTATAAAATTGTGTTCTTTGAATTTGCTTAATGCAGCAATTAAAGATAAGGAATACAAAAAAGAATTAAGTTATGGATATATTAAACCTCGTGTATCAAGGTTAGTTAATTTTCTTACATCTCACTTTGAGAATGGATATGCTGATGAGTTATACTATGATTCTCAGCAGCATTGTATGTATATTAGGTGCTATGGCATACAGTTCAGCTTTCACAATATAACAGTTACAGAGGACATTAGTGCTTTCGCTAATTCTGAATTAAATAATCCTGTTGAATGGGATGGTATCAGACTGCAACCTATTAGCAAAGATTTGTTTTTGCTGGCAAAAGACGTACATTCTGGAAATATAGAAGTAAATCAAATCAACGAGGTGTTTAAACATATCATTAAAGATAAGTAATTATGGGCAAAACAGTAACTACATACTTAATTGATGGAGATCCAAAGGGGACTCAATACGCATTTATCAGCAATAAGATTTGCCAAATGTTTGTAGTGCCACGTTCAAATCTATCTTATCTTAATACCCAAGAGCAATTGCAGAAACCTGCATTTTACATCTTGTTAGGAGAGGATGAAGCGACTAAGCCACAAGCATATATTGGAGAAACAGAGAACTTCCGTGAGCGTGTAAAAAATCACGATAGCAAGAAAGTCTTTTGGCAAAAGGCTCTCATATTTGTATCGAAAGATGCCGATATGACCAAAGCTGATGTACAATATTTAGAGCATAAGGCTATAGCAGAAGCAAAGAAAGCTAATGCCTTTGTGTTAAGCGACAATAAACAGACACCTAAAGCTCCTAATTTGCCCGAATATCAACAGGACTCAATGGATGAGTTCTTCGAGGATGTTAAGTTCTTGGCATCTTTTATTGGTTGCAATATTTTCGAGGTATCACAACCAAAGATTGAATATCTTTTCTATACAAAAGGTCGTGGCTGTGAGGCAATGGGCTTTTATAGCTCTAATGGTTTTACAGTTTTGAAAGGTAGTGTAATTGCCAAGACTATGGTTCCATCGTTTAATTGGAAAAAAAGAGAGAATTTATTGCAAGAATATACTACGGTCGATGGCGATAAGTTAGTAATGATATCAGATAAAACTTTCTCAAGCCCAAGTACTGCTGCAGACTTTTGCATAGGTAGTAGCAATAATGGCTGGCTTGTGTGGAAAGATAAAGAAGGTAACACATTGGATTCAGTTTACAGAAAACAATTGGAACTATGAACAAATATAGAGAACAGTTAAATAAATGTATTCAAGTAGTTGATAGCGTTCGTAATATGATTAATGTACGACGGATTCCTAGTAACGCTATTAGTTATAATGACCTTTATAGTGTTTTATATCAATTAGTACCATTAATCCCAGAAGAGTTTCATATATTTAGAGACAGGTTGAGAGATAAGATACTACCTAACTTAAAAACATCGGATCTAATCTCGGTGAATCAATTTGGTCAACAACTAGTAACTCCTCAGAATGGCATTAACCCATACTCTTTTGGCGAAGTTATAGCAACTATTACATATCTAAATGGATATAGTAATAATAATTCATCGTCTCTTTGGAACAATATACACCCACAGATAGTTTCAGTCGCTAAAGGTCGTTTTGATGATAGCTATTATGCAGATGCAGTAGAAGCTGCATTTAAGGAAGTAAATACAAGAGTTAAAAGAATTTACAAGAATAGGACATCCGTTGAAAAAGATGGTGCAAAATTAATGCAATCAGCATTTTCTCCTCAAAATCCAATAATAAAATTAGGAGATATTTCAACTGAAACAGGTGCAAATGTGCAGCAAGGATATATGGAAATGTTTGTGGGAGCAATGATTGGCATAAGAAACCCCAAAGCTCATAGTAATCAAACATTATCAAAAGTAGATGCCATTAGAAAATTACATTTTGCCAGTATGTTGATGTGTAAACTCGATAATGAACTGGTTTAAATAGAATATTCATTAAAACATATAGATATTGCAGTTTGTATATGACCGAAACCAACCGCATAGAATATAAAAGAGAATTGACTCCTGAACTTGATATAGAGAAGGAGGTTGTGGCGTTCCTTAACTATAAGAAGGGCGGATACATCTATATCGGAATCGATAAGGATGGCTCAACTGTGGGCGTGAATGATGTAGATGATTGTATGTTGAGATTAAAAACCGCATCAAGCACAACATCTCGCCTTCGGCTATGGGGCTATTCGACATTGCAGAGGAACAGAGGGATGGGCTTAGTATCATCAAAGTTACGGTAGCGAGTGGTATTGAGAGGCCATATTTCAAAACGAAGTATGGAATGACTCCGAAGGGTGCGTATCTGCGAGTGGGAACATCGGCCGAGCCTATGCCACAGGAACAGATTGACCGATTGTTCGCTATGCGTACTCACAATTCCATCGGACGCATTGTATCTAACCGCCAAGATTTGAGTTTTGAGCAGTTGCGTATCTACTATGATGAGCGAGGCAAGAGACTCAATGACAATTTCAAACGTACATTGGAGTTGCTTACAGATGATGGCAAGTACAACTATGTTGCCTATCTGTTGGTTGATGAGAATGGCAATTCAATCAAGGTGGCAAAGTATTCAAGCCTTGACCGTTGCGATTTGGTAGAGAATAACGAGTACGGATATGCTCTCTTGTCAAAGCGACCAAGAGTGTATTATCAAAGTTGGACATAGAGAACAAGGTGGCAGCAACAATAACCCAAATGGAGCGTATTGAAACGCCATTGTGGAATAAGGTTGCCTTGCGCGAAGCTGTTATCAACGCTATCGTGCATAATGATTATTCATTTGGAGTTCCGCCTAAGTTTGAGATATTCCCCGACAGGCTTGAGATAACCTCAGCAGGTCGTTTGCCCGAATTTCTCACAAAAGAGGAGTTCTTCAACGGTATATCAATCCCCCGTAACAAGGAGTTGATGCGTATCTATCGCGATGTGGAATTGGTAGAGTCGTTAGGTTTCGGCATTCCTCGTATTCTGCGTACATACGGTGAAGATTGTTTCAAGTTTACAGATAACTATTCGTATTACTTTGCCTATTAGTGTGCAATATGGCACCAAGTCGGCGCCAAGTGAGCAAGTGAGCAAGTAAGTGTACAAGCTAGTATACAAGTTGGTGAGAAAGTTAAAATACTGATACATAGTATAAATAACAGAGAATTATCTGTGGATGAAATATTGGAAGTGTACAAGTTGCTTTACAAGCAAGTGTACAAGTCAAAATGGTATTTTAAGAAACATACCATTCACCCTGCTATGTTTGACGGCTATGTAGAGATGACATATTCTGATAGCCCTAACCACCCTAAACAAAAGTATCGTCTTACGACAAAAGGATTACAATTGTTAGATTCTCTCAACCATAACAAATAGATTATATGTATACCGAAGAAGAGGAGTACGAGAACTACAAAAGTTGGCGAGAGGATATGGAATTCATGGATAGATATATGGATAGACTTGAGCAACTTTTGAATGGAGAAATTAGGAGGCATAATCAATCATTAGACCAAGATGAACGAACAAAATAAGATAATACTCTATCAAGACGACAACGAAATTACTCGTGTGTCGGTGCGTTTTGCAGATGAAGATTTGTGGCTGACACAAAATCAGTTGGTGGATATATATCAAACGAGTAAATCAAATGTAAGTGAGCATATTAAGCATATATTTGAGGATGGCGAGTTAGTAAAGGAGGCAACTGTTCGGAAATTCCGAACAGTTCAAATAGAAGGTTCTCGTAAGGTTGAACGAGAAGTGGAACACTATAACCTTGACATGGTTATAGCTTTGGGCTATCGTGTGCAATCTCAAGTGGCTACACGTTTCCGCCACTGGGCTACCCAACGGCTTCATGAATATATCCAAAAGGGATTTGCGATGGATGATGAACGATTGAAGCAAGGAGGGAACCGTTATTTCCGTGAACTCCTGCAACGCATCAGGGATATTCGTAGTAGCGAGCGCAACTTCTATCAGCAAGTCACCGATATATATGCCACAGCAACAGACCATGACCCTCGTGACAAGATGACTAAAATGTTTTTTGCCACAGTGCAGAACAAGCTGCATTATGCTGTTCACGAGAATACGGCTGCCGAAATCATATACAATCGAGTGGATAATGAAAAGCCTTTTGTTGGAATGACCAACTTCAAGGGAAACTATGTGACCAGAGATGATGTTAAGATAGCCAAGAATATTTGTCCGAGATTGAACTCCAACGTCTGAATCTGCTTGTTTCCGGTTTCTTGGACTTTGCGGAGTTCCAAGCATTGGAGATGAATCCAATGACGATGAAAGATTGGATAGAAGCACTAGATAGCCAGATTATTGCCCATAAACGGAAGATTTTGATTGGCAAAGGAAACATCTCACATAAGCAGGCGATTGAAAAAGCGGAAAAAGAGTTTGAAATCTATCGCAAGCGTGAGATGGAGTTGTTGGAAAGTGATTTTGATAAAGAAATAAAGAAGTTGAAAGACAATAATTCAAAGTAAATCACTATCTTTGTGCTAAGAAATCATCCGCTGCAATGATGCGCGAAACGCAGAAGTCCAACGGTGGAACAATAGGAGGAGATTACTCTTGCGACGTTTCTGAAAAGTGATGATATACAGCCACTTGTGAATTTAGCACGATTTCTGGTGGCACCACTTTTAAAGAAAGAAAAACGATGTAAATCCCTGAATTTCAAAGAAGTTCGGGGATTTTTCATTTCCAAGAATAGGCAAAATTAGTGGGACTGGAGCAAACTATACGTCCTTATTCAAGGGACTGTTTTTAAAAGCCCAAAATGTTCCACTACGAGGTATTTACTTCATTCTTTTACAGCTTGTTGCGCTATTTTACACAACAGGGTTCTCGGTTCGATTTCCTAACTTTGTATCATTAAAAATTGAGCCGTATGGAAAGAAAAAGATTCAGCGTGTTGTTCTTCATCAAGCGTAGCAAACTGTTAAAAAACGGGGAAGCACCCGTGCGTGTGCGTGTCACTTATGACCGCCTATATGTGGAACTTCAACTAAAGCGGAGCGTAAAAGTCCCACTTTGGTCGCAGGAAAAAGAGAAATCGACAGGCAAAGACCGAAATTCCGTAGAACTTAACCATTACATTGACGCCTTGCGTGTGAAATTCTATCAGATTTACCAAGACTTGGAACTGGAGGGAAAGATTATCTCCGCACGTGCCATAGTGAACCGCTATCAGGGAAAGGACGAAACTTTCAAGACATTGTATAATGTATTCAAGGAACATAACGACAACTGCCGGAAGCTAATCGGGACGGACTATGCCGACATCACCGTAAGACGTTACGACAATTGCCTTAAATACCTCATGGAACTGGTTAAACGGGATTACAAGGTAGATGATATGTTGCTGCGTGAGGTAAACGGGGAACTAGTGCGCAAATTCGATTTATACCTAAAGACAGAAAAGCATTGCGCACAGAATACCGTTATCCGGTACATGAAATGCTTTAAGAAAGTGATAAACCTTGCCATTGCCAACGAGTGGCTGACAAAGAACCCGTTTGCCGGAATCAAGTTTCACGAGGTGGAGGTAAACAAACAGTTCCTAAGCCAAGCCGAGATAAACCGGATATGGCAGAAAGAGTTCAAGATTGAACGGCTGGAATTGGTACGGGATGTTTTCATCTTTTGCGTATATACGGGGTTGGCATTCATAGACGTGTATAATCTGCGCCCCGAACACGTTTCAGAGGACAGCAACGGCAACCTGTGGATAGTGAAACCCCGTGAAAAGACAAACAACCTCTGTAACATCCCGCTTTTAAGCATTCCCAAACAGATACTTGAAAAGTATAAGGATAACCCCTACTGCATGGATAAAGGAACTTTATTGCCCGTTCCCTGCAATCAGAAGATGAACAGCTACCTGAAAGAGATTGCCGACCTGTGCGGTATCAGAAAGAACCTGACCACGCACACGGCCCGGCACAGTTTCGCTTCGGTTATCGCACTGGCTAACAACGTGTCACTGCCGAACGTGGCTAAAATGCTGGGGCATTCATCTACGAGAATGACACAACATTATGCAAAGGTATTAGACCAAAATGTTTTAAAAGACATGCAAAGGGTTGAAAAAGTTCTTTCAGAAAAATGATTGCTAAAATTTAATTTGTATATTTGAACTTAAAATAAAAAACAACATTATGATTTACACTTTTTGGAATAATAAAGGAGGGACAGGCAAAACAAGCTTATGCTTCCAAACAATTACAGAGTATGCAATTGCTCATCCTGAGAAAAAAGTATTATGTATAGATTTATGCCCTCAGGCTAATTTATCAGAATTAATGCTTGGCGGATTATTAGGAGAAGGAGGACAAAAACTTACGCAAATTTGGGAAGAAAATGAAAATAGGAAATCGATTGGAGGGTATTTCCAAAAACGTTTATCAACACCTTATAATATACCCATTGACATTAATTTCGATGAATATGTAACCCATCCAGCTAATTATAATAATAATATTCCACAAAATATAGATATGATAGCAGGCGATAGAATTATAGAGCTTCAATCTAATTCTATTTCAGCGTTATCCATTACTCAAATTCCGGGATTGGACACATATGTAAAAGTAGTAAGTTGGTTAAAAGATTTACTCAATGAACAGCAAGGATATAATACTATCTTTATAGACACCAATCCTAGCTTTGCTATATACACACAAATAGCTTTAACTGCCACTGAAAAGTTACTAATACCTGTTATGGCAGATGATTCCTCAAAAAGAGCATTAAATAATGTTTTATCTCTAATTTATGGTCTAGAATTACCATCAACGATTTACAATGACTATGCCTATAATAATAAAATGACATCTGCAGGATTACCATTACCAAAGATACATCTTATTATTAAAAATCGAATTACACAATACATGGGACCAGCCTCTGCCTATGCGTCAGTATTAACTTCCATTGATACAAATATTGCAACGATACTATCAGAACAAGCAGACATTTTTACTTTTGACAAAATAGAAGATGGAATAGTGAACATACGAGATTTTCAAACGACTGGAGTTGTTGCATTCGCAGAAGCCTCTCCCTTCTCTCTATTATCAGTAGGTAGACATGACATATATGGCAATGACACTCAGGTAAGACAGGACTATCTTTCTAATTGCACGGATGCAATATCAGATATTATTGCTAAATTATAAAAATCGTAATAATCGCTAAAAGTCCAATTATGGAGGGTATTAAGAAGCAGCTATCCATATAGCCGCAATAAAAGCCAGCAACGTAATTTTTTAGCAAAACGAGATTGCTGGCTTTCAATCAACCAATACACCAAGAAAACAAGGTTTCAATATTTCAAATTATCATTCCTGTAATACTTATCTAACAAATTCATTATATCACTTTCCCGATAGATAATTTTTCCCGGAAGCTGCACGTAGCCCAGCAGCCCCGTGTCCCTGTAATCCTGCAACGTCCGTTTGCTGATGCAAAGCCGCCTGCACACCTCATCGCCCGTCAGGTAGTGTTCACCGTTCAATACCGGGCGATAGTTCATTACCACGTACT